>Ga0115569_10002302_pt1 | contig 14518 bp, 14 predicted proteins | sample COGITO_mtgs_1205_2_FD_87295 | JGI IMG/M metagenome (GOLD analysis project Ga0115569, IMG submission 87295) | Pelagic marine microbial communities from North Sea - COGITO_mtgs_120503 | ecosystem: Environmental > Aquatic > Marine > Epipelagic | place: Germany:Helgoland, sampling site Kabeltonne... | reverse complement strand
AGAAGAAGATACGATTTGTTGCATCATCCCCATATAATTTTTTACCACGCGCATACGACGAGATGAACAAATGATCACAGTTCGTAAGAGGAAGTAAAGAGAGGCACAAAGAGAGATAATGCGCGGAATGTTGGCGAGGATCTCCAATCATCCGTCTGTATCGTCGTCGTCGATGCAAAAAGGAAGAGGAGGAGGAAAGAAAATGCGTCATCTGCACAACGCTGGCTCCCAAAACCAGTTCTCCTTCGGCTTTTGCGTAAGGGAGGAAACGAGGAGGAGAAGGGATGGTGATGTTCTCTGCGTCCGCGCGTCTTCGATCGATTACGGTCGATCCGTGGACGAGGAGAGCGAGGAAGACGACGAGGAGGAAGAGAGGAGTCGAGACGATCGACGGAGCAGATCGAAGTTGCAAGCGAGTTCTTCCGAGAAAAATGTCCAAAGCAGGAGCAGCAGCGGCAGCGGAATATCTTCGGCAAAGTCGGCACCTTCGCCCGCTCCGCCGAGCGCAAACAGAGGCACGCAGATTAATCAAATCAACACCGAACTCGTCTGGGAGCTTGAGAGGAAAGGCGAAGGATGGGGAGAAGAGATTTTCCCATCTTTGAAACAGAAACGACGCGTGATTGAACCGTTGGCGTCTCGAAAACGACCGAGTAACATGCAAGCGTACGTGGAAGATTACTTGGTAGAAGTCGTCGGTTTTACAGAAGACGAAGCGGTGGCGACATTTTCAGCCGCGGCAGCGTGGCGGATTACCGCCAGAGGCAGAGCGTTAGTCGATCGAAAACGGATGAAACTCATCGCGGAAAACGCTCAGAATGCTATAGAAGTTTTTAGAAGGTGTGGCTTGTCTCAGGAAGAAGTTCGACAAGTTATCCGAGCGGCGCCGCAGGTGTTGGCGGTTTCACCGACGCAGTCGAGATGGAATTTTAGTTTATTAGAGTACGCCGCGAGACAGTTATCGGAGAGTGGAGGTACGTTAGGGAGAGTTCGAATGCGCGAGCGGACTGGGAGACCGCCGTTGAGAGACGAAAGCGGCCAGGTGAAGGAAACGTATTACGCGAGAACGAAAGGTTTGGTGAAGAGAGCGCCAGAGACATTGAGAGAATGGGTCTTGGAGACGCGCTTGAATAGAACATCCGGATCGTTAGCTCAAGAGCAACTGTATTTGCTCGATATTGTAGGTTTCGACGCATTAGAACCAGAGACCAAGGTTTTACAAGCAAACACGGTCTGGGAAAGTTGGTTCGACGAGTTGGTTGAGTACCAGTGCATCACCGGGAACTGCGATCCGAGTTATTCCGAACGCGAGAAAGGCGGTTTAGGAAGGTGGGTTGCGAAACAACGATCGTTGTTCAAGAATGGAAAACTTTCGAAGAAACGCGAGTTTCGATTGCGTACTTTAGGTTTAAAACTCGACGAAGACGAGGCGGAGAGTACCGTTTCAGTGGTGAACATAAATTTCCAAGGCGGACTGACTGCTTTTGACGAATCCGCTTCGGATATGGCCATGTTTTTAGCCGAGCGAGGACAATATGCAGAGCCTCCTTTGGGAAGTCCTTTGGCGGTATGGCTGATGAAAACGAGAGAAATGGCTGAAAAAGGTGAGTTAACGGAGAGACAGTTGGATAAATTAGCCATCATCGGCGTCGACTTAACGCCTATTTCCGCCGCGTGGTTGAAAAATTTATCGGAAATGTCAGATTACGTGAGTAGGAAAAGGGTAGTAAATTTGCAGAAAGCAAACAGCATCAAAGCCTGGATAGAAGATCAAAAGGAGGCGTACAGAAAAGGAAAATTAACTGAGGCTCAGATTAAGCGCTTAGAGGCTTTGGACCCGATTGTATTTCTTGATTTTTCAACGAAGTCGTCTTCATCCATCAACGCGCGCTGAGAGAGAGAGAGAGAAAAGACTCGTATTTATTTTATTATTAGGAACTACTAGGTATGTAATATTATACAACGCTGCATGACAAAATAGAAAAGAAAATCTACTAAATTTGATTGTACGGGCCATCGTTCGTCTCGATAGCGTATTTACTGAAAAGCTGATGCTCTTGCAACCGTTCTTCTTTCGTGTGGACGTAGAGATTATACGATTCTTGAGCGCACCAAAAGCCGATGAACATGGCGATTATTACATTATAAAGAAAGCCATACAAACCAATGCCAAGAGCGCACACTAATGAAACGAACGCGCAAATCTTTGCTGCGATATCAACTCTCACTTTCATCAGTTGCAACGACGCTGCGAAAATTCTACCTCCATCTAAAGGATAGCAGGGAATGAAGAGATTGAAAAGCATCAACGAGATATTGAGCCATAAGGCTTGAACGCACAACATGTCCATAAACGTCCCCCGAGTAAAAGCTTGAGATAATCCATACCACAACAGTGCTTGAGGTATGTGCGTTAAAGGACCAGCTATGGAGACGATCAAATCATCCTTAGCATCTCCGCTGTGACCGATGTATGCGAGTCCTCCCAGAGGCCATAACAGAATGCCATGAACTTCGCCTCCGACTTTTCTAGTCGCGAAACAGTGGCCCAATTCGTGCAGTAAAACGGTACCAAACAACAAAGGAATGTTCACGACGACTAAATATAACCAAACTTTCATCGTCATCGTGGACGAATTCAGCAACCACGGGAGTGCGGCGGAGATTACGAAATACAATAGCAACAACGGGTGAAGAGTAATTTCAATCCCAAACACAGTTCCAACGTATATCGGGTTTCCACCGATGGGACTCATGGAAAAACGGTTGCTACTCGCTGTTGGAGTATCGTGAATGGTGCGTATGTTACTCATTTTATTCGTGATGTATTGATGTTCGCAATGTTGAGCGAGGAGTAAAAGGTGGTAGTTATGTGAGATTTTTTATGACGCACACCGAGATTATTATTGTTGTTTGACTTGCTCTGGGAAGTGTTTGACATGTTCGAGGCAAGCGATATGGTGTGATTTTACGATTACTTTGTGGTATCCTACAACAAGTTACAACCATTCACTACATACAGACTAATACGGAACAGATTTTGGTAACTTTGTCTTTGCGTTTTGCATGTTCATGTCAAACTTCTTGTTCCCAGAACCGGCAAAAATGTTGTGCGACTTTGCCATGTACTTTTGCTGACTCTTCTCCGAACGCCTTTGCAGCTGATTGATTTTCACCCATCTCTGCGCTAAACCGTTGCCGTTTCCTCTCTCGCCTTTAACTGTGCCTAATTTCTTCTCCGGGATGTGCTTCGTCATTCTTTCGTACAGTTCTTCTCTCGCGATTTCATCTTCTTCTCTCTCGTCCGATGGTTTGTGTCTTTGTTTGTAGTAACGCTTGAGCTCTCGCGGTCCTATTCTTTTCGTTTGGCCATCCGGTCTGTGAATGATTAACTCAAAGCCGTTGTCCGCGAGAGTAACCGTCGCAGAATTTCCGTCGTTATCTGGAAACTCATCTTCGTCCTCCTCTCCTTCTTCGATGTTCATCGACTCAATTCTCGCTAAAACAGCCTCCGCTTCGTCTTCGTCCACGGATTCCCAATCCGAACCGTTGTCGTCCCCGTCGTCCTCTTCTGAAGATTCCCACAAATCTTCTCCGGCTGCGATTTTTCTCTCCGCCTCTTCGATTTCTTCTCTGTGATGATCGCACCACTCTTGCAATCGTCTCGCTCGAGCGACCGATCTCGGCACTTCCTCTTTCCTCTTCAAGTGCGCGTTCGATACCACTTTTTGCGACGCCGACTTACTCGCTTCCGATTGCATCACCACTCGGTCGAACAGTTCTTTCCCAACCACCGGTAATCCGCTCGTGTCTCGCTTCAAGTTATATCTGTGCCAATCTGTTCGATAGTGCGCTTTCAATTCGTCCGTAGACTCGAAGATGACGCCCTGTTTATGAGTACACACAGAAGAGAGAGAAAGAGAAAAGTGTGCGATTCGCCGTCAGCCACTGGAGCGAGAAAAGGTGAAACGTGAAAGAACAAAGAATCTATAATATAATATAAATCAATATAAAACGTACAGGTGCGGTGTGACAGGTCAACCCGTGACTGCTGCGATCGTCGTCGCTCGCTTCCATCGTCCTCCTTTCCTTATCCGTGCAGTGAGTATTCTTTTTACCTTTGCCGAAAAGGTGTGCGCTCTTTCTTGGTTCAAGGAGAGAAAGGAATTTTATTTTTATATAACGCACTTTTGCAGAGACGAGAGAACTCATCAAATCACACAAATCACAAAAAGTTTGGCTTTTTTTTGTCTGGCGGCGTAAAGAAATTTCTCCGCATTCATTTTCGTGCTGTCGTTCGGACGCCCGCCGGCTTGAAACACAAACACACACACAAACGCACACGTTTGACGACCGAGAGATACTACAAAGATGGCGAAGAAGACGAGAGAGAAGAAATCGCCGATGGGTGGTGGTGCAGGTGGTGGTGGTGCGGCGAAACCGAAACACTCCATGAGCACGGAAAACAGAACGAAAGGAAGCGCGCACGGGAACTCGCAAAGAAGCGCGGCGACCGTGAGACGATTGAAAATGTACAAACAACGACCGATACGAGATAAGAAAGGGAAGATTTTAAAGCAAGAGTTACAATCGAAGGAGTTACCGAGCACGAGAATCGTTCCCGATCGAAGATGGTTCGGGAATACACGAGTTATAGGCCAGAAGCAACTGGCTGAGTTTAGAGACGAGATGGCGGAGAAAACGGCGGACGGATATCAGGTGATTTTGAAGCAGAAGAAACTTCCTCTGTCGTTATTGGCGGACCCAGAGAAAGGAAGATCGAGACGAGTGAAGTTGTTGAACCAAACGCCGTTTTCGAGCGTGTTTGGAGCGAAGAAAACGAGGAAGAAGCCAAACTTGCAAATGGACGACATAATGGCGATGGCGCAAACCGCTGAACTGGCGGGAGAAGCGTACGACGAAGGCATAGAGACTGGAGCACTTCACGACCGCGATTTGGTGACTGCAGATGATGGTGTACGGAAAGCCGGTGGCGATGAACTGTTTCAAAAAGGACAATCCAAAAGAATTTGGGGAGAATTGTATAAAGTCGTCGACTCTTCGGACGTTTTGATTCAAGTTTTGGACGTGAGGGATCCTTTGGGCACGCGATGCGAACATTTAGAGAAGCATTTGAAAATGGACGCGATGAAACGGCACAAGCACTTGATTCTATTGCTCAATAAAGTTGATTTAGTTCCCGCATGGGTCACCAAACGATGGTTGTACGCGTTATCGAAGGAGTACCCGACCATCGCGTTCCACGCCTCGGTGACGAATCCGTTTGGGAAGGGTGCGCTCTTATCTGTCCTGAGACAATTCTCTCGTTTGAGGTCCGATAAACAAAATATTTCCGTAGGATTCATTGGGTATCCAAACGTAGGTAAATCAAGCGTCATCAACGCTTTGCGAACGAAACGCGTGTGCGTGACGGCTCCGATTCCTGGCGAAACGAAAGTTTGGCAATACGTTAACTTGACCAAGCGTATTTTTCTCATCGATTGTCCCGGCGTCGTGTATCACGATACCGAGGATACTGATACGGATGCCGTTTTGAAAGGCGTTGTTAGAATAGAGAAGATGGATGACGCTGCGGACCACATACCAGACGTCGTAGCGAGAGTAAAGCCGGAATATTTGCGAAGAGCCTACCGAGTCGCGTCTTGGACTTCGCCGACGCATTTTCTCGAACAAGTCGCGAGGAATCAAGGCAAATTATTAAAAGGGGGTGAACCCGATTTAAATTCGGTAGCCAAGTCTATTCTATTTGATTGGCAGCGCGGTCGAATTCCTTACTTTGCACCACCGCCCTCGCTACCGCCGAGCGAAGACGTCTTAGCGGCAGTTCGAGACGCTAAGAGCGCCAAGAACGGCGGCGGGGGCGTGTCCGAAAACGCATCAAAATCAGAGCGCGACGCCGCTGAAGCGATGACGCAAACGGCGAGAGATTTGTTGGTGAAACAAGTCAACCGACGAATTCCGCGCGCAAATGGATTGTTCGACGCCGAAGATGCGCGAGATGACGAAATAGAGGATGTAGAAATTGAAAGTAGTGACGACGAAGAAGACGAGGATGCGTTGGACGAAGACGACGAAGTGGAAGAAGTAGAAGACGAAAGAGGGCAGACGAGAAAAAGAAGCAGAGCGGCTGCTGGTTCCGAAGAAGATGATGACGAAGACGAAGATGGCGGTGAAGCTTCTGAATCCGAGGATGTTGAAATAGACGACGACGAAGACGGTCCTGGTTTAGACGATAAAATTCTCGATAAATTTGGAAGCGACGACGACGACGAGGAAGAAGAAGAAGATGACAAAGATAAAGACGAAAAAGATGATGACGGCGACTCGGATTCGGACGGATACGGCGAAGCTGGTTTATCTTTTGAATCTATCTTAGCGGACGTGCGAGGCGACATTAAAGAAAAGCCAGCTGCACCTGCGGGGGGAGGTAAATCGAGCGCGCGAGCAAAGAAGAAGCAAGCCGTCGTCGCAAAGAAGAAACCGGCGGCTACGAAGAAGAAGAACAGAGAAGTACGAAAAGGAACCGTGTCCTTCATCAAGGATAACGCGGGAGTAGATGCATCTTCGAGCCAAAAGAAGAAAAAAGCCGCACCCGCGCGACGACCAAAGAGTAAACGCAGCGACATGCTCGAGATGTAAAACTGTAGTCAATTAGAAATGTGAAGTTGTCGTTTTTGTCGCTGTAGTTGTGATTGTATCGAATAGTATTAAAAAGTGTCCATTTTATTATCTCGTTTGCGAGTCCGACGCGTCCCCGATGAGCGGCAACTTGACCGTTTTACCCGACGTCGCGGATACAGAACCTACGAGGCAAGAGATGTAGGTATACAAAAACACTGAGTTGAACATAATCACTTCCGCCTGGAGACCTATTCCTCCGGTTGGTCCTTGCCCGTCCATCCCGGCGAACAATCGTGTCAACACGTCCGGAAGAATCAACAAAATATCCAACAAAATCGCCTGTTGCGCGTTAAACCTCACAAATCTTGACATGTTCTGGTTTTGTATTACGCCCAAATACATGCCAAAAAATACGGCAATTTGTAAGAACCCAAGCGCGAACCATAACTCAATCAGCGGCTTCAGCGGTAACAACGCCAACGACGCGAGCGGGAACTGAATCAACAGAAATTTTGAATACTTCAACGAGTCGAGCAGAGGTAACATGTAGCACAACGCGGCGATAGATTTCTGCGCAAAATCGTACTCCCCGTCGTCACCCATCGTGAACGTGTTCTTCTTATTTTTCTCTTGGTTCTTAATCGCGCTCGCCAAATCCTCCGCTAATCTTTTCTGTTCCTGTTTTTCCTTGTATTTTTCTTCCGCTTCTCTTTCTCTTTCCTTTTGCAACCGTTCGGAATCGTCCTCTGGTAACAGAGACTCCAAGTTTTTCAGCGTGTCGTCGCCGTTGCCGCTCTTGATTATCATCGCAGATCTTCTCCCTCTTTTCTGTTCTGTCAACCTTTTATTAAAGTTTGTTGTTGTTGTTGATGTTCTTTTCATCGACGTCGATGATGATGATGATTGGAGCATTTTTTTACCGCTGGAAGAAGAAGAAGAAGAAGAAGAAGAAGAGCAGGATCTGAAGGACGCCACGCGAGTGGTGGTAACAGTAGACGATAAAATCATGGGGGATAACATCTTCTTCTGTGTGGTTGTCTCTTTTATGTGTGTGTGTGATGTGTGGTGTTTATTATTAAGGGGAGTAGAAATGACGTTTCGATGTTGCCTTTGTGCTTTCCTCAAACAAAAGGAATCAAAAACAACAAAAACTAAGAAAAAACAACAAGAACAGAAAAGAGGAGAGAGACTTGCTTGAGAAAAAAATCAATCAACAAAAACATTCATATCATCGGAAGAGATAGAAGAGCTCTCTTACTCTTACTCTCTCTCACTCTCCTTTCCACGCCGCCGATACTATTCATCGTTGCTGTTAGTATTCATGGGTCTGGTGAAGTATTCCACCTCGGGGTCGTCTGTCTGGGATGGGAGCAGGAGTAAGATGGAAGCTTTTTTCTCTTTCCTCCAAAAACTGTTCGTCTTTGTGTTCGTATTGGCGACGTTTTTCCCGTACGTTCAATATCACGAGTTTTTACAACAAAAAGAGACGATGCAGTCGAGTCAAGAGCAACTGGAGCGATCGAAATTCAAGTTAGAGAGGAATTTAAGGGAAATGACGACGAAAGCTTCGCACAGAGAGCAAGACGCGAGGCAGGCAGAGACGAAGTTATCGAAAGTGGAAAAAGAGGTGAAGGAGAAAGAGAGGAGAAATCAGGCGCTGGAGATATCGCAACAAACGCTGCAGAAAAAATTAGACGGATGCGTGAAGGATAGAACGTCGTTATCGGAGGAGGTAACGACGTCGACGACGAAAGTTAATGAGGTGGCGAGAATAGAGAGCAAACTGGAACGGTGTAAACACGATAATTTAGACTTGAACGCGATGACGAAAGAGTTGCGCACGGAACTCACGACGTTGGAGAAGGAGTTGAAGCAAGAGGTGAAACTGAGGAAGCAGGCCGAGAAAGCTTCAGCGGCGCAAAGGGAGATGGCGACGAAGATCAAGAATAGTTTATTAGCCATGCAGCAAGCGGAGGATAAAGCGGAGAAAGAAAAGGCGAGAGCGCAAGTGCTGAAGAGATTAGCAAAAGCAGAAAAGGCGGCGAACGCGACGAAACGAAAAAATGAAGAAGGCGAGGACGAAGACGAGGACGATGCGGACGAAGTGGACGACGACTTCGATGACGACGACGACGAGGAACTGAAACCATTAAAAGCTAAAAGGAAAAATAGGAAGAAAGGAGGTGACGACGAGGAAGAGGAAGAGTACGACGATTTGGCGCACAGGAAAATTGTAGCCGACGACGACGAAAACGTCGAGCCTGGGTCTCGAGCGCACGAAGCCGAGAAGCGTTTACGTTTCGAGAAGAAAAAGAGCTTGAAGAAAGAACGTTGGAGCGCGGGTGGTTTAGATAAGGATTTGAATGGTAGACTGAATGTCGATAGATTGCGCAAAACGCCCAAGTTGACTCGAGCCGAAGGCATTCAAGGCACGTCTTCGTCGCAGAATGCAGGCGGCTCTTCATCCGCAGCAGAGCTCGCGCGAGCGCGCGCCATGCGGGATGAACCATAGATTAATTGTAAATGTAGAGTACTTAATACTAATAGCGCGTAAGAATAAGAACTTTCTTTTTGTGTGTATATTTCATAAACGACGTCTTTCTCTCTTCAACTACATGCCTTGCCCGACGAGATATTCGCCGAACCCCTCCACGTGCGCCGAGCACTGTCGCGTCTCCAGGTTGTTTCCGTGAATACCAATAACGAAGCATGTTTTGCACTTCTTCACGACTAAACCGTACTCCGTGCCTCTCTTCCCTCGAACGACCCCTCCGTCTTCGTCCGAACCGTTTAAATAGACGTACTGTTTTGTAAAACAAAACGAGTTTTTGTGAGTATTTTTGTGAGAAAAGTTTAAAAATAAAAAAACGACTGATGTTGAACCGGATGAGGAAGACGACGATGCGAAGAAGAATAAATAGGAAACATATTAGTATACCTTCGTGCCTCCAATGTATATCCCGTTCGCGCAGTGCGAGAAAGGATCCGCGAAGAGTTCCATCAACTTTTGCGCTTCATCCGTGGCAATTCCGGGGAATCCCTCGGATTGACCCCATAAGTTCCCTTGCAGATCGCAAATCGCGCAAGCGCTCAACATCCCGAGCTGCGTGCCGTCCGGCAACGCGACGGTTTGCAAGTTTTCAATCATCTCTTGCCACGACATGTTTGTTCTTGTTGTTGTTGTTGATCCTCTCTGCACTTCTTCTCACTCTCACCTTTTGTTCTACCTCCTCCTCTTCTTCTCCTACTACTTTTACAACCGCGTCGTCGTGTTCTTCTCTACCTATCAGAGCGCTCTCCAAAAGCGAGCGAGCGCGTCTAACGAATAAAGAAGAGATTTTGCCTCTTCGTGTTTTTTGAGGAGGGTGTCTTTTCACTCTATGCCCATACATGTTGCCTGTCAAAAGCTCAACCAGTGAACACTCCACCCAAAAAGATAAAAGAAGAAAAAGAATATACACGTTTCATCATCAGACTCTCTTCTCTGTTCTCCACGCGCACAGGACATCACCAACACACGCACAAACAAACAGTATTACTTTACTCTCAGTTGTGGTTGTAGTTGTGCGCGCGCATATAAACCGTTCAGTCGTCGTTACTCTTCTTATCAGAGGAGGAGGGAAAAAGAAAATCTAGGAGGAGATGGAATCGATGGCAACCGATTTGAGCGATGAAATCACCTCCTCCAACTCCTTCTTTTCGCAACCGTTCATGGTGGAAATCATCAAGCTCCTCGCCGGGGTGATTTTCTGGGAGATACAATTCGTTCTCTCCAAATTCTTCTTGAACGTCTTACCGGATAATTCAGAGAAGGAAAAGTTATTCAAGAGAACGGCGCCTTCGTATTGCGTGAGCACGGTGCACGCCACTTTTCTCACCTGGGGAGGGGTGAAAATAATCTGCGCGTTGTACAACGCGCCGCAGAACGAACAAGTGATTTTGTACGAGTCAACGGATGGAAGCTTCGTGGCGTTTTGTGAATTCATTTCCGTGGCGTTTTTGTCGTACATGATCCAGGATTTCTTTCACGTGGTGCACCTCTTTCCAGAGTTGGGGGGCATCGATATGGTCGTTCACCACGTGTTGTTTTTCGTGGCTGGATTTTCGGCGTATATTTACGGAGGATATCCGTTGATGTTGGGATACTTGACGATTTGTGAAGCGTCGACGCCATTTTTAAACATGAGATGGTTCATCAAGTCGTGTAAGGAGATGGAATACACGCTTCCGATTGTGGATTATATCGCTCAAAAAGTTGGGATGAAGTACAGAGGTTTACCCGCCGGAAATAGATTAGAATACCACATTTCCTCCGTTTTTAGCTACGTTTTTATTTTTGTGCGGGTGATCATGTTTGGACACGGAATCTTGCTTTTACTTCCTCGGTTTGGGAAGGGAGAGGATAAAATTATACCTAGCTTCGTGAGAGGAATCTTGCTTGTTTTGATTTTCGGCGGATTCCTGTTGAACTTAGTTTGGGTAGTAAAAATGAGAGGAATGCTGAAGTATTATCGATCAAAATGGTTCGATAAACCGGAAGATAATCAGCAAAATCGAATTGATTGAGAAAGAAAACTTTCTTTCTGTACTAGTAACATGGTTGATGCAATTATGTTTGAAAGTGTATATTATTATAAACAATGGAGTATCATAAATAATCACAACGTTCTAAATTGCTCGAAAGATGTTCGAAAGCGCGCGGTGGTCTCGGATTTCTTTTTATTCATTCTTTTCTTTTTTACAGATTTTCCTTTTCTCTCTCTCTCTTAATTCATCTCTTCTTTCCACGATGATTATCTCCCGAAGAATCCCCCTCTCTTTTGTTGCGGCGGCTGCTGCGGTGGCGGCGGCGGCGCTTGCTCTTGAGCTTCAAAAGAAAATCCACCTCGTTGCGTCATCGCAGGAGTGAAACCGGTTGCTATGATTGTTACTGAAATTTGACCCGAAAACTTATCATCGACCACTGCGCCGAAGATGACGTTCGCACTTGGATCAGCCATGTCCGTGACGACTTCGGAGATCGTGTTGATCTCTTGCAACGTCATGTCCGGACCGCCAGAAATATTGAAGACAATACCGGTGGCTTTATCGATGGAATTTTCAACCAACGGCGCAGACATGGCTGCCACGGCGGCTTCTTCCGCTCTGTTCTTACCCGAAGAAACACCAACACCCAACATGGCGGTTCCGGAATCTTTCATGACGGTTTTAACATCGGCAAAATCGACATTGACTAAACCAGAGACGGTGATAATGTCGGAAATACCTTGAACACCTTGTCTGAGAACATCGTCCGCCAACAAGAACGCCTCTTGCAACGGGGTGCCTTCCGGGCACACATCTAACAAGCGATCGTTGGGAATGACGATCAAAGTGTCCACGTTTTTTCTCAAGGCATCGATAGCTTCAGTCGCTTGCACGATGCGTCTTCTACCTTCAAAAGAGAACGGGTACGTCACGACGCCGACCGTCAAGTTTCCAGCTTCCTTGGACATTCTCGCAACAACCGGGGCAGATCCAGAGCCCGTACCACCACCCATACCAGCAGTGATGAACACCAAGTCCGATCCTTTCACGATTTCGTTCAATTTATCTCGACTTTCGTTCGCGGCAACTTCCCCGAGTTCCGGGTTCCCGCCGCATCCCAAACCTCTCGTAACTTGTTCACCTATTTGACATACATTGACAGTTTGCGCGTTCACTAACGCTTGCGCATCCGTGTTTACGACCCAAAATTCAACGCCCTGTTCATATGATGCGTTTCGTAGTGAGAGGAGAAGCGTGTGTGGTGAGTTTTTGAGGAGTATCTTCTTTCGCGTCATGTTGTCGTTGTTTGTTGTTGTTGTTGTTGTTGCTTTTCTTGAAAGAAAGAAAGAAAGAGACGAGGAGATTCAAATTCAACAAAAAAGAGAAAATTGTGATTCCCTCGCGCGCGAGCTCTCTCTTAAACAGTCAGATCGCGCCGATAAATGGAAGCCGAACAACGTCTTGCAACACAGAAACAACAACACGTGGAAGATCGATCGATGACGAGGGTGAAAAACGCGCGAGACGAGTGAGAGAGAGAGAGAGAGAGAGAGATGTTCTGAGACAATTTCTCCGATTTCGAATCGTCGTCGTGGAGAGAGCGAGCGCTTTGTGTAGAAAACATGAACGAAGAGCTATGCGCTCTACGCATAAACTTACCGAGACGCCAGCTTCGATCATGCGATTCACGGCGTTACCACCACCGCCACCGCATCCGACAACCTTAATCTTGGCCGAAGATGCCGAGACGACGACGGTTTCCTTTCTGGAAGACGAAGAGGAATTTTGTTTTCTACGGTTCAAAGAGACCCCGATGGATCTTTTGCTCGAAGAAGAGATTCGTCTGCTCGACAACGACGATGATCTTTGCTGCTGCTGCTGAGAGCAGTTCATCATCGCGCTCGACTTCATCACGGTTGAAGTGGTGGCCATGATGAGAGTAAGAGTGTGCGTACTTTTTCTGTCACACGAAGAGAAGAAAGAAAAGCGCGAGAGTGCTCTCTTTGTTTGTGCCGATTTTTATTTCGTATCTTCTTCCTCTTGCTTGTTGGGGGTGTGGCGTTCTCTCCGTCAGCAAGAGAAGCGAGACACACCCGTGCACAAAAAAAGGAAAGAGAGAAAAGAGAGTTTTCATTCGTGTGGTTCGAAAAAGCGCGACTTCTCGGACGACGACGACGACGAAGGAGTTCATATTTTTATCCGAGAAGAAGATGGCGCAGCGATCACCGCGTAAATCGCTCCAGCTCAACCGAGCGAACACGCCAATCAACTTCAGCGGACCGATGCAAGATGTGAACGTGAGTAGTGCTTCTTTTTTCTTTTAATTATTAGAGCGGTGAACTCGCGCGCGCTTATTGAAATTGTAAACTCCTTTTCTCTCTCTCTCTCCTTCTCAAACAACACGGGGAGTGTTCGTCATCTTTTTCTCTCGTAAACATCTCGCTGACAGATACACGATTCTTCTCATCAAATCTTCCTGAAATATCATTAACAGTTTGCCAATTTAGAGATATATCCGACGACGCGTCCGTTGCCTCGATGCCCGGACGAACAACTCGGTTTCGGCAAGGTAAGATTTATCTATCCTCTTCTTCTTTTCCTTCAGACTCCCTTTTCCTCTCTCTCTCTCTGTCTGAGTTCTCGAGACGAAAACATCTGAATCTCAAAACTCACCTCTCTTCTCTCTTCTGCTCGCTTTTAAACGCAGGTTATTTCTGACCACATGCTTAAAGTTGAATGGCGGAACGGACTTGGATGGTCGAATCCACAAATCATTCAATCCGGACCGATTGCGTTGCACCCTTTCGCGCACGTGTTTCACTACGCCAACGAGTGTTACGAAGGGATGAAGGCATACATCGATTCGAACGGCAACGTTCGTATGTTCAGACCGGAGAAAAACATGGAGCGCTTAAACTTTTCCGCCTCTAGATTATGTTTACCCGCCTTTAACGGCGAGGAATTGTTGAAGTGCATCGAAGCGCTTTTAAAAGTTGACAAAGAGTGGATACCGAGGAAGAAAGGCTACGCGATGTATTTACGCCCTTTGATTTTTAGCACCACGCCGTGGTTAGGATTAACCCAAACATCAGAAGCTCATTTATACGTGATGATGTCACCAGTTGGGCCGTATTTTAAATCTGGTTTCGTTCCTATTAAACTTGCTGTAGATTCGAAATGGATTCGCGCTTGGCCAGGGGGCACTGGTAACGTAAAGTTTGGAGGTAACTACAGTCCAACCGTGATGGCGCAACGAGACGCCGCGAATGCAGGCGCATCGCAGGCGTTATTCGTGTACGATAAGGAGCAATACATCACTGAAGCTGGTACGATGAATATTTTTCTATTT
>Ga0115569_10002295_pt1 | contig 14550 bp, 10 predicted proteins | sample COGITO_mtgs_1205_2_FD_87295 | JGI IMG/M metagenome (GOLD analysis project Ga0115569, IMG submission 87295) | Pelagic marine microbial communities from North Sea - COGITO_mtgs_120503 | ecosystem: Environmental > Aquatic > Marine > Epipelagic | place: Germany:Helgoland, sampling site Kabeltonne... | reverse complement strand
GAGCGAATCGCGAAACTCCGCATCCACGGCGAAGACGAGCCCGGTCTCTATCACGAGCTTGGAGTCAATTCGCGCATGGACGCGCTCCAGGCCGTTGCACTTTCGATCAAGCTCCGACATCTGGAGCGCTGGACCCGGGCGAGACGCGAGCGAGCGCTTCACTACGATGCCCTATTCGCATCTCGTGGTGCTGTCTCGGGAGATGCCTCCCTGTCGGATGGCAACCTGTCCCTACGCACATCGCCGCCGCTGCCCGAACCCGGCCGCCACACCTACCACCGGTACATCGTGCGCGTCCCCAAAGACAAGCGCGCCGCTCTCATCGCAGCGCTGGACCAGCAGGGCATTGCCAGCGAAATTTACTACCCGCGCGGACTTCATCAACAGCCCGCTCTCGCCGACTTTGCTCCGCGCGAGGGGCTGCCGCAAACGGAGCGCGCGACCTGCGAAACCCTCGCACTGCCACTCTACCCGGAGCTCGAATTCGACGATATCGAACGAGTCGTCGACACAATCAGCGAGACGCTCAAAATCCTGTAGCGAACGTTAGGTCGCTGCTCGGTTTAATACCCGCGACCGCCTCGAGAGAGCGTCATCACCAGAATTCGAACGTCTAGCAAGAACGACCATTTCTGGATGTAGTAGAGATCATGCTCCACCCGCTCATGAATCGACGTGTCACCGCGCCAGCCATGGACCTGCGCCCATCCTGTCATCCCCGCGCGCACTTTGTGGCGCAGCATGTAGCCGGGAATCTCGCGCCGAAAATTCTCGATGTACGTCGGCTGTTCGGGGCGCGGTCCTACCAGACTCATATCTCCTCGTAAGACGTTAAAGAGCTGGGGGAGTTCGTCGAAGCTGTTTCGGCGCATCCAGCGTCCGAAGCGCGTCCTTCGAGGGTCGTCATCAGTCGTCCAACCCGGCCCCTCTTGTTCGGCGTCCTGCTTCATAGACCGAAATTTGAGCATCTCGAAAACGCGACCATCGTGTCCCATCCGTGACTGGCGGTAGAAAATCGGACGACCGGAGCTAACTAAAACACCTACCCCAAGACCCACTAACAGCGGAGAAAGCGCGCAAATCAAAGAAGCGCTCCCCAGCAAATCGAAGGTGCGCTTGCCGAGTGCGGCCCAACCGAACAGGGCCGTCTCCTGCATGCCGATCACCGGAATCCCGTCGAAGCTCTCGACAGAACTCCGCAAGTTGAATCCGTGCAACAAATCCGGGACGATCTTCACGTTCACTACTTCGTCGGAAAGTTCCGCGGCGACCTTTTCGAACCGCTCGGACTCGTGACGCGAGAGCGCAATAATTACTTGATCGACTCGACTGGCGCTAAGAATCGATTTTAACTCGGAATAGCCGCCGATCAGTGGCACCCCGGCAACCGCGCCTCCGATCGCGCCGTCTGCAACCACGCCGATCATCCGCAGACCGGCATCGGGCCGGGCAACGATACGCGAAACTACGTTCTCGGCGACTGAACCTGAACCGACGACGAGCACATAGCGAAGGTTCATGCCCCTCAGCCTAAGGCGACGCAGGGCCATACGGATCGTCGATCGAAGTGCGATCACCGCAAGCGGCGCCATCACAGCAAAGAGCCCGAGCACGCCACGGGAGTAGGAGTAGTTGCGCGCGAAGAACGTAATCGCCGTCAGCAGCACTAGCGCCATCGCTGTTGATCGCACGATCGCCGCTACCTCTCCGAGCGAAGAGTCCATACGCCTTGCCTCGTAGAGGCCATTCGAACGGAACAAAAGCAAGAAGAGCGGGACAATCAGTGCGAGGGCGTAGAGATAGGGTTCGGGCGCCGGTATGCCCAGGGGCGTTGCCAATCCGCTGTCAAAGCGAATCGCGTACGCAGCAAGCCACGCCAAGGCAATCAACGCGCCGTCCGCCGCGCCCATGATCGTGCGGAATACTTCGCTGTGTCGGTAAAGCATAAAGTTTCCGGACTCCCATGTCCGGGGTGAGCGTGCCAGAAAAACATTCGAATCGCAGCGCCTCAGCGCAATTCGAGTACTAGAACGCGTCGCCCCTCCCCAGATTCCACGTGAACAAGATGGAGCCAATCCCCCACGCCCTTCATGAGGCCCCAATGTTCAGCAACCCGTCTCTCATCGATCACGAGCCATTCAACCCCTGCGTGCCGCAAAGCCTCTTCGATGCTCGAACTTTTTCCCGACGGTAACGGCACGTGTCGCGCCCGCGCATAGTAGGCGACGCGCATTTTCTGAGCGCCTACGACCAGTCCGGGCCCTTCACGTTCCGCCAACCAGTTCGCGGCCGCCCGAACTGGAGCGCGATCAATTCGTCGCTCTCGGAGATCGCGATCTCCCCACACTAAGGCCAATACTAAGACCAGTCCAAAACACACAGCAGGGGGAGACGCCCAACGCGCTCGAGGGCTCGAATCCGGCTCGGTCCACCGATTCACTAAGAGATGGTGAAGGCCGCGCCAACCGACTGCAGCAAAGACCGTGAGCGGCAACCATGCCGCCAGAGCGTGGCGACGCGCGACGTACCCCGCGCCCCAAACCAACAAAACCAACACAGCCGAATAGAGCACCGCCGGCAACGCGAATAGCACCAAGCGCTTTCGAAAGTCAGTACCCCTCATCACGATCAAGCCGATAGCCGCAAAGAGCGCAATTTCGTATCGAAAGGCTGCGAGTGAGGTTCGCATAGCACGCGAAATCGCCTCACCTACACCCAACAACGTACGAGGCGGTCGATCAAAGCCCGAACCACTCACGCGTACCGACGAAAGAGGCAGCGGAAGCGCAGTCTCCCCCTCGCCAGTCGGCATTTCGACACGGACGCCAGTGCGTCCTGCTGCAAGCTCGACGATCGATTTCTTGCGGGTCAGCGTGAGATCGCCTGTCTGCTCGGAGACAGCCGCCACCAAGGGCCCCACCAGCGCGAGCGTCGCGAGTACCAAGGCGAGCGCGGAAACAAACATGCCACGTCGCGCCGAGGCATCCCGCCATCCGCGGGCGGCGAACACGACGATCGCGACGGCACAGAGTCCAAGCCCTTCCGGACGGACGAGGTACGCGAGTCCCGCTCCAACGCCACAGCCGATGGCCAGCAAGAGTCTTGGACGTTCATTCCATTCACTGAGCGCCGCAAAGCCCATCAAAAAGAGGCCTGCGTAAAGCCCATCGCTCATCACATCGCTTGAAAAATCGATCGCCCACGGATGAAGCGCGACCACCCACCCCGTCATCCAGGCGATCTCATCCCCGAACGCGCTCTTTGCAGCGCAAAACAGTCCAAGAACGGAAAGTACGCCGCCCAAAACGGAGACCCAAATCGCCGCCGTCTCAAAGCCAACACCGAAAACTGAATAGACCGACGCGACCAATGCGGGGTAGAGCGGATGAAAAGGATGCTCGAGTACAGCCTCCCAGCGTCCATCAGCGATCGCCTCAGCAAGCGCGATAAAAATCGGACCATCATTAAAGATCGCATGCGTGTGCTGCCACGCTTGTAAGCGCAACCAGGCTGACACACCTAGCAAGACCGCAAGGCCCACGGTTATGCGAAGCCTAGGGGGAAGACCAGATCCGGACGGTGACGGCGCCGAAGCCTCTCGCCGATCATCGACTGTCACGATGTATTCAGCCCGCCTCTTCGGCGTCTGCCACAACAGCACCCGCGAGTTCATCAAGGAAATCAGGCAGAGCCGAGACGACGCGGCTCCAATTGGGAATCTGCGGCGCGCCCATTGGATCTCCTACGAAGTCGAGTCCCGCCGCTCGCAGTGCGCCGGAAAACGTCTCAACAGCGACTTCTTCTTCATGACGATCGAAATAAAGTCCGTTCAATTTGGCGTCATCGCTATAGCGAGCGATCGCGTCTTGAGCCGTACGCACATAGGCAGCAATCAGCGTATTCAAGAAACCTGAATCGAACTCAACGCCGTAGCTCGCCAAGTTACGAATCAACGAAGCCGCGATGTCCCGAACCATTCGGTGCAACCCGGCATTGCCGTCGTGCTCCGAGAGTTCCTGATGCTTATGGTCATAGTTCTCGACGAGCTCGACCTGGCAGATGCGCTTCAGCGAGCAGTTCCGGTAGACCTCAGCCAACACGCCGACCTCGAGTCCCCAATCTGCCGGAATGCGATTCGCTCGGATGAGTTCCGTTGTCATAGAACATTCGCCAGCGAGCGGATATCTAAAAGATTCGAGATAATCGAGCAGCGGCACCGGGCCAAGCACGGACTTCATGGCGCGTATCAGCGGCGTCATAAAGAGCCGAGTCACGCGCCCGTGCATCCGGTCGGACACGCGGCTGTAGTAGCCCTTTGCAAACTCGTAACTCATATTGGGGTTCGCGGTAGGAAAAACGAGCCGCGCGAGGAGGTCGCGGTCGTAGTCGAGGATGTCGCAGTCGTGCGTCGCGACGACTCGCGCTCGATGGGTCGCAAGGACATAGCCATAGGCGAGCCAATTCGCGCGCCCCTTGCCCTCGCTGCCGGGATCGAGGCCTTCATCACGAAGCCGCTGGATGAGTGCCTGGATGCGCGGCCCCTGATTCCAGATCACAGTCGCCGACTCATCGTCCATGGACCGGATCGGCTCAACGAGCTCGCGAAACTCCCGATACTCGGCGGGCCCAGCAGGCCCCGACAGGCTCAGCACGCACTGCGTGAGATACGGCACCTGAATGAGTTCTTCCACGATCCGCTTGAGCGCTGGACCGCGGATCTCTGAATAGAGCGACGGCAGCACCAACGCGATCGGGCGTTCCTCGGCGTAATGCATGAGCTCGCGCTCGAGGCGCGGGAGGTCAGCCTTGCCGAGGCGATGAAGCGACGTGATAACGCCGGTTTGATGAAAATCCGCCATGGCTGGGACGGTCGCACTGGCGCCCTGCGGGTGTCAAGGAATCCTAAGTCGAGATCCCGGGCCTACGAAGGAAAAAGCTCCAAAATCAAAGGGTCTGGGCTCAATTCTTCGAGCAGGATCTCAATAGATGCCGACGGGCGTGAGCGAGGGCTCAATCGCGTCTTCTAGCAGGCGGACCGCTTCAGGATCGATCTCATGGAATTCGATGCCCACTTCCTGAGTAATCTGATCCGTGTCGGTTGCCCACATGACCGTTCCCTTCGCGACAACCGTCTCGTCGCCGACATTGAAGGTCACGCGAAGGACGTCTCCCAGGTTGATCTCAATTCCGACGGCCTCGAAGCTGATGCCGCCTGTGGAGAGATTCTTCGAGACAGCCAATTGGTCGGGCCTGTCGATTTCCGAGAAGGAAATAACTTGATCCGTCGCGATGCGATGAAATTTTCGACGTTCTGCCCCGGATGCTTCGCCCATACCATCCCCTCAGGTGCGTCCGGCGATTCCGACACGCATATAGAGGTCTCGGCTGCGAGCTGCCCCGGCTTGAGCAACCAGGCCTGGCGAAACAGCAAATGGTGCTCCCGGCGACCACGCCTGCACCACCGATAACATTCCGATTCCGTCTAGAACAGATCGAGCTGTCGATCAGGAGCCCCCGCGGTCTCCAGCCCTTTCAGAATCAGAGCGAGCCTACGGAAGCGGCGACCGTCCAAAGTCACCCGGCCGAGCAGCTCGCGCCCCGCATCGGCCAGTACGGCTGCCTCTGCGGTCGGTTCGCCGAGGCTGCAGCTTCGTGTCAGCGCGCGCTCCCCCGCGCCGGATAAACGGAGCGCGATTCGCGACGCGCGGAGCCCGTCCCGGCGTAAAGCTCGCTCCAGCGCATCGGCCAGCCGGCCAGAGGCCGCTTCGAAAAGCTCGCGGCTCACGACTTGGCCCCCGGACAGCTCGAGGGTCTCCTCCCTCGAGAGCGATGCCGGATGGCGTGTGACACGAAGGGGCTTAGGGTCCTCTCCGCATGCGAGCAGCCAAAGAGATCGGCCGTGATTGCCTAACAAGATGTCCAGACGTTCGAGCCCAAGCTCGCGCAGCCCAGGGATATCGACGGCGCCTAGCTCGGCCAATCGTGCCGCTGTTTTAGGGCCAACGCCCGGCAATCGCTCGAGGGACTGGTCATTCAACCACGACTGGAACTCGCCCGCTGTGACGACAACTGCCGTCCCGGAACTCGCCGCTTCCGCCGCGAGACGCGCTGCGAACCGCGCCGGAGCGACCCCGCAGTGCAAAGGCAGTCCAACCCGCTCGAGGACCGCTGCTTCGAGCCGAGCCGCGAGCAGTCGGGCCTCGTGGCTCTCTCGGGGCGCACGCAGATAGAAGCCCGCCAAGCCATCGATCTCCACGGCATCTACCACTTCTCGCATAGCAGCCCGCAGCAACCCCGAGACCTCACGCGCACGCGCCATATCCGTCGGGGCTCTTTGCGCCTCGGGTACGCGATCGAGGGCTTCCGCCATTCCCATGCCATCCACGATTCCACGAGCGCGAAGGACATCACTCGCACAGACGACCTTCCCACGCTTCAAAGGATCTCCACCGATCAGGAGAGGCCCATCGCCGAGCATGGGGTTCGCGCGCCGCGCGACCTGCACATGGAACTCGGGGACGTGGCTATATCCGACGGGTTCGCCCGCTCCTGAGGACATCAGGGCGCCGGCTCGAGCACAAGTCGTTCGGCGCTCTGCTCTTCGATCGCAAGCCGACTCGTCGCAAACAAGGCAAGGCGACCATGGGTCCAGTGTGAGATGCCATCGGCAAAATGCGGATGTCCGGGATGCTCACTCTGACCGGGGGTAAGGCTACTCAGGAAACGGTCTTGGCTGCCTAGATCGATGGCTACGCGATACAGAGCTGTTCGCTCGACATCAAAAGAGATACCGGGCCGGTGCCGCGTGAAAGACAGTGTCTGCCCACTTCCGGAAGCGGGGAAAACATAACCTTCAGTAGCATCTGTTGCGGTCCGCCCGAGTCTTTCGAATGCGACTCGATGCAATCCGCCCCAGGACCAACGAGCTCGCGTCGGCCCGAGGCGCTGATTCAAACTCACCCAGGTTTCCCGCAAACTCGCCCGTGCCGCTTCCGTCACCACCGATTCGTCGGTCCATCCCCCTGACTGCCGGAGGGTCGCTGCGCGCAGAATCAATCGTTCCACTGCGGTTTGAGGCTGAACATGAGGCGCAGCGAGATAGCGCTCGAAGAGCCCATCACCAAAGGGCTCACGAAGCAAGTGGCCTAATAAACGCTCGATCGCCAAGTGATAGGCGGCGGCGCCAGCGCTATCGGAGGCAAATCGACCATCCCATCGCTTCAGAAGCGCCGCGACCTCCTGTGCCTCGGCCGGCAAGGGTCCGCCGCGGCGTGCCATCCCATCGATCGCGGTCACGACTCGTGTCGCACGCAGCGCACCGGCGTCAAAGAGGATATCCGCGGCAGAGCGCAGCGTGAGAGATCCACGCCCCAAGGCTTCGTCGAGTGCGAACTCTAGCCGCATTGCGCGGTCCCCCGGCCGCCAGAGCCATTCCGTCTGATCCAGGCCGCCGCGTCCGGACCAAGGTTGATCCAGAGCCATCACCCAAGCTCGACCGCTCTCACCGAGTGCCATTCCCGGGAGCGATGCTAGTGACACAGGCTCTCGCCAATCAAAACTTCGCAAGCGACCTTGCACGGGAACCAAGCCCGTCGGGAGCGGCCGATTAGGCAACCACCCCGCGACCTGCACGCCACCCTCGCCTTCTGCGTCAGCGAACGTGAATGCAAGAACCGGTTCGTGATGCATTTCAAGTATCGCCGCAATCTCCTGGCTACCGCCCGCCCGGAGTAGCCCAAGCATTGAGGTAAGCCCATCTCCAGACCTTGCTCCCGTCCAGGAAAGGGCTCTTCCCGATCGCGCGCGGGGCATTTTTGAATCCTGTTCTTCGTCGAGTCCCGACCACAAGGATTCAATCAATGGACCATGCCCCGTCGAGCGCAGGGATAACGTGGTGTCGATCAATTCGCCGCGCGGGCCCATCCAGGAAACGGTCTCTTCCCGCGCCTCGACCGGAACCCAGAGCGTCCCGTTCTGATAGAGGCCCCCGCGATCGCGTAGTGTCTCCATGAATAGATCTGAAATCGGCGCACTCGCCGGCACCGAGGCCCAAGCGAAGTTTGGATTGCGCCCGGCCCAGAAAATAGGAGAGCCGGGCATAGTCGCACCCGCCACGTCAATCGCCCCGGCATCAAGGTGTGCCTCATAAAAGAGGCTGGGCAGCGTCGGCGCAAAGTGCCAGTCCGCCACCAAGATAGGAGCACCGCTTACCGTCTTTGAACCCTCGACTGCCCACGCTCCACCCGTCGGAATCCCAATGCCTTCGCAGAGTTCTTCGGTCGCGCCCATGATCGCGTTCGCCAACGCATATTCCCCGGTGCTCGATGCCACCGGGTGACGAGGCACTTCAGGCGCCACACCGAAATCAACGGAGGCTCGCCCCGGAAAGAATGGTCTGGCGGGAACCGAGTCCAGGCGCTGAATCAAGTCATCGAGAACGAGAGTTGTCTCCAGCGTGCCGCCGATGCACCAGGACAGCAGCTTTACGACGGCGATCGAATCCGCAGGGCGCCAATCCGCAACGGAGGCAATGCCGCCCTGCAGACGGCGTGGCGCGCGAACGCGGCCTTGCCGAACACGGTCGATACGCGCGTTCACGCCCGCCGAGTAGAGCTCGAGCACCTTAAGGGACGACGCGGGGAGATCAGCAACGACCGCCTCAGATGCCCGACCTATTTCAAGCAGCCTCGCAAGGCGGTCCGCACGTAGAGCCGGTGCGCCCTGGAGTTCGGCGGCGCGACCGAGGGCCTGTCGCCGCAGAAAAGCCATCTGCGCGAGGCGGTCCTGCGCGTGAGCGAACCCGAGCGCAAACCATCCTTCAGACTCTCGCTCGGCGATCAGATGCGGGATGCCCCGGACGTCTCGCAACACCTCGACCGGAGCCTCCAAATTGGAAATGCGAATTGTGCCCGAAACGGGAGCGAAGGATTCACGTTCGGCCCGGTCGCTGGCCCCCCAGCGCTGGCTGATCAGGAGCGCGACGAGGATCAGCAAAGCGCCGACTATCAGCCGCCCACCCAGCTGCGGTAAACCCGGCGTAGGCTTTTCGGCCTGCGGCCCCTCGGACACCGACATCGAACGCATACCCTCCAATGTGAGCAATGTGAGCGCCGGCGAACCGAAGTTCGAGCTCCTCACACCCCCGGATGCTTCTTTAATCACGGTGCCGCGGACCCCCGTCAGCAACACCTTTGGCATCAACCTTCGACAGCCTTCATTTCCCTACATCGAATGCCCAAAAAGAGAAGTTAAGTCGAATACTTGAGAGCATACCGGAGGGTCGGTACATTGCGCGCGCCGCCCCTCTTCAATCGAAATACTCAATCTCTCGTCCCCTCCGCATTTGCTCGCCCTTTTTCGCCCTTTTTCGCTCTTTTTCGCGACGGATTCCCGAAGCTCCGACGAGCTACTCCACCCCTGGCGGTTTGATTTGCCGATCCAATCAATTGAAGCTCTGTTGGCCAACTGCGAACTTGCCGGGAGGCGCGTCTTCGTCCGCGCCGATCTCAACGTCCCCCTGGACGGCAACGGCAAGATCTCTGACGACAGCCGTATCCGCGCGTCGCTCCCAACGCTCAATCTCCTCGTTGAAGCTGGCGCAAAGGTCATTCTCGCTTCGCATCTCGGCCGCCCCAAAGGCGAGCGCAATTCGGCACTCTCCTTATGCATCGTCGCAGAAGCGCTCGGAAGCCACTTCGAGACCAAGGTCCACTTCGCTCCTGACTGCGTTGGCGTGCCGGCTAAAGAAGCGGTCGACTCGCTTGCCAACGGCGAAATCCTTCTGCTCGAAAACCTCCGCTTCCACAAAGCCGAAACCGAAAACGACCCGCAATTCGCAGCGGCCCTGGCCTCTTTGGCAGACGTGTATGTGAACGACGCCTTCGGCACGGCGCACCGAGCCCACGCGTCAACCGCAGGCATGGTTGCCCACGTGGGCATCGCCGCTGCGGGCCAATTGCTCACGAAAGAGCTCGATGCCCTTACCAGCGCCCTCGAACCCGAACGCCCCTTCGTTTGTTTTCTTGGCGGTGCGAAAGTGTCTGACAAACTCGGCGTCCTAGAGGCGTTAATCGAGCGAGCGGATACCGTCGGCGTCGGCGGTGCTATGGCGTATACATTCCTTTCCGCACAAGGCCAGTCCACCGGCTCCTCATTAGTCGAACCCGATCGCCTCGCAGATGCGAAACGGATGATTGCCCGGGCGGCCGAAAGAGGTTGTGAGCTGCTACTTCCGACCGACCACGTAGTCAGCGACCGCCTAGCAGAAGACGCCGTAGCTCAAACAGTCGAAATAATCCCCGACGGACTTATGGGCCTGGACATAGGACCGGGCACTGCAGCGCGTTATGCGCAGGCCGCAGCCGGTGCAGCCACGATTCTTTGGAATGGTCCAATGGGGGTTTTTGAAATCGACGCCTTTGCTACGGGAACCGAAGCCGTGGCAGAAGCAGTCGCCGCCTCAAGCGCTGGAAGTATTGTCGGCGGAGGTGACTCCCTCGCCGCGGTGAACAAGGTCGGCGTGGGCGATCGCATTAGTCATCTTTCGACAGGGGGCGGCGCTTCCCTCGAGTTCGTTCAGGGGCTGACACTACCGGGCGTCGCTGCCCTCGATCGCCCGAACCGGGACGGCTCAGCATGAGCGCCGCCACGCGAATATCACCTCCAGCGCCAATCCCGCTCATCTGCGCGAACTGGAAGATGAATCTCTCGGCCAGCGAAGCAGAACCTTATGCCGCAGCGCTTCGCGCCCGCCTAGGGGACCGTTCCGCCGACTTGAACAAGGCCTTCGAGGTAGCAATCGCTCCGGCCCATCCCGTCCTAGACCGCCTCGGTCGGGCGCTGGAGGGCTCCGGGATTGCCTTGGCCGCCCAAAATCTCCATGCGGAGGAATCCGGCGCGTTTACAGGTGAGGTCTCACTTAGGATGCTCGAAGATTTGGGATGCCACTTTGCGCTGATCGGGCACAGCGAGCGGCGCCAGATCTTCGGCGAAACCGATGCGCAGATCGCCGAGAAGGCAGCCAGACTGGCTGGCTCGGCGGTGAAGCCGATCCTTTGTGTGGGAGAAACCCTTGAGGAACGCGAGCAGAAACGGACCCTCGAAGTGGTCGAACGGCAACTTGGGAGCGTTCTCGACCAGGTGGATGGGCTCGAGGGCGCGATGGTGGTAGCCTACGAGCCCGTCTGGGCCATCGGTACCGGTCGCACTGCGACGCCCGAGCTCGCCCAGGAAGTTCATGCTGCCCTCAGAGCAATGCTGGAAACGCGCTGGGGAACGGTCGGGACGCAGACAAGAATTTTATACGGCGGTTCCGTGAAGCCGTCGAATGCGAGAGAATTGCTCTCGCAGCCCGATATCAACGGTGCCCTCGTAGGAGGGGCTAGCCTCGATCCCGAGGCCTTTGCCGAAACCGCCCTCGCCTGCCTTAACTGAGCCAGACCGGGTTCGTTTAAACTGGAGAAAAGCTTCGTGGAGACTTTCGTCTACACCCTTCATTTTGTGGTCTGCCTGATTCTGATTGGCGTTGTCCTACTTCAGCGCGGCAAGGGCGCCGACCTGGGGGCCAGCCTCGGTGGAGGTGGGGGCAACACTATCTTTGGCAGCCGCGGGGCAGGTAACTTCCTCACCCGAATCACTACGGCCGCCGCGGCCATTTTCATGGGCACGTCCCTAACCCTCGCGTATATCGGGTACCAGAATTCTGATATACAGCTCTTCGATTCAAGCGAACCTTTCGAGATTCCAGTCGAAGGTGCGCCCTCCGACAGCGATTCGGCAGGTGGCCTGCAAGAAATCTCGCAAGAGGCAGACGGCCTGGTCGAAATCGCTCCTGCGGATGACGGCGCGTTGACGGATGACGGATCAGCCGGGGATTCAGCAGAAGAATCTCAATAATAATCAGCGCATTCGGACGCATTCCCGCTCACAAAACCTGTGCGGGCCCTCACGCGTTCGTTATGATGCGCGGCCCGGTGCGGCGGTGGCGGAATTGGTAGACGCGCCAGCTTGAGGGGCTGGTGGGGGCAACCCCGTGGAAGTTCGAGTCTTCTTCGCCGCACCACTTGTAGATCCTTGGCTTGACGCGTCTGATCCTCACAGGCGTCTTGATGCGACTCGGCTGCCGCAATTGTTGCAGCGATGTCGCATCGCCTACTCAGTCAAGGTTGTTCGGAGCGCTGTGTAGTCGCGCTCAATCGGTGGGAGCACCGACGGGGCTCCGCACGCAAGTGCCGATGCCGCCGACATCCAGCCAACTCTTTCGGCACTCCATCAGCTCAGGCCATCTCAATAGGTCCGGGCCTGCCTCCGCTCCTAACTAAAGATCCGGCCCCAGTCCCCAGGACGGTACCAGCGCGGCTCTTGAAAGCAGGCCCGAGTGTTGCCGTCGATCAGGCCCTGCTGCCTTTATCGACTCGACGCGCGAATCGATTTCAACTCTCTCGAATGCGGGTGGCATCGGCGCGAAAAAGACAGCACACGCGACTTGGTTCAAGAGGGTCGTACTTATCAAAAGTACGAGTCCTATGCGGCGGAAGCTGTACATTCTTAGGTCCGCCCTTCTGTGGATCAGCTGTCAGGAAAATGACGCGCGTCTACCAGAGCGGATCGGTCTGCGCTGAATAGCCAGACGGTCAACGTCCGAGACGGACTGAAACGTTACCAGACGTGCGTGCCCTGCGGTCGCTAGCCGTCAACCTCGGATGTCATGCGGAGCAGCGCTTGCGCCTGCCCGCTATCCCTGCACGCCCACCGCACGAAGCGCTGGCCCGCGCGATTCCGTGCTGATTAACAAGGATGCTACTTCGGCCTCTACGCCGTCGCGTAGCAACCCAACGTCGGGAACGATGTCCGGATCGCAATTAAATGAGAAGAAGAGCGAGCCCGCATAACTCATTACGGTGATCCCTAGGCCTGAGGTGTCTTGAAGCGGCAGGATGCCATAACACTCTTCGAGCTTCGCGCCGTTCAGGTAAAGCGGTTGTTGCGGGCCCGGGCTTTGCAAAACGGCAAGCTGTCCGTTTTCGATTCGCTTGAGTGCACGGGCGCCAATCGCGAAGAGGCGCGCGGCAGTCCAAATGTCGCCACTCGCTAGACTCTCCGCGGAGGCGAGATTTTGCTCGCTTCGAATGCGTCGCGTCTGCTCGCCCAGAAGATCCTGCCGTGCTTCCCCGGACGCTTCCCAAACCGGAAGCTCTATGACCCACGCCTCCGCCGTTTCGCCTGTAGCATCGAGAATCGGAGTCACTGCGCGAAGGTCAACAGTCGTCGGGCTGATCTTAAGACCCTGCACGAAGCGGCGAAGCGCACCTGTTAGAATCGTAAGGACGGCGTCGTGCACCGTTCCGCCAATAGTTTGACGAATCGCCTGCACTTGATCGAGATCGACCTCCTGAACCGCATAGGAACGATGCGGACTCAGGTTGCCATCGAAGGGCGACTCGCCCGCTGGACGAATCTGATACCCCAGAGCACGAAGAACGTTCTGCGCGCGCTTTTGCACGAGACTAGACGCGCGAGCAGGACTTTCCCAGAATCGCATAGCGCGACTCACAGCGCGACGAGAAGGGCTCCAGCGCCTGATCACTTCCTCGCCAAACAACTCTACCGGAGAAGGCGCTGGCCTAACGAGCGCCCGCGTCGCTTTCGGCAGCGGAGCATCCTCGTCGGCAGAAAGTAAAGCCTGCAAAAGGTCTGCCCCTTCAAGATGCGCGAGCGCCTTGTGCATCTTAAGGATCATCGCGAAGCGTCCACCTTCAAGACCTTCAAGCACCCAACAATCCCATAGCGGGCGCGATCGATCGAGCCGAGTTGCAGCGATTCGAGACGCCGTGCGACAAAGCTGCTTGTGGCTTCCGGGGCGCGGAAGGCTGGATTGCCGGAGATGGAAGTCGAGGTTGAATTCCTGGTCATCCACCCAAACAGGATGGCCGTCTAGCGGCACCCGGCGAAGCTTCGCGCGCAGGCGCGGGAGCTCCGGGAGTCGCGCGTTCACGATCCCGCGAATCTTCTCAAAATCGACGCCTCCTTCCTTCGTAGCGAAGGGCCCCGAATCAAAAATAAGGATCATCGCCGTGTGCTCGCGTCGTCGCGAAGACTCGTTCTCTAGATAGTCCGCGCATTCATCAGAAAGGCGCTCGTAGTAGATTCTGGCCAAGGTTCGATTCCTCGGGTGATCGACCGCGTGAGGCGGACGAAATCATGTATTGCCTGAATCGTCGCCAGGCATGTGGCGGCCGATCGATTGGACGAGAGCTAAGCGCGACCTAACTCGCCGCCCTCGTCTTTTCCGTGGCAGTCGCGAATGGCGCAGCGCCCGTCTCGAAGAGCGTTTCCGCAATAATCGAACGCAGGATCGGCTTAATATCAGACTTCATGGTCGCCATAACATGCCCCGAGGACATCCAATCGATCCGCGGCTTTCCCCAGTGTCTCCACAGCGCACGCGACTGATCTGGACGCGTCACGCGATCCGCAACGCCTGCGTAGATAAAGCGACGATCGACAGGAAGCTTCGGTTCGAAAGTGAGAGGCGAGACCGGATGCATGACT
>Ga0115569_10002293_pt1 | contig 14556 bp, 15 predicted proteins | sample COGITO_mtgs_1205_2_FD_87295 | JGI IMG/M metagenome (GOLD analysis project Ga0115569, IMG submission 87295) | Pelagic marine microbial communities from North Sea - COGITO_mtgs_120503 | ecosystem: Environmental > Aquatic > Marine > Epipelagic | place: Germany:Helgoland, sampling site Kabeltonne... | reverse complement strand
TTTTCGAATAAGGAAGCCTTCTTTTTCTAATGCACCTACTGCCTTTCTAACTGTTCCAATTGAAACGTTGAAGAGATCAACAAGTGTTTTCTCATTTGGAATTAGTTGGCCTGGTCTTAACTCATCGCGGTAAAGGCAATTAAATAACTCATTCCTTATTTGGAGCCACATAGGAGTCTTGCTGTCCCTGTCTATGTTAAATTGGAGATCAGTAATACTCATAAAATGTGTAAGTTGTTAAAAATGAGGTTTCAGGATAACCTTAGCTGAGGCCATTGTACCATTGTGAAGACTCTTAAATGCCAAATCAGTTTCAGACAGAGGCATCTCTTCTATCCATGATAAGTCACCAAAATCTCCATTTTCAATTGACTTTAAGGCAGACTTAAAGTCCTCCATGTTGTAGGTGTAACAACCAACTAGCTTCACTTCTTGAAGTGTAATTTTTCGGATGTCAATATTCGAAGTCCAGCTAAGAAGGCCTACATTAACTACTGTACCTCCTGCTTTGACTGAGGCAATAGAAAGAGCATTTGTCTTTTCACTTCCAACACAGTCAATTACAACATCGAATGTGCTGTCTTTGACTGAATCTGTTAATGGGTTAATGGCAATAACGCCAACATGGTCTTTAACGCAAGGGTGCCTAGCCATATTGGTTTCAAGTACCTGCATTTTAACGCCATGGGATTTAAGTAACAGAGCTGTTAAAAGGCCAATAGCACCAGCACCTATAACTAAAACGTGGCAATCGCTTATAGGCTTGAATGAATTTTCTATGGCAAGATTTACAGCATGGACCACAGTTGCCGCGGGCTCAGTTAAGGCTACATGGTTTGAATTCATAGTGCTAGGCGCATGAACTAGGCATTGATTTGGTATGGTCATGTATTGAGCAAAAGCGCCCTGCCTACTCATTCCAATCATATCCCTATCACTGCAAAGGTTGTCTCTACCCTGAAGGCAGTATTCACATTTTCCGCAAGTAATCAAAGGATTGCCTGTTACTTTTTGACCCTTATGAATGCCCTCAACTATTTCGCCACAAAATTCATGGCCCAGTATTAAGCCAGGGTTTCTTCTTGGGTCTTTGCCATGATATGCGTGCATATCAGACCCACAAATTCCAACCGACTCAATGCGCAATAAAACATCATCATCACGATCAATTTGCGTTGGCTTGTATTCACTATAAAAAGTCATTTCATTCGGCGCTGTGTATACTACCGCTTGCATTTTATTAATCATGCTGCTGAAAACCCTCCATCTAAAAATATTGTCTGACCGGTGACATATGAGTTTGCATCACTGCACAAGAAAACACTAATACCAAAAATGTCTTTTTCTTCTCCGTTGCGATCCATCATTGTTTTTGCTGCTAAATTCTTTAATTTCTCAGGATCTTGAAATAATGACTCCGTTAGATTTGTTCTAAAAAATCCTGGAGCAATTGCATTGACTAATACTCCATTCTTTGAATAGGCCTGAGCTAAGGCTCGAGTAAGCTGCATAATGCCGCCTTTGCTTGCACCATATGGAATGCTGTTATCAAATGCTCTAAGGGATTGAAGAGAGGCGATATTTATAATTCGTCCCCAATTATTTTTAGTCATTAATTCGGCAACAAGCTTGCTTAAGTAGAAAGGGGCAGTTAAGTTAATGTCAATAGTCTTCTGCCATTCTTCGAGTGTTAACTCTTCAGCAGATGTTCTAAGATTTATTCCAGCAGCATTTACTAAAATGTCAATTTTTCCAGACTCTTTAGAGATTTGAGTTACCATATTTTTAAGGTCGGCAGTTGATGTGACATCCGCTTGGATGAAGGCGCCTTTGCAGCCTTGATCTTTTATCTCTTGAAGGGTTTCTTCTGCATTGCTTCGACTGCTTGCAATCCAAACAAATGCGCCTGCACGAGCAAGCGCAAGCGCCATCATTTTTCCCACCCCACTTGTACCACCAGTTATTAGTGCTACTTTATTTTCTAGTGAGAAATCTGCTAAGTTCATAAAGCTATTCTAATACAGGTGCGCCTAGGTCAAACGTTTCATCTGGAAAATATTTACTTAGCCTAACATCCGACGCTCTTGCGTGTCCTTCCATTCCCTCTAATCGAGAGATTCTAGATGATGCCTGGGCAATTTGACGTGTAGATTCTTTGTCCATACGTTGCCAAGTTAAAACCTTTAAGAATTTATGAGCAGAAAGACCTCCAGAATAACGACCAGCTGCCTTTGTAGGAAGAATATGGTTCGGGCCAGAAGCTTTATCTCCGAAAGTCACTGTTGTTTCTTCACCTAGAAATAGAGATCCATAACATGTTAAGTTGTCTAGCCACCAATCAAGATCTTCACACTGAACTTCAAGGTGCTCTGCTGCGTATTCATCTGATATCTTTACAACCTCTTCACGAGACTCACATAGCATAACTTCACCATAGTCTCTCCATGCACAGAATGCTGCATCTTTAGCAGTTGGTGGAAGTTTTTCAATATACTCTGGTACCAACTCCATTACTTTTTCAGCTAATTCTTTAGACGTTGTAAATAGCCAGCCAGGTGACTCGTGACCATGTTCCATTTGACCCACAAGATCAATTGCAACAACGTCAGCATCGGCGTGCTCATCAGCAATCACTGCAACTTCTGATGGACCAGCAAATACATCAATACCAACTTGTCCAAAGAGCGTTCTTTTTGCCTCTGCTACAAATTTATTTCCAGGACCAACAATGATGTCCGCTTTTTTTCCAGTAAATAGTCCATGAGCCATACTTGCTATCGCTTGTACACCACCTAAAGTCATAACGTGATCAGCTCCAGCAGTCTTCATTGCATATAGAACATACGGATGAATACTTTTACCTTGATAGGGTGTTGAGCATGCAATAATGCAAGGCACGCCAGCAGCTTTAGCTGTAGCAATACTCATATATGCAGATGCAATATGTGCGTAACGTCCGGTTGGAACATAACATCCAGCAACATTTACTGGAAGTAGTCTTTGACCAGCCTCAACGCCATTATTTTTGGTATGAAACTCTTCTATAGAATCACGTTGAGCCTTTGCAAACTCATAAACTTGCTGACATGCAAAATCTATATCATCCTTAACATTTTGAGGGACGTCAGAGATAATATTATCAATTTCAGAATCTGAGAGCAAAATCTCACCAGACCATCCATCTAGTTTTTCTGCGTAGTTTCTAACTGCTTGTTCCCCATCTTTATCAATATTAGCAAGCATGTCATGAACCACTTTTTGTGCTTCTAGTACATTTGATGCTGCTGATTTATCAGCTTTTTTTAAGTAGATCATATTCTTCTCGTTTATTAATAGTTAGGCGCTTTCATATAAACGCGTTAATACAAACTCTTGATGCCCTAATATTTCTGCAGCAGTCATTCTTCCGTTTGAAGTGTGAATAAGACTCTCAAGAAGCATATCACCAGCTTGATCCATATTGATATCACGCTTTAATAAACCAGTTACATCAACATCCACATGCTCTGACATCGTTCTAACTGTTCTTGGATTTGCACAAACTTTAATAACAGGGAGAATTGGATTACCAATAATATTTCCTTGCCCAGTAGGGAATAGGTGAGCTACATATCCAGAGGCTGCGCATAATGTAACCATTTCTGCAGCTGCAGAAGAAGAGTCCATAAACCATAGGCCCTTACTTGTAGGCATTTCTGCTTTATCTAAAACGCCATCAACGACACATTTTTTCCCAATCTTTTGTATGTTGCCTAATGCCTTTTCTTCGATCGTAGTTAGACCACCTTCAATATTTCCTTTAGTAGGCTGTGAATCAGATAGGTCATCTGTCTTAAAGCGCTCAATCATATCTTGATAGCGATTAAACATAAACATAAATTTTTCAGCAACAGCATCATTAGCACATCTAGCTTTAACTAAATGTTCACCACCTGTAATTTCAGATGTTTCACCAAAAAGTAAAGTACTGTCCATTTCATATAACTTATCGAACGCATTACCAACTGTTGGGTTTGACCCAAAGCCCGAAGTAGTGTCTGATTCCCCGCATTTAGTTGATACCCAGATTTCACTTAGGTCACATGGCTCTCTTTGAAGTCCTGTTGCGAAATGAACCATATCATAAGCCGCTTTTGAAGCGTCAGCGATAGTTTGTATGTCACCTTTTTTCTCAATAGAAAAACCTTGAACTGGCTTACCCGTTGCAGCAATTCCATCAACGATTTTTTGCGTCCAGTCTGGCTCAATTCCAATAACCACTACTGCGGCAACATTTGGATTTGCTCCCGTACCAATCATTGTCCTAAAATGTAGATCTAGATCTTCACCAAACTGAAGTCTACCGTAGGGATGAGGAAGTGCTATCGTGCCTTTAATATTGTTAGAAACTGCTTCACAAGCAGCATTTGAAATATCATCAACTGGCAAGATAATAACGTGGTTACGAATTCCTACTCTATTGTTTTCGCGACGATATCCATAGATTTTTTGATTTAAATTTATCATTACCACCTCTTAGTTTTTACGTTATGAACATGTAGATGATCACCTACAGCAATCTTTGAAATTGTTCTACCAATATCTACACCATACTTGATGACAGTGTCATCTTCATTTAAATCCTTAATAGCTAACTTATGCCCAATTGGAATATCTTGATTAATTTTGATATCTATCAAAACATCCTGGTCCATTATCCAACCACTTAGAGTGTCGTTTGCTTTTAATCCTTCGACGGTAACAACGCCAACGGAATCATCTTCATCATGAACTATAAACTGAATCATTCTTGCTCCTTGAAATACGTATAAAAAAACTTTTAATTAATCTTTTAGTGAAAAAAATTAATGAGAGATATATTATATCATATATATGAATTTCTACTTTATATATTGCTTAAAAAATTATTTACTTTCGATATAAAACTAAATATACAATATCACGTTAAGGTTTGTAGTCGCTAAACTCAACGCTGAAAAATTAGAGTAAAAATGAAAAAAATTATCTTGTTTGTGATTATTAATTGTTTGTCTTTTCCTGCTCTATCAGCAGCTGGTGACCTTTACTACTGTGAGATGATTCAAGCGGTTGAGTTAAAAGAGGACGGCCTTGTTAACTATATTCCTCAGAAATTTAAATTTAGAATTACTGAGAAGAGTTCTATACAATTTGGAATGGATGAAAACTATTTCAAAGGCCTTGAGTTGGTTGTTACAGATTTTTCAAATAATGGTGAGCAGTTTTATGGCGACAGCTTTGAGTACTCATATGGAAGTTTTTACTTTGCTGACATTATTAGATGGCCATCAAAAGGAGTGGATAAATTAACAGCTACTGCGGTAAGTGCACAATGCTCAATTGTTGATGACTACACAGTATAAATAGGAAAAGTTAATACAATTATGATTTCAAGAGCACTTAAAACAAATCGATTAATACGCTTATTTGGTATAACCAAAGTACCAATGATTTGGTATTGTCGCCCAAAGGTTATTGAGCATACGGATGAAAAGATTGAAATTAGAATCCCTTTTAAGCGAAGAACTAAAAACCACTTAGGAAGTATGTATTTTGGTGTTTTAGCAGTCGGCGCTGATATTACTGGAGGCTTTTTAGCGATGGATCCAATTCAAGAAAGTGGACGAAAAATAACTTTAATATTTAAAGATTTTAAGGCTGATTTTCTAAAGCGTCCTGAGGGCGATGTCCACTTTATATGCAGAGATGGTTTGGCAATTAAAGAGCTGGTAAAAACTGCTGCAAGTTCAGGTGAGAGGCATAATTATAAATTGAATATTGAAGCTACTGTTCCTTCACTATCTCCTGATGTCGTTGCTAAATTTGAACTTACGTTATCTTTAAAGGATAAAACATAAAGTTAGCAAGTGTCTTTTTTATAATGCTGGGGTCAGTAATTAATCTCCCTCAAACATCAGAGAAGATTTGGACTTATAGGAGAGACTTAGAAGATGCGATTTGTTAAATAGCAAACAAAAACTACTTAAACTTATATTACTTACTACCAAAAGCTAAGCAAACTTTTTGAGAAGTATTCATTAAAATCTTTAAAAAGCTTTCAATACTCTCATCAGTGAATCTACTTGTAAGTCCTGACAATGAGATTACACCAATGAGCTCTCTATCACGTCCCAAAATAGGAACTGTAATACCTGCAATATCAGGGTCACGCTCTCCATGACTAATATAGTATCCCTGATCCTGGATAATTTTAGACTGAGATGTTTTAGGATTTACAAAGGCTTCTAGCACCTTTCCAGAAGAACCAAGATTCAGAGGATTTATTTCTCCTTCATCGATATGATATCGCATCCTTCTTTTAGAATTTTCACAATAAAGAACTACACTTGAATTGCCACGCAAGACATGAAATGCAGCAGTCTCTTCTGTTTTTTTAACAAGTTCTATTAAAGCTGGACGAATAATATTTCCTAGTTGAAGGTTGTCACGGTAAACCGAACTTCGATGCCAAAGCGACGCGCCAAGGTGAAAAATACCATCATAATCACGAGTAAGATAACCAAATTTTTCAAGTGATACACTAAGTCGCAATATTGTGGCTTTATTCAGGCCAGTTCTTTGAGCAAGCTCTTTAAGTGCTAGACCATTGTCACCCATATTAAATGCCTCCAGAAGACTCAGAGCTCTTTCCACCGACTCAACACCACTTTTAATAGGCCTAGATTTTTCTTTTGAATTTGTCATTTGTATATTATTTAATTGGACGGAATATAAAAAATGTTACTAGAAAATTTGAAAGAATTGTATAACTAAAAATTAATAATCAGCTTAACATAATTTCAGAAATACTAAGTCAAAACAAAATCATTTTATAAATTTTTACTTGACTTTTTTTTTATTATACATCAAAATGAAACTATGTTTCGTAGAATGAAACTTTAAAGTTTTATATTATGAGATAATATCCAAGTTAATTTTTAATTTGGAAAATATAACTACTAGGAGATTACAAATGAAAAATTATTCAAAAATAGTGTACTTAGCGCTATCAATGGGAATGGTACTTGGCCTTAGTAATGTTGCTAAAGCCGATGGACATTCTGTAATGTTTGCATCATGGGGTGGATCATTCCAAGATGCGCTTAGATCTTCAATGCTAGCACCCGCTGCCCAAGATTTAGGTATTGAAGTTAAAGAAGATACAACAAATGGTATTCAAGATGTCCGTGCTCAGATTTCAGCTAATGCTGTTGCCTGGGATGTAGCAGAAATGGAATTATCTGCTTGTGAAACTCTTTCAAGAGATGGTATGTTAGAGCCTATCGACTACAAAATGGTAGATGCTTCAGGAATCCCTTCTGATTTGCGACAAGATAACTATATTGGCTTTATTAACTTCACTAAAGTTATAGCCTACAGAAAAGATAAGTTTGGTGATAATGGGCCACAAAGCTGGGCAGATTTTTGGGATGTTGAAAAATTCCCAGGAAAACGTGGTATGCATGGAAAAGTTAACTACAACTTAGAAGCTGCTCTTATGGCTGATGGTGTAGCTAAGAGTGAAATTTATAATGTTCTTTCTACTAAGAAAGGTCAGGAGCGTGCTTGGGCTAAACTTGCTGAAATTGTTCCACATGTGACAGTATGGTATCGTGGTGGTTCTCAATCAGCACAGATTCTTCGCGATGGTGAAGTTGATGTAGTCCATATGGGTCACAATCGAGTTGAGAGTGTTGCAAACTCTGGCGTTGATGTTGCTTATACTTTCCAAGATGGCACGATGGATGTTGATTGTCTTCTTGTTCCAAAAGGTGCGCCAAATTATGCTAATGCAATGAAGCTTATAAATTCTGTATTATCAGCTTCATCTCAAGCTACATTAGCTAAAACAATGCCTCTTGGTCCTGTAAATAAGTATGCATTTGATGCAGGTGTACTAAGCATTGAACAAGCAAAAAATGTTAATACTCATCCAGATAATTATGACAAGCAATTGTTAGTTGATCCAAATTTCTATATTGGTCAACTGGATGTTCTAACAGAGCGCTTTGATACTCTAATCCAGCAATAGAAAGGATAAAATGTTAGGGTGCAGGAAAGCTCCTGCCCCTAACAGATTTGTATAATTTTTAATTTTTTTTAGGATATAACCTAGGACAAAGTGTATGTCAAATACAGACCATGAAAATCAGAAATCTTTACCCATTGGTATCAATAGCTTAACCAAATCCTATGGTGATGTTTACGCACTCGAGGATGTTTCATTAGATATTAAAGCTGGTGAATTTATCACTTTACTTGGTCCCTCTGGATCAGGAAAAACAACTTTATTGATGGCTATAGCAGGATTTGTTAGTCCAGATCAGGGCAGTATTTACTTTGGACAGCAGGAGATGACCATGACACCCCCTCATATGAGAGGATTGGGGATGGTATTCCAGAATTATGCTCTCTTTCCGTTTATGTCAGTTGCTGAAAACGTTGGTTATCCACTTCGTGTTCGCGGCATGTCTGAGACTGATCAAAAAATGAAAATTGATGCGGCTCTTGAAATGGTTCAACTTGAAGGATACGGTGAACGAAGAATTCATCAGCTTTCAGGCGGGCAAAAACAGCGCGTAGCGCTTGCACGTGCAATGGTTTTTGAGCCTAAGATTATCTTGATGGATGAACCTCTTTCTGCCTTGGATAAAAAATTACGAGAGCATATGCAAATAGAACTTAAGGCACTTCATCAAAAACTTGAAGCAACTATTGTTTATGTAACTCATGACCAGCGAGAAGCATTAACTATGTCAGATCGTATTGCAGTGATTAATAATGGCCATCTTGTTCAGGTTGATGCTCCAAAGGCACTTTATGATAATCCTAAAGACCTGTTTGTTGCTGACTTCATTGGAGAATCGGTTCTTCTTCAACTAGAGAATTCAAAAAATGGCCTTATCTTAAGAGGTCAGCCTTTAAAGATGACTAACCCTCAACCGAAAGGAGTTGATTCATACTGTCTTGTTATTCGTCCGGAGCTTCTAGTGATGTCCAATTCAAAGGTTGATACAGTGAACGATCTTTCAGGAATAGTCAGTGCATCAGTCTATCAGGGAGAAAGCGTACTGGTAATGGTAGACCTAGGTAACGACACTAAAATTAGTGTCAGATTGCCTGCTAGTAAGTCTCAAAGTGGCAATAATATTCCTGAAGTTGGTAAGCCAATTCATCTTGGCCTTCATGCTGAAGATGTCATTATCGTTGCAGGAAGTGTTGAATGAAGGTAGTTGAAAATAATCAACTAGAAGGTGTTAATAGCAAGGCTCTTGCAAAAGAACGTCGAAAAGAGGGTCGATTATTTTTCAATCTATCACTTCCATCACTTATCACAATTTTGATTGTTGTATTTATTCCAGTATTCTGGCTTTCATCACTCTCATTTTTTGATCGTGCTGGTGACCTGTCATGGGCAAACTATGATCGAATTTTTCAAAGTCAACTCTATATCAAAACATTCATAGTTACCCTTAAAATTAGTTTTATTACCCTATTCTTTTGCATACTTCTTGGTTATCCATTGTGTTACTGGTTATCGCAACTTCCTGATCGATTGGCAGGTATTCTGATGATCTTTGTTTTGTTGCCGTTTTGGACTTCAATTCTTGTTCGAACTTATGCCTGGCTGGTTATTCTTCAACGCAATGGAATTATAAATGACACCCTTATTTCAATCGGTTGGATTGATGAACCCCTTCAATTGGCCCATAATTTAACCGGAAGTCTTATTGGTATGATTCATATTTTATTACCATTCTTTATACTTCCACTATTCGCTTCGATGCGTTCAATTGATACTAATTTCATTAGAGCTGCAATTAGTCTAGGGTCAACGCCTCGTGGGGCATTCTGGCGGATTTTCTTCAAAATGTCTTTGCCTGGTTTTTTTGCTGGCACAGTTCTGGTATTTGTTCTCGCATTAGGAACTTATGTAACGCCAGCTTTGCTTGGCGGTGGAAAAATACAGATGCTTGCTCAACGAATAGATTCAACTATTATGCTATATTCTAACTGGGGTGCAGCAAGTGCGCTAGGTGTAGTTCTTCTGATTTTGGCGTTTGTCACTATCTGGGTTTTTAATCGAGCCTTTGGCATTGATAAATTATTTATGAGGTAGGAAGAATGGCAGCAATTGAAATGGTTGGTAAAAGAAAATATAATAATCTCTGGCTTGGGATTGTTGGAATCTCCATACTTTTCTTTCTTTCACTTCCAACGTTAATTGTAATTCCAATGTCATTTTCTGGCGCCTCTTATCTGGAATTTCCTCCTGAGTCATGGTCGTTTCGTTGGTATGAGTCTTATTTTAGTTCGAGTGAGTGGATGAGATCTACAAGAACGTCATTGCTCGTAGCCTTCCTTACTACTCTTATTGCAACTCCATTAGGGTCTTTGGCAGCATACGGTTTAACATTTACATCTGCACGAGTGCGAAATGCTTCTCAGCTACTTGTCGTCATTCCAATTCTGGTGCCAGTTATACTTATTGCGATAGGTGTATTTCATCTTTATGCAAAACTTGGTCTAAATTACACAATCACTGGAATCGTTATTGCTCATACTTCCTTAGCATTACCATTTGTCATCATTACTGTACTTGCGGGATTAAAAAATTATGATTTTAATCAAGAGCTTGCTGCTCGAAGTCTTGGCGCGTCTCGTCCAAGAGCTCTCTTAACCATTACACTTCCTCAAGTTAAGTTTTCTATCCAGACGGGTGCATTGCTTGCTTTCATTACGTCGCTTGATGAGGTAGTTGTTTCGATGTTTGTTTCGGGTGGAGAAAATGCGACAATCACACGTCGTATGTTCAATTCTTTGCGAGATCAGGTTGATCCAACAATTGCTGCAATATCAACTTGTCTGATTTTTGTCTCTATCAGCGCTTTAGTTACTATCATTATTTTTAATAGAAATCAAAATAAGGATCAATCATGATTACTCAGAGTGTATCAATAATATTTTTTCATCTACTCAATAATAGGTTGAAATCTAATGATTAAGCATATTGGTGAATCTACAAATGCTAGTGTTACATATGCTGGATTTTCTGAAAGAAATCTAGAAGAAGTTTCTCAGGGAAGTATTGTTGTTTTTGGTGCGCCTGCTGACTCAACTTTGCCTCGACGAAGTGGCTGTTCGAATGGTCCTAAGGCTATACGTCAGGCAACTATGAGTGCTCTGGCTTGTTATTTTAACTCTCCATCAAAAACAGTGATCTCACTTGATACAGGAAAAACCACCCGCTTTAGAAGTGAAGTGAATGGCATTGATCTGGGCGACCTTGCTGACTGTACTGAAGTAACAACAGAGACTCTAAAACAAGTTGAACAGTTAACTGCTGGAGTGCATGATCAAGGTGGATTGCCAGTTCTCTTGGGGGGAGATGGGCGAATTCTAGAGGGATTGATTACTGGGCTGCAAAGCTCCTCTAGCGAATTTGGACTTCTCGTTATATCAAACCGATTAGATATCCCAGGAGTAAATGGTTTGTCCTCTAAAGCCCTTTCGGCACTTTTGCCAGTTAGTCCTAACTCTGAAAACTATCCTCTACTTACTTTAGGTGCAAATGGCATTCAGCCTCATGAAAATTGGAAAGAAATAAACAAGATTCATGGGAATGTGGTTTCAGCTGAAGATATTCATGAGCAAGGTGAAGAGGTGGCTTTAAAGGCGATTCAACAATTCTCTCTCCAAAATAATCAAATTGTATGCGTAATAGATGCTGGAGTATTAGATACTGGCTTTGCATCGGGGACACCAGGGCTTAATGTAGGTGGTTTGACTCCATTGCAGCTAATAGACATTCTTTCTAAGGCTAGTTTAGCTCCAAAGTTAGCAGGTGTTTGTGTATCAAATGTTGCACCTTTACTTGATGCTCGAGGCCATTCTCAATATGCTATTGCAGAGGCACTTTTAGCAATACTGGGCGAGCGACTTTTTGAGGAAATTTCCTGATGAGTTCAGTAGATGTAACTTTTTCAATGCAGTCAGTGCCATCTTTTTTTGGCGCTCCCATTGGTGATATTGAAGATCTTTCAGAAGAAAAAATAGCGGTTGCAGGACTCTTCTGTGATCATTTTTCGGCAGGTGAACCAGGCGCAAGATATGCTGCTCGGCAATTAAGATATGCATCCTTACCTTTGCTAACACATGGACCAAATATTTCTCCTCCTAAAAATATTATTGATGTTGGTGAACTAAATGTTTTTCCTATTGAACCACATAAAACGCAGTCAATCCTTAAAGAACAAAGTTTGAGAATTCACCAAACAGGAGCTAAACTTCTCGCATTGGGCGGAGACTATAGTCTCATTCCTGCTTTAGTTTCTGGCCAGTTAGAGGCAAGGCCAGGTGATTGTTTGAATATCATTCGAATTTCACGCAATTTGGATGCAGCAGAAATCTCAAACTCACAAAAAAAACCGCTGAATCGTTCATGTGCAACACGACAACTTAGTGAATACTGTGGTGGCTCAAAATCAATTATGCTTTTAGGGATTAGTGATTCAAGCACCCTAGAGGAATTTGAATATTTAGCTGATAGTTTTATTCGTTCAGCTCAACAACTTTCAGCATCATTAAGCGGATTAACGGAACAAATACTAGATGTCTCACCAGACAAAAATGTTAGTTTTTATCTTAGTGTAGATATTGATGTTCTCGCATTGCCTTCCATTCGCTCTAACTCTCCATACCTTGGAACTGGGCTGACTCCAAAGCAGTTAACTTCACTAATCCTTGAATTAGGAAAACTACCTATTATAGGTGCTGACGTGACCGGATATATTCCAGACTTAGATATCTCTGGGAGCACTGCTAGCGTAACTGTTGCCGAGATTGTTAGAAGTGTCATTGAAACAATGTCTCAGGAGAGTACCCTATGCCGTTGAGAAATGCTCCATTACCTCGTATGGCTGGCCATCTATCATTTATGAGATCAGTGAGGGCAAAGGTTGAAGATTTATCATCAGGAGCATTAGCAGTCATTGGTGTTCCAATGGAAGGCAGTAAAAACCTAAAATCTGGCGCACGTTACTCTCCCTTATCGATAAGAGAAACTTCAGTGTATTTTGGTTGGTATGCTAACCCACAATTTAGCAATCCAATAAACATTGACGAGCAAGAGGTATTTGATACATCATCAATCAATGAGCGATTATTTGATCTTGGAGATATTCCAATTTTAGGACAAACTAGATTAAAAGCTGAAGAGCTTATTAATCATTCTATTGCACAAGTTTATAATCGCAATGCAACGAGTATTGTTCTTGGTGGAGATAGTAGCATTATTGCCCCTGTTTCCAGAGGCATTGCAAATGGAAAATCGGTCGCTTATATACAAATTGGAGGAAAGACACCTGGTACTTCGAATACAAAGCTCGATCATCACTCTTCTTCACCTCTTTATTCTCTCTTAGCAGGTGGCGAAGTCAAGCTGGCAGATACTTGTATTCTTGCCCCAGCTGAGAATCCATCTGTAGAATTTTTAAAGGAGCTTTCAGGTGCTGGTGCAAAAATATTTTCATCATCCCAACTTAGTGATATGAGTTCTAAGGAGATTACTGATTTAAGCCTAACATTATCGAACCGTGAGTTACCAGTAATTGTTAATCTGGATTTATCATCGGTATCTTCAGAACTTCATGGTATGTCTGACCAACCAGTATTTAATGGAATGAGCCTAAAGTTGTTAAGGCAAGTTCTAGTGGCACTTGCTAGCGCACCAATAGCTACCTTAATTTTGACGGGTCATAACCCTACAATAAATGGACTAAGCGTTGTTAAAACTGGTCAGCGCTTAATTGTTACTGCACTAGTTGGATATATCTGTTCACGTCTCGGACTTATGAACGATTTCAACTCAAATGCTAATTAAAAAAAGGAGCAAACTCTAACTTATGTCAAATTATCCAAAAATGAACCCTGTTGCCCGTTCTCTTTTTAGTGCACCACTTGGATCTCCAGAAGACGTTCAGTCTGGGGTGCTTGGGGTTGTGGGAATGCCATCAGACTGGACACATTCCAGCCGTGTTGGAACTCGCTTTGGTCCAGATGCACTAAGGGTGGCAACTACCGAAATATCACAATTGATATCAAACGAGCAAACTGAATTTTTCGATCCTACTTTGAAAAATGTGCTTAAAAAACGTCAAGATAAATGGATTATTGATTGTGGCGATGCTGATATTTTTCCAGATTGTGTGGAAGATACGACTGAGTCTATTGCCTTAATGACACGAGCAATTTCAGCTACTGGTGGAATACCTCTTGCATTAGGCGGCGATCATTATAATGGTTATCCTGCATGTCTTGGGTATTCACGAGGTCTTTTAGATCGAGATCCAAATCGAAAGTTTGGCTACATTCAGATTGATGGACACCTAGATTTTACAAATCGTCTTGGAGCATGGGGCACTCATAATCATGCCACTAATGGTCGACGCATTTCTGAATTTTCTAAGATTATTCAACCCAATATGGTATGGATTGGCATATCAGGCTGGATTGATGGAGGCGAGTATGAGCTAATTA
>Ga0115569_10002290_pt1 | contig 14562 bp, 18 predicted proteins | sample COGITO_mtgs_1205_2_FD_87295 | JGI IMG/M metagenome (GOLD analysis project Ga0115569, IMG submission 87295) | Pelagic marine microbial communities from North Sea - COGITO_mtgs_120503 | ecosystem: Environmental > Aquatic > Marine > Epipelagic | place: Germany:Helgoland, sampling site Kabeltonne... | reverse complement strand
TCGGCCTTGACCCGATCGACGATTCGTTCGGCCCCGGGCACCGCACATACACCGAGATAAAGCACATTGCCGTCGGTAGAACCAAAGCTGACCATGTAGTGAGTATCACCGACAGCGCACTGGGAAACGAACCCCGGTCAACCAAACCAAGCACGGTTTGACACACGGAATACTCAACCGTCAGGATTCGATCGACCGGGTCGGACATCCTGACCAGGACTGCCGAAGGACAGAGAGAGCCGCCCCATGAGAATTGGAACGATGTTGTCGATGCCGGGTGACCCGGTGGGCACCCTAGGGCTGGTCGAACGTGCGGTTGCCGCCGAGGAAGCCGGGTTCGCCTCGGTGTGGCTTCCCCAGGTCGGAACGGTCGACGCGTTGATGGCGCTGGCGCTTGCGGGCAGCCACACCTCGAGTATCGAACTGGGGACCGCGGTCGTGCCGACCTATCCCCGTCATCCCACCGCGATGGCGCAGCAGGCGCTCACGGTGCAAGACGCCACCAACAACAGACTCGCGTTGGGTATTGGACTCAGCCACAAGTTCTTCATCGAGGACAGCCTGGGCCTCGACTATTCGCGCCCGATTCCCCATACTCGTGACTATTTGAACATCCTCAATGGTCTGCTTGACGGCGAGGTCGTGAAATACGACGGCGATGAGTACCAGGTGAAGGCTCAGGTGGGTGTCGATGGAGCCCGCAAGCCCCCCGTTCTTGTTGCCGCCCTCGGACCAGCGATGTTGCGGTTATGCGGACGGCTTGCCGATGGCACGATTACCTGGATGGGTGGTGTCGACTTCTTACGCGACGCGGCCATCCCGACGATGAGCGAAGCTGCCGCCAAGGCTGGCAGGCAGTCGCCTCGTTTCGTTGCCATGGTGCCGGTACTTCTAAGCGACGACGCCGACGCCGGACGTGACACGATCAACGAGACATTCAAGATGTACGGCCAAATACCATCCTACCGAGCGACTCTTGACCGTGGGGGCGCAGCGATGCCAGCTGATGTCGCTGTCATTGGTGATCAGCAAGCGATTGAGTCCGGACTACGTGCCTACGCCGAGATCGGTGTCACCGATTTCGTCGCCGTCATACCCCGATCGGCGGCGACTGCGGATGCAACAATGCAGCTGGTCGGCGGACTAGCTCGGGGCTGAGCGGGTTGGCTGACTGGTTGACCGGCCAGATGATCTTGATCCGTCATGATCTCAACTTCGACCGGGCTGGCCCATCCGGTTAGGGCGATGTCCAACTCGGCTACCCGCGGTCGGAGCGAGAGTGCTCTCACTCGACTCGGGCGGCACCTCGCTCGACGGCCTGGTTGCTGCGACACCCCGGGCTGCTTGGAGACTGTGCCTAGTATGAAACAGTCACGATGTAGCCAAAGGTTCGGATGAGAGTTCGATCCACCGCCGTGTCCGTTGGATCTCGGTCTCGCTCATGAGCGGTGGCGTATGAAAGTGATCATCATCGGCGTGATCGTGGTTGCGAAGTTCGCGATCCCGGTGTTGATTGTTCGTTTCCCGTTCGCTGCTGGCTGGGCGAACTTCGTGCTCGACACGGTCGACGGTGACCTGCTCATTCCACTGGGTCTCGAGGACGGGCCCTACCAATTGATCGACAAGGCGGCCGACTGGTGCACCTACGTGGGCATGGTGTTCGTAGCCCGCGAGTGGACGATCAAACGCACCATCGTTGCGCTGTTCGTCTTCCGCACCGTTGGTCAGTTGCTGTTCTTCATCACCGGCGAGGAGATCATCTTCTTCTTCTTCCCCAACTTCCTTGAGCCGCTCTTTCTGATCTACGCCACAATCCGCCATTTCAAACCCGAGCGGGTCGTCGACATCTACCACCGCCACCGAGTTGGGATCTGGATATTTGTCGTTCTGTACAAACTGCAGGACGAGTACATCGCCCATGTCGGCAACTTCGACCGAAGCGACCTCATCACTGGTCTTTTCTCCTGATCTTTCTCGACCGCACAGAGTCCCCTGCAACTGCCGCTTGGTCATGTCCGCCATCAAACCTACTATCGAACACGAGCACCGTGACCGGTGGTCGTCCCCAGCGAGTTCCGGTCTCTTCGACTGAAGGAAGAACATGTCTACTACCAGCGTGTCCATGACAACTGTGCAGGCCGAGTCTGGCCCGACGTCAATTACTGTCACGCCAGCGAGCCCGGCTGTCGGCGCGGAGATTGGCAACGTGGATATAGCCGCGGGCGTTAGTGACGAGCAGTTCGCCGAGATTCGCCAGGCGTTTGTGGACTACGGCGTGATCTTCTTTCGAGATCAGCACCTGACCGAAGATCAACACATCGAGTGGGCGGAGCGGTGGTCGACCATCAACGTAAACCGGTTCTTTGTAGCGGTCGAGACGCACCCACAAATTGCCGAGGTCCGCAAGGAACCACACGAGCAACTCAATATCGGTACTCACTGGCATACCGACCATTCCTATGATCAAATTCCAGCAATGGGGTCGATCTTGCTGGCACGAGTGGTCCCGGAGACAGGTGGGGACACGTTGTTCTCTTCACAGTGCGCGGCGTACGACGCCCTCTCTGATGGCATGAAGGAGACGCTGCTGCACATGTCGGCTGACCACACGAGTCGTATCGCGTTTGGCAAGCTCGCTCCGGCTGCTGCCGGTGATGACCTGGGTGCTCGCCTTGGTAATGCTCAGGCAGCTCTGCAAGATGCAACCCATCCCGTGGTGATCAAACATCCCCTTTCGGGTCGGCCTGCGCTGTATGTCAACCGCGACTTCACGACCAACTTCACCGGATGGACAGACGCTGAGTCAGAGCCACTGTTGCATTTCCTGTGGGCGCACGCCTCGGACCCGGTGTTTACGTGCCGGTTCACCTGGCGAGAAGGTTCCATGGCGATCTGGGATAACCGGGCGGTGCAACATCGGGCGTTAAACGACTACCAAGGTCAACGACGTCTTATGCATCGCATCACGCTCGAGGGCGAAACCATCGGCGCCGCTGCGCCATAAGCCCTGAGTTCCGCGCCGCGGTCGGGCTCCTTCAGAGCGATTGTCTCGCTTCGGTGACGCAGTCCGGAAACCTCGGTAGCGAAACGATCGAGATGATCTCGACGTGCATCGATGCAAGGTGAGCAATGACCCCATGCAGCTGCGAAGCATCGCGGACGGTACCGACCACCCCGGTCACGTCGTTCTCCGACTGATGGACTGCACTCGTCGATGAGCGGCCGCTGGACTAGCGTCGCACCATGGCCGCACGACCGATCACTGAGGCAGAGAAGCAGACGTTCTGGAACGATGGTGTTGTGTGTCTGCGCGACATGTTCGATGCAGCGTGGATCACTCGTATGCAAACGGCGGTTGACGACGCGGTGGCCCATCCTGGCCCAATGTCGCTGCAATTGGGCCAAGGGCTCGAGGGAAAGTTCCACGGTGACAGCTTTGTGTGGACGTGGCAGGACGACTTTCGAGCCTTCGTCTTCGACAGCCCGGCGGCTGAGATTGCACAGCAGGTCTTGGGCGCCAAGGAGCGGGTGACGCTCTTCTTCGACACGCTGCTCGTCAAACAACCAGCGTCGCAAGCTCCAACACCATGGCATCACGACCAGCCATATTGGCCGGTCGACGGCGATCAAGTCTGCACCGTCTGGACCCCCTTCGACCCTGCTCCCGTTGCAGCTGGCGCAGTCGAGTACCTGGTTGGTTCGCATCGATGGGGCAAACGGTTTCAGCCCAAGAGTTTCACCGGCGACAACCGCTACGGCGACTTGTTGGAACCGCTGCCTGACATCGAGGCGGAACGAGATGATCACGAGTTCGTGACCTACGAGATCGAACCCGGGGACTGCATCGTCCACCACGGCTTAACACTACATAACGCCCCCGGCAACTCGACCGATCAGCCTCGGCGGGCGCTGGCGACACGCTTCTGTGGCGACGATGTGACGTATCGGCCCGAAGGCAGCTTCCAGCCGTTGATCCGCGAACCTGATCTCGAATCGGGCGCACCGCTCGAGTGTGATCTATTCCCTCGGGTATGGCCGAAGCCTGTTTCTGTCTAGAAATCGTTGTCGTTGTTGATTCCTGGTGAGGCCTAGGAAGACGCTTGCGCTGCAGGAAGCCAACCAGCGATTGCTTCGCCGATTTCGTCGGCGCTGTCTTCTTGGATGAAGTGGATGCCGGCCACCGTGGTCTCGGTTTGATTCGGCCAGGTCCGGCAGAAGTCGCGCTGAGCCCCGGTCAAGATGGTGCCTGGTTCGGCATTGATGAACAACTTAGGTAGCTCGCTTGTCGACAGCCAGTCGGCGTAGGACTGCACGATCTCGACGACATCGGCGGGTTCACCTTGGAGCGGGATTTGGCGGGGCCAGGTGAGTGTCGGGCGGCGGTGTTCTGGCTCTACGAACGCGCGGCGGTATTCGTTCATCTCTTCGTCGCTGAGTTTGCGAATGATCGATGCTGGCAAGATTGCCTCGACGAAGAGGTTCTTGGTGATGACCATCTCCTCGCCAGCCTCTGATCGCATGGCCTGAAAGATGTCGGTTGCGCCGTCTGGCCATTCGTCCCAGGTGACGGGGCGGACGATCGCTTCCATGTACACGATGCCAGCGACGCGGTCACGATGGCGGTTTGCCCAATCGAAACCGAGGGCTGAACCCCAGTCATGGATGACGAAGGTGATGTTGTCGCCCAGGTCCAGCTGATCGAGCAGCCCATCGAGGTACTCACGATGTTCAACGAAGGTGTACGACCCTGGGCCAGTGTCGTCGAGCTTGTCGGAGTCGCCCTGGCCGATCAGATCAGGTGCGATACAACGAGCCTGGCCAGAAACGTGGGGGATAATGTCGCGCCACAGGTAGGACGATGTTGGATTGCCATGCAAGAAGACCACTGGGTCGCCGGTACCGACATCGTGGTACGCCATTTGTTTGCCGTTAACGGTCCTGTATTGCTTGGTCAACACTTCGATGCTCATTGACCGAGTTTGATAGCAAGTGTTATCTTTTGTCAAACCACCACCTGCCGAAACTTGAAGCAATGGCACGACCGGTCAAAATCTCAGACGAGGCGATCCTCGATGGTGCTATCGACCTCTTCTGGAGACACGGCGCTGATCGAGTCTCGATCCGTGATCTCGAACGGTCACTCGAGGTCCGAGCGCCGTCGATCTACCGACGGTTCGACAGCAAAGACGAGTTGTTAGCACGTTGTCTTGACCGTTACGTCGACCAGCAGATCGGTGGGCGAGTGGGGTACTTCTTCGCCGACACCTCGGAGCCACTCGAAGGTCTCCGTTCGTTCTTCACGTCGGTGTTGCGCCCCCATCCCGGCGAGGAAACGCTTCGAGGTTGCCTGCTCACAACAACAGCGAGTCGCTCGGAGTCATCAACCGAGAACACGCGGCACGCCATCAACCGAGGCTTCGAAGCGATCGAAACAGCATTACTCCTGCAAGTTCAGGCATGCATCGACGCAGGTCAACTCGCTGCTGATCTTGACCCTGAGTCAGCTGCGAGGTCACTGTTACTTTCATTCCAAGGCCTTCTTGTCCTCGCCCGGAGTGGGGCAGCAAACCTCCACGCGCACATCGACGCGACGTTCGACAGCCTCGCCCGCCACTAACCAGTTCTCACTACCCACAAAACAAGCTTCCAAGGAACCCTCACATGTCTGAAGAATCAGCCGGTCCCGTCCACTTCATCGCTCACTTCACCGTGAATGATCCCGATGTCTATCGCCAGTACGAGAAAGGCTTCTTCCCGGTTCTTAAGCCGTTCGGGGCACGGTTTGTGACGTTCGACGACAACGTCACGGTGCTCGAAGGCCAACGGGCCGAGGGCCGCACTGTCGTCATCGAGTTCCCATCGGAAGAAGTGCTGATGCAGTGGTGGGACTCGCCCGAGTACACCGAACTGGCCAAACTGCGCCATGCGAGCGTGACCACCCATTCGGTCAGCCTCGTTCACGCTATTCCTGGCAGGTAACGGCACGACCTCTGGATCTGTCAAAGAGTTCCGGCCACGGCCCACGCCCTCGACTGCAAACGTATTGAACCGTCTGCGGCGTGGGGGAGTTGGGCGTCCCACAGGTAGACACCGACAGCGCCACCGGTTCGTGCGACCCGTCGCATCTCCCGAACGGCAAGTTCCGCGTCTGGGACAAAATTGAGTGCAACGCCGCTCACAACAACGTCGAACGAGTCCGAAACGAAAGGCAGCGACTGTGCATCGCCGACGCGGAGATCGATACCAGCCGGTAGCCGGCGCCGGGCCTCGTCGATGAACCCAGAGGATGCATCGATCCCAGCGACGACCGCCGGCGCGACATGGTTGACGATCTCGGTGCTCAGAGCACCGGTTCCGCAACCGACGTCGAGCCACCTCTGCCCGTCTTGGACAGCAAGCCACCGCAGGAACTTCACGGCAGTCGGGCGGCTCCATCGCCCCATATACCGCTCGTACTGTTCGCCTTGTTGCCAGCCGTCCATTACCGAACAGTAGACACTCGTGAATGTCGTTGCAGGGCTACACGATCGTTGGTGTCCGACCCCCTAACCTGAGTGCCCAGGCAAAAGAGGAGCCACCGTGGCAGAGACAACCGTTGTGCATAATCTGAACGAGGAATTCGATGTTTACATCGGCCGCGAGGTTCCGGAGCACGGCCTGCCTGCAAGCAAATGGGGCAACCCGTTTGTCCTCGAGGACGACAGCGACGCCGAACGCGATCGGGTCATTGCGGTGTATCGCGAATGGATTGTGGAGCAGTCTGAACTGATGGCTTCGCTTGGCGAGTTGCGTGGGCAACGCCTGGGATGTTGGTGCGCACCCAAACGATGCCACGGAGATGTCCTGGCCCAGCTTGCCAACGAGAGCGCCGCTTCCTGACTACCGTCCTGCGAGCCGCCTAGTCCGACATAAGTCATCGCCCGACAGTTGGTAGCAGACGAGGATGATCGGTCGCTGACAACTCTTTGCCTTCTCATGTCACACATCACCTACGCACAAGGAGACGCCACCGCACCCGTCGGTGCCGGACCGAAGATTATCGTGCACGTCTGCAATGACGTCGGCGGTTGGGGTCGCGGTTTCGTCCTGGCACTGTCTGAACGGTGGCCTGAGCCTGAGGCCTCCTATCGCTCCTGGCATCGGGACAGTGAGACAAACGACTTTGGCCTAGGTGCGGCTCAGCTCGTACCGGTGGAGCCGGATCTGTGGGTCGCCAACGTTGTTGGACAGGAAGGCATCGTGGCGAACGAAGCCGGCCCGCCAGTGCGTTACTGGGCGATAGAAGCTGGCTTAGCCGTAGTTGCTGGCGAGGCCGAAGCAATGAGTGCCTCGGTCCACATGCCCCGTATCGGGTGCGGCCTGGCCGGGGGAGCGTGGCCGGTTGTTGAAGCAATCATCGAACGGACCCTCGTTACCAACCGGGTGTCGGTCGTCGTTTACGACCTCTAGCAGGCGTCAGGAAACGCGTTGGCGGGCCGCTGCCGGAATAGTCACTGGTGGCACGTACAACAATGTGCATGGGCTAGCGTCGTTTTGGCAGCGACGGGCTCGTCCCGGGGGAAACGAAGGGGGGAACGGCATGACGGACACGCCCGACATGAACGCGAAGATGAAACTTGCGACCAGCATGGACATCTGGGAACCGGGCGGGCCAGTCACTGACTGGACCACCGATTACGACATCCGCGACGAGGCCTACATCGAAGACCCTGTGCCGATCTGGGCCGAGATGCGCGAGAAATGCCCCATCGCTCATACCGAACGATTGGGCGGATCTTGGAACCCGACTCGCTTCGATGATCTTCGCGAGATGGCGAAGATGATCCCCGAGCTCAGTTCGCGTCAGCCGTTGGTTATGCCACCGGCCCCCAACGCCCCTGAACTCTCGCGTTATGAACAGATGATCGCTGCCGCGCCGATTACTGCCGACCCGCCGACCCAGACCTGGACGCGACGTATGCTTTTGCCAGCGTTTGCGCCCCGTGCGGTCGCTAGCCACCAGGCCTACACCGAGGCTCTTTGTCATGAACTCATCGATGGATTCATTGAGACTGGCCAATGTGATGCTGCTGTTCAGTACTCCCAGCAGATTCCGCCTCGTGTCATTGCGCATCTCATTGGTGTCGACCCAGGCATGGCCGATCAATTCGTCGACTGGGTGAACCGGTTGTTGGGCGAGGCGATGGTGGACCCAGAGAATCGACTCCAGGCTCGCAACGAACTGATCGGCTTCATCACCGCCGAAGTGCACAAACGTATGGAAGACCCGCAAGAGGATCTCCTGACGGAGCTGCTGTTCGTGAAGCTCGATGATCCTGGCGCCAAGATCACACCCGAGGTCGTTGTGGGTATCACCAACCTGCTGATCGTGGCTGGCATCGACACCACATGGAGCTCGATTGGTTCAGCTCTGTGGCATCTCGGCACGTACCCGCACGATCGTGAACGTCTCGTTAACGAGCCAGAGATCTTGCCGACGGCAATCGAAGAGTTCCTGCGGTATTACGCGCCGGTCACAATGGCGCGGATTGCCGAGACCGATGTCGAATACCAGGGTGTGCACATCAAACCAGGTGACAAGGTGCTCATGAACTTTCCTGCGGCCTGCCACGACCCTGAACAGTTCGAGAATCCTGATGACTTCATCATCGACCGGGCCAAGAATCGACATATCGCATTCGGCTCAGGGATCCATCGATGCGCTGGTTCGAATCTCGCCCGTTTGGAAATGACGACCGCAGTTCGTATTTGGATGGAACGTATTCCTGAGTTCTCGGTGACCAAGGGTGAACCAATGACTTGGGCTGGTGGCCAGGTCCGTGGGCCGCGTGTCTTGCCGATGAACTTCCCACCGGGCGTTACGAACTAAGACCTTTGCGGTAGAGCAGATCACAGGCATCGTCGGCAAGACCCTGGCCAGCCTCGCCATACAAGTTGCGGGCGACGTCGACACCTGCCTCTTCGAGTTCCCGGACGTCGTCGGGAGCGAAGCGATGGCAGCAATTCGGGTATTTGGAAGATAATCCTTTACCCGCCGCACCGCTTCGAGGTTTGCGGTGTGGTCGTCCATAGCGAGCACCACAAGATCGATGCGTTGATCGAGTTGCAACCGTTCCCAGAACTCGGTGTCTAATGCATCGCCCCGGATCATCTGTCTGCCTTCCGCTGCATTCATTCGAACGATTCGTTCATTGCGGTCTGCCCCTAGGATCCTGTCACCTCGACAGGTCGCTAGCCCATCGAAGGCACCGACGCCGACCCGGCCCATACCAAACACCATAATTTCTGCACCAAGCGGCTCGAGCGGTTCATCGTCGGCCTGCACCGGTGTGCACCCAAGGCGAGCCAAATGATTGGACAATCGAGTGAAGACCGCGTACCTCGCGGTGTTCAATGGCGCACCGAGCGCGAACGACAAGGCCACAGCAACACCAATTGCCGAGGTCCACTCGGGGGCGATCATGTCTCAGTTCACGCTGACGACGGCGACACTGAGCCCGAACTCGCTGGAGGTAGCCAACGTGACCGACATGTGCCACGCAGTCCGCACACGGAATCGGAACCGCGATGTGAGCCAGACGAACCCGGCTGCTTTCGGAGGCAGAATCAGCAGGAGAACAAGTGCCACGCCTATCTCGGGAAAGCCGGGAGTGCCTTCGAGAGCGATCGAGAGGAAGAACCCGATCAACAAGATGTCCTTGAACCCAAGCAGCGTGCTTGCGAGTTCGGAAGCTCGGGAATGGTTGGCCTGCGTGAGCCCGACCAGCAGTGCACCCAGGTCGGGTTTAAGCCCTACCTCGGAGAAGGATTCGGCGCCAACTGCAACCGCCAGGGCTAAGCCGAGCAGCAGCAAGAGTTCGCCATGGCCAGCCCTGTCCAAGAGCCATCCGTATACAGACTTGGCGGCAGGGACACCGATGACAACAGGGATTGCCCAGATCGACCGTGGCGTCTCGACGGTCAGTGTCAAAAAGACGACAGCGAAGATGTCCTGAACAACCAGAATGCCAACTGCCAGCCTGCCCCGCAATGACGTGGCTTCGTTACGTTCCTCTAGCGCCTTCACTGCACACACGGTGCTCGAGAACGAGAAGGCGAATCCAACGAGCGCTGCCTGCTGCCCTGAAAGCCCAGCAGCGAGCGGCAGGCCGAGCGCCCCTAGACCGAGTAGGAGCCCGCTGATGAGAGCCGTCGTGGTCGCAGCGTGAATGCTTGCTCCAGCCCACACCGCGGGCCTAGCCAGAGTCGTGAGCCGCAACTTGAGGCCAATGCCAAACAGCAGAAGCAGCACCCCAACGTCGGCAAGCAACTCGATTGCATCGGTGACCTCGTAACCAAAGGCACGGAGCACAAAACCCGCGACCAGATACCCCACCAACGGGGGCAGTTTGACGGTGTTGGCTCCGAACCCGAAAATGAACCTAATCAGAATCAACGTAAGATCCACGGTCAGCTGAGCTCCGGTGGCGTTGTGCGCGGCCTCTGGTGGTCCATGGGTCTCGGTCTCGCGCAACCCCTAACCAACGCACATGCGCAAAGCTAAGAACATCCACGCAACTTTGGAGGGTGACGACCATGTGCATCTTGTGCGGCTCGACGGTTCACAACGCCGCAAAACCGGGCGCAGCTAGATTTTTGAACAACGCTCGCCGCGACGCGAGTATCCAAGCCAGTAGCCAAGCAAGAGACGTTGTCGCGACCGGCCGCTCGTGGCTGCGTACGAAATGGTTGCACGGTAGGTCGGGCCCGATCCTGATCGAACCCAGCTGGGTGCTCCAGTGCAGCGAGAATGATGAACTCCAACTGGTTCGAGATCACACCGTTGTTGTCGAAGATGACGTGATCACTGCAATAGTGCCTCACCGTCGAGCGAGACGCGATCGGCGGGTCCAAGCGCATGGAGCTGTGTTGCTGCCGGGGTTCATCTCGGGCCACACACACGTGGCAGGTGGCACGGTGACATGAGGCATCATCGAAGGAGGACGCAACTACGGGCGTCCTCTTGAGTTAGCCGAGGGTCTCGACGACGCGGACCTCGATGCCGTAACCGCCCACAACCTTGCAGAATTGTTACGCAGCGGTTGTACGACGCAGGTCGAGATGTCCCTCAGCTTGCGCCAGATGCAGTCCTACGTTCGGATCGCGAGCGAGTGGGGTGTGCGGGGTTACCCCAGCGCGATGGTTCCTGGCATCGAGCGGCTGTTTGAGATCTGGCGCCGCACCGACGACCAGGTGCTGTTCGATTCGGTTCCGAATTCGCTTCACGAGATTGAGCAGGCATTGATCTTCGCCCGCAAAGTAAACGGGTCGGCAGACGGCCGCATCCGTTCACAAATGGGTGTCCACGCAACAGATACCCAGACGCCCGAGACCATGCGAGCCTTCGCTCGTGCAGCGCATGAACTAGGCAATGGCATACATATCCATCTGTCCCAGGGACCCGCCGAGACGCAAACGGTGGACCGGTTGTGGGGAAAACGCCCGGCCGAGTGGATCGATGACTTCAGCTTCTACGACGGGCCGCTGCTTGCGGCTCACATGAATGGCGCCGACCTCGATCACGATCCGGCGATTCTTCGTGACAAGAACGCCACGTATGTCCACAATCCGTCGGCTGGCGGAGCAGGAGGTGGCACCCAACCGTGGACAGAGATGCTTGCCGCGGGGGTCAGAACGAACATCGGTATCGACACCCATTCGAATGACCATCTTGAGAACATCAAACTCGCAGTGTTGTACGGCCAGGCCCGATATGACTTGCTTGCTGATTCGGGACGTCCGTTGATTCGACCCACTATCTGGGATGCGATCCGAGCGGCAACCATCAATGCTGCGGATGGGCTTGGTCGTTCAGACCTCGGGCGGATTCGGCCGGGAGCGAAGGCCGATCTCGTCACCGTCGATGTGACCGGGTTGTTGGTCGGAAGCGGAGTAGTGCCTGAAGAACCCCTTAACAACCTGCTCTATGCCCATGGGCGCTGTGTGCGCGACGTGATGGTCGATGGCCGGTTCCAAGTCCGGAACGGGTCTCTTGTGGTCGACGACGAACAGCGCGTGCTCCGCAATGGTGGCGCTGCTGTGGAGAAGATCTGGCAACAACTGAAGACCGAGGGCTGGTTCGACGGATAACCCGAGTAACGCCCGGGTGGACTGTCGCGCGACGATGAAACGATGACAGACGACACCGCAATTGAAATCATGGCCACCGGGTTACGTTTCCCCGAAGGCCCTATTGCCATGGCAGATGGATCGGTCGTGCTGGTCGAGATTGCGCGCCAGACGCTGAGCCGAGTGGACCCAGATGGCTCGGTTGAAGTGATCGCCCACCTCGGAGGCGGACCCAATGGGGCTGCTATAGGACCCGATGGCAAGGTCTATGTCTGCAACAACGGCGGCATGAAGTTCCACGAGGCACGAGGTAAGACATACCCCGGTCACATGCCTGATGGGTACACCGGCGGCAGCATCCAGCGTGTTGACCTCGACACCGGTGAGTTCGAAGTGCTCTACACCCACGCAGGTGATGTACAGCTTCGCGGACCGAATGACCTGGTCTTTGACCGAGATGGCGGATTCTGGTTCACCGATCATGGCAAGCTTCAGGACCGTCTCCAGGACCGGACCGGTGTCTTCTATGCCAAAGCAGACGGTTCACATATCCAGGAGATGATCTTCCCGATGGAAGGGCCCAACGGCATCGGCCTTTCGCCTGCCGAGGATGAGGTCTACATCGCGGAGACACCTACCGGGCAGGTCTGGGCTTACGAACTCGCGGGCCCAGGTGAGTTGTTAGGGCAGCGTCGGGACAAACCAGACGGGGGCCGTTTACTCGGTGGGCGCGACGGCTACTTCATGTTCGACTCGCTCGCGATCGACGCCGATGGCAATGTGTGCGTGGCCACGATCATCGACGGTGGCATCACCATCCTGTCACCGACCGGTGGCGAGCCCGGCTTCGTGCCGATGCCCGACCGTGTGACGACGAATATTTGCTTCGGTGGAACTGATTTGCGCACGGCGTACATCACGCTGTCGTCCACAGGTCAGCTGGCCAAGGTCCCGTGGGAGGTCGCTGGGTTGGGGCTCAATTACAACGGCTAACAACGGCGCGGGCGACGGGCTGCAATTTGGTGAGCCATGATGGTGCGACGCAAGGCAAGGGTCGAAATGAAGCAACTAACGGGTGTCGACGTGGGTTTTCTGCTGATGGAGAGCCCGAACACGTACGGATATGTCAATGGACTCAGTATCTATCAACGGCCGTCGCCCGAATTTGAACCATACACAGAGGTCCGCAAACGACTCGAGATCATGGTCGGACATCTGGAGCCGCTGAGGCGTGCGGTCGTCGAAGTCCCGCTTGAACTCGACAGGTCGTATTGAGTCGAGGACAACGAGTTCGACCTCGACTATCACGTCCGCCATATCGGTCTTGCGCCGCCAGGGGCTGCTGACCAGCTTGCTCGCATCGTTGGTCGAAAGATGGACCGTTCTCGCCTGTCATGGGAGGCCTGCGTGCTCGAGGGTCTGGCCGACGGCCGGTGGGCGCTACTGCAGAAGACCCACCATGCAACGATCGATGGTGCCTCGGGCGTGATCATGCGGCGTATGTTCACCGATCTCACACCCGATGCCGAGTACGGGTACAAGTCGAAACCGTGGACAGGCGAGGAACCACCAAGCCAGGCCGAGATGTTGCAGCGGGCGACTATGCACCTGGTGACCAACCCGGTCAAGGGCGTACGACTCGGACTGGGTCTCCTGCGCGACGTCGCCAATGCTGCAGGTATCAAGAGCGTGAGCGATGTTGCTGGTCGTGCCCGCGATGGTGTTGGTGCGTTGACAAAGATGGCAGACCCGACGCACGATCGCCGGGAGTCGGTGAGCTTGCCGGTGTCATCGGCACCCCCGACTCCGTGGAATAAGGCTATCTCGCCCCATCGCCGATTTGCCATGTGTTCCGCGTCGCTCGCAAACCTCAAACGTCTCAAAGACGTCACTGGCGGCACCTTGAACGACGTCGTCATGGCTATCTGTACCGGTGCCCTACGTGCCTATTTGCTTAAGCACGACGGACTTCCCGAAGGCCCGCTGCGGGCAATGGTGCCGGTATCCATCCGTACCGGCGAAGAAGAGGATCCATGGACAAATCGGGTGTCTGCCATCGTGGCCGACCTGCCAACGAACTGTGCCGATCCGGTTGAACGGGTGGCGTTGTGCCGCGAGGCAATGAACGTCGCTAAACATCAGTTGCCGATGCGATCTCGCAGGTCACCGATCTCACGTCGCCCGTCGTCGTAGCGTCAGCGCTCCGGCTCGTCTCTCGGCTTAAGCTGGCCGATCGCGTCAACTCGCCTATCAACGTGGTGATCTCGAACGTTCCCGGTCCACGCGAGGATTTGTATTTCGCTGGTGCAAAACTCGACGCGTACATTCCGGTGTCGACCATCGGCGACGGTATTGGCCTGAATATCACCGTTCACAGTTATAAGAACCGACTCGATTTCGGGCTGATTTCTGATCGTTATCTGGTGCCGGACTTATGGCACCTGGTCGACCTCC
>Ga0115569_10002277_pt1 | contig 14599 bp, 10 predicted proteins | sample COGITO_mtgs_1205_2_FD_87295 | JGI IMG/M metagenome (GOLD analysis project Ga0115569, IMG submission 87295) | Pelagic marine microbial communities from North Sea - COGITO_mtgs_120503 | ecosystem: Environmental > Aquatic > Marine > Epipelagic | place: Germany:Helgoland, sampling site Kabeltonne... | reverse complement strand
TGCTGGCTCCTTAATGGGTAAGGAAATGATCGTTGTCCAAGAAAATTGGACAATTATGAGGTGCACTAAAGAAATGCGTAAACAAGCTGAAGAAATTGACTTTGTTTACACTGTATATGTAGTTACCGAAAAAAATCAGTTGATAGGCACGCTTTCTTTAAAAAGAATGCTTTTAACCCCGGCCAAGTCGAAAATTACCGATATCTACAATTCAGAAGTTATCTCTATCAAAGCAGCTGCTAATGACGAGGAAGTTGCCCAGATAATGCAGAAATACGACCTTATCGCATTGCCTGTTATTGACGAGCTTGGAAGATTAATAGGAAGAATTACTATTGATGATGTAGTAGATGTAATTCAAGAAGAATCTGAAAAGGATTATCAAATGGCATCTGGTATATCAGAAGATGTGGAGTCTTCTGATAAAGTGTGGGTACTAACTCGTGCTCGATTGCCTTGGCTGTTGATCGGTTTGCTCGGTGGGATATTTGGTGCGCAAGTAATAAGTCTTTATGAGGCCGATTTGAAAATTCATCCCGAAATGGCATTTTTTATTCCGCTGATTGCGGCTATGGGCGGAAACGTTGGTGTACAATCGTCCGCAATTATTGTGCAGGGCTTAGCGAATAACTCGTTAGGGTTTTCGGGTGTTGTGCCTCGGTTATACAAAGAATTTCTTGTCGGTCTACTAAACGGCCTAATCTGCGCCGCCTTAATATTAATGTACAATATGTTGTTCAGCGACTCAATGGAATTAAGCCTGACAGTGAGTTCCGCTCTTTTAGCAGTGATTATATTCGCTGCACTTTTTGGCACGTTTATCCCCTTGATTTTGGATAAATATAAGGTCGACCCAGCTTTAGCAACAGGGCCATTTATCACCACAATGAATGACATACTTGGATTGTTTATCTATTTCTATATAGGGAGTTTGATGTATTAAAGTAATCCAACTTAACTAAACGATATATTGCTTGTTACAATCTCGTGTAATACAGCGCTAAAATGTATAATTAACGGCTAGATTTATTAATTATAACTCTTTAAGCAAAAAGTTTCCATTTTTCAATAATCTTTTTTTTATCTCTAAGTAAACACTATTATCAGGGTCAATTACTTCGGCATCACTGCCCAAGGTTTCAATCGCAGTTAAAACATATTCAGTTGTCAACAAGTCCGTATCTACTGAAGGCTGATACCTCCAAACTTTGTATTCTTCGCTTTTAAGAACAGATATAATATTTGTACGTTCTAAAATTTCTAATATTGATTGTAACAAGCGATAAGGAAGTTTTGTCTCCTTTAAAATAGTATCAAAATCTGGTGCTGCTTTTCCGCTTGTAAAACGTTTAATTACAAAATGCAGAACATATAATGTGAGCTTTTTTCGGTAAGCCGCACTAATATTGGTCGACTCTTCCTCTAATCGATATTGACCTACGTTTTGATGGGCAAATGATAATTCTGCCCCAAAAAGAATAATTAACCAACTTAGCTGTAGCCATGCTAAAAACAATGGAATGGCAGCAAAGCTTCCGTAAATTGCATTATAACTAGCAACACCAATTTGAAAGTAAACATAAACCCATTCAAGTAGCTCAAATGAAGTTCCTGCGACTACCGCAGCGAAAAATGCGGATTTCCAATTCACCTTCGTATTGGGCATAACCATGTAAACAAGGGTAAGTAAAAGCCACATAGTTAAATAAGGTACTAGTTTTAAAGAGAATGGAGCACCATCATTTACCTGTTCAAACCCCAGCTGTTTAACTACATCAATAACCGAAGATGATACAAGCACCGATGCACTATTTGCGACAATAAGCAACACAGGCCCTAATACCATTATAGCTAGGTATTCAGTGAATTTTTTGATTAATGTTCTATCTTTTGTTATTCCCCAAATCGCATTAAACGACCTTTCGATATTACCAAGTACTTTAATCACTGACCAAAATAAAACCGCGACTCCAACACCTGCGATAAGACCACCCTTGGTGTTTTCAAGCATTCTGTGTGAGAATTCAATCACGTTTTGCGTAATTTCTTGATGAGCACCCAGGCCTTCTTGAACTAACTCATCGATAGCCTGCTCCATTCCGAAGCCTTTTGCAATTCCAAAAGCCATTGCGATAACAGGCACAAAAGAAAGTAAGGAATAGTATGTCAATGCAGAGGCACGGAGCACACATCGATCTTCATTAAACCCTTTAAGTGCCATTACGATTACCCGCACCTGAGTAATTAAGAATGATTTAGATTTTGGCAGATCTTCTATCTCTTTTTGCCAAATTTCCTTTTCAAAAAAATATTTAATTTTTTGGATCACAAAGACAAATCTAAAACATTTGAAGCTTTGAGAGAAGTGCTCTAATAATGTATATTCGCTATCTTGAATAAGATCAAAAAAATATTAGTTGTTGTTGGTACTCGTCCGAACTTCATTAAGGTAACACAGTTCAAAAAAGTTGTTGCAAAATACCACCCTCAATTTGAGTTGAAAATTGTGCATACTGGTCAGCATTATGACGAGAAAATGGCAAATGTCTTTTTTAAACAATTTGAATTAACACCAGACTATTTCCTTAACATAGGTCAAGGAACACCAATCAGTCAAATGGCTGCAATTATGATTGGACTTGAGGAGCTTTTACTTCACACTTTTCAAGCCGATTTAATGATTGTGCCTGGTGACGTAAACTCAACTCTTGCTTCGGCTTTGGTGGCTAATAAATTGGAGATTAAGCTTGCTCATTTAGAAAGTGGGCTCCGTTCATTCGATAATACAATGCCGGAAGAATGGAATAGGCTCTTAACAGATGAATTATCGAATTACTACTTCGTTACAGAAAAAAGTGGCTTAGACCACTTAAAACATGAAAATAAAAAAGGCGAAATTTTTCATGTTGGAAACACCATGATAGATACAATGGTTGGCTTTGAAAATCAAATTCAAGCTAGCCAAATTCTAACTGAATTAGACCTTAAGAAGGACCAGTTTGTGCTTATGACCATACACCGTCCATCAAATGTTGACTCTAAAAAAGGGCTTATCAAATTAATCGATTTACTTGAATATTTAAACGGGAAATTGAAAGTTGTTTTTCCTATTCATCCGAGAACGGCGCAACGTATTATAGATTATGGACTAGCTGATGAGTTTGACAACTTGCAATCACTTATTCGAACTGAGCCGATGAGCTATTTCGATTTTCAGAAATTGGTGGCTGATTGCAAATGTGTGTTAACCGATAGTGGCGGGATACAAGAAGAAACTACCTTTCGTCAGAAACCATGTTTAACCCTACGCGAAAACACCGAACGCCCTATAACAATAGAATTAGGAACCAATACGCTCGTCCCTTTTGAAATTGAGGCAATCAAGGAACATTTAGAAGCAATCTTCCGGGGGAGCTATAAACCAGGTGAGATTCCGCCCTTGTGGGATGGAATGGCTACAAAACGTATTATTGACATACTCGCTTCTAAATGAAAATTCTGTACTATTCAGGGCACCCTCACCTTAGTTTAGCAAGTCCGTCTGGTTATGGAACCCACATGCGGGAGACCATAAACGCATTTGAAGAATTAGGACATGAGGTGCTTCCCTTGATTATCGGTGGGCAGATGCTTCCCAATTCTGAAGAATCTTCTCTTATACCAAGCAATCCTTTAAAAGACGTTCTTCGGAAATTTATTCCAACCTATCTCTGGGAAACCTTGAAAGATTTCCAACTTAAAAAAATAGAAGCTCAATCCTATCAAAAATTGATGAATGAAGTGTCTACCTTTAAACCCGACCTACTTTATGAACGCGGTGCTTACCTTACCCAATCGGGCATGAATGCTGCTCAAGAGAATAACATCCCCTATTTTGTGGAATTCAACGCCCCCTTTGTGGAAGAGCGAATTGCTTTTGCTGGTCGCTCTTGGTTTAATAATAAAGCTAATTCAATCGAAAAGGAACAATTAGTAAATTGCGATAAATTGATTGTTGTTTCCTCTGCCCTAAAGACATATTATAATGAAAAATCAGATGTCTCGAACAAAACTATAATCACTCCCAACGCCATTAACTTAGACACTGCGCCTCCAAATAATTCTAATTTCACGATTGAAGGAATCACGGTAAATGATTTAGTTATCGGTTTTGTTGGATCCATTTTTCCTTACCACGGAGTGCAAGATATTATCTCTATTTTTCCTAGTCTAAAAGCACGTTACTCTAACGTTAAATTATTGATTGTCGGAGGAGGCGAAATACTTACCAAGCTTCAGCAGCAGGTAAATGATATCGGAGCTAATCTCGATATTATTTTCACAGGTAGTGTCCCACATGCTGAAGTGTTCAACTACATCAATCTTATGGATATTACGGTGATGCCTAACTCCAATTGGTACGGGTCGCCTGTCAAAATATTTGAATATGCCTATATGAACAAAGCTGTGGTGGCCCTAAATAATGGACCAATGAATGATGTTATGGAGCACGAAAAAGATGGGCTACTGATTGAATCGAATTTAGATTCATTAGAAGATGCCTTGATTACGCTTGTTGGAGATGAATCCCTAAGAACTGCCTATGCGCAACATTTTCATGATAAAGTCATCAAACACCATACTTGGATTAAAATGGGAAAAAAAATTCTCAAAGATTTTCCCCATCAGTCCGAGTAAAAAGCAATAAGCCTACTATCTTTGCAAAATGGTTTCACTTAATAATGTATGTGTTCAGTTTTCAGGAAATGACCTTTTTAAAGGGATTTCATTTGTAGTTAACGAAAAAGATCGCATCGGTCTTGTTGGTAAAAATGGTGTTGGCAAGTCTACACTGATGAAAATCATGGCTGGCCAGCAAGTCCCAGAGTCTGGGGGAATAACGATACCTGAAGGAAAATCAGTTGGATATCTCTCTCAAGACATACACATAAATTCTGATAAATCAATACTAGACGAAACACTATCAGTTTTGCAAGATGTTAATGCCATTCAAGAAGAAATTGATTCAATCACCAAAGAGCTAGAATCAAGAACTGATTACGAAAGCAATGCGTACATTGACCTTATTACCAAATTAACCGATGCACACGAAACGTTAAACAACTCTGGTGGCGACAAGCTAGAGGGTGAAGCTGAAAAAATATTGAAAGGGCTAGGCTTTCCCCAATCTGATTTTACAAGACCAGTTTCAGAATTTAGTGGTGGTTGGCAAATGCGCGTTGAGCTGGCTAAGCTTCTCTTGCAAATGCCGTATTTATTACTGTTAGATGAACCAACTAACCACTTGGATATTGAGTCAATAATGTGGTTAGAAAATTTCTTTCAATCCTACCCAGGTGCCATTATGATGGTTTCGCATGATAGAATGTTTTTAGATAATGTCACAAACAGAACAATTGAAATAGTTTTCGGAAAAACCCATGATTATAAGGTTTCTTATTCTAAGTATTTTCAATTAAGAGAAGAGAGGTTAGAACAACAACGTGCAACTTTCGAAAACCAACAAAAAATGATAGCTTCGAAAGAGAAATTTATCGAACGATTTAAAGCCAAGAATAGTAAAGCAAAACAAGCGCAATCGATGTTAAAGCAACTAGATAAAATCGAACGTGTTGAGTTTGATGAGTTGGACACATCAACTATTCAGTTTCGTTTCCCGCAGGCCCCAAGATCCGGAGACCTTGTGATTGGTGGAGCTGCTGTAACCAAAAAATATGGTGATTCTGTAATTCTTGAAGATTTAGATTTTAAAATTGTTAGAGGTGACCGTATTGCTTTTGTAGGACAAAACGGACAAGGTAAATCAACATTAGTAAAGTTAATCAATAAAGAAGTTGAGTTTAACGGTGACATAACCATAGGGCACAATGTAGAAATTGGTTACTATGCACAAATTCAAGATAAAACACTTGATGAAAACAGAACTGTGCTACAAACTATTGAAGATGTAGCAACTGGAGATTGGTCTAAAAATCACAAAATAAGAGGACTCTTAGGAGCCTTTCTTTTTGGGAAAGAAGATATTGAAAAAAAAGTAAAAGTATTATCGGGAGGTGAACGTGCTCGTTTAGCAATAGCCAAATTGCTTCTCAAGCCATACAATCTTTTGATCCTTGATGAGCCGACCAATCACTTGGATATTGCTTCGAAAGAGGTGTTAAAAAACGCGCTGAGGTTGTTTGATGGAACCTTGATTCTTGTTTCTCATGATAGAGAGTTCCTGCAGGGATTAACAGACCGAACATTCGAATTTAAAAATAAAAAAATAAAAGAGCATCTAGGTGAAATTTCTGAGTTCTTGAACCACCATGAATTACAAACTTTCCGTCAATTCGAATTATCTGGAAAAAAAGAAGAAAAAAAGAAGAAAAAGAAGAATTCTAGTCAAAAAACAGAGTTTTTAGATAAAAAAAGCACCGAAAAGCTGTTAAAAAAGCTAAATAGCGGAATTGCTAAGTCGGAAAAAGAGATTTCACGACTAGAGGCAAAAATTGAAGAGTTTGAAGCAAGCTTAAAAGACTCCACTTCTTATCAAAACGTGATAAATGACAAAGAGGCTTATTCTGCATACGAACAAAACAAACAAGATCTTGAACAAGAAATGGTAAGGTGGGAGAATCTTTCTACGGAGTTAGATTCAATCTAATAATTGCAGTGTTTTCTAGTTTAAATCAATTTAGCTCTTTGGTGCATCTGCCGTTAGCTTCTTAAGCTTTCGGCCAAGTAATCGGAATTCTATATTCCTAGCTCTTGCATTAAATCGAAAATCTCTTATAAGCTCTGTAATGTCATGGTGAATGTATTGCATATCCGTACAGTCAATTTCTAATATAGATCCATCCTTAGCATCATTAAATAGTTTGATTACAGATGCTTTATTTAGAAACGTCACATCCGTTGGAAAATAGATATGCACTCTTTCTCTCTCTCCCTCTTTATCTTTTGTAAGATGATAAGGTGTCTTAAAGTTGTTATATAAGATTGTGATAATCGCAACCCCCAGACCAAGCGTAACTCCAATTAAAAGGTCGGTTAAAATCATGCCAATTATTGTCACAATAAATGGTATGAACTGGTTCATACCTTGTCGGTACATTTTTCTAAAAGTTGAAGGTTTTGCTAATTTATACCCAACAACCAAGAGGATTGCCGCTAGTGCCGCTTTTGGTATTAAATTTAAGATGTTAGGTATTGAAACTACACAAATTAGTAGGAGCAATCCATGAAAAATAGCTGATAATTTTGATCGCCCGCCAGCTTGCATATTGGCAGAGCTACGCACAATAACCTGCGTAATTGGTATTCCTCCAATTAAGCCTGATAAAATGTTACCTACACCTTGAGCCTTAAGCTCCCTATTGGTAGGTGTCATACGCTTTTCTGGGTCCTGTTTATCAGATGCCTCAACACATAACAAAGTTTCTAAACTGGCAACAATCGCTATTATTATTGCTGTGATCCAAACTTGTTTATTACCAAACCCAGCAAAATTCGGCAGTGTAAAATTGCCAATAAATGAATCAAAACTATCCGTTACTGGTATCGAAACAAGGTGATCTTCTAATTTTCCGGTAATGTCAAACGTTTCATTTCCTTGAAATACTAGGCACAACAATATTCCAAACAAGACTACCAATAACTGGGGCGGTACGAGTTTAGTAAAAGCAAACTTCTTCATAAAACCAGCTTCCCAAATCAGTAAAATAAATAGTGAAATTCCGGTTATTATCATCACCCCCGGACTCGCATATTGGTACATGCTTAGAATTTCACTAAAGGTATTTTCATTGTCCGATTGCAAAAATTCAAAATCTCCTACAGATGCACGGTCATCGCCAAACGCATGTGGTATTTGTTTTAAGAAAATCAGTATACCAATTCCAGCAAGCATCCCATGAATAACAGACGAAGGGAAATAGTAAGCGATAAAACCGCCTCTTACAAACCCCAAAATCAGCTGCAAAACTCCTGCAAGCATTACGGATACTAGAAAGACTTCAAAACTCCCAATATCGGCAATTGCATCGAGCACGATTACAGCAAGCCCTGCTGCAGGACCGCTAACGCCTAAAGGTGACCCGCTGAGCGCCCCTACAACTATTCCTCCAATGATTCCACTGATTAGCCCTGCAAACAATGGTGCACCTGATGCCATTGAAATTCCTAGACACAATGGTAGCGCAACCAGGAACACAACTACACCCGCAGGTAGGTCATTTTTAATGTATTTAAAAAGGGGTTCTTTAAGATGATTTGCTGACATAAGTTTACTGTTTAATGGTAAAAAAAAGCAATTCGTTTTTTACGAATGCATAATGTGGACTCATCGAGTCACGAGACATTAAACAATATACTCAGGAGGAGGGGTAAAGACTTCTATGAAAAGGTCGGAATAATGTTTGTGCTTACATTTTCGATTTTGTGACCTTACAATTTGTTTATCGAATTTATTCAAACAATGGAGAAACTCTTTGTCTTTTTTAGTCTTTTCTTCTCGCTCCTCTTTTTCCTTCTCTTTAGACTCTTCTTCTTGTTCTTCACTATCAAATGGGAAGTCAGCTAGTTCCATGTTGTTCTCTGCTTTGCAAACGGCAGCAACAGTAATAAAAGAATAGCATCCTACAATTACAAAAAGAAAAAATAAACCAATCAACTGTTTTAATCGCATCGCTCAAATATAGAACTTGAAATCAATTATCGTCAGTAATTTCGTCTAACTCTGTTCATCACTCTATTAATCCGAAAACAAGAAAACCTTTGCATAATCTACAAGAGTTTTCCATTGTTATCGACTTCGGATACCCTAAACTTCTCCAACAATACCTTCGGTGACGTTAATAGTGTGGTCCCCTACTTTCTCAATAGAATTAAAAAGATCGGCATAAATAGTAGCGCTATTGAAATTGTAATCCCCTTTTTCAACACTAACTAAATGCTCTTTCCTAATTTTCTTTCTATAAATATTAAGCGCATTTTCATGTTCATTAGCTTTATCAATAGTTACATCTGTTGTAACTTTTTCTAAATTGGTGCACATAGTTTCTAAACCTGCTTGCGCCATTTCAAACATTTCATTAATGTTGTTCCGTTGTTCGGGGGTAAACCAAATTTTTCCCTCGTTTTTTCTTTCAATGGTTTTAGACATTTGGTAATATATATCACCTATTCTTTCTAAATCGCCAATAATACTTAACATCCCTCGAACTTTTAATGACGAGCTTTCACTCATTTCTCCTTGAGATACTTTAGCTAAATAATCAGCAACATCTGCTTCAATTCTATCTGTTATATCTTCATATTTCTTAATTCTTGCAAGAGTTTCACTAGTTTTCTTATTGTCTTGTTCGCTTATAAGACCTTTAACAAATCCATTCATTCTCTTAACAACTCCGCCAAATTTAGCTACTTCTTTTTGAGCCTCCATAAGCGACATTTCTGGTGTTGCCATCATTCCTGTGCTAATAAATTCCAAAGAGTACTCCTCATCTGCATCCCCTTTAGAAGGAACCATTCTGATAACAATTTTTTCGATAAAACCAGCAAACCAGACTAATGTAAAAGTGTTGACTATATTAAAAGTTGTATGAAAGACACTAAGATTTAATGGCACATTTTCGGCACCTAAATATGGGCTTCCAACTCCCAAAACAGATTCACTTAACCAAATGGTTAAAGGCACAAAAGCTTTAAATGCCACTAGCATCCAAAATACTCCAAACAAATTAAATATTAAGTGCGCCCTAGCTGCCCTTTTTGCATGCACATTACCAATCAACGCAGCAAGGTTAGCGGTAATTGTTGTTCCGATGTTTTCCCCCAAAACCATTGCCGCTGCAACCTCAAAAGGAATCCAACCTTCGCTACACATAACTAGTGTAAGTGCCATGGCTGCACTTGATGATTGAACAATAAGAGTAAGTATTGTTCCAACGCCAACAAACATAATAAGCGACATAAAGCCAATATCGGCATAGCTAGACAAAAAGGCCAAAATCTCTGGATTATGCTTAATATCTGGCACGGAATCTTTTAACGCAGCTAATCCCATAAATAAAATAGCAAATCCAATTAAAAATTCTGACCATGACCGTAGTTTGTTGCTTTTGGAAAACATCATAGGAAAACCTATGGCAATAATTGGCAACGCATAATGAATCAGCTTAAACTTACCCATTAATCCAAAATAAGTAACCAACCAGGCTGTTGTCGTTGTCCCTACATTGGCCCCCATTATTACTCCAATGGCCTGAACCAAATTAAGTAATCCTGCATTTACGAAACTAACCACCATTACAGTAGAAGCAGATGATGACTGAACTAAAGTGGTTACGAGCAGTCCGGTAAGAACTCCTCTAAACCGATTCTTAGTCATCGCAGATAATATGGTCCGCAACCCATCGCCAGCTACTTTCTGTATTCCTTCACTCATCACTTTCATTCCATAAATGAAGAACCCAAGTGCGCCAACTAGTTTTAATAATTCAAATAATCCAAATTCCATTTTTCTACATTTTTGTTCGAAGCAAAACTATTTCTTCATCATTGTTAAAAGACACTTCCAATGTTAAGAAATTGTTAACATATGAACTGATTCCTACTCCCATGTTAAGTTATCATTAAGGTTGATTGACGCTCTGTTAAGTTCTATTCTTTTGGCGAATATTTGCACAAACAAAACAAGTCAAAAGATGAAAAAAATAGGTTTAGCACTAGTGATGATTACTATTACTACCATAAGTTTAGCACAAACAAAAATTGCTAATAAATTCGGGAAAGGATATTACAATGTTATCGCTGAAGATTCTTCTTATAGCTTAAAACTTGCAGCAAGATTTCAAACGTTATATTTGGGAGAGTGGGATATTGATGGAGATGATGGCATACAAGAAGGAACTTCAAATTTCTTAATTAGAAGAGCCCGATTAAAGTTCGGGGGGTATGTGTTTAATCCTAAAGTAGTGTACAAAATGGAATTTGGCTTATCGAATAGAGATATGTCGGGGGCGAGTCCAGAAACTAAAAATGCTCCTAGGTATATACTTGATGCGGTTATGAAATGGAATTTTGCGGGTAACTTCGTGTTATGGGCTGGCCAGACAAAACTTCCTGGAAATAGAGAGCGTGTAATATCATCTGCGAATCTTCAGTTTGTAGATCGGTCATTAGTAAATAGTAAATTCAATATCGACCGTGATATGGGTGTCCAGTTAAGACACCATATAGTTTTTGGAAAGTCATTCATGATTCGTGAGATGTTTGCCTTATCGCAAGGTGAAGGAAGAAACATAACTGCTCAAAACCTTGGTGGTTACGAGTATACTGGACGATTAGAAATACTACCTATGGGTAAGTTTGCAAGCAAAGGTGACTACGTTGGTGGCGACATTAAAAGAGAAGAGAAACCAAAACTTTCTTTAGCTGTTACATACGACTATAACGATAGAGCAGTAAGAAAACAAGGGAACATAAAAGGATTTATGTACAATGATGAAGGATATTACCAAACATCAGTAAGTACCATTTTTGCCGATATGATGTTCAAGTGGAATGGTGTATCCATTATGGCTGAATATGCAAACAAAAAAGCTGTTGATCCAATTGCTAAAAATTCTGATGATACTGAAACCGGAGATATATTATATGTTGGACAAGGATTAAATGTTCAACTAGGATACTTGTTAAAAAGCAATTGGGAAATTGCAGGGCGTTACACCACAATAATGCCTGAAACCTTTATCGGAAATGCCTACTCGCAATATACTTTGGGTGTTTCCAGGTATGTTGTTGGTCACAAATTAAAAGTACAAGGCGATGTTAGCTACAATACTTTTGATGGATCAAACGATTCTGGTTTAATGACTCGTCTGCAGATAGACATGCATTTTTAACAACCATTGTTTAATTTAGCCCCTTCTTATGGCTAAAAAGATTTTATTAGTTGATGATGATACAGACATAACTGAGTTTCTCGGTTATAATCTCGAAAAAGAGGGTTATCACGTTCTTAAAGCTAACAATGGTCGAGATGCTATCAGCATCGCAAAAAAGGAACACCCCGATTTAATTGTGCTTGATGTAATGATGCCTGGTATGGATGGCGTTGAAACTTGCATAGAGTTAAAAGATATTCCAATTGTGCGAGATGCTATTATAATCTTTTTAACTGCTCGAAACGAAGATTATTCTCAAATTGCTGGTCTTGAAGCAGGAGCGGATGACTACATCTCTAAACCTATAAAACCTCGAGTTTTTGCAGCTAAAGTTAAATCGCTATTAAAGCGAAAAAATAGTGCTATTTCTTCCTCTACAAACGAAAGTGAATATGAAGGCATTCTATTAGATCGTAATAAATACTTAGTCGAAAAAGATGGCGAAAGACTCGCCTTTCCTAAAAAAGAATTTGAACTACTATCGCTTCTAATGTCAAAACCCGGAAACGTTTTCTCTCGAGAAATAATTCTAAATACTGTTTGGGGAGACGATGTTGTGGTTGGCGACAGAACGATTGATGTTCATGTTCGAAAATTACGCGAAAAACTCGGAAACGAGTACATCAAAACAATTAAAGGTGTGGGATATAAATTCGATAGCGAATGAATACTGAATCACCGCGAGATTTAGCTGGATATATTGCCCTTGTGTCGAGCATTATTGTGGGACTGTTTTCTGTGGTTGCCAATTGGGTTACTGAAGCTCCAACCAATTGGATTACATTATTATTGACAGTAATATTTGCGGCTGTTTCTTCCTTTTTCATTTCGAAATACCTTATCGAGAAATTTATCCACGATAAAGTAAAACTAATCTACAAAACGATTCATCGGTCCAAACAGCAAAAAGGGGCAGAGGCCAAAGTTCCTTCGGAAAACATGCTAAATACAGTAAAAAAAGACGTTGAAAAATGGGGAGAAGAAAATGATAAAGCACTCGAAAAACTTCAGCTTAAAGAAGACTTTAGTCGTGAGTTTATTGGTAATGTCTCTCATGAATTAAAGACACCTATTTTTAATATCCAAGGATATGTTCTTACGCTTCTCGAAGGTGGATTAGAAGACAAGAGCATAAACCGGAAATACTTAGAAAGAGCGGAAAAAAGTATCGATAGAATGATAACGTTAGTGGAAGATTTAGACACAATCACGCAAATTGAATCGAAACAGCTACACCTTAATTCTCAAAAGGAAAATATTGTTCAAATTGTAAAAGATGTGTACGAATTAATGGAAAATAGAGCTGCTAAACGCGGCATTAAGCTTCGATTCAATATGGATTATGATTCTCCTATTTACGTAAGCTGTGACAAAAAAAGAATCTCTCAAGTACTAACAAATCTTATAGTTAATTCCATTAAATACGGTAAAGAAGACGGAAGAACCGAGATTAGATTTTACGACATGGACGCCACCGTTCTTGTGGAAGTTTCTGATGATGGATTAGGTATCAAACCCGCTCATTTACCTCGACTATTCGAACGGTTTTATCGCGTTGAAGAAAGTAGATCAAGGGATAAAGGGGGAACTGGACTTGGCCTTGCAATTGTGAAACATATTATTGATGCCCATAAACAAACTATTAATGTTCGTAGCACAATTAATTTGGGATCTACCTTTTCATTTACACTTGAGAGAGGGTGACCTAATCAAGCTGATTACATCGTAATTGCTCTATTTCTCCTTTTCCTGATTTGTTTGTAATAAGAAAAAATAACTCTTTGTTTAAGAATGAACCGCCGCAGACTTGCTGTGCAGTATTCATATAAATTCTTCGTTGTGGATATACAGGAACACCCAATTCATCAAAAGACCATGTGTCTGCCATTAACACTCGAAAAGTAGGTAAGTTGCTATTAGTTTGGAGCAGTTTTTGTAGCGAAGGTTCTAATTTGGTTATAGCAGTTTCGTGAACATATATATGCAACGATTTTGTTTTTCCGCTATATAATGAAAACGACAGGTAGTTATCCCACAACCCTACCAAATTCATTGCGGGTGCCACATATAGAAAAAAACAGAAAACTAACACAACATATTTCCGCTTTCCAGAAATAATATCTCTCCAATTAATTTCCCACTCAACCTTATAAAAAAGCAACCAAACAATAAGCATCATCCCAACATTCCAAGGCCAGACAACCATGTTCCAATTATTCCCGAATGGACCGATACATAATAGTATAACAAGGTGCATAAGCACCGTACCTACACATGCCCAATTTCTAGTATATTTAAAGAGGAATAATATCCCTAAAACAGTTTCAATAAAAGGTGCCGCATATCCGGAAGCATTCCAAAAATTCGACCAATCATCGGGGCATTTCTGAATAATTGGTGCCAAGATAAACCCATGTGTATAATCCCAATATTCTGGATTAATTTTGTGAATACCACTCCAAAAGTATAGAGCAATTACTACAAATCGAACTAAAGACATAAGCCATTGGTGTTTATCATTTTTATGATTTTTAGCTAACCATAGAGGAAATAAGAGTAACAGGTATAAGTATAGCCATGGTTGAATTCTTATTTGATCGAACACACATTGTAACCCGATAAGAATGATCAGAGGAAGAATTAGTTTAAATTTTGATGGATAAAATACC
>Ga0115569_10002269_pt1 | contig 14617 bp, 14 predicted proteins | sample COGITO_mtgs_1205_2_FD_87295 | JGI IMG/M metagenome (GOLD analysis project Ga0115569, IMG submission 87295) | Pelagic marine microbial communities from North Sea - COGITO_mtgs_120503 | ecosystem: Environmental > Aquatic > Marine > Epipelagic | place: Germany:Helgoland, sampling site Kabeltonne... | reverse complement strand
GGGTCGACATGGCGAGATCGTATGGCGGGCGCGGGCGCGAGGAAAGGCCACGCGTACGGGTCGACGATGACGGAGAGACTCGAACTCTTGTTGTCGACGAAACCTTCGCCTCTTTCTATCGCCCGGGCGAGATCGCAACGCATTGTGTTTGGGACGCGATCGCCGCTCCGATTCTTTGGCTACCGCCGAAGCGACGTCGACGAATTCTGTGTCTGGGGCTCGGGGGGGGCTCTGTAGCGCGGATCGCTAGGACGCTCGCTCCGGATGCCGAGATCAAAGGCATCGAGCTGGACTCCGACGTGATCCGGCTTGCACGAGCCCACCTCGATTTGGATCCCCTCGGCCTCGATATCGAGATCGCGGACGCGAAGGTATGGATCGAAGCGCAGTCTCCCTCGAAGGGTCGCTACGACGTGATCCTTGAGGACGTGTTCATCGGAAAGGGCGATGACGTTCGTAAACCGGATTGGATTCCGGAGCCGATTCATGAGCTGGCTTTTCGACTCCTCGCGCCGGGTGGCGTGTTCGTGAGCAATACGCTCGACGAGCACAATCGCGTGGCGCGCACCATGCGTGAGCATTTTGACCGAATCGTCTCGATCGAGACCGAGGACTACGACAACCAAGTTTTGGTCGCAGCGAACGGCGATTTGACGGGGGCGGGGCTGCGACGCTGCGTCGCGGAGTCCCCTGTGCTCTCAGCGAGCCTGCCGATTCTCAGCTTCCGCCTGCGGTGAGTGCGTTCAGCGGCGAGTCGCAAGAGGCATGGGCGTGCTGAAGCAGTTCTGCAATCGATTTCACTCTCGGTCTTGAATTAATCAAACGTTTGATTAATTTTAGCCGCCATGAACATTGATACTCAGACTCCGACCCCCCGAGGCCCTGGACGCCCTCGTCAATCCGAGAGCGAAAAAGCTGACGTCCGCGAGCGCCTGCTCGATGCAGCTACTGAGCTCGCCGTTGAGCAAGGATTCGAAGCCTGCGGGCTTCGGGAAATTGCCACTCGCGCCGAAGTGAGCCCCGCCATGATCTCGTACTACTTCGGGGACCGAGACGGTCTCTACGAGGCGATGTTCGGACGCGCCTTCGAACGGATCTCCGAGAAAGTCGCAGCCGTGATGGCCGACCCTCTGCGAAGCGGCCGCGACCGAATCGATGATCTCGTTGCGATTCAGGTGAAGGCGATCGCCGCGGATCCGTGGCTGCCGAAACTCGTGATGCGCGAGGTTTTAGCGCGCAACGGCTCGCCCATGCAGGAATTTATCAGCGACGCGGTCGCGAAGGGCCCACTGCAAATGATGGTGGACTGGATTGAGCAGGAACAAGAGCGGCATGAAATCCGATCCGATTACGATCCCCGCATGCTGGCTATGACTATCGCGAGCCTCACCGGTTTTCCCTTTTTGATGCTCCCACTCGTTGGAGATCGACTTGGACTTGAGCTCGATGATGAATTCCCCGATCGGCTGATCGCTCATAATCAGAAGCTACTCTCCAACGCACTCCGCGCCCATACGGAGGAAGAATGATGACCCCGTTCGTAAGGGCGAAGGCCACGCCTAACTACTCATTCACGACGCGCCGCAGGTTGGTCGCTAGCCGTAGAGTGATGTTATTTGCTCTGTCGCTTGTTACGGCATTCTCATTCGGATGCTCCGGCGGAGACGACGCGAACGGAGGCGACGACCTTACTTCGGCATCGCCACTTCCGCCGGTCCGATTGCGTGTGCGGGTGGATCCCGTGCGGCTCGAGCCTTTTGCTGCGGATGAGGCCGTGACAGGGACCGTTCGCGCGTTCCACAAGGCGACAATTACTGCTGAGACACAGGGGCGAGTTCTCGCGCGAAAGCTTGAGCCTGGAGCTGAGGTGAAAGCGGGGGGCGTGATCGTTGCGCTCGAGTCTTCACGGTTTGAGCTTGAGGTGCGACGGACGACTGCCTCACTGGGGGCAGCGCGCACGGTGCTTCGGCATGCGGAGCGCGAACTTGCTCGGGGCGATCAGTTGATGAAGCAGAAGGCAATTAGTAGTCAGCAACACGACGATCTCACACTTGCTGTGGATAGGGCGAGGGATGAGGTTCTGTTGGCTGAAGTGGCTCGTGATACGGCGAAGCGCAATCTCGAAGATACGCAGATTGCCGCCCCCTTCGACGGCACGGTGGATTCGATTGAAGTGAATGTTGGGGACTTTGTGGCACCGGGGACACCGGTAGCCAAGCTTGTCGATCTCTCTCGGGTTCGCATATTCGGTGGCGTCACGGCAAAAGAAACAGCTCGTCTCGTCTCTGGAACTAAGGCGAATGTGAGTTTTGCAGATCTCGGCGGCGAGGTGTTCGAGGCGACTCTTCAAAGTGTCGCCCGTGTTGCCTCGAGTGGTGACGGCACCTACGGAATCGAGTTGTGGATGGATGATCCCGCAGGCAAGATGCGCGACGGCCTCGTCGCACGCATCGAATTGTTGGACGCGGATGAGCGACCGACGCTGATCGCGCGGCGAGCCGCGCTCTTGCGTAGCAACGGATATTCGGAGGTATTCATAGTCAGCGCTTCCGGGGGAGAGAACCGAGCAGAGGTCCGGCGCGTACGCACCGGCCGCATCCATGGCGAATGGGTCGAAATTCTTGATGGCCTCGCAGAGGGTGACCGCGTGATTTGGGACGGGCAATTCGCGTTAGGCGAAGGATCGGTCGTCGTGATTGACGGGGAGCAATAAACGATGGAAAAAATTATTCGTTTTTTCGTAGAAAGGCATCTTCTCGTTAATGTGCTGACAGCGGCAGTTGTCGTGCTCGGTTTGCTTGCTCTCATGCGCACGAACGTCGCAGGTTTTCCTGAGGCGACGCTGCCTGTGTATCTCGTCTCTGCATCGCTTCCTGGCGCGGCGGCGAAGGATGTTGAGACAAAAATCTCAATCCCTATCGAAGACGAACTTCGCGAGGTTGACGGTCTCGAGAGCTTCACAACGATCATCACGGACAACCGATCCGTCACCACCGTCAAGCTAAACGACGACACGCCGGATGAAGATATTCTCGAGAAGGAACGCGAGATCCGGAATGCGATCGACGGGATCAATGACTTCCCCGCGGATATGCGAGACGATCCACGCGTCTTTTTGATGGATCCCTCGAAACAGCCGATTCTCGAGATCGCGATCTCTGGTGAAGAGGGGCTCTTGCCCGACGCGGCACGCCTCATTGAACGGGCCGTGCTGCGCATCGACTCTGTCGGCGAAGTCATTAGAGTCGGCCTGCCGGATCCTGAGCTACGTGTACTCGTCGATCCCGCTGCTGCTCAGGCCCACGGAGTTACGATCCTTGATGTCGTGCAGGCGATTGAGCGCCGCAATGTCTCGGATACGGGCGGCGTGCTCGAAAGTGCTGGAGATCGTCGCCAAATTGTTATGTGGGGGCGCTACGAGGATCCGAGCGAGGTCGGTGAAACGATCATTCGCTTCGATGGCGACGCGCCGATTAGAGTGCGCGATGTTGCTCGCTTGGAGCTCGGGCGCGAAGACGTTGGGCTGATCGCGGGAACGAACGGCCGACCGGGTCTCTCTTTGATAGCGGTCAAGAAAGCCGACGCGGACGTCATCGACACGCGCAACGCGATCGCCGCGGTCTTAGATGAACTGAATCTGGCTGCGGGCGTCACGACAACGATCGTAAATGACTCTTCCTATGAGATGTCGAATCGTTTGAACGTGATTGCCACAAACGGAATGATGGGCCTCGCCCTGGTGGCTGCCATAGTGTTTCTCTTCTTAGCGCCCTCCGCCGCACTTTGGGTATGCGTTGGCGTTCCGCTCGTCATCCTGGGTGTGATCGCCGTGATGCCGCAGGTCGGGATGACGATCAACTACGTATCGACGATTGCCTTCGTCATCGTGTTAGGCATGCTTGTCGATGATGCCGTCGTCGTCGCCGAAAAAATACTGCTGCGCCGACAAGAAGGATTAAAACCGGGTGAGGCCGCAGTCTCCGGTACGGTGATGGTCGCCCGTCCAGTGCTCGCTTCTGCTGCGACTACACTCCTCGCCTTCGCACCCATGCTCGCCATAGGCGGTATGCCTTCAAAGATGGTTTGGCAAATCCCGGCCGTCGTTTGCATCGCGCTCGCGCTCTCGCTGCTAGAGAGCTTTTTTATCCTACCCGCGCATATGTCTATGGTTAGGAGTGATGCGCAGCCGCGGCCGAAGCGGAAATTCGTGTTGCAGCTCGAAGAGAGATACCGTCGCGCGCTGCATAGTACCTTGCCCCGCCGTGGCCGCGTGATTGGTGCATTCGCGGCGCTATTCCTTGCGGTAGTTATCTTCATCGTTCCGCAAATGGAATTTGAATTTTTCCCTCAGGAGTCTTCGCCAGGTTTCTCTTTAAAGCTTCGCATGCCACCGGGTACACCGATCGAGCAAACCGAAGCCGTCGCCAATGTTGTGCAGTCGCAGATCCCGCCGCTGATGGGCGAGGACCTACTCGCGATTACTACGAGAATCGGCCATATGGATTCCGAGGCATTCGATCGAAAATACGGGTCGACGGAGAATGAGGCAGTCATCACCGTACACCTTGAACTTACGCGAAAGACGATGACATCGGCGGCGTGGATGGCTCATCTGAAGCCGCTTATTCGCTTGCCGCGCGAGGTGGAGCTCATTTTTGAGGCGAAGGTCGATGGTCCGCCTGGACTCGAGCCCGTAAGCGTATTCGTGATGGCGAACGACGATGCCGTTCGTCGTCAAACTGCGATGGCTTTGGTCGCGTTTCTCGAAGAACTCGGAGGGGCGACGAATCTCAGCATCGATGAGAAGCTCGGCATGCGACAGATCGATCTCAACCCCGACCCCGAGCGCCTCGCGCGACAGGGGCTGGATACGAGGGATCTAGGTCTTACGCTCAAGGCGGCCTACTACGGATTGATCGCATCAGAGATTCGAGATCTCGACGAGACGACGGAGATTAGGGTCGCGCTCGACCCCGCGTCGCGCCGCTCGATCGACGCACTGCTCGAGATGCCGGTTCGCAATAAGCGGGGCGAATTGATTCTGCTTCGCGATGTCGTCGACCCCGTCGAAATTCCGGCGCTCGCGAAAATACAACATCGCAACGGACTCCGAGCAGTCTCCGTGACCGGAGGCATCGATCCGGACATGAGTGTGACGGCGACGACGATCGCCGAGGCGATCGAGCGCGACTTCTTGCCGCGTTATGCGGGGCGAAGTGATCTCGAGATCGAAATTTCGGGCGAAGTCGTCCAGTCCCGCCGAGCGACAGGGGATCTTGGATTCGTCGCAATTGCGGTCGTCTTCGGAATCGGTGCGGTGATTGCGATCATGCTCGGCTCGTTCCTTGAGGCGTTCTTCGTGATCGTTGTCGTTCCGTTCTCCGCCATCTCTGTGATCCTGACCTTCTGGGCGCACGGCATGCACTTCTCGCTCTTGCCTTTGATCGGAACGATTGGCCTTTCCGGCGTCGTAGTGAACGCGTCCATCGTGATGGTCGACTCGGTGCATCAAGCACAGCAAAAGATGCGAGAGGAGGCGAGCGAGGAAGAACGTACGGAAGTCGTGATCGAGGCTTTGGTGGCCAGGTTGCGGCCCGTCCTCGTGACGAGTCTTTCAACCTTCGGCGGTGTCCTTCCGACGGCGTACGGGTTTGGCGGATACGACGCAGTTATGTCGCCCATGTCCCTAGCGCTTGGTTGGGGACTCGCATTCTCTTCCGGAGTCACGCTCTTTCTCGTGCCGGCGCTCTACGTTTCGGCGAACGATATCAATCGTCGAATCGCAGTTTGGCGCGGGCAGAGCGAGCAGCGAGCCACGATGGCCAAGGTGACTGCCCGCATTTCTAACGGCGAAGAGGAAGCAGCATGACTAATCGGAAGTCCCGAATTGTGCCTAATGAAATGGGCGAGGGCGCTCCTCAGATTTTGGGCACCGTCGCCAAGCATCCCCATCTTCTCGAGCCGATGCTCAAATTTTCTGCTGCACTCGCGAGCGGCGTTTTGACGCGTAGGGCTTCGGAGATTTTGGCGTTACGCGCAGCTTGGAATTGTCAGTCGGCGTTCGAGTGGGGGCACCATACGCGGTATGGCCTGGCTGCCGGCCTATCGCAGTCGGAGATCGATTGGTTGGCGGGCAGGGATCCGGACGCTGGATGGTCGAAGCAGGAAGCTGCGCTGGTTCGGGCGGCGGATGAATTACATGACGATCAAAACGTTTCTGATTCGACTTGGGCGCAGTTGAGTGAGGATTGGAACGAAGCTCAGCTCATCGAGATTCCCTTTATCGTTGGTCAGTACACGATGCTTTCGATGGTTGCGAAGGCGACTGAAGTTCCGATCGACCCGTCGCTACCGCGATTCCCGGCGGCGCCCGCGTCGTCTTAGGCGCCCATCTTTTTGAGATCGGCAAGAACGCCCTTGGCAGTCGCCTTCAGCGTTTCGAAAACGCCTTCACCCGTTGTGGCACACGATTCGTACTCGGGCGCAGCCAGCGGATTCAACAAACGCTGCAGCTCTTCGAGAGGTGCGGCGTTCGGAAGATCTCGTTTGTTGTATTGGACGACGTAGGGAACCTTGTCGAGGGCGTAGCCCTGCTCTCGAAGATTGACCTTGAGATTGTCCAGGCTTTCGACGTTCGCTTCCATGCGTTCGATCTGGCTGTCGGCGACGAATACGACGCCGTCGACACCCTTCAGGATCAGCTTTCGACTGGCGTCGTAGAAGACCTGACCGGGGACGGTGTAGAGATGGAAGCGCGTTTTGAAGCCGCGGATCTCGCCGAGAGCGAGAGGCAAAAAGTCGAAGAAGAGCGTTCGCTCTGTCTCCGTCGCCAGGGAAATCATCTTTCCCTTTACACCGGGATTCGTCTTCTGATAGATATGCTGAAGATTCGTCGTCTTCCCGCAAAGGCCGGGACCGTAGTAGACGATCTTGCAGTTGATCTCTCTCGAGCTGTAATTGATGAAAGACATGGGGTGGTGTCCGTTCGCTATGGCGAGAGATCAGTCATTGAAGAGATTGTCGATATCGTCGTCGGTAATTTCGGCGAAGGGCGAAGCGGAGTGCATCTCGCTTTCGGCCTTCTTCCGGACCTCTTCGAAAACCTTCGCCAGCTCGGCACCTGCCTTCTTCACCCGTAGGCGAACAAGGCCGAGAGAGCTGCGCTCGTCGAAGACGACGACGAGGATCATGCGATCCCCGACCAGGGTCATGTGCAGATTGTCCCGCTGACCCTGATGGAAATGAATCGGGAATTCTTCCTCACCAACGATCTTAGCAAGACCGCTCGTCGCAGCGACACAGCCGGCCGTTAGGCTAGCCAGACTGGTGCTATCGATTCCCTGTAATTCGCCGGCTTCGCCCACAAGCTGACCGGCTTTATCGACCACGAAGACACCTTTTGAATTGGCATCTCGGACCAGCTTTTGGATGACGGCGAGGACTTGGTCGAAGTCCTCCTGTTGCATCACGAGCTGGGATTCCATCATCGGCAGTTGCCTCTGTAAACGTCCGGGGAATGGACCCTTTTGGCCAGCTTACCCCGCGATTAGCACGACGGGCAAGCGCGTGACGGAACTCATTGCGTCGCTTGGCTCTCCTGGAATCGGTCTGCGTTTCCCCCGGCTTTAGGTCCCTGGCCGTGGTTTCTGGACCTCGGCCCCATATTTCGATCTGAAATCCGAGTCCCACGCATCAGCCCGGCAACGAGCAAACACGAAACTAATCGTGCCATTGATCCGGAACCTGGGTGCTACTCCTTGAGCGCGCGCCGGTTCTCGATCGATCGGCTGACGGTTACGTGATCGGCATACTCGATATCCCCACCCAGAGGCATGCCATAGGCGATTCGTGAGACATGGAGACCGCTGGCGCCCGAAGTACTTAGGCGATCAGCGAGGAAATGCGCGGTCGCATCCCCTTCCGCGGTCGGGTTCGTGGCGAGCACGACTTCTTTCACGCCCTGAGTAGCGACGCGATGTTCGAGCTCGACCACCCGAAGCGTCTCCGGCCCCATGCCGTCGATCGGCGAGAGTGCTCCGCCTAATACGTGGTAGAGGCCGCGAAAGCCGCCACTCCGCTCGATCGCGGCCATGTCGGCAGGTTCCTCAACGACGCAGATCGTTGTGCGATCGCGGTCGTCTTGGGAACAAATCGGGCAGGGCGTGCGATCGGAGAGGGTGAAGCAAGTTTCGCAGACGACGGTGTCGCGCTGGACACGGGCAATGGATTCTGAGAGCTCCCTCGAGAGCTCTTCCGGAGCACTCAGCAGGAAATAGGCGAGGCGCGAGGCGGACTTCTCGCCGATCCCGGGCAGTCGCTTAAGGCTCGCGACGAGCCGGTCCATAGCGGGAGAGGAGGACATGTTATTGGCCCATTCCGGGCAGGCCGGAGAGCATCGAGTTCTGCATCTTCGCCATTTCTGCCGCGACGGCTTCTTGCGCTTTTGTGAGAGCCGCATTCACCGCAGCAGCTGTTAGGTCTTGGATCATGCCTCGATCGTTGTCTGCTATGAGTCCCGGCTCGATTTCGACTGAGAGCACGCGGAGCCCGCCTGATACGGCGGCGCTGACCATGCCACCGCCGGCGCTGGCCTCGAATCGTCGTACGGCAAGTTCGGCCTGCAACTCTCCCATCTTCGATTGCATCTCCTGGGCTTTTTGCATCATCTGCTGCATGTCATTCGGATTCAACGTTTTTCTCCGAGCGGCCGGATCTCAACGATCTCGGCGTTCAGGACCTCGATCGCGAGGTTCACAGATTCACTGTTAAGCGCTTCTTGGCGCTGTTTTCGAGATTGTTCGCGGGACCCTTTAGTTTCCGTTCGCGCTCCGCCTCCCGAGGCGATCTCAATCGAAATTTTCGTGGGACGGCCGAAAAGTGCGCTCGCATGTTGTTCAAGATCATCGGAGCGCTGGCGCAGGCGTTCGACGTGAAAGGCAGCGGGTGCGCCGATCCGAATCGTATTGCCTTCGATTCCGACGAGCGTAGTACCGTCGAGGCTCGCGAAGTGGGAACGATCCTTCTCGAGCGCAGTTGCACGGAAGCGATCGAAAATCGCTGCAGGCGGCGCGCCTCCGCCTATTGACGGCGCACCTCCGTCTATTGGCGGCGCACCTCCGTCTATTGATGGCGCACCTTCCCCGTTTGACGGCGTGCGTCCTGCTTTCGAGGGTGCACCACGTCCGTTCGCGGGCGCACCCGGGCGAACGGGAGGTGAGGAGGCACTTTCAGACTCATCAAATCGTGCCGGCTCGGTCGGCAGGCGGTCAAATGCCGCATCCGGATCGCTTGGCGCAGGACTTGCGTCCGGGGCCTTCCCGCGACGCGTCGTCGCGGCTTGCGTTCCTCTGCTCGCGGAGCCATCCGGAGCAGCCGCGGGTCGCGACGCGCCCATTGAGCTTTGCTGACGAGCGGCAGGGGCAGGTGGTGCGGCTTTGGGTTGCCCGGTGGCCTGAGGGGTGGATGGATTCGGGCCGCCTGGTGGGCGGTCGAAAGGATCGATCTCCGATTCAGCCGATTGGCTTGATGCGGGAGGGGATGAAGGCGCGCGGGCCCCGCTAGACTCTGGGGACCGTCGCTTGGGACTGCGATCTGAAACGCGCCCGCCTCCGACGTTGCCACCACCAGCGCCGCCACCTGAAGGCGTGGGCATGCCTCGACTGCTTGCGAGTCGGCGTTCGAGCTGGTCGAGTCGCGTTAGCAGTTGGCTGACGTCATCGCCGGAAGGCATCGTGGCTAGCCGTATCACTGCCATCTCAAGGACGGCGGTCGGCTGGGGCGCCCAGGATAGATCTTCGATCTCGCGAACGAGCGCCCTGAACATGCGCCGCAAGCGTCCCGGCTCTGTTCGGCCAGCAAGCTCAATCAGTTCGGCACGCTCTTCGTCCGTACCTTCGAAAAGCGCCTCGCCATCGGGCGCGACACGCAGGACGGTGAGGTCGCGGAGAAGCTCGAGGAGTGCGTCCGCGATTCGGCGTGCTTCAGAGCCGCCAGACGTGGCCAGGTTGACTTGCACGAGTGCGGTCTTTGGATCCGAATCGATGCACGCTTCGACGATCGCACGCAAGACATTCCGATCAACGAGATCGAGTACGTCCGCGACGACTGAGTCTGTAATTTCGTCACCCGAGCTCGCTTGGCCCCCGGCGTATGCGATGATTTGGTCGAGTAGCGTCTGCGCATCGCGCATGGAGCCGTCGCCTTCGCGCGCAATCGAGGCGATTGCAGTCGGCGAAATCGCGATCTCCTCGGCGGCACAGATCTCCGCGAGTCGGTCGCCGACCGATGAGAGTGCAATGCGGCGCAGGTCGTGACGCTGACATCGGGAGAGAACCGTGAAAGGAATTTTTTCGGGGTTCGTTGTCGCGAATACAAAGAGGCTGCGCGGCGGCGGCTCTTCAAGGGTCTTGAGCAAAGCGTTGAACGCTGCGCCCGAGAGCATGTGAACCTCATCGATGACGAAGATGCGGTATTTGCCCGGGGCTGCGGCATAACGGATCGATTCGATGACCTCGCGCATGTCATCGACGCCGGTTCGGCTCGCGGCATCGATTTCCTGGACATCCGTCGAGCGTCCTTCAGTGATTTCACTGCAGGGCGGGCACGAGCCACAAGGCTGATCAGTAGGCCCCTTTTCGCAGTTGAGACATCGCGCAATCAACCGTGCAAGCGTTGTCTTGCCGACACCACGTGGCCCAGTTAGGAGCATGGCGTGCGGAATACGATCGGTGCGAATCGCGTTGCGGAGCGCCGTGGTTACGTGCGTCTGGCCCGACACCTCGTCGAAGCTCTGCGGTCGCCATTTGCGCGCAATAACCTGATAGCTCAAGGGGGGTCCTGGCTTCACCGCCACGAGGCCTCGCTAGAAGGGCGCTCGGACACAGCGAATGCTGGGGGTTCTAGGGGGTCGGGTTTCGGATATTGGGCGTACTCGGCTAGGTGACTTCCGGGCTCGAGCGGTTCGCGTCGAGGGTTGACCGCAGGGCGGCCCGACCGCAGCCAAGACTCTGTTACGGCTGCTTCCTTCCGGATCTGACCGGGTTCACAGGATCCCGAACTCGAACGGGACCCTGCGGTCAACGCTCGACGCGAGTACACAAAGTACCCGTCGGAGGGGTGAGATTCAATCGCCAACCCACGCCCGCGAGGGGCTCGAACCTGGCTAGTATCGAAGGATGACCCAAGGACCCAGAAATGGAGGATCAATAGATGACCAGCGAGACTGTCGAGGCGCGCACAGCGCGTCGTGAGGACGAAATCCAGCTCCGGGAGCTTGCAGAGCGCTACGCCCGGATGATGGATCGAATGAATTTCGATTGGATCCCGCAGGTGTTCGCCGAGGACGGCGTGCTTGCCGGGCCCGGCTACGAGATGACCGGCCACGATCAGCTACGGCAGGGGCTGCAATCCCTCGATCAATTTTCAGCAACGCTTCACAGTGTGCTGAACACCTATTTCGAGATCGACGGCGACCGCGCGACCGGGGAGATCTACTGCGTCGCGAATCACGTCCACGAGGTCGAGGGCGTTCCTTTCAAGCTCGACATGGGTATCCGTTACGAGGACACTTATAGCCGGGTTGCTGGAGAATGGGTGATTGCGCGCCGCGCTTTCAACATGGTCTGGGAGACGCATCGTCCGATGCGCCTGGATGCGGAAGGGAAGCCCCTCGCCGCCGAGGCCTAATGACGCGCTAGCTGAAAAAATCCGCTGCATAACGTGTGTCGACGTGTTCGCGGATTTCGCAGATGACGCCTTCGCGGATGACGAAGAAGAAGGTGTAATCGTTTTGGTAGCTGCGGCCGTCTGGGGCGACGGCGCTCATTTCGGTTTCCTTACACACGATGTTGTCTGCGATTAGCGTAGTTCGAACATCGAATCGCTGGCTTCCTTCTTTGAAGGAGTCGCCGACTGCGCCGAGCATCATGCCGATGATTTTGTCCACCCCCTTATGCGTGCCGCCGTAAGGGGGAATGGCCCCCTTTGGGATCCGCCAAAGAACGTCCTCGGAAAAGAGTGGGCGGAGCTTGGAGGCATCACCTTCACAAACCGCTTCGAAGTAGCTTTCCGCAAGGGCATTCATTTCTTCGGGGTTCATAAGGAACTCCTTTCGTTGCGTTCACACTCGATCATGGAAAGTGCCTCCGGGACGTCTCGAAGCGAGTCGAGGCGCCAAGTCGCGGAATCAAAGCGGGGATCGTTTCGCGTGGCCGCTTCGGGAATCGCGACACACCGCACACCCGCTTCTAGCGCCGAGGTCATGCCATTCGCGGAATCCTCGATCGCGACGCAATCGATCGGTTCGAGGGCGAGTTCGCGGACTGCTGCGAGATAGACCGCCGGGTGTGGTTTGCCATGGCGTTCGTTTTCCGCAGATCGCACGACTTCGAAATACGACTGCCAGCCGAAGCTTTCGAGCACGGTATCAATCAGGCGCTGAGAGGACGAGGAGGCCAGTGCGATTCGCCAGCCATCGGCTTGGACGGCTTCGATCGCTTCCTGCGCGCCCTGTGCGGGCACGCCCTCGGACGCGATCAGAGCGACCATTTCGTCAACAATGTTATCGGCAATGACGGAAGGAGCGACAAAAGGGGCGACGCCGGACCAGGGAGTTCGCTCGAACCAATAATTCGCGACTTCGTCGATTCGGAGCCCTACGGTTTGCAGGCAGTCCTCTTCTGTGAGCGTTAGGCCGACGGCTCCAAAGCATTTAATTTCCGCTCGTCGCCAAAGCGGTTCGGAATCGATGAGCACGCCGTCCATGTCGAAGATCATGGCGCGTGTCTGACGGCTCACGACCTCCGTCCCTTGGTAAGTCACGCGAGGGCGGCGCCGTCTATTCGGATCTCTTCGCCGCTGATATGGCGAGCGTCCTCCGAGGCAAGAAAGAGAATCAGGTCGGCGACCGCTTCGGGGCCAGATACGCCATGGAGCGAAGAGAGTCGTTCTAAGAGAGAGAAGTCAGCGCCGTCGGGCATAGCCGTGGGCTTTGTCATACCGGTCTCAATCGACGCCGGGGATATAGAGTTGGCGCGTAGGCCCTGGGACGCGTATTCGACGGCGATTGCGCGGGTAAAGGCATGAACAGCGCCCTTAGATGCACTGTATGCAGAGCCATAGGCCAGTCCCGAAAGGCCCGCGGTCGAGCCGATATTGACGATCGCGCCACGGGATTTGAGCAGATGGGGAATCGCCTCTCTGGTCATCAGGAAAGTCCCGTCCAGATTGACTGAAAGGATCTTGCGCCAAAAGTCAAAGTCCATTTCATGAGTGTGGCGGTAGCCTATGACGCCGGCGTTATTACAAAGGGCATCGAGCTTGCCGAATTCATCGACGCAGGCGACGACGCTTGCCTTAGCCTGAGCTTCATCGCTGATGTCGGTGACCGAGGACGAGATTCGTGCGCCGGACTCACTCGCGGCGTCCGCGGCCAGCTCCAAGGTTTCTTTGAGCGCGTCCGCTACGACATCCGTCACGAAAAGAGATGCGCCCTCGGCTGCGAGTTTGAGGGTGGTCGCCCGCCCAATTCCTGACCCTGCGCCGGTGAGGAGGAGAACCTGATTTTTGAATCGGGGCATGACACGTTCCTCTTGATGATAAGTTGGCTTGTTCGTGCTTTTGACGCGTTAGGCGAGAGAGTCAAACGATAGCGTTAGATGGAAAAGTTAGGCGTGGTAGAAGTAGGGCCATACGATGGCATCCAGAATCATTGTCTGCAGCCAGAAAAAGAAGAAGAACGCGACGGCCCCCCAGGCGAGGAGGGGCCCCTTCTGCGCGCGGCGAATCAGCATATACGCAACGGTTGATGCGCCGCCTCCGACCGCAAAGAGCACGACGCGGATCGCGATCCAGAGAAGTGTGGATGGGTCTTGGATGTAGAGCGCGGTGAGCGGGAGCCATAGAGCTGAAGGCATCAGGATCGCGGCGTAGGCGGCCATCAAGACATTAAAAGAGAGCCCTGCTTGGCCCGGGAAGTCATCGAGATCGGTTTTGAATCCGAGCAAGAGGGTGGCGGGAAAGAAGGCCCCGGCGGCGAGGAACATGTTGACCGTATACATGCCCTTGAGTGACTCGGGGAGGCCGCCCCAAAGGCCGGATTGGAGCGAGGGTTCACCGACTAAGGCGAGGACATAGCTGCCCAGGACGGCTGTGCCGCCGAAGGCAATCATCAACAAAAGAGAACGGCGAAAGGGATGCATCTCACTCCTTGCTCGGGCCGAAGTGCGAGAAAACGCGCGGAAAGCCCTGGCCATGGATTTAATCGTTCTGTTCGGATCGCTTGAGTGGTCGGACTCTACGATCTCGTTTCGTTCATCGCCAGCCGCGCAGGTTTGTTTCGGAACTCTCGAGCTGACTCTGGTAGGCCGCCGCTAGGCGTGCTGCGTCTTCAGGGTAGCGTTCCGAAACGTCGTAGGATTCGTTCGGGTCACGCTCGAGGTCGAAGAGCCAGGGGCCCTGTGGCAGGTTGACGGAGAGATATTCAGTGCCAACGCCTCGGACGCCCCGACGCCTATGGTATTTGAATCGCGGGCCGCGAATCGCATCCAGGCTCCCGCCAGTCCCCCAGTACTGAACCCATCGCTCGGGAGGCTCATCCTCGTCGAAGAGATGGGGCCCC
>Ga0115569_10002265_pt1 | contig 14656 bp, 14 predicted proteins | sample COGITO_mtgs_1205_2_FD_87295 | JGI IMG/M metagenome (GOLD analysis project Ga0115569, IMG submission 87295) | Pelagic marine microbial communities from North Sea - COGITO_mtgs_120503 | ecosystem: Environmental > Aquatic > Marine > Epipelagic | place: Germany:Helgoland, sampling site Kabeltonne... | reverse complement strand
TCGCACCAAATCTGCTTTTGCGTAGCGTGCTCCTGCAGCCGAGATGGGCTTCGCATCACGAGCCTTCATATGCGCCTCGCAGACACGCTCGAGCGAAATAAAGCTACCGACTGCCTCCGCCACCGTGCGACCGCCTGTCAGGAGTCCATGGTTTGCAAGAATCACCGAACGGTTCGCACCCATCGCCGCAGCAATTCGCTTTCCGCCCGCCGTATCTTGGACCTGTACCTCTTCGTCGTCAAAGAGCGCATGATCTTCGAAATAGAGGCACGACTCCTGCGTGATCGGAAGGATAGGTCGACGCTCCGTCGAAAACGGCGTGCCCCAGCCCGTATGCACGTGCGCCGCACTGACTAGATCAGGTCGGGCTTCGAGGATCGGGTGATGAATAAAGTAAGCTGCCTCGTTGATCCGACTCTTGGCCGGCCCCTCCACGATCTCTCCATCAGGCCCGACTAGCACGAGCTCATCCACATGAGCAGCGTGAAAAGATACGCCTTCTCGCAACAGCCAGAAGCAGTCCGTCCGTTCGGGGTCGCGACCGCTCACATGACCGTCGCCCGTATCGCCCCACCTCTGAGAGGCAAACAAGCGGTAGCCGAGGGCCACGTCTCGCTTGCGTCGCGTACGAATTTGTTCCGGGGTGAACCGGGTTTCAATCTCTTGGCCGAGGCCTTTAGACGCTTCCGCCGTATTCGATTTGTTCATCGGGCATTCGTCCTTTTCTCAGTTCCCGCCCAGAGACATTCGGCATGAGGGGTTGCATCTTCTCAGCAGAATCCGAACCACGAGCAGTTAACGAAACTCGACAATACTTCAGGTCGAGTCCCCGACACATCGTGCTCAAGACCTAGTCGAGGTCTGGCCGTCGATCGAACCAGGGCTGAGCCTTTTCCAGCTGGCCCGCTAAACGAAAGAGCGTGGCCTCGTCGTTCATTCGGCCAAGAAACTGAATTCCAATCGGAAGCCCGCCTTCATTCCAAGCCAGCGGTACCGACATAGCCGGATTCCCCGCCGCGTTCGCAAGCTGTGTGAAGCCGATACTCGCAAGCGTCGCAGCACCCTGCTCTTCCCGGTCCGGATTCGAGAGCGACAGTTTCCCAAGTCGAAGCGGCGGCGTCGCCATCGTCGGGGACAAGATGACGTCATAGTTTTCCATGTGCGCGCCAAGTCGCCTGCCGATTTGATGGATCCTTCGCACAGCACGGGCATAGTCTGATGCGGATCGAGCCGCCCCAAATTGCGCGATCGCCCAGGTTCCAGGTTCGACATCTTCTTCAACGAGTGGACGACCAAGAGCATCCGCACGTTCAGTCATTGCGTTCAGTGTATCCGTCGCCAAAAGCGTGACTGCTGCGCGACTAAGCTGTTCCGCGCCCGCATCGAAGGGCGCTTCAACAACTTCATGTCCGAGCGATCGGCAAAGATCCTCCGCTTCCGCGAGCGCGTCGAGACAATCATCATGCGTGGCCATCCCGTTCCACGCCTCCGCCTGCACCGCGATCCGCAACTTGCCGGGCGCTTCGCTCACTTCATCAAGGAAAGGCCGAGCGGGAGGCTGTGCCGCATAGGGCGCGCCTAAATCAGGGCCGGCCGTCGCGTCCAACAACGCCGCACTATCCCGTACAGACCGGGTCACCGCGTGCACGACGCTCATACCGCCCCAACTCTCACCGCGTGTCGGCCCACAAGGCGTGCGGCCGCGAGTCGGCTTCATACCAAATAGGCCGCAACAAGCGGCGGGAATTCGAATGGACCCTCCGCCGTCGCTCGCATTCGCAAGCGGCAGGTACCCCGCGCTCACAGCCGCAGAAGCGCCGCCAGATGATCCACCGGATGTATGTTCCACGTTCCAAGGATTCGCGGTCTCGCCGAAGACTCGCGACTCCGTACTCGTCGTCAATCCGAATTCTGGGGAATGGGTCTTACCGAAGACGACGAGTCCCGCGCGGCGATAGCGTGTGACTAGTTCGCTTTCGATGTCTGGAACCGAGTCTTCAAAAAGACGCGATCCGTTCGTTAGGCGAACACCGGGCCAGGCAAGATGGAGGTCCTTCAAGAGGAAGGGGACCCCACGAAAGGGCCCCTTCGGCAAACCCTCCGAGATCTGCGCTCGGGCCTCCTCGAACATCCGAATCACGACTGCCCTGTAGCGATCGTCTCGATTGGAAAGGCGCTCGATCGCGGCTTCAAGAACGGCTCCCGCCTCGACTTCACCCTTCTCGATCAGCAAAGCCAATCCCAGTCCGTCGTACGCTTCGTAGTCCTGCATTCATCGCTCCCCGGGATGATCGCCCGCGGATCGCGGTCAAGGGCGCTCGCCCAGGGCGAGTATCCCGCCCGTTACCCAAGGAAGCAATGAGTACAGTAAAGCCTATTTGTTGCCTATTACGCTGCCGTCCGGAACGTGGACCTGTTCTGACGTTTCGTTCACCAACTGGGCCTCACCTTCGAACACAACGCCCGCACCGAAGGAATGGTCACCGACGACCCGCAACCGTCGACACTTCGCGAGTGACGGGGGGCCCTCCGCGAAGCGCTCCGCGAGCTTGTCCACAGTTCCGTAGAAGCGCGTATCTAAGTCGATCACGAGATCACGCCGCGACTCCCGTTCAGCCAGAACCATTCGCGAATCAATCGTCACCTCGTAAGCATCGGACCAAAGCATCAACAGTTCATTAGTAGTCTTCACCGGTGCGAAACGATCCCGCGGAACGACGATGGCCTGTGCACCTTCGAAGCACTCAATCGCGGATCCCATAGCTGTTTCGAGCTGAAAACAACGCGGACTCGTGTCGTCCGACACCGAGACTCGCTTCTCGTTCGCGATAATCGGCAGCGCTAGGCCACCTGGGGACGCATCGAGTTCGCGTGACAGGGCTTCGAGATCGAGCCACAGGTTATTCGTATTGAAGTAGCGATGCTTCGCAACATCCTGGAATGAAATCAGATCCTCCTCTTTGCATTGTGCGACTTCACGAAGCATTAGGCGGCCGTTCATTCGCGCGAGATGTCCGCCTTTTCTGTCCGCCTCGGTCCGCTCCGCGACTTCCATGGCGAAAGGGATTTCATTCGCTGCGACCCAGCCCAAGACTTGCGCGTCGAGCACGGCTCCAAGGTTGTCAGCATTCGAAATAAATGCCCAGCGAATCCCCTTGGCGAGCAGCTGATCGAGCATCCCGGAGCTCTTCATGGCGATATAGAGATCACCATGCCCGGGCGGACACCATTCGAGGCTTTCGTCCGCGGCCCACTCGACGGGTGCCCACGTATCGGTATCGATTCGAGGAACTCTGTGCTGCAAGAAATCTAGAGGAATATCCGTCGCGAGGTCTTCGTACTGAGCGAGCGCGGCTAGAGTTCCGCCGCGCGTTCGGTAGCTATTCATGAGCACGAGCGGCAGCTCGCTACCCCAAGATGCCCGCTGCGCCAAGGTTTGACGCGCGATGAGATCGAGGAAGCTGATCCCTGCTCGAACGGGCAAAAGGCTCTTCGCCCGAGAAAGCCCCATGCTCGTCCCGAGGCCACCATTCAGCTTGATGACGACGGCACGGCTTGCGGCTTTGCGGCCGACTTCTTCGTATTCACGAAGCCCCTCGAGGCTTTCGAGTGCGGCAACGGCTTCAATTTGGTCCTCACCAATCGTGGTCGCACCGCCCTCTGCCACGAAACGCACGGCGCGGCTGAAGGATTCGATCGCAATCGCAGGCAATCCGCCTAACCGCATCTTCTTTGCGAATCGATCGAGTTGCACTTGATCCATCTAGAGTCGTCTCCCGCATCGCGGGCTGTCGCGCCGCTCTGCATGCTTCGTCTTACTGAGACGACTTCTTTTGGCGGTTATTGCAAATAATGCAGATTGTCAGGACTTTCCGCCTAGTCGCTCGGTAGTTCTCCCCAACTCCACCGCGCTCGCCAAGGTGCTTATTCGCATCCCATGCGAGAGCTACAGCCTGGCTAAAGACTCCACTCAACGCGGCCCCTACATCCGCGGCAGGCGCCGAGTTCGGCACCACCCCGAGCAGAACTAAGAGCGACTAGGGAGCCAAGAGAGAGCCACGAACAGAGTACCTACATGGAGTCGGATATCGGGCTCTGATCTTGGGCGGAAGTGCTTGGCCGCTCGCTAAATCGCCGCCGCTGGATTCGCAAGTGCGACCAGCGCGTGCTCAAATTCGCCGGTCGGCCGACACAGGTCAAACCGCCGCTGCGTCGATCACTTCCGGCCTTAAACGTCGTGAATCGAATCGATTCGACACGCGGACAGATAGAACTCGGTGCAGTCGGATCGTCTGCGGGGTCTGAGGGATAGAGTGAGGCGAGACCTCCTTCTTGATAGGTGCATACGGTGCGACCGCAGTCGACATAACGTGATGGCTTATTCGCCTTTGCCGCCAGGTCGCTCGATCGATGCAAATCTACGCGCATGAATCGCGATGCCTTTTCGAGGGTCGAGACGTGGAAGGAGCTTTCCTAAAGTCGACGAATCAGCTCACTCCAGGCCGCGTCAAAGGGAAGTGAGACAACCGTTTAGACCACGCTTGCCCGCGCCGTAGGCGGCTCGTACGTCACTGTCGAAACGATCGAGCGATCCGGCGCACCACAGCCCAGAGTGGATGTGGATACGAGAGTTAGGGAGAGAACGACGAAGAGCCCCTCCGTCGCGGCGCGAAGAACCAAATTCTCTTGGGGGCGAGTCAATTTCGAAACAACAGCGCCTCTTCGCGGCATCGATCATTGGAGAGCGCGACGATCGGCGCTCGTCCAAGATCGCGCCACAAGATCCCCGAATCCGAGCTCCACGGCTAGCGAAGAGCCAAGTTCGTCTCGAAAGGTTTCAGCGCTGCCAAGAAAGCCAGGTTTCGAAGAGGCGCTTCACCCTCGGTGTCAGCCGCGTCCGCGTGTAGGCACCCGCAGCCCGCTTTATCGCTTCGCCCTGAGTCGGATATGGATAGATAATATTCGTGAAGGCCCCGAGCCCGATCCCATTCTGTATAGCCATCGTGAATTGCGTGATCAGATCGCCGGCGTGAGCCGAAACAACTGTCGCGCCAACGATCTCATCGCTGCCTTTCTTGACGTGGACCTTAACGAGACCCTCTTCCTGCCCATCCGTCACTGCGCGGTTGGCTTCTGCGATCGATACTTGATAGGTGTCGATCTCGATGGATCGCTCTGCTGCATCTCGTTCATAGAGCCCAACGTGCGCAATCTCCGGTGACGTATACGTGCACCATGGCATAACGAGATCCGACAATTTCTTGCGTCCCAATGGCCCCACAGCAAAGAGCGCATTCTGAACAACAATCTTGGCGGCGGCATCAGCGGCATGAGTGAACTTCCATTCCATGCAAACATCACCCACTGCCCAGATTCGCTTGTTGCTCGTCCGCAGCGAATCATCGACCTCGACGCCCTTTTGCACGTCGTAAGCCACGCCCACGGCTTCCAGTCCCATATTCTCGACATTCGGTGCTCGCCCAGCACCGACTAGAATTTCGTCGACGATGAGTTCACGCGTTCCCTTTGCGGGACACGTCAGATAAATCACTCGCTCATCCCCGCGGCGCTCGATGCGATTGATCGCGCATTCAAAGATCATTTCGACGCCTTCTTTGACGAGCTCATTCTGCACGATTCGAGCCGCATCTGGATCCTCACGCGTGAGAACCTGATCCATGCGCTCCAGGATGTGCACCTCGGATCCAAGTCTTTGAAACGACTGCGCGAGTTCACACCCAATCGGTCCCGCACCAATCACTGCGATCCGTCGCGGCCGTTCCGTCAGCGAGAAGACTGTCTCGTTGTCGAGATAGCCCGCGTCGGCCAACCCTTCGATCGGCGGTGCAACCGCACGAGCCCCCGTGGCGATCACAGCCTTCTTGTATTCGAGAACCTGATCCCCAACCTTGATGTGACCCTCTCCTGCGAAGCTCGCCTCGCCCAGGTAAATGTCGATGCCGAATTCCTCTGAGTAGCGTTCGGCCGAGTCCTCCTTGCTGATACGGGCGCGGATCTCTCGCATTCGCCGCATCACTTCACCGAAATCACCCAGGTCCGTATCGCTAGCCGGCATGCCGAATTGCCGCGCCTCGCGCGCTTCATGCACGATCTGCGCGCCTCGGATCAATGCTTTCGAGGGCACGCATCCGACATTTAAACAGTCGCCACCCATTAGGTGACGTTCGATTAAAGCAACTCGGGCTCCAAGGCTAGATGCGACCAAAGCTGTAATCAGTCCGCCAGTTCCGGCCCCCAAAACGACGAGATTATATCGCCCGTTAGGCGTCGGATTCTGCCACGTCGGCGGATGCACGTTGTCGATCAAAAGCCGATTCCATTCGTCCTGTGGTTCCATCTTGATCACTGAGGCCATTGGGCTTCCTTCGATACCAGCCGCGTCGGCTAGTGGTGCAGTATTAGGTGGTCGGCCGCTCAATTCGCAGAACGTTGCGGGCAACCTCTAAAGAGGTTCTGATTCCGCCGTCGCTTCATCCAGAGCCGCTCGCGCAATCTTGGTCACGTAATACGTCACAACTGCCGTGGCGACGAGCCCTAAGCCAAGCACGAGCCAACCGGCCAATCCTCGCTCGACATCGGCCCCCCCAGCGAGTGCCGCTACATCTCCGATCAACTTGCCCGTATAGACGTAGAGGAGCGTTCCAGGAAGCATGCCAAGGGAGGCGACGAGATAATCTGCGAGCTTCACCTGAGTGAGGCCGAGCGCGTAGTTGAGTAAGTTGAATGGAAAGACCGGTGATAGTCGGAGAAGAAAGACAATCTTGCGGCCTTCGCCCCCGACCGCACGGTCTATGGCCGCAAAGCGAGCATCGCCTTCAATCCGCTTCTCAATCGCCGCCCGCGCCCCATGTCTCGCCAGAAGAAAGGCGCCCGTCGAGCCAAGAACAGCAGCGATAAAGACATAGGTCGTGCCTTCGGCCAAGCCGAAGATCGCTCCGGCCGCGAGCGTTAGGACGGAGCCGGGAACGAAACCTATTACGGCAACCGCATAGCCGACCACAAACGCAATCGGACCAAGAGGACCCAGCTCTCCGACCCACTCCGCGAAGCGAGGAACGTAGGCCCCGGCAGTCCGCCCGAGCAAAATCACACCGACTAATAAAAATGCTCCAATGACCCATCGCAGGATGGGCGGCAATCCGCCCTTCTCCTCCGTCGCAGCTGTCGGAGCATTGGCATTCTTCTGATTCGAAGATTCATCGTTGGACATGAGCGGATCCTATCTCCTCAATGCAGCGAACGTGGTGCCCTTTAATTCCCGATACGCGCCGGCAATCCCTTGTGTCGAGGATTAGTACGCGCCCACGAAGGATTCGGGAACGGCCTGGGCTCGAAAAGAACGTAGATTCCCATGACGCACGGTCGAATCGCCCCGCTTAAATCAATCGCACGCGGCCCGGGCCCAAATCTCTCCGGTCGCAGCAACCGCTTCTATGGACACACGCCAACTCATTGCCTCAAAGAGCGCCTCGATTTCGTGTGCAGCCGAGCTCTGCTGAAGCGAATATGCCCCTTGGACCCCTGCTCGAATCGACACGATCTTTCCCTCATCCGCGTCGCCCCTGGAATCGGCTCTCACCTGCCATCTGAGCGAGAGCCTCACAGCACCGACGCGAACCAAGCGATGCGCGGGCTTCGTCACCACAAGATCGATCTCACTCTCGGGCGGCGCACTCGCAAACGCGAAATCGACAAGATGAACCAGCGCATCAAGAGTTCGAGAAACGTCGTCGAGCACGAGACTCGGATCGATATCCGCGCGCAAAGTCTTTCCGGACGCAACATGGCGCTCTCTCGCATCAAGAACGACCACCTCGATCGCGCGGGCGTCTGCGCCACAACTTTCACCGGACTGGTTCATTCAAAGCTCCGAGATGAGAGCCTCTAACAGTTAGCACGGCACCTGCTCCTTCGGTTAGGGAGAAACTGAGCGGCCCTGTGTGGCATAACGTCTAACGTCGTTCATCTCACCGCCCCGCACTACGCAGTCGCGCGCCTGTAGAGCCACCACTCGACCACGGAAACAGAGGCCTCGTACGTCGTGACCAACCCCGTAAACAGCGGCAGATGGGCGACATTTAGTGCCCAAATCGGGCGCACTGCCAGCGCCGTGTCTCGCTCAGACCTGATTCTTCGACGCCGCATCCCGGGCGACTCGCGCCGACATTACGAGCGCAATCACGATCACGCCGAGCCCCATCCCGAAGAGCACGTTTCGAACACCGTAGATATCCGCGAGGTAGCCGAGGGGCGCCGCCGTCAAACTGAATCCGGCGAAGGCAATAAAGGTCAGAGACATCACTCGGCCCATATATCTCGGATCGGTCTCGCGTGCGATCACAGCGCCATTCAAGGCATGAAAACCGCCACTGGCTGCTCCTACTAAGAAGACCGCAACCAGCCCCGAAATAAATCCAGGCGCCAGACCGAAGAGCAGCAAGGCGACCCCAAAGGCAACACCGAGAGCAGAGTAAACCCGCGTCGCTTGAGAGGAATCCGCGAAGCGCGCAGCCCAAAGGCTTGCGGACAATGCACCTAACGCCGAGACCAATGCGACTTCCGCGACCTGCTCCTTCGGTCGGCCTAACTCAATCTCGAGCCATCCCGCCGTGAGCGCCACATAGGGGAAGCCCGTCAGCATCACCGTAACAAAGAAGATCAGCAGGTTTCGCAGACGGACATCCTGCCAGGCATATACAAGCCCCTCGCGAAGGTCCGCGAAGACATGTGTGTCTGCGACGCCCGCCCTAACAACGGACTTGGGCAGAAAAAGCAGCGCTAGTGCGGATAGGACATAGAGCACTCCCATCCCGAAATAGGCACCGGCCGGACCGAGAGACTCAACAGCGAGAAAGCCTCCCGCGACAGCTGGACCGGCCACGCGGGAGACCGTATTCGAAACGTTCGTCATCGCCATCGCGTTTCCGCGAAGCGTGTCTGGCACCAAATCGACGACCAGTGCTTGGCGGGCCGGACCGATGAAACCGAAAGCGGCTCCCATGATCGTGGAGTTGATCACCAGATTCGTAATCGTGATCGCGCCGCCTGCATAAAGCCAGCCAAGATTGATCAAGGACAAAGCCGAGATCAGCTGCCCCACCGCGATCACTCTTCTTTTCGGTAGGCGATCCGCGTACGCCCCTCCAAGGGGACCACACATCACCATGCCGAGACCTTGTCCCGCAATCGCACCGCCGACAGCGCCATTCAGTCCGGTCAGCTCGAAGGCCACGACGCTCTGCACGATCGTGGACATGAAAAATGCCGTGAATGAGAAAAGCGTTCCGCCGAAGAGAACCCGAAAGTTCGGGATGCTAAAAGCGGCGAACGATCCGGCTGGGGCTCTCGACATCGGCCGAGCTTACCACCCTATGTCGCAACAGCCCGAGGCCCCATGAGGGCCGGAAAGACGCCCTACGAGTTGCCTGCGAGCTCAATAGGCTGGAAAAACTATCTATCACTCTCGGCACGCGTCCCCGCGGTTGGCGGATCCTGGGACGGGCGCATGAGTTCTCCTTGCCGAGCATGTTGCTCGGATGGGACGCCCATCCCGCGACGGAAGAGGCAATTGGAGCGACCCGGTTTCCGGCTCTGAGGGTGCCTGGGCTCGAATAGTTCCTAGGACGGATCGCCGGGGGCCCCCCGCGCAAAAAGCCTCCAGGCGGCTCGTCAGATCGCCTGCCCTACTCCGAAGTCAAAGGCGCGTTGACACCCCTGCGAGGCCCCTGTAATTTGCGCCGTTCTCCGACGGCGGGCGTAGCTCAGTTGGTTAGAGCGCCAGATTGTGATTCTGGAAGTCGCCGGTTCGATCCCGGTCGCCCGCCCCATTTACACTATCAAATTCAAGCACTTACAGCGCTTCGCATTTGTTCCGGGGCTACATGGGGATAGCCTGGCCCCATGAACACCCCCATCGCCGAATTAGATGGATTGCATCCAACGGCGGCGACCACTTCGAAGTCGACCTTCGCGACCAAGGAAAGATCACATACGCCACGCTCGAAGACTGGCGGCATGACTCAGCTAAACGCGGGCTTTCTCCAAAGTCGAGCAAGAATTATCCAAGCGCGTTGGTTGCGAGCGGCGTGCGTTTGGCGAGTTCGGCGTAAAGAGATGAAAGCCGGCCGGGCAAACCACCCGCTCATATACCTCGCCTGCGCCCGCAAGTGTGTTCCTGAACGCACGAACGCCGCGCATCCACGAAGTGTGGTCACGAGGCGTTCGACAAACTCCCGAGCACCTAAACCGTCAGACTCTCGAAACGTTTGAGTCTAGTGCCCGCCGAGCGGGTCCACCCAGATGTACTTCGCCGGGCGCACCACGAGCTGCTTGAACGGCTTGTCGATTTCGTGCGGTCGCGTCACAAGAACGATCGGCGCCGTTACCAGGAAAAGGCCTGTACCTACTAAAAGGCTTAGAAAGCCTGCAGGACGCAAGACCATTACATCCACGACGGGTGAAGCGTTTGCCGCATCGCCTTGCGAGACGTCGCCTGCAACAGCCGTCTGAGAGAGGGGCATCGTGAACATCAAGGTCGCGGCCGTAAGGGCCAATATTCGTCGGAGCCGGTTGGACATATCATGTCCTCCAAATGCTAGTCTCGGGCCTCATCGACCAACACAGCGCCTGGCTGAACCCCTCCCCTCCCTGGAGCAGGTGTTTCCCACGGCATTTGAAATATTAGGCCCCACGCAGCGCTTCCCCCGAAAAGCCTAATCGCCGACGCGGAGCCCCCTCCCCCGACAAACATCGCCGTTCACCAACCGGCAATCATTCACGAAAGAGAAGCCCTCTGATGGCTAATTGGCTGGCATTCACACGCGCGCACTGCTCGATCTACCGAGGCACGCGAGGACTCATCGGTGGCAATCTGATCGGAATCCAGATGTTGCTGCTGACCACCCGCGGGCGAAAGACAGGCAAGTCCCGAACTCTGCCCCTCGCCTATGTCGAGTACAAAGGGGAGTTTGTCGTCGTCGCCTCAAACGGAGGCGCGGAGAAGCCCCCAGCCTGGTGGTTGAATCTAGGCGCCGCGCAAACCGCAGAGATTCAGGTGAGGGGTGAACGCTTCGCAGTCGAGTGGGCGCACGCCCCGCGCGAAGAACGCATGGATTATTGGCGCAAGCTCCAAGCCGCCATTCCGGCTTACCGCATGTATCGAACGAGGACTGATCGAGAGATTCCGATCATTCGTTTGCAGCGCTGTGCGAGCGACGCCGCTTCTGGCTGGCAGACGCGAGATATTGAGCAGTAATACTCAGGAGGCCGTCTTAGCCGAATTTTTCCGCTAGATATCGCACGATGTCGACGCTCTCGGGCAACCATTCGACTCGCCCATCTTCATGGTCGATCCGAAGCACGGGTACCGTCCCTCGCCCCATGGCTTCCATCAATGAGCCGCGATGCTCCGAGTCCTGCATCGTGTTCCGCAGCGGAATCTCAAGCTCAAGCTGCGAAATCGCGCCGAGCACCCGCGCACAGAAGGGGCAGCTGGGATAGCCGTATAGCGAGAGGCCGGCGGTCCCTTGCGATTGTCCTGAATCTTCCGTTCCCATCCTGCTCTGCTCCTCGCGTAGTCCGTGATTCATCGACACCGGTTCGGCGCGCGGTCCTATTTGGCCCGACCGACTCTTAGCGCGCGGATTCTAGCGTCCCTGCGAGGAGCGGTCTGCTGGTCGACGAATCCCCGTCTCCAAATGCGTTCCGATTCGTTCCATCCCGAAGTCGGAGCGACAGAATCCCGACGGTTCGGGTGCACGTGTCTCGTCCCCCCCTCCATCTCGTCGCGACCGAGCCGACCGTAACTACCCGACGCCGAAAGGATTTTCGAAAAAACCTGCAAATCTTTGGGGGATGGCACGCTTCCTGCTCTTACCCCCATGTCGGCGACGTGCATTGAGTGCGACCGCGAGACGGGGGGAACGATGGACGACTTCGCGAGTGATTTTTCCAAAGAGACAGCCAGCTGGTTGGAAGACCGATTCGAGTCGGGGCCGCAGATCGAATGCGAGCTCGGGTCTCTCATTGCGGCCGCTTCCGATTGGACCGAAGACGAGATGGAGATGGACGACTTCGTTTGTGGCTTAGTGGAGTCCGGCCAGATCGCTCTTCAAATCGGATAGAACCCTCCGATCGAGCGGATCCTCTCGACTTCCCGTGGCTCCGTCGGGCATTTCGGATAGGCTTGCGCCTCTTTTGATCCCCCGCGCAAGCGCAACTCGAGATGGGTCCGATTCATGGCACGACTAAACGACAACTACCTCAAACTGGCCGCAGGCTACCTGTTCCCCGAGATCTCTCGGCGTATGAACGTCTTTACGGCCGCGAACCCCGACGCCGACATCATCAAGCTGGGCATCGGCGACGTGGTGCTCCCGCTTTCGAGCTCGGTTCGCCAGGCGATGCACGATGCCATCGACGAAATGGCGACACCCGACGGCTTCCGCGGCTACGGCCCCTCCGAAGGCTACGACTTCCTTCGAGAAGCAATCGCAGAGAATGATTTCGGCTCCCGCGGCGTGCGGATCGACCCAAGCGAAATCTACGCTTCGGATGGCTCCAAGTGCGACTCCGCGAATATCCAAGAGATCTTTGCAGACGATTCCACCCTGGCCGTTTCGGACCCGGTTTACCCGGTCTACGTCGACACGAACGTGATGGCGGGTCGAACCGGCGCGCCCGACGAAAACGGACGTTATGCAGGGATCGAATATTTACCTTGCAGCGAAGAGACTAACTTCATGCCGGCGCTCCCGGATAAGCCCGTCGATTTCGTCTACTTGTGCTCACCTAACAACCCGACTGGCACAGTTGCCACGAAGGAAGAGCTCACGAAGTGGGTAGATTGGGCACGTGCGAACGAGTCGATCATTCTTTTCGATGCCGCCTACGAGCGATTCATCACGGAAGATCACCTGCCCCATTCGATCTACGAGATCGAAGGTGCGCGTGAGTGCGCGATCGAATTCCGCAGCTTCTCGAAGACCGCGGGCTTCACCGGCATTCGATGTGCGTACATCGTTATCCCAGAGGAGCTCAATGGACGTGATTCGGGCGGCGACCTGGTTCCCGTGTCAAAGCTATGGGCACGCCGCACGAACACCAAGTTCAACGGCATCTCCTACCCGGTTCAGCGAGGCGCAGAGGCCATCTATTCCGCGTCAGGCGCAAAAGAGGTCCAGGCGAATATCGATTACTACATGGCCAACGCCAGCCTGATCAAGGATGGATTGAGTGCCGCGGGCTTCACAACCTACGGTGGTGTCAACGCACCTTACGTATGGCTCAAGACCCCAGACGGCAAAGACTCTTGGCAGTTCTTCGACGAACTCCTCACCAAGACAAACGTCGTCGGCACACCCGGCTCTGGATTCGGCGCATACGGCGAGGGCTATTTCCGTCTCTCCGCATTCGGCGTTCGCGAGAAGGTCGAGGAAGCCATCACTCGGATCACCAAGAATTTCGGCTGAGCCAGTGAGTGACCCCGGTCAGCGGGGCTCCTCGTGCTCATACTACGGCGACCGCCGGCGCGGCTGTTCCGAGCTCGAATAGCCGCAGCGGCGAGATTCGCGGATACGACTACGAAGGCTTCTACGGCCGAAGGTCGATCCCTTGGGTCTCATCGACGTCGAAGAAATTCCCGACACGATCCAGCCCTACGCCTTCATCGAGATTGGCGGCGGTGAGGGGGAGATCGATGGTGCCGATGCCTGGAGCTCCTTCGTCGCCCGGATCATCCTTGGCATCGACGTTTGGGCCACAGACAACGTCGGCTTCTTCGTCGAGGGCGGTGGGTTGGCAGCCGACGAGGATGACATCGACGGAGCAGGCAACGGCCTCGATGCTCGTCCTGCGCACGGCGCCGACAACGCTCGGGCCCCTACTTCCGCAGCTCTTCGCCCTGGATTAATCGGCACATCAAGTCGAGCCTGCTTGGATGCGCAAAGGCAGGTCGCTCTATCAACGGCCTACGAAGCCGGGCCCGACCGGGAATCCTGGTGGGGCTCTTGCTGATACTGACTCTGCTCCCCTTCTATCTCTTCAAGCGAAGTATCTCAGCCCGATGAATATATGATCCCTGCGCATCTTGGCGAGCATCGCGCTCTTGTTCATGGCCGTTTTTTGGCAGCTGGTTTTGTGCGTCCGCCCGCCCCGCTTGACGCGGCGACTAGGAAAAACAGGCTGCACCTTCAAGACCACCGATATTAGGTATTCTGACAACAAGGCCCCGATAGAGCCATCCTGCCCCTCTCCAACCCGGAGGAAGCCCTAGATGAGTGAAGCCCTGGTAGTCGAACGTGACGGACGCGTCGCCACGATCATCAATAATGATGCACCGCGCAACCGTATGACCCTCGAGTTCATCGACCAGCTAGAGACCACAATTCCCGAAATCGAGAAGGACAAGTCGATCGGTGCCGTCGTCATCCGGGGGGCCGGCGAGGAGCACTTCTCGGTCGGAATGAACCTGAAGCAATTCAGTGAAGGGGCGAAGGCGAAGGGCAGCATTTTCGGGATGCTCGACCAGAGGCTCCGTGTGATTCGCAAGATCGAGCTTTCGACGAAGCCGTGGATCGCGACGATGTATGGCTACTGCCTGGGGGGTGGGCTCGAGCTTCCGCTGGGTTGTCATTTC
>Ga0115569_10002255_pt1 | contig 14703 bp, 9 predicted proteins | sample COGITO_mtgs_1205_2_FD_87295 | JGI IMG/M metagenome (GOLD analysis project Ga0115569, IMG submission 87295) | Pelagic marine microbial communities from North Sea - COGITO_mtgs_120503 | ecosystem: Environmental > Aquatic > Marine > Epipelagic | place: Germany:Helgoland, sampling site Kabeltonne... | reverse complement strand
TTTATTGTTATTTTTTTTAAACCAGAAGTGTCCTGAGATAAAGTAACTTCATTTTTAGAATTTTCCTTGTTTTTAAAAAAACCTTTAATAAAAAAACTTTTATCACCTTTTTTTATTAAGTCAATTTTATTGTTTGTTCTAAAACTTTTACCGTAAGACAAACTATGAATAGCCTCTAAAATTGATGTTTTACCGGAACCATTTTCACCCCAAATAATTGTTAGACCTGGATTAAAATTTATATTTGTTTTCTTGTGGTTTCTGAAAGAAATCATCTCAAGTTTGTTGATTTCCATTTAGATGTTTTTTTTTCAACTATTTAATCGAACAGGCATTAATAACATCGTTTTGTTTTCTTCTTCTTCACTACCTGTAAACAATGTTGCACTAATAGGTGTGTTTAATTTTATTATAACCTCTTCACCTGAAATATGACTAATAACATCTTTAAGATATTCACCATTATATCCGATGATTAAATCATCTCCTTCATACTCACCTATTATTTCTTCCTTAGCTCTAGAACTTGATTCGGGATCCTCGGTGTGAATAATAAAAGAGTTGTTAGAAACATTAAAAGCAACTTGGTGTGTTGATTTGTTTGAAAAAATCGATACTCTTTTAATGGCTCCTAAAACACTTTTTTTGTCTACTTTTAAAATTTTAGTGTTATCCGTTGGTATAACGCTTTCATAGTCTGGAAAAACCTCATTTATGGTTCTAGAAATTATTGTATCTTGATTTATTGTCGCTGTCATATGTGTTTCACCAATTGATAATAAAATATCATCGTTTGATAAAAAGGTAGATAAATATGATAAGAATTTTTTTGGTACCACAATGTCACCAACAAACGTATCTACTTTATAATCATCTTTAATTGTTTTTACCAACCTGTGTCCGTCTGTTGCAACAGCGGTTAAACCTGTACTATTAAACCGGAAAAGAACACCGGTTAAAGAGGGTTTTAAATCATCTTTACTTACAGCAAAAAGCGTCGAGTCAATAATGTTTCTAAAAACATTCCCAGATATACTTAATCTGTTTTTTTCTTCTACTTTTGGCATTGTGGGAAATTCTTCTTTTTGTTTTCCCATTAAATCATAAGATCCAGAATTTGTTTTTATTTCTATTTTGTTTTTTATATCTGCTATTATCGTAATTCTAGTTTCTGGTAATTCATTTGTTATATCATATAGTTGCTTTAGTGGAACAGCTGCTGAACCCTCTTCTTCAATACTGACAGATATTTCTAAATCTATGGTTAGCTCAAGATCAGTAGTTCTAAGAGTTGTTTTATCATTTGAAGCTGTAATTAAAACACAACTTAAAATTGGAAGTGTTGATCTTGTGGGTGTTGCTTTAGATAGTTTTTGAAGAGCTTGTTGTAATTCGTTTTTAGATGTGGAAAATTTCATAAAACCTAAAATTTATTGTGTTAACAAAAAGATAAATACATAACTGTATTTTAACTTCATAAAATACTTATAAGGACTCTTTTTTAAAAGATATTATGTCAACATTATGGAATAAGAAGAAAAGTAAAAACAGTAATTAATATTATTTATAGCGGTGTATTTGTGGATAACAACAATAACTATCTAATATAAATTATTATTATTTAACTTAATTAAAAGACTTAAAGAATATTATAAAGTCTTTCATTGTGGATAAAAGGTATAATTTGTTAAGAAAAACAAGTTATTGTCTTTCAAAATAAAAACCCACACCACATAATTAAGATGTGGATAACAATGTGGATAACTAACTATTTATCTTTATGTATTTTTCTTTTTTCGCTTTTTCTATCCAAGAGTTATACCAATTCATTTTTTTATTATTCAACGCCATCATTTCAATTTTTGGCCAATGGTCTTCTATTTTTGGTTTTCCACCTTCTTTGATTCTTTCTAACCAAAGTAAATGAAAACCGTAAGAAGTGTTAATTGGTGGGCTGCATTCACCTTTTTTAATATAACTCAAAGCTAAACCAAATTCTTTTATTGGGTAATTGCTTGGAATTATCCAACCGAGGTCTCCACCAATACCAGCGGTTTGATAATCTTTTGAATGTTTTTCAGTAAAAAACTTAAAATCTTTTAAAGTATTACAAGAGTCTTTTAATTGAGTTGCAAAATTAAAGGCTCTTTCTTCATCTTTTTTCTGTATTTCAGGACTAATTAATATATGTCTTACCCTTGCTTTATCACCTTTTCTCTCAAAAACCTCTAATATGTGAAAACCGACATCTGTTTCAATTGGTTCGCTTATTACATTCTCTTTTATTGTAAAAGCGGTCTCTTCAAATTCTTTTAAAAGAGATCCTCTCTTTACCCAACCAAGGTTTCCACCTTTATCTTTAGAACCTGGGTCCATTGAAAAGTTTCTAGCAAACTCTTCAAAACTCTCACCTTTGTTTATTTTAGCTTTAATGTTTTTTAATAAAAGAACAGTTTCTTTTTTTAAACTATCACTGGGGGTTGGTTTAATTAATAAATGTCTTAGTTTTGCTTCTGTTGGGAAAACAGGAAGACTGTCTCTATAGACTTTAAAAAAAGACAAAACCTCATCTTTAGATATTTTTACTTTTGATAATAATTTTTGTTGATATTTTTCTGATATTATTTTGTCTTTCATGTCATACCAAAACTCAGAACGAAAAGATTTAATGCTTTGACCCAGCATTTTTTCTGCTGCTTTTTCCCCACCAGCTTGTAAAATAATTCCATTAACCTGCTGGTCTAACGCTTGGTTTATTTCGTTTTCTGTAAATTCGACAGTAGTATCTTTTTCAGCTAGTTTTAATAATATTTTTTGATCAATCATTGACCCCAAAACAACAGATCTTAATTTTAAGAAACCGTTTATATCCTCATTTGGGTTTATGTTTTGTTGAATCGCCATCATGTTTACCATTTGACTTAGGTCGCTTTTTAAAATAATTTTATCTTCCACAACAGCAGCCACACCATCAACAATCAAAACATTGTTTTGACTGTTTAAAAAATTTAAAACAAGTACTAAAACTAAAATTAAAAAATTCACTTACTAACCTCCGGAGAAATATAAATATCTGCGTTTACATACAAACTATCTAAGACCTTTTTTAAAAAAACAACCTCTTTGTTTTTAATGATCCTTTGTTGTATTTCATCATAAACAACCTCAAGACCCTTTATTGTTCCCTTTTTGTTTTTTTTTAAAATTTCAAAAACGTGGTAAGAAGATCTTATTTTTTTTGGTCCAACAACATCCCCAACAACGTGGCTAAAAACAAAACCTATTAAATTATCACCAACGAGACTTTTTTTAACTGTTTTTATTTCTGGTTTATATTTGTACATATATTCTTCTAAAAGAGAACCTTTTTTATTTGATTTTAATAGTTTTTTTAATTTTACAGCATCATTCTTTGTGGGCAAAACAAAGTGTTTTAACCTGATTTCATCTTCGTTTCTTATAAAAGATTTTTTATGGGTTCTATAATAGTTTGACACTTCCTTTTTTGAAATAGTAATTTGTTTTTTTGCTTCTAGCTCTAAAAAAGAACCAATAAGTAAATCTTTATAAAAATCTTCTTTTTTTTCTATTAAAAGAAAGTCTTTATCTAGGTTTGCGTTTAGAGCGGCTTCATATAGCAACGTTTTTTCAACCCAGTTGTTTGTAAGATGTAGAACAGAATTAGAACTAACTAAATCACCATCGGTCTTATCTATAATATTTTTCTTTGTTAAAATGTTCTCACCTACACGTGCAACAACACCCTCTTCAATGTCTTTATTTGAAGAACAGGAAAAAACAGTAATAAGTAGAAGCGTAAGTATAATCATTAGGTATTAACCGGGTAAAAATTAAACAAAAAACAAGTTAGTTGAACTATTGATGTTTTTATACCAATCAAAACCATCTAAATAAGAAAAAACCAAGGAAAAACACTCGTTATCTTCTTCGAATTTTCTGTTTTGAATGTTTTTATTTTCAAAGGACAAAACACTGTTGATAAAGGTTTCTCCAACTTTTTCTTGGTCTAAAATAAAAACAACACTGTTTTTATTAATGGAAAGGCTCTTAACAATGGAATTTTTAAGAGATATTTTTAACCGCGATAAATTTAAATAATTAACGGTTTCTTTTGGTGGTTTTCCGTAGCGATCAATTAGTTCGTTTTGAATATCTAAAACCCTGTCAGCGTTAGTAGCTTTATTAATCTTTGTATAAAAAGAAAAACGCTCTGTTTCACCTTTTACAAAAAACAAAGGAATTAACGATTTTCCAAAAAAGAAGACATCTACATCTTTGCCCGGTTCTTTTTTGTTTAGTTTTTTACCAATAGATTTTTTAAGAAGACTATTGTAGTGCTCTAGTCCAACTCTTGAGATTTGACCACTTTGTTTGTAACCAAAAACAGCACCACCACCCCTTATGTCGAGGTCGTTTGTTGCTATATTGTACCCAGAACCCAAAGAGGTGTGCCGCTCTATTGTTTTTAATCTTTTATATGCTTTTTCACTTAATTTTGTCTTTTTTGGAACAAATAAATAACAACTAGCCTGGCGCGAAGACCTACCAACACGTCCCCTTATCTGATATAGTTGACTTAAACCAAGGTTTTGAGGGTTGTTAATAATAATACAATTAGCGTTTGAAACGTCTAAACCCGACTCTATAATTGTACTGCAAACTAAAACAGATATTTTACCGTCAAAAAAACCAAGTAAGTTTTTTTCAAGGTCTTTACTGCTTTGTTGTCCGTGTATAAAATCAACCTTTTCGCTTGGGAAAAGTTCTTGGATTTTTTCAACATAATACTCAATTGATTCTACGTTGTTATGTAAAAAATATACCTGCCCGCCCCTTAAAAGTTCTTTTTCAATGATTTGTTCTGTTCTTTTCCAAGAAAAAAACTCAACAAAAGTACTTATTGGTTTTCTTGTTGTTGGTGGCGTTTCTATTCTACTAATATCTCGAATTCCAAGCATTGATTGTTGAAGTGTTCTTGGTATTGGTGTAGCAGACATCGATAAAACATCCACGTTGTTTTTTAATGCGCGAATACTTTCTTTATGTTTAACCCCAAACCGGTGTTCCTCATCAATAATAAGTAAACCAAGGAATGGCATTACCACATCATCAGATAATAAACGGTGTGTGCCTATAACAAGGTTTATCTTACCAGTTAAGACCTGCCCAAGAACCTCTTTTTGTGTTTTTCTTGTTTGAAATCGCGAAAGTAAAGCAACAGACACACCCAAAGGCTCAAGTCTTTCTTTTGTTGTTATGTAGTGCTGATCAGAAAGAACGGTTGTTGGACAGAGCAGCACCACCTGCTTTGAAAACGCAACAACACGAACAATAGCCCTTAAAGCAACCTCTGTTTTACCAAAACCAACATCACCACAAATAAGTCTATCCATTGGTTTTTTGCTTTTTAAGTCAAAAAGAACATCTTTTATTGCTTGTTTTTGATCTATCGTTTCTTTGAAAGGAAAAGATTTTTTAATTGCACGCTCAAACTCGAGACTCTTTATATAGCTAAAACCACGCGGTCTTTCTCTTGAATTATAAATTTCTACCAACGAATCAGAAACAACCTCAACTTCTTTTTTTGTTTTTGATATGTTTTTTTGCCACTCTTTTCCACCAAGTTTGTTTAGGGTTGGTTTTCCACCAACATTAACATATTTATGAACAAGGTTTGCTTTGTTTATTGGTACAAAAAGAGTTCCACCGTCTTTATAAACTAGTTTAATATATTCTTTTTCATAACCACTTGGGCCCCGAACCACCAAACCACCGAACTTACCAACACCGTGAGACACGTGAACAAGTAAGTCACCAACAACAATGTTTGATAAGTTATTTATTAATAATGGTTTGTGCGCCTTGTTTTCTCTGTGTTTTTTTAAATCAGGAACAAAGTATAAGTTTTTTGATTTTATTTTTATAGTTGTATTTATCAAACCCCTTTTTGTTGAAAAACCAAGTTTCTCCAAGTTGTTTTTTCTACTGTTTTTCGTAATAAAAACCACCACGTTTTCAATTCCAACCTTGTTTCCAAAAACCAACAATTCTTTTTTGTTTTTTATGGTGTTGGTTTTTTTTTCAGATAAAAAACTTAGCTTTTCATGACCAGGATTTAATGTGTATTTATTATTGTTGTTTTTTAAGTTTATTACAAGGTCCCAATCGAAAAAAGCAAACAAACTCTTCCCCTTTTCTACTGGCTCACCAAGTAAATCGTAAAAAACAAAACCCTTTGTGTTTTTAGTTGATCGCTGACTGTCAATATTAAAAAAGGTTATTTCTTCCACGACATTAAAGGCAAAAACCACACGTAATGGTTCTTGTGTGTTTTCAGGGTAAATATCAACAATTTCACCGCGAAGAGAAAACTCTTTCGGGTTGTACACGTAATCAACCTTTTTATATCCAAAAGAAAATAGTTTTTCACAAAAACTATCTCTATCAAGTTGTTGCCCCACCTCTAAAACAAGTTTTCTAAACACTGTTTTTTTATTTATGTTTTTAACATGAGCAACACTTTCTAGACTTGTACAAACACCGCCCTCCGGTTTCGATAAACCAACCAAAGCTTCAGACCTAAAAAAGTTGTGTTGTGTTTCAAAACCGGGAACAATAGCATTTTTTGACTGTTCTGGGTAATAAAACAAAGAACCACTAAAAAACTCTTTTTGTCGTAAAAAACTTGAAGCAAACCCACTATCTGCTAAAACCAAAACACGAAACCCCTTCTTGTTTTTAGAGAGTAGGTTTAAAAAAACAACCAATAGGTCTGGCTGTAGCCCCGTTATTGTTCCACCCCTCAACAAATGTTCAAACTCTTTATTAAATATATGTTTCACGTGAAACGGGTTATGTTTTTAACAGGTAAATCATTAATGCTGATACATCTGACGGTGACACGCCTGATATTCTACTCGCTTGCCCAAATGTTTGCGGCTTAACAATATTGAGTTTTTCTCTTCCCTCTATCGAAATACCTTTAAACTTAGAATAGTTTATGTTTGGTTTGATTTTAAGGTTTTCGTTTGCGCTTTGTTTTTTTATCTCTAACAAATGTCTTTTTATGTACCCATCATATTTTATTTCTGTTTCTATGTCTTCCAGGGCTTCAAGAAAAGACCATTTTTTAGATTTAAAGTTCTTTGGCATAAGGTTTGTTTTTTTAAGTGTGTCCCGAAGGTTGCTTTCTGGTCTTTTTATGTATTCACTTATCGGCGTTGCTTGTTTTAGGTTGAAAAACGAAAGGTCTTTTGTTTGAATGGATTTTTCACTAATTCGTAAAACCGTATTTCTATCGACCAGTCTTTTTTCAATTATTTCTTTTTCGTCTGTGTTTAATAGGTTGTGATTGGTGGCGGTTTTATATAGTCTTGTTTCTGTGTTTGAATATCTCAACATCATTCGATATTCTGCTCGACTGGTAAACATTCTATATGGCTCATCTGTATCTTTTGTAACGAGGTCATCAATTAGCACCCCAATGTAACCTTCAGACCTTTTTATGGTTAACTCTTTTTTGTTTAGTGTTTTGTTTGCGGCGTTTATTCCAGCTATAAGTCCTTGAGCTGCGGCTTCCTCATAGCCCGATGTTCCGTTAATTTGACCAGCAAAAAACAACCCAAAAACCTCCTTGGACTCCAAGGTTGTTTTAAGTTGAGATGGCGCGATGCAGTCATATTCAATAGCATACCCGGGACGTAAAAACTCAACATTTTTAAAAGCAGGAATTGTTTTAAGGCTTTCAGTTTGTACCGACTCTGGTAAGCTAGTAGAAAAACCATTTATATATATCTGGTCAGACCTATACCACTCTGGTTCTAAAAACAATAGATGTGATGGTTGATCCGAAAAACGTTTTACTTTGTCTTCAATTGAGGGGCAGTATCTCGGCCCAACTCCCTTGATTTCTCCGTTGTACATTGGTGAGAGGTGGGCTTTTTTTTCAATAATTGCGTGTGTTTTTTCGCTTGTCCTAACAGTGTGGCAAGGTTCGTTTTTTGGAGAAAATTTTGATGTAAAATAAGAGAAAGGTGTTGGGTTTCTGTCGCCAAAATCCTCTGTTGTTTTTTCCCAGTCAATACTAGACTTTAAAACCCTTGGCGGTGTACCTGTTTTGAGTCGCATAGTCCTAAACCCAACCGTCCTTAAATATTCAGTCATGCCGATCGATGCTGATTCACCCATTCTACCCGCTAAAACCTTTCTATCTCCAATATGAATCACCCCAGATAAAAACGTTCCACACGTTATTACAACAGCGTTTGAAAGTACCCGGTCCCCACTTCTTAAAACCACACCAAAAACAGAATTGTTTTTAATTAACAGTGATGTGGCTTCCCCTTTTATTATGGATATGTTTTTATCATTTAGAACAGTCTTAGATATGTTTTTTTCATATATTCGTTTATCTACTTGTGCTCTTGGGGACCAAACAGACCTGCCTTTTGATTTGTTTAGTATTTTAAATTGCAACCCAGAAGTGTCAGCTGTTTTTGCCATTAAACCACCTAAGATATCAATTTCTCTGACAATCTGCCCTTTTGCTATTCCACCGATAGCAGGATTACAAGACATTCTACCAATACTTTTTTCATCCATTGTAATTAGAGATACTTTACAGCCAATTTTTGAAGCAATTTTAGCCGCCTCCACCCCTGCATGACCACCACCAACAACAACAATGTTCTTTTTTTGTTTCACGTGAAACTATTTCCCAACACAAAAACCTGAAAAAACACTGTCGAGTACATCATCTGAGGTGGTTTTCCCAAGAAGGTTGTCAAAGTAACCTATAGCCACTTTTATGTGGTGCGCTAAAAGCTCGAGGTTTTTTTCTTTGTTTGTAATAAGTGGTTTAAGCTCGGACTGTATTTGTAGGAGCACGTTCTCCTGCCTTTTTGATGTTAAAAAAAGGTTGTTGTTTTTTGCTGTAATCTGAAAAATAAGACCCTCAATTTTTAAAAGAAGATTACTAATACCTTGTTTTTCTTTTGCAGATATAAAAACAAAACCAGGGTTTTTATCTTTAAGTGTTTTTAATAGGTCGCTATCTAAGAGATCAATTTTGTTTAAGATATGGATTGTGTTTTTATTGTTTATGGTTTTGTTTTGTTTTGATACAGAATTAAACAAAGAAAGAACAATATCTGCATTCTTTATTTCATTTTTAGTTCGTTCAATTCCTTTTTGTTCAACTAGGTTTTTGGTTTTTCGTATTCCAGCGGTATCTACAAACACCACATTGTTTTTATTGAGGATAAGCCCTTCTTCGATTGTGTCTCTGGTTGTACCGGGAACAGCGGTTACAATTGCGCGTTCATGTTTAAGTAGAGTGTTAAATAGAGTTGACTTACCGGTGTTGGGCTCACCGCATATTACTACACGCGCACCAGATGTCAAAATCTTAGCTGTTTGCCCAGATGATAAATAATGGTTAACGTTTTTTATTGTTTTCTTTAGTTTTTTGTAAACCTCAGCAGTTGTTGTTTTTTGATTTTCTGTTTCCGAGATATCTAATTCATATTCCAATAAAGCAAGAGCGCTAACTAAAAAACTTTTGGTGTTCTGCAACTCATTTGTTGCAAAGCCGGACACACTGTTGAGTGATAGGTTTACACCTGAAGCTGATGTTGAATTAATAAGTAAAAGAACGCTCTCAGCTTGAACAAGATCTATTTTACCGTTCAAGTAGGCTGTTTTTGTAAACTCGCCGGGTTCTGCTGGGCGCACCCCCATCTCTAATAGTTTTTTTGACAGTGTGTTAATTATGGTGGGGTTACCATGTGTGTGAATTTCAACCAAATCCTCACCGGTATAAGATTTAGGTTTTTTATAATAAGTAGAGATTGAATTGTCAATTAAATCATTGTTTTTATTATATATATTAACCAGTAAGTTTTTTGCGTGTTTTATATCTTTTTTTTTCTTCTTTGATAGTTGCAGTAAAGTATCAAGAGCTTTCTCACCGTTAATTCTAATTGTGGCTGTTGCAGATCTACCCATCGGTGTAGAAAGAGCAAAAAAAGTTTCTTTAGTTGTTAACAACTTTCCAACCTTCTTTTTTCTTTATATAGTAGTCGCTTACTGGTTGTGTTTTTATTAAAACCACCTTTTGTTTTTTTGATTTATTTATACTTAAAAACTGAATATTTTTTGCAAAAAACAAACAAGCTATATCTATTTTATGTATTACAAGTTCATAAAAAACAGCGGTTAACAGTTTGTTTTTTTTATACGTTTTTTTATCTATAATAAAACTAAATAATAGCGATGAAAACGACCTCACCTTACCTTTTTTTCTCTTGTTTTCTTTTGATTTATGCATTGTGGTTCTGTTTTTTTTGATACCCGGTATTTTTGTAAAAAAACAATTCTCCGGTTGCTGGTATTATATTTATGTTTCTCAAAAGTTATTCTTCTTTTAAAGTTTTCTCTTTTTGTTTTTTTTGTTTTTGATGGGATTGTTTGATTCTTTAAATAACCAAAACAAAAAAAACCCTCTATGTTTGTCACGAATCATAAAGGTAATAAAAACAATGTTATACCTTACGAAACAACAGGGTTTTCCGCTTGCGTGTTCCCTGTTAGTTTTTGTTGCGCTATTGTTAGCACATTAAACAAAGTATAATACAGGTTAAGTCCAGATGGAAAACTGTTAAACAGAAGAAAGAAAAATCCCATCATAAAATATTGCATAATTTTTTGTTGTTCTGCTTGTGGGCCTGTAGTTGCTTGTGGTGTCATCATTTTTTGCTGTGCAAACATTGATAGCGCCATCAATATTGGAAGGGCGCAAACATAGTCACCGTATAAAGGTACTTTGAATGGGAGGTAAAAAATCACATCTGGTGCTGAAAGGTCTTTTATCCAAAAAATAAAAGGTTCTCCCCTTAATTCTATCGTTGACCTAAACACTGTAAATAAAGCAAACAAAAGTGGCATCTGCAGCATCATTGGGAAACACGATCCAAGTGGGTTAACGCCTTTTTTCTTATAAAGCTCCATTGTTGCTTGGTTAAGCTTTGTTGGGTTGTTTTTATATTTTTCTTTTAATGATGCTATTTCTGGTTGGATTGCTTGCATTGCTTGTGTTGATTGATAACTTTTTTTCGTTAGTGGATAAACAATCAACTTTATTAAAATTGAAAAAATTATTAGAATTACCCCATAGTTAGGTATAAAACCATGCATGGTTTTTAAAACCCACAATACACCTTTTGATATTGGCCTTACTATCGCCCAGCCAAAGTCCATTACAGACTCAAGGTTAACACCAAGGTTTTTAATTCTATCATATTCTAGTGGGCCTAAATAAAGAGATGTATTAGCAACCCTGTTTGATTCAAGGGACGCATAAACGCTGTAAAGTTCGTCTTTTGAGAAAGAAGCCGATATTGCTGAGCTAATAAATTGACCCCCCGAGTCGTCAAACAAGGAAGCAATAAAGTATTTACTTCTTGTTGCCACCCAACCCGTTTGTCCCTTATAGTCATTAGAAAAGGTTTCATCTTTTCCTACTTTTACATCTACCAGTTCATCGCCCTGATAAACATATGAGTAAAAGTAAGTACTTTCACCTACGCTGTCTTTTTCTGTTGGTGGTAAGCCCCCAACCCAACCTAAGGTGTATGTATTGCCAAGTGTGTTAGCTGCTATTTCTGTAATGTCGGTATCTATATCTATCACAAACCTGTCAGGGTGAAAGGTTAATGCTTTTGTTATTTTTCCTTTTCCCAGGTTATTTGTATAGATCAGGGTCTTTGAATTGTCTATATAAAAATTATCACCTTTAAATTGTTGTACCCACCCACTATTAATATCTACAAGTTCACCATTAAAATTTTTAAAACTGATTAACAGGTTGTTCTTATTGTTGTTTGAAGAAAGGTTGACAAAACTACTATCACTTTTCAGGTGGTCTTTTATTTCGAAAGAAGTAATTGAGCCTCCATTTTTTGAACTAATGGTTGCTATGTATAAATCGTTTTCAATCTTAACAAGGTTTTCAACGCTAGATTCGTCTAGAATGGTTAAGTCGCTGTTTCCTTCTTGGCTTAACGCGCTTTCATATTCCCGATAAACCACGGGTTGCTCTGTTGTTTCAGTGGAATTATTAAAGGTTTCTTCAATTGGGTCGACATCAGGAGAAACTAGCTTTATATAATAAGGAGTAACAATAAGCACCAACGTAATTAATAAAAGCGCTGTAATTGTGTTTCTATCCATCATAGTGTAGACCTTTTATATTGATATAAAATCAAAAAAAGTATGATTATATAGTAAGGGTGTGTGAGTAAGTATGTAAAGTAGTGGAAAGCAGCTTTAGGTTATTCACCTAAGCAGAAAGGACCTTACGTCCTTTTTTTCTTCTTCTACGCAAGACAGCCCTTCCTCCAACAGTTGCCATTCTGGAGCGAAATCCGTGCTTGTTTTTACGTTTACGTTTACTTGGTTGATATGTTCTTTTCATAGTGTATACTTTATTTAAAAAGCCGAGAAAGATACGAAAGATGAATGTATAAGACAAATTTTATAAAATTTTTATTTTTTAACAAAACTTCTTAGTGGTAGTAAAAAATTCAAGTAATTTAAAAGGCGGAGCAAATGTGGATAACTTGTGGATAAATAAAAAATATGGTTAAAGATACTTGGGGAAAGATAAAAAACGAACTAAAAGAGCAGTTACCGGCGCACACAATTAGTACCTGGTTTGAACCGATTTGCCCAATAGCTTTTGATGAAAAAGAATTAATTCTTGAGGTTCCTAATCAGTTTTTTTACGATTGGATCGAATCTCACTATAGGCAAAACATAGATAGGGCTCTCGAAAATCTCGAAATAAAAGAGGTTAATACAAAGTTTATCATATCTGCAGAAACGCAAAATGTAGAACAGGGTGAAAAACAAGATCACACACCTTCAAAAAAGTCACATCTAATACCTATTTTAAACTCAGATCATGTTTTTGAGACCTTTATTGAGGGTTCAAATAACCAATTCGCTAAGACAGCTGCTGAAGCAGTAGCAGAAAACCCCGGGAAACAATCTTTTAATCCACTCATTATATATGGTGGCACCGGATTGGGGAAAACACACCTTTTGCATGCAATCGGTAATCGGGTAATAGAAACCCAACCCGAAAAAAGAGTGGTTATAGCAACAAGTGAAAAATTCACCTTGGATTTTGTTAATGGTTTAAGAAAAAACAGAACAGTGGAGTTTGCCAAACAATATAGAAACGCAGATTTACTGCTAATAGATGATATTCAGTTTTTTAAAGGTAAAGAACAAACGCAAGAACAGTTTTTTCATACATTTAATGAGTTGTATCAATCTGGAAAGCAGATTGTGTTAACTGCAGATAGGTATCCAGGTGAGATGCAAGGGCTACAAGATCGCTTGTTGTCTCGTTTTCAATCTGGGTTGTCTGTTGATATCCAACCACCTGATTTCGAAGTGCGCGTAGCTATTCTTATGGATAAGGCAGAGCGAAACGGGGTAGACCTTCCTTACGATGTTATTGAATTTATCGCAACACACATGCGAACAAATATACGCGACCTAGAAGGAACGGTGATCCGGTTGCTTGCAAGGTCTTCTTTAATGAATCAGGATATTGACCAATCACTCGTGAAAGATGTTGTTAAAGAAAGGGTGGGGGAACAGGCAAGTAGAGATTTATCTATGGAAGATGTTGTGAGAAAAGTGGTGGAAATTACCGGTGTTGACAAAAACAACATTGTTGGGAAAAGTAGAAAAAAAGAAATAGTGGAGGCGAGGCAAACAGCGATGTTTCTTTGCAGAAGTTTGTTAGATGCTTCCTTAAGCAGTGTTGGTTTGTTTTTTGGAGGGCGCGACCACACAACGGTCATGCACGCGATTAAAACAATTGAACAAAAAAAGACCAAAAAAACAAAAGTTAATCAGAACATTAATCAAATCACAAGCGACTTCAACACAGATTTTTTTTAAAAAAATTAGATTTGTGGTGTAAATACTTTAATTGCTTCAAAATTAAAGGTGTAAAAAGTTAAAAATGTGTAATTGGCAATCTATTTCTTGACCGATGTAAAAATCCTAATTATATTATTTGTAGAGCCTGTGTAAATTTTTTTCATTTAAGTCTACCCCGGGCTCATCCACAAACCACAAAATTTGAATTATCTACTAATAAACTAGGGAGGAAGTTAGTATGTATAAAATGCTATCTGTGTGTCTTGCGTTAAGTTTTGGTTTTATAACAGCTGAAACAACAACCATAAATCAAATCGAAAAAAAATCAACAACCACCGAGGTTAAAAAACCTAGAGTGAATACCGGTGTTATAGATGTCGACTTACTTGAATCCAAACCAAGCGAGACTACAACTAATAAGGTTGTAAAAAAGCTTATGGATTTAAGTGTTAAAAATAAAAAAAGCAATGAACCGGATAAGAGATCTGATCACCAAAAAGAACAAAAAGGTGAAGCTTTAGATAATTTAACGACTCCTAGTGTGATTGAAACAAATATGGAGATAAAAGTTATTACGCAGGAAGAAGAGATAGATAATGAAAAGCTCATTCTTCAAGGAAAAAAAGAAGAAAATTCTCCAAGAAGGCCAGAATATATTCAAGGGCCGAGAAAAACATTTAACCTAAACCAATCCTCCAGTTTAACAAGAGAACATGAAGACTTGTT
>Ga0115569_10002225_pt1 | contig 14795 bp, 14 predicted proteins | sample COGITO_mtgs_1205_2_FD_87295 | JGI IMG/M metagenome (GOLD analysis project Ga0115569, IMG submission 87295) | Pelagic marine microbial communities from North Sea - COGITO_mtgs_120503 | ecosystem: Environmental > Aquatic > Marine > Epipelagic | place: Germany:Helgoland, sampling site Kabeltonne... | reverse complement strand
CCTATTTTTTATGCACCAATACCGATTACGCACCTACCTGTCTTTATTTATGATTTGTTTGTAACAATGTTTGCTATTTTGGTTCTCCTATTGCTTATCATCGCAATCATTAACTACATGATAAAAAAGAAGGAAAATGATGAGGAGATGAAAATGACCAAGGACGAAGTAAAGGAGGAAACGAAAAGTAAGGAAGTTGCCCCTGAAATCAAATCCGCTCAAAGAAAGAAAGCAATGGAGTTACTCTCAGGGCAAAACATGATGGATGTTGGTACCGCAGATGTTGTAGTTACTAACCCCACCCACTTTGCGATTGCACTTCGTTATGAAAAAGGCATGGATCTTGCTCCAGTTGTCGTAGCGAAAGGAGAAAATCTATTGGCTAGAAGGATAAAAGTACTTGCAGCAGAACACGATGTACCGACCATTGAAAACAAACCAGTGGCGAGGGCTTTGTTTGTGCTCGGTAAGGTAGGAGATACTATTCCGTTGGAATTTTATCAGGTTGTTGCTGAAATTTTAGCACAAGTCTACAAAACTCATGCTTACTACTTCCATCGCTTGAAAGCCCGTCGATTATTGGCAAAACCAATCGCCTGATATTATTTCATGAAGGAATTTATTGAAAAATTGAAAACTAATCTAGGTAGGTTTAGTGGAAATTCAGATCTAGGGTTCGTTTTTGGTTTATTTGGTGCTGTATTGTTGCTAGTTGTTCCCGTTCATAAAGACATTTTAAGTATTCTTCTTGTTCTCAGTATCGCCATATCATTACTTATATTACTCACGGTAATATATGTTAAAGATCCCCCTGAGTTTTCAGTTTTTCCCACTTTATTGCTTTCAGTTACCCTTTACAGGTTGGGCCTCAATGTAGCGTCCACCAGATTGATCTTACTTGATGGAGATGCAGGTTCTGTTATTGAATCGTTCGGTACTTTCGTGGTAGGGGGGAATTATGTGGTTGGAACGGTGATTTTCTTAATTTTGGTTATCATCAATTTTGTCGTTATTACTAAGGGTGCCGGGCGAATTGCAGAAGTTACTGCAAGGTTTACATTAGATGCTATGCCTGGGAAGCAAATGTCTATCGATGCAGAGATGAATTCTGGAGTAATTACTGAAGCCGAGGCTCTTTCCAAAAGAGAAAAGATTCAAAAAGATGCAGACTTTTATGGATCAATGGACGGTGCAAGTAAATTTGTTCGTGGAGACGCGGTTGCTGGTATTTTCATAACTGTGGTGAACATCATAGGTGGAATTTTGATCGGTTATTTTCAAAAGGACATGACTATTATTGGATCGCTAGAGAAATATACAATATTATCAATTGGTGATGGTTTAGTCAGTCAAGTGCCAGCCATTATCATCTCAATTGCGGCGGGAATTCTTGTTACTCGGTCATCAGAAGAAGCAAACCTTGGAGAATTCGTTGGCAAGCAACTAACGGTTTATCCGCGGGCAATTGGGATTGCTGGCTTCATGCTTTTGTTATTCGCGTTTTTCTTATCTGAAACCTTTTGGCCTTTCTTTACACTCTCTCTAGTTTGTTTTGGTGCAGCTTACCATTATTCCAAAGTCGCATCCTCGAATGAATCTGAATTCGAAGAAATCGGTCAGGGGGGAGGCATGCCAGCTCCATCTGCCCCTGCGAATGGATCTCAGCAAGGTGCCCCATCTTTAAATCCCGAGGTCGGGCAAGAAGGTAAGTTGTCCCCGATGGAGAACGCAATCGAGCAGGAGGTATTTGGGTTGGAGATGGGGTACGGATTACTTGTTCTTGCTGATAAAAAGAAAGGTGGTGATTTATTAGAGCGAATTACAGGAGCACGAACCAATTTTGCTCGTGAAATGGGAATGTTGTTACCCACTATCGGAGTCCGTGACAATATTGAACTGGAACCCAATGAATATCGTTTTTTACTACGAGGGAAAGAGGTTATACGGTCTACAATAATGCCTGATCGTGTTCTTGCCATGAGTATGGGGGGAGGGGATGCAGGTAAGTTAAATGGTATTCCGACAATAGAACCAGTATTTGGAATTCAGGCCATGTGGATCCCGGATGATGAGCGACGAAATGCTGAGATCGAGGGGTGTACTGTGGTTGACCCTTCCTCGGTTTTAGTGACTCATCTAGCGGATGTACTCAAAAAAATAGCTTACTTAATTTTAGAGCGCGAAGGAACACAAAGACTGCTTGATTTAATTAAAGACAAGAATCCAACATTAGTAAGTGAGCTTCTACCCGATTTGGTTAATGTCGGAATTATTCAAAGAACTCTTCAGAACCTTTTGAGGGAGAGAATTTCAATTAAGAACCTCACTATTGTACTCGAAACAATAGCAGATATGGCTTCCATCACGAAGAATCCTGACGATCTTTCAGAGCAAGCAAGGAAAAGATTGGGGATGTATTTCATTAAGGAATATGAAGTTGAGACTGACAAGTTACTTGCTATGACATTTGAACCAAGGCTTGAGCAAACTCTTATCAGCAGGGTCAAGCGTAGCCAGTTTGATATTGGTTTAGTTATGGACCCTAGCTTAACTGAGGGAATCATTCGAGAAATTGAGCCGAAAATCAAAGAAATGACAGATCGTGGTCTATCGCCCATTATAGTTACAACGACAGAACTAAGACTTGCATTTCGCAGGTTCATGGAACCATCTTATCCACAACTAGTTGTGCTCGCTTACCAAGAACTTCCCACCGAAACACAAATTGAACCTTTTGGGGCAATTGCTATTGAGACTCAATCTTTGCCTCCTGACATAATTTCTGCGATGGAAGATTCAAGCAGTTCTTCAAGTACCGATGAAGTGGCAGTTGCCGCATGATAATATGGAAACTTTAACAGATAATAAGCAAGATATAAAAGCAGGAAAACGATTTAGATTAACTGTGAAATCTGCCGAAGAGGCGGTAAGGGTTATCCGGGAAAAATTAGGAGACAATGCGAGGGTGTTATCTGTTCGTCAAGTCGGAGGAGAGGGACTTAAGAAATTTATTTCTTCGCCCAAACTTGAGGTTATTGCTGAAATTCCGTCCGAGGTAGATGAGAGTGTAACAGAGGAGGAAACCGAAATAAACGATTCTCAACCAACTAAGGAATTTAAACCGGTTACTTCAGAATCTAAACCAGAGAATCATTCTGTGCAGTCAAATAGTATTTCTTCTCCAACTGAAGGTGCGGATGCAATTATTAGCGAGAGTGATTCATTCAGTATTCTGACAAAAGCGGGTTTTGACTCACAGTTATTAGGTGATATCAAAACATGGTCCAATTGGACTCAGATTAAAGACCTTTCACTTGCCGATACCCTTAAGGAGATTACAGTTGGGCTTTCTGATCGTTTTCGGTCTTTAAATATTTCTCCTGTTGATGATAGGATTGCTTTGCTCGGAGCACCAGGTGTAGGAAAAACTACTACTTTATGTAAATTTCTAGCACACGATGTTTTCATGAATGCGAAAACTCCAAATGTTCTGAAAATAGAAAATGGAGTTCCCAACCCAGATGATGCCCTTAAGATTTTTTGTGAAGTAGTAGGCGTTACATTATATCGGGAATCAAATAAGATTCCTGATAGTTCTGGCGGGTCTCCACTTTATTTGGATTTCCCTGGATTATCACTTGGACAATCGGATGAGTGGTTGAAAGCAAAAGATACACTTGATGACTTAGAGATAAAAACACGGGTATTAGTACTAAACTCTGCTTACGATAAGCAAGTTCTGAAAAGAACCATTGCCCTTGGTAACAATATTGGTGCGACTCATCTTGCCTTCAGTCACTTTGATGAATTGACAAATTCAACTAAATTGTGGCCTTTACTTTTACGAAACAATTTATCGCCTCTGTGTATTTGCAATGGTCAAAATGTCACAGGTGATTTTAGTACCAATGTTTTAAATCAATTCATTGCAAGAACTTTTCCAGAGGAGCTTTATGCCCGAGGGTTTTCAACATACAGAAATATCTAAATTATGAACGATGATGCACGATTTTTCTTTTGTATTTCAGGCTTTGCTGGGTTTGTTCTTTTTTTATTCTTCGGTTTTTTAATCTCCGGAGATTTTCTTGTTGCTTTGGTTCAAAGTGTATTCGGTTGTCTATTTTTTGCCCTTTGCGGTAGGTATTTATTATGCTTTATTTTAAATGGAATTTTAGTAGAGTCGAAATTATCCCCCTCACTCAAAACTTCAAAAGGAAATGCATCTACTCCTACCGACCCTGTACAAATGGCTAAAGTTGCTATGAATGAAGCATCCACTACTGCTAAACCTGTTGTTGAAGCACAAGCCTAATTAATTAGATTTTTTCACATGAATTCGCAAAGCAAAAAAAAGAATGAACCCGAGCAAGAATCATCGGTTTCTAATTCTGTGCGAATGAAAGAAGCAGCGGCTAAGTACCGTGAGGCAATGACTGACAAAAAATCTCGAGATCAACTTATTGAAGATTACCTGCCCTTGGTGAAATCGATTGTCTCGAGAATGCGTTTTCATTTTCCAGAGCATTATGAAATTGAAGACATGTACGGAATTGGGGTAAAGGCTTTAGTTGTATCCGTAAACCAATTTGATCCCTCAAAAGGCAAGTCATTTGGAAACTATGCTGCTCTTCGAATAAAAGGTTCCCTTTTAGATGAACTGCGCAAAATAGATTCTCTGCCCCGAGCAAATCGAGCGAAGGCAAAATCTCTTCAGGCAACGATAGCAGACTTGGAATCAAGATTAAAGCGTCCGGTTAGTTTGGATGAGGTGAAAGAAGAACTCAACTTATCAGATGCCCAGTACGAGACTTTACTTCGGGAAACTCAACCCATAACTTTTGTACCGATTGATGGTCCGGTTCATTCAAATTCGGTCGATGGCGAGTCGACTTCGCTCTCGGAGACAATTTCAGATCCGACTGAACAAGATGCCTTAGAAAAAACTGAATACAAGGAACGAGTCCTTTTACTCCGCGACAAGATTAAGGTACTACCCGACCCGCAAAAAAAGATTTTGATGCTTTATTACTACGAAGAACTAAAACTTTCTGAAATTGCCCACATTTTTGGGTTGTCAGAAGGTCGAATTAGCCAAATCCTATCTCATTCAGTGTTAGCATTAAGAGCGCACTTTCAATCTCTACTTTAAATTATTTAATTGTTATGTTACTTGCCATTGGAATGTGTATCGTATTTGTATCCTGTATCGGAGGATTTGTTGTTTCTGGAGGAAATCCAATTTCACTTGTTCACGCTGGTGAAATAATGATTATTTGCGGAATAGGCCTTGGTATATTGGTTGTTTCTAGCCCAACTAGCGTTTTAATCGGGCTGAAAATTGATATTATAAAAGCTTTCAAGGGGGGAATTGCTAGCAAGGAAAAATTTATTGATTTATTGGTATTATTGTATGAATTGTTTATGTTGGGTCGAAGGAAGGGAACACCTGCTTTGGACGAGCATGTTAGTGATCCTCAAAACAGTTCTATTTTTACCAAATATCCCTCTTTTTTGAATGATGCGGGGCTAGTTGAGTTTTTATGTAATTCGCTTCGTCCAATTGTTGATGGTAGATGTAAGCCTGCCGAAATAGGTGGTATTCTCAAGGCAGAGTTGAACAGTAGAGAAGCTGAAGCCGGTAGATCAATCAAGGCAATTGAGATGATTTCAGACGCACTACCAGGTGTTGGGATTGTTGCGGCAGTTTTAGGGATCATTAATACAATGTCTAATCTGGAAGACCCATCTTCTGTTGGAGCGAAAGTAGCGGCAGCCTTGAGCGGAACTTTCCTCGGGATCTTTCTTGCCTATGGAATCGGTATCCCATTGGGGCGACTAGTTTCCCTGAATCAAACTCAGGAATTTCTCTATTATCATATTGTAGAGCGCTCAGTTTCGGGTTTCGCAACTGGTTTATCTCCAATTATGGCAGTTGAAATTGGTCGTCGTTCACTAGATAACCTTATTCAACCATCTGCCGATGAATTAGAGGAAAAATGTAAAGATGCAGCCAAGGGTGGTTGATTTTTTTACTTTTTATTAAAATGTTCAAATCAAGGCATGGGCGAAAATTTTCCTTTAAAGGAAGCCATGGTGGAGCATGGAAGGTTGCATACGCCGACTTCGTTACTGGTATGATGTCTTTGTTTCTCGTGCTATGGATTTTATCGCAAGACGAAGAAGTAATCATAGCAACAACACGCTTTTTTCGAGATCCTTACAAGGCGGGTGTCCCTAAATCTACTCCTGTTGAGCAGAAAGATGCACGTCCAGGGAGTATGGTTGATCAAATTGTGGGCCGCTCAGATACCACAATGAGAAACACTAATGATACGACTTCTATTGATATAGATGTCTTGCATAGGATTGCTCAAGATTGGTTCAAGCGTCTGAAATTACACGAAATTGATGATTCTACCATGCAAATTGAAGCCACATCTGAGGGTTTGAAGGTCACTCTTTTCCATGGAGACGACAAGCCATTATTTGAAGATTCTTCTTCTGCACTTACCAATCATGGCCGAAAGGTGATGCAAAGAATGTCATGGATGCTTTCCCAGCATGTCTTAGTCTACCGAGTAGATTCTCACTCGAATCACTTGGATAGTGGTAAAAGAGATTCTCAAAGTTCAAACGCTTGGACAATGTCCTTAGAGCAGGGGGCCGAAGTAACTGATGCACTTATTCATTACTCTGCCGGAGAACTAGATGGTAAGCTTGAGAGAATAACTGGGCATGGTTCCACCAAGCCGAACAATATTCGATACCCCAATCAACCTTCTAAAAACAGAAGAGTTGAATTGAGCCTTGTGTTGGATATGAGCAAGAAAGATTTGGCTCAGTACAAATAGAGAATAATCGGTACGTAAACTGCTTACTTCTAATTATGCAAAGTTATTTATCAGGCAGGGGTGCAAATGTGGATGATTCTGAATCTGATCAAGTTGATGGTGCATTCAGTTCTTATTTATCTGATCCCAACAAGCAGCAATCGAACCTTCCTGCCAATGAATCTAGTAATAGTGAAGTTAGTTCTGAGAGCGAAGTTATCCATACCGATGAAAGTGGGATAAAAATTGAGGTAGTTTCTGTTGATGGAGTTCCAAAGAACTTATTAGTCCACATACCTGATGGTCGTATTATTGACCTAAGTTGCGAGTACTGACCGAGAATCTAGTAGATTTGTGATTACGAAACATGCTTTGGCATGTTTTTTGCTTTCACAAATGTGTGAATTTATCTCTCTACGAAAACGCATCCGCTCTCCGAGGACTTGAGCAATACCAAAACGTGATAGCAAACAACATTGCAGCAAGTCATGTTGCAGGTTTTAAAAAAGTTGCAGTAAGTTTTGAGGCAGTAGAAGGAGGTGAAATTGCGAGAAGCACGCATGACCGGCTAAGGAATGAAATGCCGGGTTCATTCCCAGTAATGAAAAACCAAGTCGATTACAACGAGGGGGAGATGAAAGAAACTAGTAATCCGATGGATATGGCATTACGGGGAGATGGTTTTTTTGCACTACTTAATCAGAATGGTGATTCTGTATACACACGAGATGGTCAATTTTATGTAGATTCCCAAGGTGTAATGGTCAACAGTATGGGTCATCAGTTTTCGGATGATGGCGGTGCCAATATCCAAACAATTCCGGGTGGTGGTGCTTTAACAATAGACAAAGAGGGGCAAGTTTTTCAAGGTAACCAGAATATTGGAAAAGTGGGAATCTTCACCTTCGAAAATCCACTTTTAGACTTACAAAAGGTAGGTGGAGGTTTTGTGGCCAAAGATGCTGAAACGGTCCCCGAAGTCTCAGATCCTACCAATTTTACTGTTATGCAGGGATACTTGGAATCAAGCAATGTCTCGGCAATCCAAGAAATGATTGGACTTATCGAGGTGTCACGTGCACACGAAGCCAATCAAAAAATGATTCAAACATTTGATCAAAATTTAGGGAAGGCGATCGGAACTTTAGGGCAAACAAGTTAATCTTACACTAATCAATATTTTATGAACTTATCATTATACTCGGGTGCTACAGGAATGCAGGCACAGCAAATGAATTTAAATGTGATTTCCAATAACATCGCCAATGTTAACACGACTGGATACAAGAAAAATAAAATTGAGTTTCAAGATTTGTTGTATCAAAATCCAAGACAATCTGGTGGTCAGACTGGAGCAGGCAATGTAGTTCCAACTGGTGTAGAAATGGGAAATGGAACAAAAGTAGTTTCTACTGCCAAAATTTTCACTCAGGGCATGCTTACTCAAAGTGGTGAAAAAATGGACATTGCCATTGATGGTACCGGCTTTTTTCAAGTCGAAAAAGCGGATGGTACGGAAGCGTACACAAGAGACGGTGCTTTCAAAATAGGCCCTGATGGACAATTGACAACTGCCGATGCACTTCCTTTGGCTGCCGGACTGCAGATTGATCCAGAAGTAACAAATGTTTTCGTTTCGCCAACTGGTGAGGTTTCTGTTGAAACTGCTGATGGCACTCAAATTATTGGACAATTGGAATTGGTTCGTTTTCCTAACTCTGCTGGTCTTAAAGCTACCGGAGGTAACCTATTTATCGAAACTGAAGCCAGTGGTGCCCCAGAGATCGGAGCCCCTGGTGAAAATGGTTTTGGGGTGTTACAACAAGGTTATTTAGAAATGTCTAATGTTAATGTTGTGGAGGAGATGGTGAACATGATTATCGCTCAAAGGGCTTACGAGATAAACTCTAAGTCAATCCAAACATCTGACGATATGCTTTCAAGGGTAAATCAGTTGAAGAGATAATCAATGAGGCTTTTGTTTATCTTATTATTTCTCATGGCTTACCAGCTTACCGCTGATGTGAGCCGTTTTATTGAATCTATTGACTTTCCAAAAGTTAGAAGCCAGACAAAAGTTTTCACAAAATCAGCAGCATTCATTTCCCCAATACTTAGTAATTCCGATTCGTACGAGTCTTCAACTGTTACTAAATCTTCTGTAATTGTGCTTGACCGGGAAACTTTAGAGAAAAGGTTAGGAGAGAGCATTGCGCATCGTTTTCAAACTACAGGAATAATTAAGGCTTTCCTTTCACGGGAATGGAATTCTGTAAAAGTTAGCCCTAATTATTTGATTAAAATTTCAGATTGTTCCCCCGATACGCTATCTTCGAGCATATTTGCTCGTTTTAGTATTTGGGACGGTGGCAAGTTGGTAGGTGATTTTGCCGAACCGCTAAGGATAGGTCATTTTATCGATGTATTGTTTTCGAAAACTCCTCTTACCCGTGGTGTTCGCCTAGACTCAACCCAATTCGAATCCAAACCAGTTGACATTTTGAAACAACATGCTGGTACGGTTCCAGCCAACTCGAATCTCAATGGTTATCAACTTGCTTCTAGTATTAAATCAAATACTCCAATCAAATGGAATTTTCTATCTAAAATTACTCTCGTCAAAAAAGGACAGATTGTTGATGTGTTTGCATCCGGTAACGGTATTTATGTCACTATGAAAGGCATGGCTCTTGAGAACGGAGTTGCAGGAGGCAATGTTACTATAAAAAATCTTTCTTCTGATAAGAAATTTCAAGCTAAAGTTCTTAATGAAAATAGCGTAAAGGTTCACTTGTAAATTATGAAAATTTTTCTAAAAGTCTGTTTCTTACTCTTTACATGTGGTTCTCTGTCTGGTGTCTCCCTTTGGATGAAAAGTAACAATAACCAACGCGGACTTTATGGTGATAAGCGTTCGTTTTCGGTAGGGGATTTAATTACAATCGATGTGGGGGAAAGCTCCTCCTTAGCCGCCTCACAAAATTCTGTGAGAAATCGACAGTCTCAAGTTGAAAATGCAGTGAAGCAGTTTCTGTTTGCCAACAGCAAAATGGGAACACACAACGGTGGTCTTCCTGGGACTGAAATCGAATCGAAAAGTAGTAATAAGGGAGGTGGGTCTATTGCTAATACTCAAAATTTGAAGGGTCGAGTTAGTGTCGTAGTAATTGATGTATTACCGAATGGAGTCCTTGTTTTAGAGGGAGCTCGCATGGTAACCTTCTCCGGTGAAAGCTATTATGCCGTTTTAAAAGGTATGGTGAGGCAAGAGGATATAGGTGCTGGCTTTAGAGAAGGTTTGAGGTATCGAAATATTGTTTCCTCTCAATACATCGCGGACGCTCAAATAGAATTTGTTTCAAAAGGTAGTTTAAATGATGCACAGAAAGAGAGTTGGTATCAAAAAATAGCTTCAGTAATAAATCCTTTCTAGTTTAATGAATCTAACAACATTACAAAACTTCATATTTGGATGCTTTTTCTTTCTCGCATCCCTTTCAGTTTATGGTGCTCGGATTAAAGACTTAACGGATGTACGAGGCAGTCGAAGCAATCAACTTTATGGATATGGTATAGTCACGGGTTTAGCTGGACAGGGAGACTCTCGAATTGAATACACAGAGTTAGGAATTTTGAATGCACTTGAGACTTTGGGTATACGTGCTGACAAGGCCGATAAGTCTAGAAATATTGCCGCTGTTATGGTCACAGCAGATATAGGTCCTTTCGCGAAGGAGGGATCCCGAATGGATGTCACGGTATCTTCGATTGGAAACGCGGATTCCCTGCAGGGGGGGATTTTGCTACAAACTCCATTATATGGCGCAGATGGTAAAGTTTACACCGTGGCACAGGGAGCAGTTTCTATTGGTGGTTTATCCGCTGGGGGAGGGGGAGGTGCTAATGTGCAGGTGAACCATCCAACTGTTGGAATTGTGAGTAATGGTGGATCGGTAGAAAGAGAGATCGAGAGCAATATTCTGAGCAGTGGTAACGAAATTGAACTCATTTTGAGATCCCCAGATTCATTGACTGCAGTCAAAATCGCCGATGCGATTAACAAATTTTACCTCGGTACTTCAATAGCAATTGATGCCGGAGTCGTGAATATTCAGGTTCCTGTTGATTTTCGCGGTCAGACAACCAATTTTTTAGCAGTCATTGGTGGAATTGATGTTAAACCCGATGTACCTGCTCGTGTTATTATAAATGAACGGACTGGAACTATTGTGGCGACCGAAAGTGTCAGAATTTCTCCAGTGGCCGTTAGTAGTAGCAATGTTACAATTTTCCTTAATCCAACTACCGGTGTGAGTCAGCCTTTGCCTTTTTCGCAAGGTGCAACTACAATTCTCCAAGGTGAGAACGCTGATTTGATTGAAGAGGTTGGTCGGTTCGAGTCACTTGACGAATTAGATCCCCCGGGTGCATCCACTGTAAATGAACTCGCCTCTGCATTAAATAAACTGGGATTAACTACTCGTGAGATGACATCCATTTTACAATCCATTAAAAATGCTGGAGCACTCCAAGCCGAACTCATCATAAACTAATTATGGAAACGCAAGACTTAGGCAATCAATATGTTGGAATGGATTCATCCATGCTGATGGAGATGGCCCATTCTAAGAATACTACACACAACCAAAAGGTCGCGGCTGTTAGTGATCAATTTGAGTCAGTATTAGTTAAGCAGTTTTTGAAAGAGGCTCTAAAACCAATGTTTAAAGGTGTTTTTAATGAAGATGGTGGTGCTCATCGCATGTATCGGCACTTTTTTACTGATGCTATATCAGAGAGTATCGCTAGCGGTGGAGGTTTTGGGGTGTCTACTATTCTTCAGCAACAACTTCAAAACGATAGCGACGATGTATCGCCCGATTTGGATGATGAAAAGAAATAAATTAAGATATGGTTAACCTTTCACATAAACCTAATATTGATCTATCCTTTACTTGGGAGGATTTACTGTCTTTGCTCCGAGATGAGCTTCAGGAATACGGAGGACTTGTAGGCTTGTTAACTGCCCAACAGCAGAGTATTCTAAATAGGCAGCCCGATAATTTGCTCCAATTAAATCAGTCGGTTCAGACTCAAATGGAATCTAGTCAAATTCTCCATAAAAGAAGATTGGGTTTTGTATCGTCACTAGCCTCTTCTTTTGGCGAGTCGAATGAAGCAAGTTTGACTCAATTAGTACCACATTTTCCAGATGTAACTCGACCAATGTTTGAAAGTATCATCGAGGAAATTAATAATTTAATTACAAATATTCGCAGGAAGATTGAACAAAACCAAAGGTTACTCTCAAGACTGTCCGAGGTTACTGACCAAATACTGAGTGTTGTTGATCCCCGAACTCATTCTAAAACTTACAACAAGAGTGGTTCTTTGAAACGACTATCTAAAAATAGTCGTTCCATTTTAAACGAGTCTGCCTAGATAATTATTAAATGGCCCTTTTAAGCGAAATAATAAAGAGTTCAGAAGCACTTCGATATCATTCAAAAAGTGCTGAAATTGCTGGTCAGAATTTAGCTCATGTAAATGATAAAGATTACGCTCGCCAGCGTGTTCTCGCTCGCGAGGGTGTTATGCATTCCGGTACTCTGGGCGGTCTTAGCACTTCCGGTTTAGAATCCGCTGGACTTGATCATGCCCGTAGCGAGATTTTGGATTCTCGTGTGATAAACGAACTCGGCGAGACTGCTTCGCTTGAAGCTCGAAAAGAAGTACTTGATTTATTGCAAAGTGCATTGGGTGAAAAAATTGATAGGCAGGGGTTAAATGTGGGGCTCGACGATTCGCATGAAAGCGATCTTGCCGCAGGTAGCCTGACCCGAGCTCTCAATGATTTTTTCAATGCATTTCAGGAGCTTTCGGCATCTCCAGACGAACCAACAATCAAGCAAGCTTTGTATCATTCTATTGATACAGTTGCCCGTAGATTCAACGAGGCTGGTTCTAGTTTTGAGCAAATTGAAAAAGATCTAACGATTTCTGTGCAAAGATCGATTGATGATGTTAACCGAATCCTTATACAGATTCACGAAGTTAATAAACAAGTTAGAAGGTTTCAACTGCAAGACAAGGGTGCCGCAGTATCTTACATCGACCGTAGGCAAGCATTGTTGGAAGAATTGTCTCAAATTATCAATTTTACGACAGAAGACGATGTTGTGGACGGCAAACCTTCTGGTTTTGTAAACATTTTTGTGGATGGCGTGGATGGTGAAAAAATCAACTTACTTGCACCTAAAGGTGCCAAAACAATGACTAATGATTGGGGGCAGGAAATTGTAATCCCTTCATCAGCAACAGTTGGAGCCTCTTCGGCGACCATCAGGGCAAAAATTGATGCCGAAGGAAAATTAGGTAGAGTTGAAGTTATTAAAGGAGGATCCAAATATGATGATTCTAAGGGCCCATTATTGGTAAGTTTATTGCCTCCTGCCTCTACCTTTGCCGCAGGAGAAAATGTTGCGGGTGCTGCGATTGTGGATAATGCTCAAAACGGTGTTGCTGCAAACCAAGCAGTTGATCGAGGAGATGAGACTGCTGCAAATGTTGGCAACCCAGTCAGCACAGCGGCAACTACTGCTCAAGTAAAGCATAAGGAGGGAGAAGTTTTTTACCAAGGTGGTGAATACTACCAGGCACTAACTTCTACGCAGGTTGGAGATTCTTTAGAAAATAATCCGGATAAATTTTTCAAAATTACCCAACCTACAATCAACGGAGTTGTAGAGGAGAAAAAGCTTCGGTACTCGGATTTAGAAAGTTTTTCAGAAGGCGATCAAGTTTATATTGACGGTAAAGTTTACCAAGCGGTTTCCAATTTTGGTCCTATCGTAGAAGAAACTGGTAAGAGTGTACAAATTGCGGGAGTAGAGGAGACCGTTAATTCTAAAAGCTTCTCTGCCGGCGAAGTATTTAAATTTAACGGATCTTATTTTCAAGCTGCTAAGACAGTTTTAAAAGGTTCAGGGAATCTTACTTCCTTTAAGGAAGAAAATTTCAATCCAATTACAGGGCAATTATCAGAGGACAAAAATTTTTATATTATCGGAGATTCATTACCTACTAATTTTGTAAATGGTAAAAAAGCCACATTATCCACGAATCAATCTAATGAAAACATAGCTTACGATGGAACAAAGCCAATACTTTACAAATCAGATAATTCTACCCTAGAACTTGGAGCTTACATCGATAACAGTGTAAAAACTTTTGATATTGGTGCACAAACATTAGATCGAATAAACAATGTTGATGATGTTAGTGGAATTGCATTGAACTCGGGTGAGATATATTATTACGAACCCAGTCAAACCCACTTTTATGTTGATGCCACTACTTTTGTACCTGAGGAGCAAATAGAAAATTTTGATCCTACCAAAAGTGCAAACTTTCATTTTTTTAAGGCAACCCTTAATGGTTCTGAACCCACTTCAATTATAAGAAGTAGTTCTCCGACAGGTTTTAAATTAGAGAATGGGAATTTGCAGGAGCTAAATATAGGAGTAGCGGAAGCAATTGTTTCGGAAGGTGAAATTGTAGGTTTCAATGTTATTAACGAAGGTAATTCTTTTCCCTCATCGGATGCACTCTTTGTGGAAGGTGTTGAATTGAAGATTGAATCTGGAGCAATTCATGGTTACCAACATGCCCGAAATTTTGAGATGGAGTCTTTCCGGAACTCTCTAAATAATTTAGTAACAGATTTTACCACCCAAGTTAATCAGGTTTACAATCCTGATGATGATCCTGAAGGCTATATTTTCGGTTTTGATGCATTTATAAGCAGACCTACGCAGGGACCCAACAAAATTTTTGAGGAAGATTATGCTGAATATGGTTTTGCCGCTCCTTTGTACGGGACTGAGGGCAACGCTGAAATGGAGATTTTCAGGAATGAGGTCAATATGACGTCTCCATACCCCGAGACTGATACTTTTACGGTGG
>Ga0115569_10002219_pt1 | contig 14820 bp, 13 predicted proteins | sample COGITO_mtgs_1205_2_FD_87295 | JGI IMG/M metagenome (GOLD analysis project Ga0115569, IMG submission 87295) | Pelagic marine microbial communities from North Sea - COGITO_mtgs_120503 | ecosystem: Environmental > Aquatic > Marine > Epipelagic | place: Germany:Helgoland, sampling site Kabeltonne... | reverse complement strand
GTTTGTTTTTTGTCAAAATTCACTGACTCCAAATAATCAATCTTGGAGCTCACTGAATTCAAAACAAAAAAAGAAAGTCCACTCAAGTTTACTTGAATGGACAATTCATTTATAGGTTCTGATATGTTATTGCTCTGAATAATTTTTTGGCCAGTTTCCATTAGTATTTATTTCTTCCATAGATCCAACTTTCAAAGTTGGTCCGTTAACGCCTTCAACCGAAATCACTTCAGATTCTAAATCTACTAAGTTCTTGTCTTGGTCAAATAGGATTATTTTTTTCGAAACAGAAGCTTCAAACACAGGAATGTAAATCCCATTTTGTTCCAGTAGTCCAGACTTCAACTCAAATATTTGACCTTCTTTTCCTGAGGGAACATTCATCATGGATTTGTAGCGAGTATCAGCACCAAATAAGGAGTCTAATACAGGAACAAACCCTAGTGTATCAATAATTACAATATCTTTTGTAGTATCAACTCCGTATAAGCGAGTTAATTCTTTATCAATTATAGTGGAATCTCTTCGTTGTGTGATTGTAAATTTTTCATTTTCAATAAATTTAACTAAACTATCCCAGTTTGGTTGAAACTGTCCAGTCACAGATCTGTGTGCTAACTCAGCATCCCTAATGTCTTTAAGGTTTTCAATAACAACTTTATAACGCTTCTCTTTTAGTTGGTTAAACTTAATCTCTCCATAAACAGACATGAAAGTAATGTAACCTAGATAAATTATTAAGGTCCATAAGCCCAGAAGAATAAAAGGCTTGTATTTTTTTGGAATTGATTTATCAATAAAATAAACAATTACAATTGTCAGTACAACGACTAAGACTATTCCTAAAATTACCATAGTTTTTTTTAATTATTATGAGACTTCACAAATCTACAATTTTTTTTTATTCAATAAAGTGAATGTTAGTAAAAATCATTTCTATATTTGAATAAATAATTATCTGCACTACAACCTAATGGATTCTAATGACTTTTATAAATTACTAAAAACAAGTTTTCCTTTTACACCAACATTAAAACAAAACATTGGTTTACAGCAACTTTCTAACTTTATTTTCAGTACAGTTGCCAACGAACTTTTTGTGTTAAAGGGGTATGCAGGTACGGGTAAAACAACTATAATAGGAGTTTTGGTTAAAAACCTATGGAATGCTCAAAAGACGGCTGTTTTACTCGCTCCAACAGGTAGAGCAGCAAAAGTTATAAGTAATTACTCCAAAAGTGAAGCCTTTACAATTCACAAGAAAATTTATGCACCACGTCCAGAAAAAAATGGTAAAATGACATTTGTACTTTCTCCAAATAAGCACAAAAAAACATTGTTTATTGTAGATGAAGCTTCAATGATATCCGATATTTCTAATCAAGCTAAATTATTCGGAAGTGGCTCGTTATTGGATGATTTGATTCAGTATGTATATTCAGGTCAACAGTGTAAGTTATTACTTATTGGAGATACCGCACAGTTGCCACCAGTTAAATTAGATCTAAGCCCCGCTTTAAATGAGTCTAACCTGGAACTCAACTATAACAAAGAAGTGATTCGCTTAGAATTAGATGAAGTGGTAAGGCAAGGAGAGGATTCGGGAATTTTGTTTAATGCCACTCATTTAAGAGAAGCCGTTTCAAATTCTTACTTTGATTCTTTTCAGTTTAATCTCAAGGGATTTAAAGATATTGTTCGCTTAAATGACGGGTATGAGATTTTGGACGCCATTAATGATGCTTACAGTACGTTAGGAAATGAAGATACTGCATTAATAGTTCGTTCTAACAAACGCGCAAATTTGTATAACGAACAAATACGTTCACGTATTTTGTTTAATGAAAATGAATTAACTGCAGGAGACTTTTTAATGATTGTTAAAAACAATTATTTTTGGTTAAAGCCAACAAGTGAAGCTGGTTTTATTGCCAATGGAGATATTATTGAAGTACTAGAAATATTTAGTATCAAAGAATTATACGGATTTCGTTTTGCGGAAGTTAAAATTCGTATGGTTGATTATCCTAAGATACTCCCTTTTGAAACGGTATTGATGTTGGATACTATTAAATTAGAAACCCCTTCGTTACCCTACGAAGAATCTAATAAGCTATATCAAGAAATTTTAAAAGATTTTGAAGACGAATCATCTTCTTATAAAAAGTTTTTAGGGGTTAAAAAAAGTAAGTATTTAAATTCCTTACAGGTAAAATTCTCATATGCAATTACATGTCATAAATCTCAGGGTGGACAATGGAATACTGTATTTGTAGAACAACCCTATTTACCTAACGGAATTGATCGTGATTATCTCCGTTGGCTGTATACAGCCATTACCCGTGCTAAAGAAAAGCTATATCTTATAGGGTTTAAAGATGATTATTTTGAAGATTAAAGATATACAGTTTTCACATATTTAATTTACTAAAATTTACGTAATTTTGATTATCCATCAAATTAATATTCAATGAAAATAATTGCCATGATCCCTGCTCGTTACAGTGCGTCTCGTTTTCCGGGAAAACTCATGCAGGACCTTGAAGGTGAAAGCGTGATACTTAGGACCTACAAGGCTACTATTAACACTAAATTATTCAGCGATGTATATGTAGTGACTGACAGTGAGGTTATTTCTCATGAAATTAAAAGTCATGGTGGTCGTGTTATTATGAGTGTTAAGGAACATGAGTCTGGAAGTGATCGTATCGCAGAAGCTGTTAAATCGGTTGAATGCGATATAGTAGTTAATGTCCAAGGAGATGAGCCTTTTACAGACTGCGAGAGCTTAAAAAAAGTCATAAGTGTATTTGAAAATGATTCTGAAAAAGAAATTGATTTAGCATCTTTAATGGTTCATATTACGGATCCTGAAGAAATTCAAAACCCCAATACAGTTAAGGTTATTGTGGATCAACGTAATTTTGCTCTTTATTTTTCAAGAAGTCCAATTCCGTACCAAAGAGATAATTTTGTTGACACAAAGTACTTTAAGCATAAAGGAGTCTATGCTTTTAGAAAAGAAGCATTACTTGATTTCACTAAACTTCCTATGAAAATGTTGGAAGTGTCTGAAAAAATAGAATGTATCCGATATTTAGAGTTCGGAAAAAAAATTAAAATGGTCGAAACCGATGTTCAAGGGGTGGAGATAGATACTCTAGAAGATTTAGAACGTGCCAAAAATATTCTTAGAGAAAATAATTAAATTAGTATACATTGAAAAAGATAGATTTAAATAGTTGGAATCGTAAGCAACATTATCACCATTTTAATGCGCTCTCAAATCCTTATTTTGCTGTTACAATCCCGATTGATATGTCTATTGCTTATAAGCGTGCAAAGGATCATAATTATAGTTTTTTTGCTGTATACTTACATGCGTGTATGAAAGCTATCAATCAGACTGAAAACTTTAAATATAGAATCATTGATAATGAAGTCTTTGAACTAGAAGTGATACATACATCTTCTACAATGTTAAGAGAGGATAAAACTTTTGGGTTTAGTTATATTCTTTTCACAAATGATTTTGAACAATTTAACATCAATATTAAAAATGAAAAGGAACGTATTGAAAACTCATCAGAACTTTACCCTCCTGTCTATGATTTAAATTGTATTCATTGCTCTGCCTTACCATGGTTTAGTTTTTCATCACAAAAAGAACCTTTTTCAGGTCTAAAGGAATCTATTCCTAAATTTGGTTTTAGTAAAACTTACAACGAAGGAAGTAAATTGATAATGAATGTATCAATTAGTGTAAATCATGCGCTGGTCGATGGCTATCATGTAGCTCAATTTGCCGATAAGTTCCAGCAATATCTGAACTTTGAATAATTTTTTATTAAATAGAACGTTTATGATTTATGAGTTTTAAAAATTCCCCCATGGTTGCCAAAGTAGTTTTTGGCCGTGGCAGCTTTAACCAACTTGGAGAAATTATTACTCCCATGCGTAAAAATGAACGCGCTCCTTTTATATTTTTGGTGGATGATGTATTTGAGTCTCAAATAACTTTCACCTCTAAGATTCCATTACTTTATAGTGATCAAATCCTATTTATTTCTGCTAATGAAGAGCCTAAGACTTCCCAAGTTGACAGTTTAGTGGAAAAAATTATTTTAAGCTCTAGTATTTTACCTTCAGGAATTATTGGAATCGGGGGGGGGACAGTTATGGATTTAGCTAAGGCCGTTTCATTGATGCTTACTAATAGCGGATCTAGTGAGGATTATCAAGGATGGGATTTAATAAAAAATAAAGGAATATATCACGTTGGTATCCCCACTATTTCCGGAACAGGTTCTGAAGTTTCAAGAACAACAGTATTAACAGGGCCAACCAAGAAATTAGGGATTAATAGTGACTTTACTCCATTTGACCAGGTTATTTTAGATCCTGAGCTAACCGAAAATGTTCCAAAAGATCAATGGTTTTATACTGGAATGGATTGTTATATTCATTGTATTGAATCTCTAAATGGTAATTTTATAAATTCGTTTAGTAAAACATATGGCGAAACTGCACTAAAGCTATGTGAAGAGGTGTTTTTAAGTTCTCCAAGTCCTAACATAAGCCAAGATAAATTAATGATGGCCTCATGGCATGGTGGTATGAGCATAGCTTACTCACAAGTTGGAGTAGCACATGCATTAAGCTATGGTTTGTCATTTTTATTAGGAGTCAAGCATGGAATTGGTAATTGTATTGTTTTTGATCATCTTGAAGCATTTTATCCTGATGGAGTAAAGTTGTTTAAAAAGATGAAGAGAAAGCATAATATTACATTACCTAAAGGACTATGCGCAAATCTTACAAATCAACAATTTGACATCATGATTGATGTTGCTCTGAGTCTTGAGCCATTATGGGAAAATGCCATTGGAAAAGACTGGAAGTCTCAAATTACAAGGTCTTCGTTAAAAGATCTTTATTCTAAAATGTAAACATGCAAACAATTTCAAAATTTATATACCATCGTTTATTAGGGTGGAATTTCACTGGCTTCATGAAATTTGATTCCGTGAAAAAGGCAGTTATAATCGCTGCACCTCATACTAGTTGGCATGATTTTTATATAGGAGTCTTTTTGCGTTCTGTTATCCAAATGGAAGCTAACTTTGTTGGAAAAGAATCTCTCTTTAACCCATTAACAGCTTGGTTTTTTAGATCGCTTGGAGGTACTCCTATTAAACGAAATGCTAATGAAAAGCAAGTAGATGCGATTGCAAGACTTTTTACAAATAGAGATGTCTTTCGTATTGTGTTAGCGCCAGAAGGGACAAGAAAAAAAGTAGACACTTGGCGAACCGGTTTTTATTACATCGCCAAAAAAGCAAATGTGCCAATAGTTATGATCACATTTGATTTTGAAAATAAAGTTAATTGTATTTCTGAACCCTTTTTTCCTACGGATGATATTGACGCAGATTTTAAGTTTATGCGTTCATTTTTTGAAGGTGTCAAAGGAAAAGTTTCTAAATATTCTTAACTATTCTAGCATGGTATGATAAACGTTTTGAACATCATCATCATCTTCCAGTTTTTCTAATAATTTATCAACGTCTTTTACTTGCTCTTCACTTAAGGGCTTTGTAACCTGAGGGATCCGCTCAAATCCAGATGAAAGAATTTCTATTTCTCGCGCTTCTAAAGCAGATTGTATAGCGCCAAAACTTTCAAAGGGGGCGTAAATTAAAATTCCATCGTCATCTGCAAACACTTCTTCTGCACCAAAATCTATAAATTCAAGTTCAACTTCTTCTGCATCTAATCCGTCTGCATTAATTCTGAAATTACAGCTATGGTCAAACATAAAAACCACCGAACCGGAAGTTCCCATATTACCATTACATTTATTAAAATAGCTTCTCACATTTGCTACGGTACGGGTATTATTGTCTGTAGCTGTCTCAACTAATATCGCTATTCCATGTGGGGCATAGCCTTCAAATAACACCTCTTTATAATCGCCTTGGCTTTTATCACTGGCGCGTTTAATGGCCCTTTCAATATTGTCTTTAGGCATATTAACAGCTTTCCCATTTTGAATAACTGCTCTTAATCTGGAATTACTATCTGGATCGGGCCCACCTTCTTTTACAGCCATAACGATGTCTTTTCCGATACGTGTAAACGCCTTGCTCATTGCTGACCAACGCTTCATTTTTCTTGCTTTGCGAAATTCAAAAGCTCTTCCCATAGGTTCCTGTTTATTAAGTTTAACAAAAATAAAAATGCTTGGCTCAAAAACAAATATTATGAGACCTAAATAGTTAAATCATATCGTCAATTACTTCCTTACTTTTCATTTGAAGATGTTTAGGAAGTTTATTGTCTCTTGGCAAGACTGCTAAATAGCGGGAATCATTAGTAGTGTAAACAAGTTTATATCTAGTATTTATAAAATTCATTTTCGATACAATCTCTTTAATGAAATCATCATGACATACTAAGTCTGAGCTTCCCAGGTGAAAAGTCCCAAATTTGTTTCTGTTTATTATATAATGTAATTGTTGAGATACTTTTTTGGCGGTAATCACATTCATTATTAGGTTTGGAAATAGCTCTATTGGTTCATTTAGTTCTATTAATAATTTTATCTCGTTATTACGTGGTGATTGATTACCAAACACCATAGGTAACCTAACAATTGCCACTTTTTTAGCTGGTAACTTTAAAAATAATTGTTCAAGTCTAATTTTAAAATGGCCGTAAATACTGTTGCTAAGTGTAGTGTCATTTTCGTAGCTTGGGAATTTGCTATAGGCATCAAAGACGTTTGCAGACGATAAAAAAATGATTTTACAACCCTTTTTTTGATTTACATACTCATAGAGATGTTTATGAGCTGTGAGTTGAGCGGAAAAATTCCCTCTCAAGGATGAGATGATAATAGTGGGTTTTATCAAATTTAATATTTCAAAGATATCATCTTCTTCAAAGTCATACTGATAAAAATGTGTGTTTTTTTTTAGTACTGATTTCGAAGTCTTATATGTGCCAAATGTTTGAAAATAGGGGTGGAGCTCTCTATAAATAACACCACCTAAAAAACCACTAACTCCCAATATAAGAACGCGGTGTTTTTTTAATGTTGCCATAGCTAAAACGTGTTATTTTTTATAAAAAGGGAGTTTAACTATTTTTGCAGCTACTTTATGTTTACGAATCGCAATACGTATGTCGGTCCCTATAGCTTTATGATCACTTAAAACATATCCTAAGCCAATCCCTTTGCCTAAAGAAGGTGCCATTGTACCAGACGTCACAATTCCAATTTCATTTCCTTCTGTATCTTCAATTCGGTAGTCTTTTCTTGGAATTCCTCGTTCCAATAACTCAAAACCAACCAGTCGTCGCTCGGTTCCATTTTGTTTTTGAAGCTCAAGAGCTTCAGAATTTGTGAAGGTTTTTGTGAATTTAGTTACCCATCCCAAGCCAGCTTCAATTGGTGAGGTTTCATCGTTTATATCATTCCCATAAAGGCAGTACCCCATTTCAAGTCGTAATGTATCTCTTGCAGCTAATCCAATAGGTTTAATCTCGTAAGATTTACCTGCTTCAAAGACGCGTTCCCAAATTTGTTTAGCATCTGAGTTTTTACAATAAATTTCAAAACCACCACTTCCAGTGTATCCAGTTGCCGATATAATAACATCTTTAACTCCTGCAAAATCAGAAATTGTGAAATTATAAAAATTAATACTTGATAAATCTACACTAGATAAAGATTGCATTGCATCTACTGCCTTTGGACCTTGAATAGCTAAAAGCGAGTAGTCTTCACTACTGTTTTTCATCTTAGCTCCCATTGAATTTTTAGAAACAATCCAATCCCAGTCTTTATCTATGTTACTAGCATTAACGACTAGTAAATAGGAATCTTCTTTTAATTTGTAAATAATCAAGTCGTCTACAATCCCCCCTAAGTCGTTAGGTAAACAACTGTATTGCGCTTTTCCTATTGTTAGTTTAGAGGCATCGTTTGAAGAAACCTTTTGAATCAGCTCTAGTGCCATTGGCCCCTCAATAATAAATTCACCCATATGTGATACATCAAATACGCCAACCCCTTCACGAACAGTTTGGTGTTCAAGCGTTACTCCTTCATACTGCACAGGCATTATATACCCGGCAAAAGGAACCATCTTTGCATTAAGTGCTTCGTGTATTGAATGGAGTGCAATTGTTTTCATAGTGAATCGTATTTTCACTACAAATTTAAACAAAAATAGGAACTGAAGCTGTTTATAGCTGCGTTAAAAAAGCCTTAAATTCTGTATAGTTATTAACCGCTGTTGCTACTTTAGTTTTATCAATGACTGCCTTAATTTGTTCAGGTAACGGAATATCAATGTCAATAACTGATTCTACAACATCTAAAAACTTAGTGGGGTGGGCTGTTTCTAAGAAGACACAATGCGCTTCTTTATTGGTAGTCAAGTAGGATTTACTTCCTAAATATCCTACAGCTCCGTGAGGATCTGCAACATAGCCAGTTGTTTGATAAATCTCCTCTAAAGCTTCTTTGGTTTCTTTATCGGTAAAACTGAATGAGGATAAATTTGATTTTAAAGTATTAAAATCGTTGTCATAAATGGCTTGAATACGAATAAAATTACTTGGGTTTCCGACATCCATTGCATTACTAACTGTTTGAACTGAAGGCTTAGGCTCATAATTAGTAGATTTTAAGTAGCGTGTTACTACATTATTGTCATTATTAGAAGCAATGAAATGTTTGATGGGTAAGCCTAGCTTTTGTGCAATCATACCCGCACATACATTACCAAAGTTTCCGCTTGGAACTGAAAAAACAATGTCTTTGTATTTGTTTTTTAACTGCTTGTAAGCAAACATAAAATAAAACATTTGAGGAAGCCATCGAGCCACATTAATTGAATTTGCAGAAGTGAGTTGCATTTTTGAAGTAAGTTCTTCATCTAAAAATGCTTTTTTTACCATGTCTTGACAATCATCAAAAGTGCCCTCTACTTCTAAGGCGGTAATATTTTGTCCTAAAGTAGTTAGTTGTTTTTCTTGAATATTACTTACTTTCCCACTTGGGTATAAAATAACGACTCTTACGCCTCTGACCCCTAAAAACCCATTGGCAACTGCACCTCCAGTATCTCCTGATGTGGCTACTAATACGGTAACTTCGTTAGAGTTATTTTTATTGAAATAGCCTAAACATCGCGCCATAAACCGTGCACCCACATCCTTGAAAGCCATTGTTGGACCGTGAAATAACTCTAATGTAGATATAGAATCTGTGAGTTTGACAACAGGAAAATCAAAGTTTAGTGTTTCGGACACAATAGTTTTTAAAACAGCTTCGGGAATTTCGGGGCTTATGAACTGTTTGATGGCTTCATAGGCAATTTCTTCATTCGATAAAGTTTCAATTGTATCAAAGAAAGAGGGATCCAATGCCGTTATATTTTCAGGAAAATATAAGCCTTTATCAGGTGCAAGTCCTTTTATAACTGCAGTTTCAAAAGTGGTATTGGGAGCTATATTATTTAAACTGTAATAGTTCATTTTTAATTTTAGTTTAGTTTTCGGATTCCCTCCATATTAATTTTAGACACATAGACTTCAAAGGCAATATTTTGCGTTGTATATGCCTGTCTAATTGCACTTTCAACTTTAATTGCAGTCAAACGACTTTTACATAAGCTAAAAACTGATGGGCCAGAACCAGAAATACCAGTACCTAAAGCTCCATTTTTCAAAGCAGTTTCTTTGATTCTTTCAAATCCAGGAATTAATTGGCTTCTAAATGGTTCTACAACTACATCTGTTAAAGAACGACTAATTAGCTCATAGTCATTTGTGTGTAATCCATGAATCAGACTTCCTACGTTTGACCATTGTGTAATGGCCTTTTTTAAAGAAATATTTTCTGGTAATATTTTTCTAGCATCTGCTGTTTTTACTTCAATTTGGGGGTGTATAACGACTGCAAATAAATCATCGGGTGTTGGGAGTTGTAAAATCTCTAAGGGCTCTAAGCTTTTTACTAATGTAAAGCCTCCAAATAAAGCAGGTGCAATATTATCTGCATGTTCGCTTTGACTTGCAATAGCTTCTCCTTTCATTGCAAAAGCGGTAAGTTCTAGAGCAGAGTAGGGGTTGCCTAACAAAACATTCATACCATAAACACTTCCGGCTGCACTAGCTGAGCTACTTCCAACTCCGCTTCCAGGCTTGATATTTTTATAAATTTCTATTTCAAATCCGCATTCTGGATTTGCAGCCTCATACAAAGCCATTGCTGAAACACCAGCAACATTTTTAGTAACATCAAAAGGAAGGTCATAGCCTTCAATTTTAGTTATTTTAATGCCTTTATTTATTGTTTTCCGAATAATCATTTCATCTCCAACAGCCTCTAAACAAAAACCCAACACATCAAAGCCACAAGACACATTGGCGACCGTAGCAGGCGAAAAAAGTTTTATTTCATTCATTTAGTTAGTTATTTGATATTCTAATGATGTCAGCAAATAAGCCAGAAGCTGTAACTTCAGAACCTGCACCTGCGCCCTTAATAATCATTGGCTGTTCCCTGTATCTATTGGTGTAAAACATCACAATATTGTCCTTGCCTTCCAAATTATAAAATGGATGCCCTTCAGGAATCTCTTTTAAACCTACTTTAGCTTTTCCGTCTTTAAATTCCGCAACATACTTTAATTTACATTGGTTAGATGCTGCTGCAGAGTATAACTTTTGAAAATCATTCTCTGTGGTCTTTAAAGTTTCATAAAATGCTTCTACAGTTTCAGCAGCCATACATTCTTTAGGTAAAAAGGCCTCATTTTCTATGTCTGACATATTAAGCATTTCGCCACTTTCACGTGCTAAAATTAATAATTTTCTAGCCACATCAACTCCACTTAAATCAATTCTAGGGTCTGGTTCAGTGTAGCCTTCAATTTGTGCCTGTTTCACAACTTCGTGAAAGGTAGTGTTTTCATTAAAATTATTAAATATATAATTTAAACTTCCTGAAAGAACAGCATGAACAGTGTTTATTTCATCCCCTGAATTTATGAGATGTTTTAATGTGTCTATGACCGGAAGTCCCGCACCTACATTTGTTTCGAATAAAAAAGGAACATTGTATTTGTGTGACAACTGCTTTAAATCTAAATAGTTTTCAATACTACTAGAACAGGCTATTTTATTACAAGCAACGACAGCGATACTATGTTTTAAATACTGTGCATAATTAGAAGCTACAAGATCACTAGCTGTGATGTCAATAAAAATGGAGTTTCTAAGGTTAAGCGCTTTTGTAGCTTCAAAAAAGCCAATAGGATCAGATTTTTCACCATTTTTTAAAATAGAATCCCAGTCCTTTAAATCAATTCCATCTTTTTCTAAGGTCATTTTTTTAGAATTAGATAAACCAATCACTTTTAATTTGATCTTCAGGTTTGTTTTTATATATTTTTTCTGTTGTTCAATTTGATTAATTAAAGATTTCCCAACATTTCCAACTCCTGATATAAACAGATTAATTTGTTTTGTCTCTGTTTCAAAAAAGCGTTCATGTAAACAGTTTAATGCCTTTGTAACATCTGATTCTGCTATTATGGCAGATATATTACGTTCGGAGGCTCCTTGAGCAATGGCACGAATATTAACATTGTTTCTCCCTAAGGTGCTAAACATTTTACCACTTATCCCTTGGTGACTTTTCATCTGATCACCTACAACTGCTATAATTGATAGGTTAGTCTCAACCACTAGTGGATCAATTTTAAAAAGAGATATTTCATTCTCAAATTCCTTATCAATAACATACTTAGCCAGCGTGGCTTCATTGTCTGCAATTCCTATACAAATAGAATGCTCAGAAGAGGCTTGAGTGGCAATAATTACATTTATCTTTTCTCTTGCCAGCGTTTCAAATAACCGTTTTGAAAACCCAGGAATACCAACCATACCATTTCCTTGCAATGTTAATAATGCAACATTATTAATATTACTAATTCCTTTGATAGGATTAGGGTTTCTGTTTTCAACAATATGAGTAATTAAGGTACCTTCATCTTGGGGGGCTAAGGTGTTCTTAATTAATAGAGGGATGTGTTTTGAGAGTACGGGTAGTACGGTAGGCGGGTATAATACTTTGGCTCCAAAATGAGATAATTCAATAGCTTCTAAATAAGATAACTTTTTGATAGGTTTGGCATTCTTAACTGATTTTGGGTTTGTTGTAAACATGCCGCTTACGTCTGTCCATATCTGAAGTACACTGGCATTCATTGCAGCAGCTATAATAGCTGCTGTATAGTCCGAGCCTCCACGACCTAGTGTTGTAATTTCTCCATTTTCAGATTTTGAGATAAACCCTGGAAGTATGGTTATGATCTTGTCATTACTACCAAAATAGGTAATAATGTTTTCATTTGTTTCTCCAAAATTTACAGCAGCGTTTGTGAAATTTGAATCTGTAACGATTAGATTTTGTGAATTTTTTAATTGAATATTTAAGTCATGTAATTTCATCGTTTCGTAAATAATTAACGAAGAAAGTAATTCTCCAAAACTTAAAAGTTTATCTGTAGTTTTAGGGGACAGTTCATTTATCAAATAAATACCATCTAATATTTTTTCTAGCTTTGAAAGGTGGTTTAAAACAATGTCTAAAGTGGTTTCGTGTGCTTCCCCAGTTAATAAGCCGTCAACAACTTCAATATGCTTCAAGCGTAAGGATTCAAAATCTTCTTTGTAGTTTTTGTTTTTTTCAATAGCCTTGTTAGCCGCCGCCAGTAATTTATCTGTAATTCCTCCAATAGCAGAGACAACTACGGATACATTTTCTGATAAAGATTCATTTTTTATAATCTCTATAACTTTCTGTATGTTTTTTGCGGAACCTACGGATGTTCCACCAAATTTTAAGACTTTCATTTTATTTTTTTTGAATTATTTAAAAACGATTGTTTTGCATTAAACAATAGTTTGAAAGAGGATTTATATATCAATTAGACCCAAAAGGGTAATAATAAGCATTGAAATTGTGATAAACCTAATGTTTGAATACAACAATCCCGAGGAGAGTGAGTGTGACTTAATATTTGTACTGTTCATAATAAATAAATATACTCTCAAAAGTATCAAATTTACAGGGCTAAAAAAAAAATTACTATAATTTTATAGATTAATGAATTTAGAGGGTTTAAATTTTTAATACTTAGCAAAAACACACTTATTTATAAACATTTCTTAATGTAAAGAAATACCATAAATTTTCTAGTCTCTTCTCCTTTCTTCAAAATGTTGATGACTGTTTAATAAATAGTGTTTAAATATTTATTTTTTTTGGATTTAAAGCAATCTTATTATTAATTTTGCATATAACTTTTGAATAATACAACACATGCAACGCGACGAACAAATTTTTGAATTAATTAAAGCTGAAAAAGAACGTCAAATCAATGGTATTGAATTGATCGCTTCTGAAAACTTTACAAGTGAACAAGTAATGGAGGCTACGGGCTCTGTCCTTACCAACAAATATGCTGAAGGTTACCCTGGTAAGCGTTATTATGGTGGTTGTGAAATTGTTGATGAAGTTGAACAAATAGCAATTGACCGCGCTAAGACTTTGTTTGGTGCTGCTTGGGCTAATGTACAACCGCACTCTGGTAGTCAAGCAAACACTGCTGTGTTTCATGCGTGTTTAAAAGTAGGGGATAAGATCTTAGGATTTGATTTATCTCACGGGGGCCACCTAACACATGGTTCTCCAGTTAACTTTTCGGGTCGTTTATACAATCCTGTATTTTATGGAGTTGAAAAGGAAACAGGCGTTTTGGATTATGATAAGATTCAAGACATTGCAACCAAAGAACACCCTAAGTTAATTATCGCTGGTGCTTCTGCTTATTCTCGTGATATTGATTACAAACGATTCCGTGCTATTGCAGACAGTGTAGGGGCATTATTACTTGGAGATATTTCTCACCCTTCAGGACTCATTGCTAAGGGAATTTTAAACGATCCTTTGCCACATTGCCACATAGTTACAACTACTACTCACAAAACACTTAGAGGCCCTAGAGGCGGGCTAATTATGATGGGTACTGATTTTGAAAATCCTTTTGGAATTACCTTAAAATCTGGAAAAGTACGTATGATGTCTTCCTTATTGGATTCTGCTATATTTCCTGGAAACCAAGGCGGGCCTTTAGAGCACGTTATTGCTGGAAAAGCCATTGCTTTTGGAGAAGCTTTAACAGATGATTTTTTACATTATATTTTACAAGTTAAAAAGAATGCGGATGCGATGGCTCAAGCCTTTGTAAAGCGCGATTACCATTTAATTTCTGGTGGGACTGATAACCACATGATGTTGATTGATTTACGAAACAAGAATATTACTGGAAAAGATGCAGAAAATGCATTAGTGAAAGCGGATATTACAGTCAACAAGAACATGGTGCCTTTTGATACTCAAAGTCCATTTGTTACTTCTGGGATTAGAGTGGGAACACCCGCAATAACAACTCGTGGCATGAAAGAATCTGATATGGAAACGATTGTAGCGCTTATTGACGATGTTATTAATAACCATGACGATGAAGCTAAGCTTGAAGCCATTGCTCAAAAAGTAAATGCACTAATGAGTCACCGCCCTTTAGTTTCTTAAATAACCGATAGTTTTATATAAAAAAAAACCTGCTATTAAGCAGGTTTTTTTTGTTTCTAGTATTGTTTGTTAGGAGTCAAACAAATCACCTGGATCGTCTAGTCCAGATTGTGCTTGAGCCTTTTTAGGGTCTAATATCATAT
>Ga0115569_10002206_pt1 | contig 14856 bp, 15 predicted proteins | sample COGITO_mtgs_1205_2_FD_87295 | JGI IMG/M metagenome (GOLD analysis project Ga0115569, IMG submission 87295) | Pelagic marine microbial communities from North Sea - COGITO_mtgs_120503 | ecosystem: Environmental > Aquatic > Marine > Epipelagic | place: Germany:Helgoland, sampling site Kabeltonne... | reverse complement strand
GTAAACGATGAAAATGATGACTCGCTTTTTGGAATTTTTCATTGTTTTACTGGAGACATTAATCAGGCAAATCAAATATTGAAATATGGCGGGTTCAAGTTAGGTTTGGGAGGGGTGTTAACTTTTAAAAACTCAGGCTTAGATAAAACTATTTCACAAATAGATATGGAACATTTAGTACTAGAAACCGACTCCCCTTATTTAGCTCCTGTGCCGCATCGAGGAAAACGAAATGAAAGTGTCTATTTAAAGCTTGTTGCAGAAAAGTTAGCCGAAATAAAAAATTTACCTTTGAGCGAAGTAGCAAAAATAACTACCGAGAACGCAAACCAAGTGTTTTATGGAAAATAAATCGAAAGTCATATTAATATATACAGGGGGAACCATCGGTATGGTTCAAGATCCTGACACAGGACAATATAAACCATTCGATTTTGATACGCTGTTACAACACGTTCCTGAAATCTCTCTTCTGAACGTTGAGTTGTCTACGACCTCTTTTGACAAGCCAATTGATTCTTCTAACATGTCTCCTAAAACATGGGGAGAAATAGCTTCGAAAATTGAACAGAATTATGAATCACAGGATGGATTTGTGATTCTGCACGGGACGGATACTATGTCGTACACTGCGTCTGCATTAAGTTTTATGTTATCGGGCCTAAATAAACCGGTTATTCTTACTGGCTCCCAATTGCCAATCGGAGTTGTAAGGACTGATGGCAAGGAGAATTTAATAACTGCAATTGAAATTGCAGCAGAAAAAGAGGATGGGAAACCCATTGTCCCAGAAGTAGGGATTTATTTTGAATATCAGTTGTTAAGGGGCAATCGATCTTATAAGTCAAGTGCAGCGTATTTTGATGCATTTCGTTCAGAAAACCATCCAAAGCTTGCAGAGGCAGGAGTGCACTTGTCTTTTAATTATTCTGCTATTAAAGACTTTAAGGAAGCGAATTTGAGCGTCCAGACAGCAATGGCTGAAAATGTTGCTTTGTTAAAGCTTCATCCGGGAATTAGACAAGAGGCTGTTCGTGCTATGTTAAACCAGAATGAAGTTAAGGCGCTGGTAATGGAGAGCTATGGCTCGGGAAACGCTTTAACTGAGCAATGGTTTTTAGATGAATTAAGTTCAGCAATAGAAAGAGGACTAATAATATTCAATGTCACTCAATGCAATGGAGGAAGTGTTGAACAGGGTAGATATGAAACAAGTTCATCATTTAATTCGATGGGTGTTATATCGGGATACGATATTACAACGGAAGCAGCAATTACTAAATTGATGTATTTATTAGCGAAAGGAATTAGTAAAGATGAGGTTATTACCAATCTAAAAATTTCGTTAGCTGGGGAAGTAACGATTCCTGTATAGTTTCAAAACAAACTTTATATTTGAGCCTTCAAAATGGCAAAAAAGAAAAAATACACAGTTGTAGAGTCTTCTGAAGAAGATGCTGTTCAACAAGAACAAGCAATACCAGCAAGTGTAGTTCCGGACAATGTAGTTAATGACGATAAAGCGGAACAGCGAATCCAGGATCAGTTTTTTCGTTGGCCAATGCTTATTGTTTTTTTACTAGGGTTGGGTTTATATATCCAAACAGCCAACTACGAATACGCGCTTGATGATAAATTGGTAATTACTCACAATTATATAACCAAGAAAGGATTTGCAGGAATTGGGGAACACTTTCAAACAGATTTTTTGGTTGGCTTTTTTGGAAAACAAAAGAACTTATTAGAAGGAGGTCGTTATCGACCGCTGTCCTTAGTTTCTTTTGCTATTGAGAATGAGGTTTTTGGTAAGAAGCAACAAAATGCAAAGGGTCAATACATTGTAGACAAGGATGGAGATCAATTATATACCTATAACGCGGCCGTAGGTCATGTCTTTAATGCGATTTACTACGCTTTCATTGGCCTAGTGTTATTCTTAATTTTATATAAGCTATTCCCTCCTGAAAAAACCAGAGCATGGTATTTATCATTCCCCTTAGTTGCAACCTTAATTTTTGTAACACACCCATTGCATACTGAAGCGATTGCAAACATTAAAGGGAGAGATGAATTAATGAGTTTATTGGCGGGTTTAGGCACATTGTATTTTAGTGTTTTGTACATTCAAGACAAAACTAGAAGCATGAAGAATTTAATCTTATCTGGTCTTTGTTTTATTTTGGCAATGTTATCTAAAGAAGGAATAATAACTTTTATCGCTGTTGTTCCTTTAACACTTTTATATTTTTCCAATGAAAAATACAAAACTATTTTCATTGCAACTTCACCTTTGATAATAGGTACAGTTTTATATTTCATATTTATGAGAATTCCTGTTCTGGGACAATTTGATATGCATTATGAAAGTAATGGCAGCATACTAGAAGCGTGGAAATTAGCAGCAAAATCTTCGACACGTTCTGCAGATCAGCTAACTCCAGAGCTGATGAATATGCCTTTTATGTATTTGGAGAAGTATAGCGGTGATTGGTGGGCAACAATATTTTATACCCTAGGGATGTATATTAAGTTACTTTTTGTGCCACATCCTTTAACTCATGATTATTACCCTTGGTATCCATTGGGTGAGTTCATGTATAACAGCAACGTTAATGTGAAAACTCAAGCATACCCTTATCTAAAAATGGCAGACCCTAGAGCCTTTTTGCCGATGTTGTTATATATTGGGTTGATTGGTTATGCGTTGAGAGATTTCTTTCGAATACTTATGGGTAAGACAAAAAAAAATATCGTTTCGTATTCAATTTTGTTCTACATGGGTACGCTTTTCTTAGTTTCAAATATCCCAATTCAAGTGGGAACATTCCTTAATGAACGTTTTATGTTTGTTCCTTCAATTGCTTATGCTCTCTTAGCGGCACATTTTCTGCTGAATTGGCTGCCAACAAAAATAAAATCGCCTGCAATTTATCAAAAAACAGTTACTGGGGTATTGGCTATTCTGCTGTTAAGTTTTTCCTTTAAAACAGTTTCGAGAAATCGATCTTGGAAAAATGACTTTGCACTATCGGTTGGTGATGTTGAAGTCTCTGGAAATAGTGCTAAATCAAATATGTCAGCAGGTTTAGCATTGGTTGATGAATCAAAAAAGTATCGAACGGATAATCCGAAAGAAGCAATTCAAATGTTGAATAAAGCGGAGAAACATTTGGCAAGAGCGCTTAATATTTACCCTCGCTATATTCAGCCAATGTTAATTATGGGTAACTGCTATTATGAAATGGCTAACTACTATGAAACCGTAGGCGATAAACCTATGACGATAACGAGTTACGAAAATGCCATTTTGTATTTTGAAAAGTGTTTGAAATTAAATCCTCAATATGAGTACTCGGTAAAGAACTTAGAACACGTTGGAGATTTATGTACCACAAAGAAGTATTTTGCAACCGCGGCCAAAAGTTATGAAACGCTAATAAGCTATGACAAGACTAATATTAAAAGGGTGTACGTAAAGCTTGGCGAATTATACGGTAAGAATCTTGGAGATTTACAAAAATCTAAACTTTATCTAGTAGAAGCATATAAATTGGATTCTGAAAGCTCTGAAATCCTTCAGAAATTAGGAGTTGTTTATGCTATGTTAGGCGAGCACCAAAATTCGATTGATATTTTTACGAAAGCATTAGAAAAGCATCCAGATAATCCACATGTATTAATGAACATGGGTATCGCATACAAGAATATGGGACAAGTTGAAGTTGGTCAATCATACTTAGATAGAGCCTTTGCGCTTGAGCCTAAGCTTCGTGGAGGCCAACCTCAATCAAAATAAGTCTTGGCTTAATAATTGTTAAATCTTGACCCATAAAAAGGTCTTTACTTGAATTATTATCTAGTGACATTGAAAACTATATGCAGATAAAGTTTTTTTTGTATTTTGCACGCCCGTTGACAAGGAGGTCACTCCTTCAATAAAAAGGAGAGGTGGCCGAGTGGCTTAAGGCGCACGCTTGGAAAGCGTGTGTACAGCAATGTACCGGGGGTTCGAATCCCTTCCTCTCCGCGTTGACTGAATCAAATGTTTACATTTGAATTTAGTCCAAAACAAGGAGAAGAGGGCTGTGAAACAATCCTTTCCTCTCTGTAGGAAAAAGTTCTTTTAAATGAAATTGAATAAATTAAACCATTAAATAAAATCAATAAATTAGTAAGATGAAAAAGTTTTTTACATTATTAGCTGTTATCGGAATGTTCACCTTTGGTGCTTCAAACTTATATGCTCAACCTGAAGAAGAAGCTGAACAAACAGAAGAAGTTATTGAAGCTGTTGAGGGGGATTCTTCAACTGCAGCGGAAGAACCAGTAGTCGAGGAAGTCGAAGCTCCAGTTGAAGAGGTTGCGACCCCTCCAGCACCAGCCGAAGAAGTTGAAAAGACATTTCACCAAGTTGTTAAGCAAAAGTTTATTGAAGGTGGACCAACTTTCATGGCAGTTGTACTTGTATGTCTAATCTTCGGATTAGCTATTGCAATTGAACGAGTTATTTATTTAAGTATGGCTACAACTAATACGAAGAAATTAGTTAACGATGTTGAAGATGCACTTTCTTCAGGTGGTGTTGAAGCAGCAAAAGAAGTTTGTAGAAATACTCCAGGTCCAATTGCAAGTATATACTATCAAGGATTAGATAGATCAAGTGAAGGTATTGATATGGTTGAAAAATCAGTTGAAGCTTATGGTGGTGTTCAAATGGGATTACTAGAAAAAGGACTGTCTTGGATTTCATTAGCAATTGCTCTAGCTCCCATGCTTGGTTTCATGGGAACGGTAATTGGTATGATTGGCGCATTTGATAAAATTGCTGCAGCAAATAACATTTCACCAGCAATTGTTGCTGAAGGTATTGGTATGGCACTTATTACTACAGTATCCGGGCTTATTGTGGCTATGATTCTACAATTTTTCTACAATTTAATTGTTGCAAAAATTGACGGGATTGTTAACGACATGGAAGATGCTTCGATTACTTTAATTGATTTGATATTAAAGCACAATGTTTCATCTAAATAATTGAAACTATGTTAAGCAAAATTTTACAAATATTTGTTACTGGATCAATCGTAATTGGTTTGGCACTGGCACTTCTCACTGTAATGGATTTCACTGGTTCTGATTGTGCAGATTGTTGGCCATTTGAGAACTTGATTGGTTACAGTTACATATTGACAGGAGTTCTTGTTCTAGCTGCATTGGCAGGGGCAGGTATAGGAATTATGAAAAAACCAGAATCGTTAAAAATGATGTTGGTAGGAATTGGTGGAACAATTTTATTGTTTGGAATTAGTTATGGAATGGCTTCAAGTGAAATCACACCTAATCTTGCAGCACTTGGTGGAGACTTATCCGAGGGAACTGTAAAGATGGCTGATACTGGACTAATAGCAATGTATATTATGATGTTTTTGTCTATTGCCGCAGTTGTATTCTCTTCAATTATGAAAATTGTAAGAAGATAGTATGCCACGTAAAAGAGAAGCCCAAAATGAGATTAATGCTGGTTCAATGGCCGACATTGCATTCTTGTTACTGGTATTTTTCTTGGTAACAACTACAATGGATAGTAGCTGGGGAATTCAACGTAAGTTGCCACCTCCACCAGAGCCAAATCAGGAGAATATCGACATCAAACAACGTAATGTATTTGTTGTATTAGCTAATGCTAACGACCAATTATTGGTTGAAGGAGAATTACTTTTGATAGACCAGGTTCGTGAAAAAGCAAAAGAGTTTATTGTAAACCCCGCACGAAAAGAATCGCTTCCTGAATGGGAGGATGTATCAGTTTCAATTGCGAAGCAAAAAATATCGGATTATACCGCAGCAGGTAATGCTGAAAAAGTTACTGTTTGGCAAAAAAGATTAGCTGCTGCTGAATTGATTGGCGAGTATACAATTACTAAACAAGTAATCTCTCTTCAAAATGATAGAGGCACATCGTACAAGTTATACATACAGGTTCAAAATGAATTAGCTGCTGCATATCGCGAGTTAAGAGATGAGCTATGTATGAGTGAATTTAGGATGACTTTTGCTGAATTGGAAGAGGCTTCTAAATCTAACAAAGAAGATGGTTCTTTAAAGAAGAAGCTTAAAGCGATTAAAACTGTTTATCCTCAGAAAATTTCTGAAGCTGAACCTAAAAACTTAGGAGGATAGTATGTCAAAGTTCAAAAAAGATGGAGGCCGTGCTTTACCGCCAGTATCTACTGCTGCATTACCCGATATTGTATTTATGCTACTGTTCTTCTTCATGGTTACTACAGTGATGAGGGAAGTGGATTTGAAAGTAAAGCAAACTAGTCCTGCGGCTACTGAGATACAAAAACTTGAAAACAAGTCGTTAGTGCATTACATATACATTGGAGAACCAGTAGATACTGAAAAATTCGGTACTGAACCTAGATTACAATTAGCAGATGATTTTGGAACTGTTGCAGATGTTGGGCCTTACATTATTCAAAAAAGAACTGAAGTTGTTGAAGGGCTAATACCAAAGTTGACTACATCTCTAAAAGTTGATAGAGACGTTAAAATGGGGGTTATTACTGATGTAAAGCAAGAGCTTAGAAAAGTATCTGCGCTGAAACTTAACTACGCGACTGTGGAAGGCGGTCTAGATAAATAGAACAAAAACTTTAAGGCGGTCTATGACCGCCTTTTTTGTCACTCAAAAATTGATTTCAGCTCAGTAGCTTCACTGGGTTTCATTTTTCCACCAAGTATCAAGCTAAGCTCTCTTCTTCTTAGTGCAGATGCAAATCTCTCCTTTTCTAAATCAGTTTCAGGAATAAGGCCAGGTACTTCAATAGGTGTTCCGATTTGGTCGATCGCTACAAATGTATAAATGGCCTCGTTACACTTAATTTTCTTTCCAGATGACGGGTGTTCAACGTTAACATCGATAAAGATCTCCATAGAAGTACTAAAAGCTCTAGATACTTGCGCCTCTAGAGTAACAATATCGCCTACTTTAATTGGGTAATTGAATGAGATGTTGTTTACAGAAGCGGTTACCACCACTCTATTACTGTGCCTATGAGCAGATATTGCAGCTATTTCATCCATCCACGCCATAAGCTGACCACCAAATAAATTACCTAATTGGTTACCTTCATTAGGTAGTACTAATTTAGTTGTTGTAGTTCTCGATTCTTGTGATTTTTTATGTTTCAAACCTCTGTTTTTGATTGCCCCAAAATTATAAATAATACCTTTACACTATGGATATACTTAGTGCTATAAAGGCACTACATATAATTTTTGTGGTTAATTGGTTTGCAGGCTTGTTTTACATCGTGCGACTGTTTATATATTTTGTGGAGGCGGAAGAAAAGGATGATATGGAAAGGAATATCCTCCAAGCTCAATATAAATTGATGCAAAAAAGGCTTTGGTATATTATTACTTGGCCATCGGCTGTAATTGTAATTATTACAGGACTATATCTTGCCCACAAGTTAAATTATTGGTTGCAACCTTGGATGCAGCTTAAGCTAGGGATGGTTTTTCTTCTTTTTTTATATCATCTAAAATGTGGGCAGATATATTCTCAGCTGCAAAATGATTTAATAAAATGGAGGTCAACAAAACTTCGCCTTTGGAATGAAGTAGCCACTTTATTTTTAATCTCAATTGTATTTGTTATAGTGATGAAACACCTGCTTAATTGGATATGGGGTGTAGCTGGAATTATGGGTATTGCCGTGACTATTATGATAGCCGTTAAATGGTATAAGAAGAAGAGAGAAAATTAGCGTGCCCATAGATGGGTAATAGTGCCTTCAGATATTTTAATGAATAGTACAAATTTCAGAAGAAATAAATGGCTTAGTAGGTTGGGTAAATTTTACGCTAAAAAGCTATTAATTTATTTCAACGTTATTGTTGTTTTACCAATATCGGCTCCTGCGCAATATATTTCACAGATATATTTTCCTGAAGGAATAGAGCCAATTACTTCATAATAGAAACATTGGTCTAATTCAACGTTACTATATTTCACCTCGCGTTTTAGACTGTAAAAGGCAGAAGCACCTCCCCCAAATTCGAATTTACCATCTGTATCGTCATTCGCAGGTAGAATAGTCGCATCAGGCGCAATTATTCGAACATGAATGACTTTTGTGCCAGCATCGGCAATTTCGTTTTTATTTAATGTAAAACAGACTTTCAATTTGTTAGCTTTAGAAGCTTTAGATGTCTCACGATGTACATTGTTAGATTTAACTCGCTGAGCAATAACCATAACATCTAGCGCCTCCATTCGTTGCCCGATCCTAACCATAGTAGATAGTTCTTCTTTTTCTTTTGTAAGATTTGTTGTCTTATTTTTTTCTTCGCCTAATTTCTTATTTATTTCAGCCTTTTCTACAATTAGAGTTTCATTTAGTGTATTTAGAGAATCTATCGTTTGAACGTATCCTTGCATAATTACTCTTAGCGTTTGGGTCTCTTTTCTCAATTTGGCAATAGTCCAGTTTTTGTTTTTGGCTTGCTGAATAAGTTCTTCAATTTTTTCTCTTTCGGCTAAAAGTTCCTCACTTAGATGATCATTATTCGCATAAAGCGTATCATATTGTACTTTCATAGCTTCCAATTCTGAAATAACGCGCGTCTTTTCTTCCTGAATTTCAGTCGATGTAGCCTCGCAATTTTGTAATTGCTTCTCTAAATCACCCTTTTCTGTAAAGAGCATTCCTGCATATCCTGCAGCGAGCAGGAGCAGAAGTAATACTATAATTAACGGAATTTTACTGTTTCCTTTTTTTGCTTCTGGTGGTGTTAGTTTATCTTCCATGGTTTTAGCCTTTATTCAACAAATGTATTTACTTTGAAAACGATGTTAGGATGGTTAAAAGATTTTATTTCACTTATTTATCCACATTTATGTGCTTCATGCGGTAAAACGCTGTACCGAAAGGAAAATTGTATATGTAGTTTTTGTAAAATTTCTTTTCCAAAAACTAATTTCCATAACGAGAAAGATAATCCGATTTCTAAAATATTTTGGGGCAGGGCCGAAGTTCACAGTGCAGCCGCATATTGTTTTTTTAATAAAGGAGATAAAATTCAGCATGTAATGCATGAATTAAAGTACAAAGGAAATGCTCAAGTAGGAGTTGAAATGGGTAAGCTCTATGGATCTGACTTGGAAAAATCTGACTTATTTTCGAATGCCGACTTCCTAGTTCCCGTTCCTTTGCATAAAACTCGGCAAAAGAAACGTGGATATAATCAAGCAGAAGTTATTGCTAATGGATTGTCTGAAACAATGAGAATACCGGTTGATATTGCAACGCTAATAAGAGGAAAATATAATGAAACGCAAACCAAAAAATCACATTACGAACGATGGAAAAATGTTGATTCAATTTTTGAAATTACCGACTTTAATAGATTTTTAAATAAACACGTAATTATTGTTGATGACGTTATAACAACTGGCTCAACAATGGAAGCATGCGTGCAAACATTATTGCTGGTCGATGGAATAAAAGTAAGTGTGGTCACTTTAGCTTACGCTTAACTAATATATTTGTAGAATGGTACAGGAAATAACAATATCTAGAACTACTAGAGCTGAGAAATACAAGGAGTTATTGCCACAAATTAAAGGTCTAGTTGCTGGAGAGTCTGACTTGATAGCCAATCTAGCTAATATTATGGCTGCCCTTAAATTCTCCATGGGGTTTTTATGGATTGGTATTTATTTGGTAAAAGATGAAGAGTTAGTATTAGGCCCATTTCAAGGACCAGTCGCATGTACTCGTATTCAAAAAGGGAATGGTGTTTCAGGCAAAGTTTGGCAAGAGAAACGAACAATTATTGTTGCTGATGTAGATAAGTTTCCTGGGCATATTATTTGTAGCTCTGAATCAAGATCGGAGATAGTTTTGCCCATAATGAAAGATAATGAAGTGGCGATGATAATGGATTTGGACAGTAGTTCCCTCAATGATTTTGATGCTATTGATGAAAAGTATTTGCAAGAAATCGTTGCGATTATAGAAGAATTATTTTGAGAAAATATCGTTCATATTTGCCAACATTTATCTTGCTATTTTTGATAAGTTGTGCGCAGCAATCGTCTCCAAGTGGGGGAGCTAAAGATATAGAACCACCCAAAGTTGTGCAATCTGTTCCTGCCAATTTTTCATTGAACTACGTAGGTAATTCAATTGAATTAAAGTTCGATGAATATGTTCAGATTAACAATTTGAAAGAGCAATTGTTGGTTACGCCTTCATTAAAGTTTCCTTTAGAATTTCAGCTTGTTGGAAAGACCCTCAAGATAACTTTTGTTGACAGTCTTAAGCCTAACACGACATATCAGTTCAATTTCGGCGAAGGGATAAAGGATATTAAAGAAAGCAATCCACTAGATAGCAACCTATTTCTATTTTCGACCGGGAATTACATTGATTCTTTAACCATTAAAGGAAGGTTAAAAGATGCATTTACGCTAGCACCATTAGAAAACACATTGGTAATGTTGTATGAGGATATCGTAGATTCCATTCCTTACAATGAACGCCCAACTTATGTATCTAAGACAGACAAATCGGGATTTTTTGATATTTCTTATTTGCCGAGAGGCGAGTTTATGTTAGTAGCTGTTAAAGATGAGAACGCCAACTATTTATTTGATCCTTTGTCTGAATTAGTTGGTTTTACTGATGAGTTAGTGTCGTCAAATGATACAAATCAGAGTGTAATACATCTGTTTAATGAGAAACACGCAAATCAATACGTGAAGAGTGCGTCCAGTCCTGAATTTGGTAAAGTAATGTTTGAATTTAATGACCCAACGGTAAATCCTTCTGCCAAGTTGATTGGTCAGAGTTTTAAAAAACAGTGGTACATCGCTGATTTGAATCAGACAAAAGATACATTGGTTTATTGGATAACAGAGACAGTTGATACATTGCAGTTCCAAGTAAGCGATGAAGATAAAATTATTGACACGGTTGATGTAATAATGCGTTCAAAGCCTAAAGAAAAGAAATGGAGTAGGCAAAAATTAAAGATAAAAATTAATGGAAAATCTTCTCGTAACATGGATTTGTTCGCACCGTTAGTTTTTAACAGCCAACATCCAGTAACGGGATATGATGAAAAAATGATTCTTTTGGTAGAGAACGAAAAAGATACAATTTCAGTTAAACTGAAATCGGAGGACAAAGCATTACGTAATTATTTTTTCGAATATGAATGGAAAGAAGATGCATCATACTCTTTAAGTATTTTGCCAGGTGCTTTTTTAGATTGTTTTGGGTTACAGAATGACACGATTCAAGCAAAGTTTAGTACTCCAACATGGAATAAATATGCTGATGTAAATTTATCTTTGGAGCTACCAAAAAGTTGTAAATCTGGATTGATTCAGTTGCTTACTCAACAGCAAGAAGTGCTGCAGGAGAACAGCCTGTCAATGAATGGAATAATAACTTATAAGCATCTGCAGCCAGGAAAATACCTAGTTAAAATGGTATATGACGAGAATGAAAATGGCAAGTGGGATACTGGAAATTTACTGCAGAAACAGCAACCGGAAAAGGTTATTTATTACTCAGGAAGCATTGAAGTAAGAAGCGGTTGGGATGCTGACCTTATTTGGAAAATTAAGGACTAAGAAGTGATTTTAAAATTATCGGCATCTGCTGATACCGGGAATTTTTTTCGATAGCTCTCTAAATTATTCCATGACAATTTAATAGTTTCAGTGCGTTGTTCGTTAGGCTGTATTGTACTTATAACATCTCCTTTTGGTTCAATAATGCCCGAATTCCCTGAATGTGGTATTTCGTTTCCATCATTTCCAATTCTATTTACACCAACAACATAACACTGATTTTCATGTGCTCGGGCTTGCAATAACGTGCTCCATGCAGAAGAACGAACTGCAGGCCAATTTGCAACATATATTAGGCAATCGTATTCTTGATTTAGGTTCCTACTCCAAACAGGAAATCGTAAATCGAAACAAATTAGCGGACAAATTTTCCAGCCTTTTAGCTCAACGATAAGTTTTTTAGCCCCTGCACTGTATTGTTGGTGCTCCCCTGCGAAACGGAAAAGATGACGTTTATCGTAGGTTTCATATGTGCCATCGGGACGAACCCAAATGAGCCGATTATAATATGATTTTTTTTCTTTTACTATAATACTCCCTGTAATAGCACAATTTTTATCAGAAGCCCAGCTGCGCATTCTTCTTAAGGTCTCACTGTCTGTGTTCTCGGCGAATTGAGAGGGTTTCATTGAGAACCCAGTGGTAAACATTTCGGGCAAAATTATTAGGTCTGTCTCTTCAGTTATCGCATTTATTTTTTGGGAGAACATCGTTAGATTTTCCTCCTTTCGTTCCCAAAAAAGTGGTGTTTGAATGATAGAAAATTTTAAATCTTGCATAATATTTCAGAAGCTTTTTCAAGTGTTTCGTTGTCTTTTGCAAAACAAAAACGCAACACTTTGCTATCTGGAGCGCTGTTGTAAAAAACAGACACAGGAATAGATGCTATTTTATTGTGTTCGGTTAACTGAATAGCAAATTCCGTATCTTTAATATCCGTAATTTCAGAGTAATCTAGAAGCTGAAAATAAGTTCCACCTGCAGGAATTATCTTAAATCTACTTTCTTTCAATAAATCACAAAATATGTCTCTTTTTTTTTGGTAAAAGTTAGGCAGGGAAAGGTAGTTGTTTTCGTTTTTAAGGTATTCTGCAAGTGCATATTGCGTAGGTGTATTTGCAGAGAATACGTTAAATTGATGCACTTTTCTAAATTCTGCCATTAAGTTTTCGGGAGCAATGCAGTAACCCATCTTCCAACCGGTATTATGAAAGGTTTTCCCAAAAGAATATACGGCAAAACTATGTTCTGCAAGTGTTGGGTAACGAGCAACACTTTGATGCTCTTTGCCGTCATAAATAATATGTTCGTAAACTTCATCGCTTAAAACAATAATATTACTTGCTCTAACAATTTTCTCTAAACTCAACATATCTTGAGTTGTAAGAATTGTACCTGACGGATTATGGGGAGTATTGATGATAATCATACGTGTTTTTCGTGTGATCATTTTTTGAACTTGGTCCCAATCTATAATAAAATTTGGTGCTGTAAGCTGAATAAAAACAGGTTTACCACCATTTAGTTCAATTGCAGGAGCATAGCAATCGTATGCTGGGGTGAATATAATAACCTCATCTTCTTCTTCTATTACGGCAGTTATTGCCGTGAATATTGCTTGAGTAGCTCCGGCAGTTATTGTAATTTCTGTATCGGAATTGTATTTAATTGAATATAACTTTTCAATCTTTTTGGAGAGCCCATTTCTTAATTCTGGAATTCCAGGCATCGGTGCATATTGGTTCTTCCCTTTTTTCATGTTCTCGAAAACAAGCTCAGATAACTCAGGAGAAATTTTAAAATCAGGAAAACCTTGCGAAAGATTAAAGGCATTGTGGTCCTTAGCTAATTTACTCATTACTGAGAAAATTGTGGTTCCTACCTTTGGAAGTTTCGACTTTAATGTATTAGGATAATGCATAGACTTTAGACGAAAATTTCCCCATCGAAACGGTGGAATTCTGTCAAAATATTTTTGTTTAACTATTTATCTGAAGTAATTGATGCGCTCATAAACTCACGATTCATTCTGGCAATATTGTCTAAAGAAATTCCTTTTGGGCATTCTACTTCGCAAGCCCCGGTATTAGTGCAGCTGCCAAAACCTTCTGCGTCCATTTGCTCTACCATATTTAAAACACGATCTTTAGCTTCTATTTTTCCTTGAGGAAGAAGCGCTAATTGAGACACTTTAGCTGACACGAAAAGCATTGCCGATGCATTTTTACAAGTCGCAACGCATGCACCACAGCCGATGCAGGTTGCAGCATCAAAAGCATGGTCCGCATCATCTTTAGGTATAGGAATAGAGTTAGCGTCCTGTGTATTTCCCGAAGTATTCACCGAAATAAACCCACCTGCATTCATTATTCTATCAAACCCTGTTCTGTCAACTACCAAATCTTTAATTACGGGGAAGGCTTTAGATCTCCATGGCTCAATATATATTGTGTCTCCGTCTTTAAATTTACGCATGTGCAACTGACAAGTAGTAACTCCTCTATCTGGCCCATGGGCTTCTCCGTTTATAAACAAAGAGCAACTTCCACAAATACCTTCTCTGCAATCATGGTCAAAAGCAACAGGCTCTTTTCCATCCGTGATAAGTTGCTCATTCATAGTATCCATCATTTCTAAAAATGACATGTGCTCTGAAATATCTTTTACCTGATAAGTCTCAATTTGACCTTTATCTTTATCGCTTTTTTGTCTCCAGACTTTAAGCGTTAAGTTCATTCCGTTTTCAGTCATGATTATTATTTGTATGAACGTTGTTTTAATTCGATATCGTTAAATGTCAATTCTTCTTTGTGTAGCTCCGCATCTTTTGGGTCTCCTTTCCATTCCCAAGCTGCAGCGTACTTGAAGTTAATATCGTCTCGTTTTGCTTCTCCTTTTTGTTCGCCATCTGGCTCAACAGACTCTTCTCTAAAATGTCCACCACAAGATTCGTTACGGTTCAGGGCATCTTTTGCAAAAAGTTCTCCTAGTTCCAAAAAGTCGGCAACTCTGCCAGCTTTTTCAAGTTCTTGATTCAATTCATTTAGGTCTCCCGGAACCATAACGTCTTTCCAAAATTCTTCTTTAATAATACGAATTTCATCAGCCGCTTCTTTTAAGCCTTGCGTATTTCTCGACATCCCTACTTTATCCCACATTACTTTACCTAAACGCTTATGGAAATGGTCTACCGATTTAGT
>Ga0115569_10002205_pt1 | contig 14860 bp, 11 predicted proteins | sample COGITO_mtgs_1205_2_FD_87295 | JGI IMG/M metagenome (GOLD analysis project Ga0115569, IMG submission 87295) | Pelagic marine microbial communities from North Sea - COGITO_mtgs_120503 | ecosystem: Environmental > Aquatic > Marine > Epipelagic | place: Germany:Helgoland, sampling site Kabeltonne... | reverse complement strand
GGTGTTATAAAACCGAAACCTTTATCTGAATTGAACCACTTTACTGTACCTTTACTCATTTTATATCTTGTTTAATGGTGAATTAAAAAATTAACATACATTCGAACTCACCAATCGAAGTAAAATTTCATTGATGTTAACCCATTAACGAGGTGTTAGAAGGCAAACAATAATACGATAAGTTATGAAAGTCTTTTAAATTTATAGAAATAGCAATCATAAATCCCATATAATAAAAAGATGCATTTAATTTTAGGGGGATGAATATTCTCTGCTGTTAGCCTTACCGTTAAATAACAAATTATTTCAAAACCTAAAAAGACGGTGCTTTCCACATTTGAATCCCGCCGGCTTTCAATTGCTGTGCGTGCCAAATATGGAACGGTCGGGTAGGGGACATAGGAGCATCCTCATTAACCATCAGAGGGCGGGTTTCCTTCCAAAACTTTTCGTATGCCTTTCGCATACTACCAACTATGTCAGGATTTTGCTTGGCAATATTTATTTTTTGTTCTGGATCAGCTTCCATATCATAGAGATTGGACCCAACCAAACGATAGCGCTGGTTTCTAACCGCAAAACTTTTCCACATGTGATCTGTCGGTTCTGAACCAGTTTTCCATCGTGCGACTTGAGTAAATAAATGACGGTCCTTCCACTTGGCTTTCGGGTTCTTAAGAAGAGGAACAAGGCTTTGCCCCTCGACTTGGTCCTTCGGCAATTGGTCAATCCCCGCAATATCCGCAAGTGTTGGTAGAAGGTCAATGTGTGCTGCAATCCTTTTGATTTTACGATTCGCCTCCAACTTACCCTGCCAACGAACAAAAAACGGTACCCTTACACCACCCTCATCAGGTGATCCTTTCTGTCCTTTCATATTCGCATTATAAACCTCCATTGGCATACCATCGATACTCCTGCCAACCTTTCCTCGCCCAGAACCGCCTCCCGTCATTCCGTTGTCAGACATAAAGATCAGGATCGTATTTTTACTCAATTTCCAGTCATCTATTTTTTTCATTAACCGACCCATATTTTCATCAATATTTTCAATCATTCCATAAAATCCGGCAGTTTTTTCAGAAAACCCTAAGTCGGTAAATCGTTTAGTATTTGAGGGGGGGGCAATGAAGGGACCGTGAGGAGCATTAGTAGAAATGAAAGCGAAAAATGGCTTCCCTTGATCCTTCATTTTTTTAATCCATCCCATTCCTGCAGTAAAAAATAGGTCTGTACAATAGCCCTCAGTCTTTACAAAAGATCCATTATGGCGAATGGTCGGATTAAAATATTTGTTTCCTGGAGCATCAGCACAAGAACAGTTATAGGCCTGCCCAATTCCTCCTGCACCATGAATAAAAGCTTCTTCGAAGCCGCGTTTGTGTGGTTGATAAGGTTCCTCATCACCTAGATGCCATTTTCCAAAAATTCCTGAAACATATCCGGCTGTTGACAAAACCTGTGGTAAAGTAACGGTGCTCAAAGCCATTCTTTCTCGCTCCAAAATGGTATGAGTAATTCCATTCTTCATTGGATGCCTCCCTGACATCAAAGCAGCTCGTGTAGGTGAACAGGTCGGGCTAACCAAAAACCTTTCGAATCTTGTACTCTGACCATGAAGAACATCCAAATTGGGAGTCCTGATCCACGGGTGGCCATGGGTTCCGATAGGTCCATACCCTTGGTCATCGGTTATTACGACTATGATATTAGGTTTCTGAGCAAAGGGTAATTCCTTACAAAACAGATTTAATATTGCTGGAAAAAGGAATAAACAAAAAAGAAATAATGTTCTTACTATCATGGATGCTTTCTTAGTATTAGGTTCGTTGTAGAAATATCATACCAAAACTTGCTATCGGTATCCACAAGCACAAAAAAACAGTAACTCCTTATTTGACCATTGAGAGGCTTTAGCACTAAGTTGTAAATAATGTCCATTCTGAAGCAGATTATCATACTACTCCTTCTCACTCCCCTATTGGAGGCACACACCTTTACGAGTGCAGATGGGATTCGTAAAATCGAAGCTTTTATCACTTCCTACGATGAAAATTCCGAAATAGTTAGTATTGTTCGAAACGACGGGAAAAATTTTAATTCCAAACTTTCAAGCTTTAGTGCCGAAAGCCAAGTTTATATTTTGAAATGGCTAGAGGGTACAAAAGAGAACTACCTCTATGTTGGGAAAGAATATCCTGGTCATCTTCAAATGTACCTTAAAATTCTTAATAATGGGGGCATTGGCTATGGACAAACTATTCTATACCGCGAGGGTATGCCCCCCGTAATTATTGGAAATGGTGTCACTCCCTTTCTCGCCTGGGTGGATGGGTACAATAAATTGGAGCAGACATATGGCCGATTTAATGCAACTAAAGTAAACTTTGACTTGATTGAAAAAAACTGGCGAGCGAGTATCTCCTTCCAGGCTAGTCGCTCATTAAGGCAATCAAACGGGGTCACAATAGTTCCTTCAGGGAATTTTTATGGTCTACCAAGCGTAGCAGGTCCCATTCTTTACCAACAACCACAAAGAGTTGTGATCATGGGCAAAAACCCTGACAAAAATTCCGTACTCGTTCTACCTCGTGGCCCAGCACCCGTCTTTATTAATCCTTATACAGGAGGAATGAATATGAATGGAGTTAGTGCAAATAATGGAGGATATTCTGGCGTTACTAGAACATACTCACGCGGAACCGGAATATCAGTACGAATTAATCGATAATAGCCTGTAACTCCAAAATATTTTTCAGCATTATTGATTTTGATAGTTGAAAGAAATTTAAAGTTGTTATTGAAAGAGAAAGTTATGGTCTTTCATTTATACATTTCTAACACTCCCCAAAATTTATTTACAGGTAAAATAATGTTTAAAAAATTTGTAGATATAATTTCAAGTCGCTCGCTTCCTAACTTATGGTACGAGATTATTTAAAAATATAAAGGGTGTACCATAAAGCTTGCACCAAGTCATCGTCATTGACTTAAACTTCATACATCAGAGTCTAATTGCTACACTTTTCTTACAAGTCAATATGGAACTTCTAAAAATGTTATGTTAGTTGGAAATAATCGATTTTAGTAGATAGACTAAGAGTGTTAATACAGATTAATTTCTAAAATAATATAAGCTATTTAAATTAACGAATAACTACAGTAAATCCTGCCTTAATATGAAAAAGATTTTGAAAATATTTTACTACTTTATAACAAGTTTATTTTTATGTCATTTTATTTACCCAGAAGATGCTGATTTCCGAAAATATGCTATGTTCGCATCAAACGCTGAAAGACCAAAAAGTGTAACACCTGTCATTACAAAAATTCCTATCAAGCTAGAAAAAAATACTCGAATCGCTTTGATTGGAAATACACTTTTCGATCGCATGCGAGATTATGGTCACTTTGAAACACTGCTTCATCAAGGTCACCCTAATCATAAATTAGTTGTACGGAATTTAGCATGGTCAGCTGATGAAATAAGTTTGCAACCAAGACCAGATAATTTTGCTGATACAGAACAACATCTAACTGCAATGAAAGCGGATATAATTATTGCCGCTTTCGGCTTTAACGAATCATTTGCTGGGCCCGAAGAAATTACAAATTTCGAAGATAGGTTGAAAAAGTATTTAACTAGTTTAGCCGGCAAAGCTTATAATGGTAAAAGTGCTCCATTAATAGTCTTAATATCTCCTATTGCGAATGAAAATATTGATTTAGTTCCTGCAGCAGACCTAAACAATAATTCTCTCCGAATTTATACAACCTCGATGAAGAAAATCGCACGCACTAAAAATGTTGGATTTATCGATGTTTTTTCAAAAACAGAAACCATCATGAATAGGTCAGGTATAGACCATACAATTAATGGTTCACACTTAAATAAAAAAGGATATAAATTGTTTGGAGAAATTCTTTTTGAAAATCTATTTCAAAAACCTAAATCACCCATTAATGAAGATATTCGTTTCGCAGTGATCGAGAAAAATCGGCAACACTTTTACCGATACCGCCCACTTAACACATTTTACTACACTGGTGGGAGAAAAGGCAGCTATGGCTACCTCGACTTTCTTCCTGCTATGAGGAATTTCGATCTTATGACCCAAAACAGGGATAAACAAATACATAGTCTAGCCCAAGGCAATCAGCCATCACCTATAATTGATGATTCAAATGTTCCCCCTCTTCCTATCACTAAATCAAGTAGAGGTGCAAATAAATGGATGTCCCCAAAGGATGAGAAAGCTGCATTCACGATTGATCCCAAATTCGAGGTTACCCTTTTTGCGAGTGAAGAACAATTTCCAGATATTGCTTGTCCGATTCAAATGCGCTGGGATGGTTTGGGGAGAATGTGGGTTTCGTGCTCAACTACTTATCCTCATGTTTATCCCGGTCAAGCTCCCAATGATAAGATCGTTATCCTTGAAGATTTAGATAAAGATGGAAAAGCAGATAAATGTTCAGTCTGGGCAGAAGGTTTAAATGTTCCGCTTTCATTCGAATTTGGGAACGGTGGATTATATGTTTCTGAAGAACCGCACATGACTTTTCTTAAAGATACCGATGGAGACGGGAAAGCAGACTACAGAGAAATTCCCCTCACAGGCTTCGGCTGTGAGGATTCACACCATGCACTTCATGACTTTGTGTGGACTCCAGATGGGGATCTCATTTTCAGAGAATCAATTTTTCATCATACTCAGGTGGAGACTCCATACGGCCCAGTCAGGCAGCAAAATAGTGGTTGGTTCGCGTGGGAACCCAAGCTCCATAGACTAACTGCATTTGGATCTCACCCAAGTACAAATCCATGGGGCGTTACATTCGATGACTGGGGACAACATGTAGCAAGTTATCCAATTTTTGCTTCTGCACATCATGCACTCGACCCACCTTACCCTGAGCAACACCCAAAACCCAGTGGATTACAGGCATATTCGGGCGTGTGTGGCCAAGAATTTATCGACTTCCCAAACTGGCCTGACGAGCTACAGGGAATGATGGTCAAAGTACGTTATAAATCAACTAATCGCGTAGAATTACTAAAGTGGAAAGAGTACGATTATGGATACGAGGAGGAATATGTTTCAGATATCATATTTTCTTCAAACCTTAGCTTTATTCCCGTTGACATAAGATACGGGCCAAGGGGTGGAATGTATGTGTGCGACTGGTACAATCCGGTAAAAGGGCACGCACAGTATTCTCTTCGCGATGAAAGAAGAGACCGAAAATCAGGACGTATATGGCGAATTTTGCCTAAGGGGGCAAAACAGATAACTCCACCAAAAATTACTGGGGCAAGTCTTCCAGATCTTCTCGATTTACTCAAGCGACCTGAATATCGTTATCGTTACTGGGCGAAAAGAGAAATACGTGAGATGAATCCAGTTAAGGTAAAAATAGCACTTGATAGATGGCTAAAAAACCTAGATGCAAATCATCCGCGTTACAGGCACCACCAAGTCGAAGCAATGTGGGCTTACCGGAATGTTGAGAAAGCAAATCTTAAGCTCTTGGAAGAATTACTTGAATGTGAAAATCATAACGCTAGAGCTGCTGCAACGCGTCAACTTAGATACTGGCATTCTTTAGCAGGTAATGGAGACGATTTACTTAGGAATGCAGCTAAGGATAAAAACGGACTTGTAAGATTGGAAGCAGCTATTTCGTGCAGTTATATCGGTACAAAAAAAGCATTTGAAACACTTAAAATTGTCAGTTCTCAACCTAACGAAAAGCATCTAAGTTATGCAATTAAAACCTCATTAGGTTCGTCGACTATGAGAAAATTTTGGAACCCGAAAGATTTAGAGGAAACCCAACCACTCCTTTATGCGTTTTTAAATAAGCAAAAAATTGCCAACAAAAATGTAGAAAAAATAAAAATGGAAAATAAATTTGATCGGCAAAAAAATATACTAAAAATTAAAGTTTCGTGCCTTAAGGAAAGAATGCTTTTTTCAGTAGAAACCATGGAAAAGTCGAATCTCGGAGAATATGAAAAATCTACAAACGGTGATATTATTGCAAAAAGAAACCAACCTTTGCTCATCGAATTCAACAACCCAGATGCAACTCCACATAACTTTGTCCTAGTTCAACCAAACGCACTTGAAGAAGTTGGGCTTGCTGCAAACAATATGGCCAAAGATCCAATTGCTGCCAAAAATGGACAGTTTATTCCAGTTTCAAAAAAAATAATTGCCCACACGAAAATGCTTAATCAAGGTGAAACCGAATTTCTACGAATTAAAGCTCCTAAAAATCCAGGGATTTATCCTTACATTTGTAGTTTTCCAGGACATTGGACAATTATGAAAGGAAATTTAATCGTCAAATAAAATTAATTAAGCACTCTTTAATCATGAAATATTTTCTTTTTATAATTATTGCAGTTCTTCCCTTTATTGAAGGGTTCTGTCGAAAAACAAACTTTGTACTCGTCATGACCGATGATCAGGGGTGGGGACAGACTGGCTATTACAATCATCCCATTCTTAAGACTCCAAATTTGGACAGAATGGCATTAAATGGGATTCGCTTTGATCAATTCTATGCCGGTGGACCAGTATGTTCTCCGACTCGTGCCACTATTTTAACCGGCAGAACCCACGACAGAACTGGAGTTTTTGATCACGGTTATGCACTAAGAAAACAGGAAAAAACACTTCCCCAAGCATTGAAGAGGGCAGGGTATGCTACTGGGCATTTTGGGAAATGGCACTTATGTGGGCTGCGGGGCCCGGGTGTTCCGATTTTAAAAACGGATTCACATGGACCCAATGCCTTTGGATTTGAGAAATGGGTCTCTGTTACAAATTTTTTTGATATTAATCCAATAATGAGCAGGCAGGGAAAAATAGAAGAATTCAAGGGTGATTCATCAGATATCATCGTTAAAGAGGCTCTTAAATTCATGGAAAAGGAAACCAATAATGGAAAACCTTTTTTCTGTGTAATTTGGTATGGTACTCCCCACTCACCTTTTATGGCGCTAGATAAAGATATGAAGGAATTCAGTGATCTGGATCATAACTCTCAGGCTCATTATGCAGAACTCAAGGCAATGGATCGAAGTGTGGGAACTCTCCGTGAGGGTCTTAAAGAAATGAAAATTGACCAGAATACGCTTTTGTGGTTTACAAGCGACAATGGAGGACTACCTAAAATTAATCCTTCAACAACTGGTGGGCTAAGAGATTATAAAGGTAGTCTTTATGAAGGAGGCATTCGAGTTCCAGCAATAATAGAATGGCCTGATAAAATAAAAAAGGCACAAATTAGCAAATACCCAGCAGGAGCAGTAGATATATTTCCAACAATTGCAGAGATCGCCAAAATCCCAGATTCTGACTTTCTAAAACCGCAAGATGGATTAAGCCTTATCCCACTTTTTACTTCAGTACTATCAAAAAGGAAAAAGCCATTAATTTTTAGTAGCCGAGGACGAATGGCTATAATTGACAATGAATGGAAAATTATTTCCTATCCCAAGGATAAAGGCAGAAAAATAGAACTTTTCAACCTTTCTTCCGATCCTGGCGAATCTATGAACGAATTTCGACCCAATCACCCTCAAATAATCCGACTTAGAAAAATTCTCTTAGATGCACGCAAATCTATCGAACAAAGTATAAGCGGAAAAGACTATTCGAGTGGAAAGGTTTTTCCTCAACCACCTAGAATTTTTTGGACCGATGTGTCGGAATATCAAAAGTTTTTTCCACAATGGAAGAATCGTCCTGAGTACAAGTCAAGACTCTCGAAATTTTAATTATATTTAAATAAATTATAAAATTTTACATTACTTCATTCCTATTGCTTTTGTTTATTAATCTCTAAAAACCAAAAAACTATCATTTCGAAAAGATACTTCAAATCAGCTTAAAAATTAAACTGATTTTTTTCCCAAGGACCAGTAATTGCCAAAGTTAAGCCATCATGTTGAATATTGACAAACAATGTGGAACCATCGGGAGAAAATACAGGCCCTGCAAATTCACTACTACTTTTTGAATTCTTTGCTAATTTAAAAATTTTTCCTTGCGGGGTTACAATATCTATAAACTGTTCTCCTTTACCATCTTCACAAATAAAAAGATCTCCCCATGGAGAAACCGTGATATTATCACAATTATCTACTAAATCCGGGTTATTTGGCTCTACAAAAAGTTCAATTTTTCCACCAGTCAATTTCCATATTTGACCGCGTTTTTTTATACCCCCATTCGTGCAAGCAAAATAAATAGATCCTTTTGAATACCACATGCCTTCACCGCGAGCAAAACAAGCTGCACCGTTTTTGAATCCACGAAAACGAAGATCATCTTTGGGTGACTCGACATCCTCCATTTCAATCCACTCAATTTCTTCTGCTTGTCCAACATCAAATTCTATCTTGCTCCAGTTTCGTGTATCTAAACTCTTTCTGCCCTTAACTTTAAGAGCAAAAAGTTTTCCGCCTTCTGCCAAGACTCCCTTTATCTTTGGCTTGAAACGATAAATTAATCCATCGTGCCTATCCTCTGTCAAAAAAACATCACCCGACACAGGTTCAACTGCAACTGCCTCATGATTAAACCTTCCCATTGCTTTAAGTGGAATGGGCTTTGCAAGTTGAGGTTTATCAGTAACTGGTACTTCAAAACACCACCCATGATTTTTTTTACAAGGTCCAATGGTACCCATAACAACCTCTTCGCAAGTAATCCATGAATTCCATGGGGTAGGACCGCCAGAACAATTTCTTAAAGTTCCAACTAAGCTCAAGAATTGACGAACCACTTTTTGCTCTTTTGTATTATACAGAAGGGTAGTGGTACCTCCTAAACAGGGCAAAATCTTGCCCCTATCGTAAATCATCTCTTCTGAGATGTACTTCATTTTTTTATTCCCCTTGCCAAAAGGACCGCTTGAACCAAAAGCTAACGGATTGATTTCATGATTACGAACAATAAGGACTTCATCTGAATTATATTCAAAAGCAGCCATGCCATCGGGTTTCGAAGGCATAAAAAAACCGTCAGTCATTAATTCCCCTGACTTGCCAATCACTTTATAGCTAAAACCTCTTGGCAGGTCTAAAATATGATTTGGGTCTTTCTGAAGAGTTCCATAACCAACGGAAGAACTGGATAAATTTTCACCGTAAACCAAATTCTGCAATCCGCTAAATCCCAATGCGTAACCAGCAGATGTTTGCATAAATTGCCTTCTTGTATTTTTCATTTTCTGTTATTCTTTAAATTTATATTTCATTTGGCAAATTTGAATAAAATTAATGTATGATTAATTACTTATTCTCTCTCAAATATTATCATGCATAATTTTTAGAATAAATTCTCTTTCTTTTTCCGGAACGTACTTAGATTTGCTTTCAAATTCGTTTAGCCTCTCAATCGTAAATTCAGTATTAAAATTGTCCATAGTCCTTTTGATATTTCGACCAAACCTAGGATATTCTTCTATCATATCTCCATACCTAGCTCTCGAATTCACATTATAAATAAAAGACTTTTCTCTCAAAAGGAGATCAAAGATTACTTCAAATCCAAAAATAGAATTGTCTTTATTAAACCATAAGGTAACCGACATTGATTCATCCAAATACCTCACCCTATCTTGTTCGTCAATTAATGCATGGTTCTTAAGCTTTTTTAGCATAGACTTGCCTTAAGTATTGAATTTATTCAAGTGTTTATGTTTTCTGTAAACATTGGAAAAAAAGCTTGATAAGATTTCAACAATCAAATGTGTAAATGATCATTGTAAGTTTACACAAACATGTACATGGAATAATTGCTGCATGCAAAAAGGGCTTGATTTAAGTATTGCCGCAAAAAAAACCGGGGAATTAAAGAAAAAAACGAAAATGAAATCCGAAAAGTAGAACTTATTGGTTCTCTGATTTAAGTGATACTGGTTTTCCTAAAATTTCTTTTAATATAAAAGCCTGCTGAAGAGAGGATTTTGATGAAAGCAATTCCTTATAAATATTTCCTTTAACATACATTTCATTCTGTGGAACGGAATGCCAAAACTCGTGCTCTTTTGAGCTGTTGGCTTTTGGCACAATGTTAAGTGTGGGATTCGAAATAGATGTTTTTTTTAAAACAGGTGGTGCATCCTCAATTTCAGTAACATTGAGTAATTTTGCCGGCAATGGTGGTGGCACTTCTCTTTCAACAACCTTCTCGGGATTAGTTGCTTTTTGCCAAGCATCCTTAATGACATCCTCTAATGAAGGTTCGTCATTTTCCTTACCACTTTTTTTCTCCTCCGGGTCACCTTTTTTAAATATCCTCCCAATCAGGGATGCCAATATCAGCCCTATAATGAAAAGACTATCTAAATTAATATCTGGCATTATCAAAAAGATTATTCCGTACCTTTTGAGATACTTTGCCGCATATCCGTATCAGCTTCAACATTCTTCAGTTTATAATAATCCATAACGCCTAAATTTCCGCTACGAAATGCCTCTGCCATCGCAAGAGGAATTTGTGATTGAGCTTCTACGAGTTTTGCTTTCATCTCCTGAACCTTCGCCACATTTTCCTGCTCGAGTGCAACTGCAGCTGCTCGTCGGATCTCTGCATGTGCCTGGGCGACTTCTTTATCTGCCGCAGCTTGAGAAGAACGAAGTGCGGCACCACGATTTTCCCCTAAATCAACATCCGCAATATCAATAGAGAGAATTTCGAATGCGGTACCTTGGTCTAATCCACGATCCAAGACTTTTTCAGTGATTGAATTGGGGTTTTCTAGTACCACTTTGTAGTTTTCTGATGAACCAATAGTAGATACGATACTTTCCCCTACCCGAGCAATGACTGTTTCTTCTTGGGCACTGCCGACATAACGATCTAAATTACTTCGAACTGTTACTCGAGCCCTTACTTTTACCTGTATTCCGTCTTTAGCTACTCCATCAATGGTATCCCTTCCTTCAATAACGCAATCAATGACTTTAGGATTTATTGAAGTTCGAACTGCCTCTAAAACTGATTTTGATGTGCCTCGGGTTGCCAAATCGATAGCACAAGCCCGATCCCAATTTAAGGTTATATTTGCCTTGGAAGCAGCAATAATTGCCTGAACTGTTTGAACCACATTACCTTCAGCAAGATAGTGAGCTTCAAGTTGATCAGTTGTAAGAGGCAGACTGGCCTTTTCCGCGGTAATACGAGCATCCACAATTAAACCAACCGGAACTCCCCTTAAACGCATCGCTACAAGCGTTCCAAATCCAACATAGGCATTAGCTAAAAGAGCCTTTAACCAAGTACTGAAAAAGGAAATAAAGATCAACGCAACAACAAGACCAGCAATAATTGCTAATCCAATACCTATCCACCAGAACAAATCTGTCATAATATTATTTGGGTTAAATTAAATTTTTTGTTTTATAGTTAATACTTTTTAAATTTATCTTGAGACTTCTTTTATTCTAAGACGAAAATCGTCTTTGCCGATGACAATGACAGACTTACCCTTAGGTAAAAAACCATCCGTACAATAAGCATCATAATTTTTACCATTGAGCAAAACTATTCCCTCGGGTTTATGTTCGGTGAGAGAGATACCTTGAAGTCCAATAATTTCTTCACCAGGCAAAGCCTTATTGCTAATTCCAACAGTAGTTGAAGAAAGAAAGATGCTTCTTCCAAGCTTACTCTTAGAGAGCCATTTAAATTCCAAAAAGACAATCGCCAAGCCACCAGACACACCAAGTGTAAAAGTCATTACAGGAGCTAAAAAACCCGGGTACTCCTGGTAGGCAAAATATGAAGCCAATGCTATGCAAAATACTCCGCCAAGGCCAAAAATTCCTCCCGGCAAGAAGCCCTCAACTAAGATAAGAATATAACCAAAGAAAATCGCTATAAGAATTGATTCCATCTTCTACTTCTTCTCCACAATTAACCCGTAATCATTAGAACCGATAACTTCAATGGATGAGCCCTTTTCGATCTTTCCTAAATTTGTCCTTGCTTCATATCGAATCCCGTCAATCTCCACTTGACCTGTGGGATAAAGTTCCGAGACAGTTTTCCCGAGGTCTCCGGGGTTTGCTTTTTTTTCTATGCTGTCAAAATCAGAATTTGCGAGAGCCTTACCTCCAGCGGAAGAGGAGAGAATAAGACTATCCCAAAGTGATGTTTTGGGTAGTATGCGAGTTAGTAACAGCACTAAACCAATCGTCACTAAAATTGCCAAAAATAATTCCTGTATTGGCCCCTGAAAGGTTTCAAGGTTCCAGGAAAATTCAGTATTTGGCCAAATATCCACCATGGCCCAAAGGATTGAACCCACTATAAGGAATAGACCAAGAATCGCTGGAAAAACTAGGCCGGGAAACAAAAATAATTCAACAATAACCAAAGACACTCCGAGGAGAAAGACAAGGACCTCTTCCTGTCCAGCCAAACCGGAAACATATTTAGAACCAAAAAAGATTAAAACAAATACGATTCCGGCAATTCCAAAAAATCCAAACCCAGGTGTTTTGAACTCAATAAACAATCCGAGCAATCCGATACCAATTATAATTGGCCCAATGGAATTGAGCCATAATCCGACTTTCTCAGCCCAATTTATTTCCATTTTTTTTAGTGTGTAATTTCCGGGACCACATTTTTCATCCAATAGTTTTTCAACGCTTTCATAAATCCCAATTCCCAATAAAGGTTGGGGAGGAATTCCATATTTCTTGACAGCCTCCTCCGCAGTTAATGTCAAAAGTTCTCCTTCTTTTTGAATAACTGACCCATCAGAGGCAAGAGGCGGCTTTCCATCAATTAATAGAGTTTCATTTGCGTCCATCATTGAACCCATCACCCTTGAGCGGTATCGATAATTACCACTATAACTTCTAATTTTCGCTTTAAGATATGAATTTACCTTTCGCTTCATCGACGAATCAATGTTTCCTCCCCCGCCACTAACGGCCTCTGCCGCACCGATCTGAGCATAAGGAGCAAATGCTATTTCATTTGTTGCGATAGCTATATATGCACCTGCAGAAATTGCTTCCCTGTTTACATATGTAATAATTGAACCATCGAATCGATCAAAGGACTCGATAATTTCTTGCATAATTTCAAGAGTGACGCCCAATTCTCCCCCCGGAGTGTCCATATCCAGGATAACAATATCCGCTTTGCTAATTATTGCATCCTTTAGTCCACGCCTTAAGATGTCCAGTATCGGTGGTCCTATTTGATCGCGAATAGGAATTTGAAAAGCGGTTTTAGGAGATTTTGAAGCACTGATATTGTGATCAAAAACATTTTCATCGGACTTGCTTCCACAAAGAAATGAAATTTGGATGAATAAAAATGAAAAGAATATTTGAATGAATTTACGCATGTCTTATAAATAATTATTTTAAAATTTCATTCTAGTATCACAAATACATTGCACAAAGATGAAAGAACGGGCAATTGATATCTTATGGAAAGTATTGTTTACCAAAATCAAGAAATCAAAAGATGGGATGTAGGCCCATCGACTTTTCTTGCATTGCCGGAAAAAGGAGCAAGGCTTCTAAATTGGCATATTAATATGAGCGATGGCTCAGTACGAGATGTTATTCATTGGCCAGAAGAGCCCGATTGCGATTCCTTTGCTCAAACTCACGGAGGAATCCCGGTATTATTTCCATTCGCTGGAAAATGCTATGACTCAGGAAATGAGAACCGTTGGAGATTTGGTCAGAATGTCTACCCTATGCCCATGCACGGATTTGCTCGCGAATCGGATTTTAGAATAAGATCGATGGATAAACATGGGTTTGAAGTTGAACTTGAACAAACAAAAGAAATGAAATCCTTTTACCCGTTTGATTTTACTTTTACCGTCATATATCATTTTCTCGAATTATCCCTACAAATAAGCCTAGTCTTGGAAAATGAAGGACGGGAATCTATTCCGTGGTCGGCTGGTTTACATCCTTATTTTCAAATTCCGTGGAGGAAAAATTTAGGCTTAGTCGACCACCAACTTGCCATCAATGCCAAGCAAATTTTTCAATATGAAGAAAGTGGGATGATGAAAAAAAATTCCGATGTTGGCGATACATGCTTACTTAATGATAATGAATTAATTAATCGGGTATATTATGAATTAAAAAACCCAACCGCTGAAATTTCACTTCTCAATAACGAAGAACCCATTCGTATCTCGGAAGTAGGAGGTGCCCAAAATGGATCTAGGCTGAGTTTTGTAACATGGACAAAAGAAGGAGCACCATTTTATTGCCTGGAACCATGGATGTCTCCACCTAACGCTCCAGAAAACAAAACCTGCCGCATGGTACCAGCTGGTGCGAGAGACGAGTTTACGGTGGAAATCGAATTGGCCTAGCGGGAAAGTAGGCGAGAGCTTCCTGTTGCTAAAATAACACCATCCCACAACTTAATTCTAGCATTCAGGCTTGATTGGACCTGATTAATAACTTCGTTTTCTTTTTCTGGCTCGTTCGCACATAAATCATCAAGTAATTTGAGTGCCATTGGGCCATGGTGCTCGCCATCCAAATGGGCATGTCTTTCTAAATAATAATGAAAAACGGGGGCATCATTAACTCCAATTTTAGTTAATTCAAGAATTCGTTTAAACATCACAGGCACAATGCTTTCCCTACCGATTGCAAAGGACGATGCTATCTCATGACCCTTGCCTTGGCCAATAAGTTCAAATGTATGTTTCATGAAATCCCGTGAGGGGGAAGGGACACAAGAAAGATTCAAAGCTTTCTCTAAACCGGAGGTGCGTACTTCACTCAGGAAGTAATTGATTGAATCTGTGGATGCACCAACTTCCTTCATTGCATCCAAAT
>Ga0115569_10002200_pt1 | contig 14880 bp, 18 predicted proteins | sample COGITO_mtgs_1205_2_FD_87295 | JGI IMG/M metagenome (GOLD analysis project Ga0115569, IMG submission 87295) | Pelagic marine microbial communities from North Sea - COGITO_mtgs_120503 | ecosystem: Environmental > Aquatic > Marine > Epipelagic | place: Germany:Helgoland, sampling site Kabeltonne... | reverse complement strand
TTTCTCCCATATCAATGATAGTGGTTTTTGGCTTTTTAAAGAATATTTTAATATGAGTATCGGGGAAACCCTACAATCATGGACCATAATGGAGAGCATCGTTTCTCTTGTTGGATTGATGGGTGTATTGATACTCAATTTGATAGTTTAATTAACCTATGGGAATACGAAATTCGAGAAAATCAACCCGATCCTCCTGTCTACTCCTCCAGAGGGTGTCTACCGACCGGTATTACGTATAGACGATATACTTTATCCCTCTTCATCAGATCCTTGCTAAAAAATGATACGGACTTAATTACAGAGAAGTTTAGTGCTTTTACTTGCAGAGAACAAGTGATTTCTGCCTATTTGATAGCCACATCGTCCCTTTATATTGATCAGGAATCATGTTGGTATAGCATTGCGCACGGAAAACATCATTGCTATGGCAGCGTCTCTCGAATTTTTAATCCTCGATCTCATTTATCAAAATGGTCCAACGCAAAATGATCGGCATAATTTTAACCCTTTTTCCCAATTTTTAATGACTTAAGTAAAAGATAAAGACCCCGCTCCTCTTTTTGTCTCAAACATGTATATTCAGATTCTATTGCTCTCTCAACATCTATATTGAATGCGTTTAGGTCTGTCTCATGACCACTGAAGAATCTTACTAATACAGCTCAGATGAAATCCTTTCTCTCCGCAAACGATTGCAATTTTACTTCCCATCATTAACCTCTTCTTATTATCGGAATTCTAAATTTTTATTATTAAAATACACATTATAATTAAACGACTCCTTTGGAACAAGTAACGCTAAACATCATAGATGGTATGATCATTACCTGCTATTTAGTGGGTATTATAGGGTATGGCATCTCAAAAGGGAAGCAGAAATCTTCAGAAGATTATTTTCTGGCTGGGCGTAATTTAACATGGCCCATTGTTGGCATTTCACTCTTTGCAGCGAACATTGGAAGCAGTACGCTAATTGGCCTTACAGCGGACGCCTTTAAAACAAACATTGCCGTATATAATTATGAATGGATGGCCGCGGTGGTCTTGATAATCTTTGCCATTTTTTTCATGCCTTTTTATTTGAATTCCAAAGTATACACCATGCCTGAATTCCTTGAAAGAAGGTATGATAGTCGTGCGCGTTATTTCTTTTCTATTATCACTATTGTAGGCAATGTGATTATTGATACCGCTGCTGGACTCTATGCTGGCAATCTTATCTTAAAAATTATTTTCCCTGAATTAGATTCTGCAATCATCATCACCCTATTGGCCATCGCTGCTGCTGCTTATACGATTCCAGGGGGGTTATCAGCGGTCGTTCATACTGAAGTTATTCAGGCCATAATATTGGTAATGGGGTCAATAGCACTTACCTATTTTTGCCTTGATCAAGTTGGCGGATGGTCTGGGATGATGGCTGGACTAGATGCTCTGAATCAAAGTGGTCAATTAAATAAAAGTTCCGATGAGGTCTTTAGCTTGGTGGGCTCCATCAATGATCCCTATATGCCATGGACGGGATTGGTTTTTGGTGTCCCTTTGTTGGGCTTCTATTTCTGGGCAAATAATCAGTTTATGGTACAACGTGTGTTGAGTGCTAGGGATTTAAATCATGGGCGGTGGGGTGCCTTATTCGCCGGTCTTTTAAAACTTCCTGTCATTTTTATCATGATCGTTCCCGGGGTCATTGCTGTTGTGCTCTTTTCTGACACAGACATTAGTGGGCTTAACTATTTAATACCAGGCTCAACAGGGATGGTGGTTTGCTCACAACTGAGCGATTGTCCCAATATGACTTATCCAGTCCTGATCTACAGCCTACTTCCGGTTGGTGTTTTAGGTTTGGTCATTGCTGGTTTATTAGCCGCCATGTCTTCAAGTATTTCTGCTACTTTAAATTCAGCATCTACATTGATCACAATGGATTTCATTTTAAAATTGAAGCCTAACCTCTCAAGTAAAAATTTGGTGACTTCTGGACAAATAGCTACTGTTATCTTGGTAATGCTTGCGGCAGCTTGGGCACCCCAAATAGAAAAATTTTCTTCCTTATGGGAATACCTACAATTGGTTTTGGGCTTCATTGCCCCCCCTGTCGTATCGGTATTTCTGCTGGGCCTTTTTTGGAAAAGGGCCAATGCAAACGGAGCGTTTGCATCCCTGTTAGGAGGATTGATCCTCTCTATGATTTTAATTCTTTCCAAAATCAATCATTGGTTTCCAGTAATTAATGACATCCATTTTCTGCATACAGCGCCCTTACTCTTGTTGGCTTGCTTAGTAATTCATATTTGCTTCAGTTTGCTTTCAGCACCCCCAAGTCAAGAAAAAATAGAAAATATGACTTGGACCAAAGCAATTTTTGATCAGGAAACTCAGGAGCTGACCGCCTTGGTTTGGTACAAAAATTATCGTAATCTTGCGGTTTTATTATTATTACTAACAGCACTCATTGTAGGCTATTTTATTTAGAAATGACAGCAACCCAAAGATCAAAAAATTGGTGGAAAGAAGGTATTGTCTACCAGATTTATCCAAGAAGCTTTAAAGATTCAAACGAAGATGGGATCGGAGACCTCAACGGCATTTTGGAGAAACTTGACTATATCAAAAGTCTCGGAGTAAATATCATTTGGCTTTGTCCTATTTACGGGTCTCCAAATAAAGATAATGGCTATGATATCAGTGACTATCGAGCCATCATGTCAGAATTTGGCAGTATGACCGATTTTGACCTATTACTTGAAGGAATTCATGCCAGAGGTATGAGAATTATTATGGATCTAGTTGCCAATCATACCTCCGACCAGCATGAATGGTTCTTAGAGTCAAAAAGCTCAATGGATAGTCCAAAGCGAGATTATTATATTTGGAAAGACCCTATCAATGGGGGTGTACCCAATAATTGGACGGCCTTTTTCAGCGGATCAACTTGGGAACTAGATCCCCAAACGGACCAATATTATCTACACTCTTTTGTTAAGGAACAACCAGATCTTAATTGGGAAAACCCTGCGGTAAGAGCAGGTGTTCATGAGGTCATGAAATACTGGTTGGATAAAGGTATTGATGGTTTTAGAATGGACGTCATCTCCATTATCTCTAAACGCGATTTTAATGATTCCCCTTATGAATCCTTCAGTGACACGGTTGCCAAAGTTTATGCCAATGGCCCTCGTTTACATGAGTTTTTAAATGAAATGAATGTCCAAGTCCTTTCAAAATACGATGTCATGACTGTGGGTGAAGGTCCTGGCATCTCTTTAGATAATGCAACGGAATTTGTGGGTGAGGATCGGGCAGAATTAAATATGATATTCCATTTTGATCATATGTTCATCGATCATGGTGAAAATGGACGATTTGATCCCATCCCTTTTAATAAAAAACAGTTCAAAAATATTTTCATAGCCTGGGACCGGGCCTTGGAAGGTAAGGGATGGAGCAGCATCTTCTTGGGTAACCATGATTTTGCTAGAATGGTCTCGCGCTTTGGTAATGATGGACTACACCGAGAACCCTCAGCCAAGTTATTGGCTACTTTACTGATGACCATGAGGGGGACTCCTTACGTATATCAAGGTGATGAATTGGGCATGGTCAATAACCAAGTCGATCGCATAGAACAATTTGATGATGTTGAAATACAAAACACCTACCAAGATTGGAAAAATAAAGGTAAAGACCTTGATGCATTTATCTCCATTTCCAATGAAAAAGGTAGAGACAATGCACGCACACCCATGCAGTGGGATGCGACTCCCAATGGGGGTTTTAGCGCTGTAAAACCCTGGCTCGCTTCTAACCAAAAATATAAGAATATCAATGTTGCCCTTCAGGAGAAAGATCCAAATTCCATTCTCAATTATTATCGTAAATTGATTCAATATCGTAAAGATCACCTCACTTTGGTTTACGGAACCTTTGAAGTCATTCAAGAGGATCATGCTGCTCTTTTTGCCTATTGGCGAAAAGGTGATGACAACTTATTGATCGTTCACAATCTCTCAGATGATGAAACCACCTTGTATCTGGATGATTCTGTTGCACTCAAAATAGAAATTTCAAATTATCAAGATTCTCCAGAAGGACACATGGGGCATATCGCCCTAAGACCTTGGGAGTCTATAATATATAGGACCGCTTAAACTCACTAAATTTAGGGCTCATATTTCATTGTGAATACTTGAATTTCTGATCAAACCTTGCAAGCACCAAATGAGATTCGAAACCCTTACTGAACACAAATTGACAGGTTTTCTTTTTTTTGATCAAAAAATTTCCTTCCGTCTGCAGTTGACCCCATTTTTGATCTATCAACTCATCAATCTTTAACTCATAATCAGATGGCTCAAGCGTGGACAGTCCTTCTTCAATAAGGGATGAATTGATTTTATGTTTCCTTAATTCTATTGCGATTTTGATCTTGCCCCATTTATTGAACATGAATTTATCGTTCACAAAGGCCGATACAAAGCGTTTTTCATTGGTGAAATTAGCTTCTTTCAAGGATTCCAACGCCACCAATGCGTCTTCCAACTCAAGGCCATATAGCTGTAATTTGGTCAGCACTTGATAAGGTGACCTTTCCGCGCCTACACAATATCTAGCCGCTTTATTTTTTGCTTGCTGGAGCTGTTCCGAACCTTCGGAGTTCATTATTTTATATAGCCCTTTCGCTTCAAAATGGTTTCGAAGAACTTGATCTCATTATCGCTATTAAAAATGCGGTGAGGCAAATAGATCAGTTGGGCTTTACTCACAAAAAGCAGAAAAGCTTCTTTTTTGGTACTTGCCCTTTTTATTTGATCCCATTTCATTGGCATCCCCTGTTTGGCATTCAGCTTAACTAAAATCTGTTGACTGGAAAGCTCATAGTTCAATTTATTAAATAAAAACTTGCTTTGTTCTAGTTGTGTCACGCCTGCGAATTGTACCAACCAAAAGAGCAGGTACAAAATCAATGCAATTGAAGCACCAATGATCCACCACGCATTAGGAATAATAAAAAAGCCTGAGCATATGGCAAAATATATCAGAAAAACCCACCACTGCTGTTTGAGGACCCCTACTAAGGCCAAGCCAATATACTTCCCAGTGGCCAATTGATATTTTTTGGTTCTTACGATCATTATTTTAAATTGCTTTTAAACTCATATCTAAACTTTTATAGGAATGGGTCAATGCACCAACGGAAATGTAGTCGACACCTGTATCAGCGATTTCCGAGATACTCATTTCGGTGATTCCTCCTGACGCCTCTGTCTCATATTTCCCGGCAATCATAGCAATACCTTGCCTCATTTGAGACGGCATCATGTTGTCGAGCATAATACGATCGACACCTCCTTCTCCTATGACCTCCCTAAGTTCTTGCAAACTACGCACTTCGATTTCTATTTTTAATTTTTTTTTGGACTTTTTTAAATAAGACTTTGTAGATTTCAAGGCCTTAGCAACACCTCCAGCAAAATCTATGTGATTGTCTTTTAACATGACCATATCGTAAAGGCCAAAACGATGATTGGTTCCTCCTCCAATTTCTACTGCCCACTTTTCGGCAATTCTAAAATTAGGGGTCGTTTTTCTGGTGTCGAGTAATTGGGCATGGGAATTCCTGATCAATGATTTTAAATAATGAGTATACGTTGCGATCCCGCTCATGCGCTGCATACAGTTTAAAACCAATCGCTCTGCGCCAAGCAATTGGATGGCATCCCCAGATACCTTAAACCCCACCTCTCCTGCATGAATAGCGTCCCCGTCTTTTTTGTATGACTCAAAGAGTAGGTCTTTGGAAAACATATCAAAAATGATTTGTGCCATTTCCATCCCTGCAACAATTCCTTCTTGTTTAAATAATAAATGTGCGTGGACTTGTGTCCCCACAGGTATACTTCCCAAAGAAGTATGGTCTCCATCTCCATGATCTTCCTTCATCGCATTCCGGATGAACTCGTGCAATTTCTCTTTTGTTAAGTAGGCTGGATACATAAATCAAAATTAGTCTTTCTTGTTAATCCGCTGAGAAGGATAGGGTAGATAAATAATATTTGCCGTCTTTTTCTTTAAATAATAAATAAACTCGGTATTGTTCTCCTGTTTTCACCTTATAAACACCCATTCTATAGAGCAGGCCATTGGTCACCTTAGCGGGTGTGGTATATTCAAAAGATAATGCCTCATGGTTATTAAAAAAAGTTCTTAACGCTTTTTCAGCCGCTGCTTTATCGGTCAGGATAAGAGACTCCCCTGCTAATTGCAATTTAAAAGTCGTATGCATACGGCTAACAACTTCTTTAGAAATATTGGTACTTAGGGCAATCCCTAGATCTTCTAACATTTGATCCTGACCTAAACTTTGAGTAAAAAAAATAAAATTTAGTACACAACCAATCAACACATTTCTCATATTGATAAAAAGGAAATTAAAATTGCTTAAAAGCAAGCGTAAATTACAAAAAAATTACTGAGGGAAGCAAGCAGTTCCCTTATATTTGCCCTATGGATAAACGTGTGATCTTAATGATTTTGGATGGCTGGGGCATCGCCACCAATAAAGAAGTTTCTGCCATCGATGCCGCCGCTACTCCCTTTATCGATAGCCTGTATAAGAAGTATTCGCACAGTACCCTTGAAGCCTCAGGCGTTGCTGTCGGACTTCCCAAAGGACAAATGGGCAATTCCGAAGTAGGCCACATGAACCTAGGTGCTGGCAGAGTCGTTTATCAAGATCTTGTAAAAATCAATATTGCTGCAGAAGAGGGTAGCCTAGGTGAAGAAAAAACCTTGGTTGAGGCCTTTGATTATGCCAAAGAAAACCAACGCGCCATCCATTTTATGGGCCTGGTTTCGGACGGTGGTGTTCATGCTCATTTAGATCATCTCAAAGGATTAATTAAGGCCGCCCACAAACATAAATGTTCACAGGTATTTGTTCATGCATTTACCGATGGTCGTGATTGCGATCCGAAAAGTGGTTTAGGATTTATCAATGACCTATCGGCGCACTTAAAAAATCATGTAGGGTCCATCGCCTCTATAGTAGGTAGGTATTATGCAATGGATAGAGACAAAAGATGGGAACGTGTCAAGGTTGCCTACGATGCCTTAGTTAAGGGCATAGGGACAAAAACAACAGATGTCACCGCGGCTATTGAAGCTGCTTATGCCAAAGACGTTACAGATGAATTCATGCCTCCTATCATTGCGACAGATGCCTCTGGACAGCCCATCGCAAAAATTAAAGAAGGCGATGTCGTGATGTGTTTCAATTTTCGGACTGATCGAGGTAGAGAAATCACTGAAGTGCTCACTCAACGTGATTTTCCTAATGAAGACATGTACAAACTGCCTTTGCACTATCTCACCATGACCAGCTATGATGACTCCTTTCAAAACGTTAAAGTCATCTTCAGAAAAGATAACCTATCCAATACTCTGGGAGAAGTCCTGGAAAAGGCAGGAAAGAATCAAATTAGAATTGCTGAGACCGAAAAGTACCCCCATGTCACTTTTTTCTTTTCAGGGGGAAGAGAAGATGCCTTCAAAGGTGAAAAAAGACTGCTCTGCCCCTCTCCTAAAGTGGCCACTTACGATTTACAGCCTGAGATGAGCGCTGAGGACATAGAAAAAGCCATTATTCCAGAACTGGAGCAGCAATGGCCTGATTTTGTTTGTTTGAATTTTGCTAATCCTGATATGGTCGGTCACACAGGCGTGTTTCAGGCTGCCGTTAAAGCTTGCGAAACGGTAGATCATTGCGCCGAACAAGTAGTTGCCACGGCCCTAAAAAAGGGGTACACCACGCTGATCATCGCAGACCATGGCAACTCAGATTATATGGTCAACGACGACGGCAGCCCTCATACGGCACATACCACCAACTTGGTGCCTTTGATTGTCGTGGATCCTGATTTCTCATCCCCTGTAAAACATGGGAAACTTGGAGATTTAGCCCCAACTATTTTAAAATTAATGGGACTTGAAATTCCCAAAGAGATGACTGGGAAACTCCTTTATTAATATGAAACATCTATTTTACTTATCTATTTTACTTTGTGCGTATGGTTGCATTGGCCCCCAAGAAAGTTTTAAGGCAGAAAAATACTTCTCCATCGATTCCCTGGTCGTCGCACAAATTGCCTTACTCAAATCAAACCAAAATGCCCTAACCAAAACAGTTCAAATCGGTGAGAATATAGAAACTCAATCGTTCTCAGCTGACGCCATAGACTGGGAAAGTGAACTTAAAATTTTCAGCCTCTTAGAGCTCAATAAATCTAAATTTGTCGGCTCCATAGATACAAAAACTGACCTAAAAAGCACTTCTTATCTCCCAAAAAAAGACGCCCTTATGTCGATTAAATTTCTTAAAATCACCAAAGATAAAAGTCAGTTAACAACCATTGATGGCTATTATTTGGATGATGATGCTAAAGTCATTTATACTTCACAAAGAAATTTGAAAATGAATTTTAACAAAGGTTTGTTGACTTCTTTTGAAATTGCCGGCACTCAAAAAGTGCTCTTCACAGATACTACCCAATTCATGATCAACGGCACCATCAATTAAGCCCATTCTTCTTGTTTTTTATTCCGCTCGATAGGCCCAGAAGGCCAACGCACGCCCGGAGGTAGATCCAATACAGGTCCTTTTTCATAATCAAAAAGCAAACCTCCCTCATCATCTTGATCATTTGGATTGAGCCGTCTGATGACTTTCGTTGATCCCCTGTAAATAATCACTAATAGGATGACATAAGTCAGCAGGCAAAGCAATAAATCAATGTAGAATGGATTCATCCCTTTAAATTAACTTTATTTTCCAAAAAATTAAAAATAAATCATTAATCATTCCCAAAATAAAAAAAATTAGTCGCTTCACCTGATAGAACCTTATTTAAATCCTATCGCATTTCCTTTCCAACCATTGCGCTCTAAATCATCATTGTGCTGTAATACGGCCTCTTCTAATGATTTTTTATAGTCATCCAATCTGCTCGCTACTTCTTCGTCAAAGGCACCAATAATCTCTGCTGCCAAAATCCCAGCATTTTTAGCGCCATCCAGCGCAACTGTTGCTACCGGAATTCCACCTGGCATTTGCAAAATGGAGAGCACTGAATCCCAGCCGTCTATTGAATTTCTTGATTTGACAGGAACTCCAATGACCGGTAAACTCGTCAAAGAGGCCACCATACCTGGTAAATGTGCTGCCCCTCCAGCACCGGCTATAATGACTTTTAGGCCTCGCTCCCTGGCACTCTGGGCATATTCTACCATTCGCTTAGGGGTCCGATGCGCCGACACAATCCTTACTTCTGCCGACACTCCAAGTATTTCCAAAATTTCTGCTGCTTCGGACATTATGTTCAAATCCGATTTGCTGCCCATAATAATTCCTACTTTTGAATCTCTCATGCTTTGACTTTTAAAATGTTTTTTATTTGATTGGCGGATGCTTTCAGTGTGGACATGTCTTCATTTGTGATGGTAACATGGCCCATCTTTCTGAAAGGTTTTGTTATTTTTTTACCATAGAGATGGAGGTGCACCCCTGGCATTTGCATCGCTTCGGATAGTCCCTCATAGATGGCGCTGCCAGTATGGTCAGGTGCCCCCAATAAGTTGACCATAGCCGCGGGAATCAACATCTGGGTAGTTCCCAACGGTAGATTAAGCACCGCCCTTAAGTGCTGTTCAAATTGTGACGTTTGATTGGCCTCTATAGTATGGTGCCCACTGTTATGGGTCCGGGGTGCCACTTCGTTGACCAGCAACTCACCCTCGCGCGTCAAAAACATCTCTACAGCCAATAATCCGACCATTCTCAATTTAGTTATCACCTCGACAGCCAATGCCTGAGCTTTTATTTCAATCTCCTTTGTAAGATTTGCAGGTGAGAACAAAAATTCTACAAGATTTGCCTCTGGATGAAAGGACAATTCCACTGACGGATACGTCGCTACCTCTCCTCGCTCATTTCGCGCAACGATGACACTGATTTCTGTTTGAAAATCAATGCATTTTTCCAAAATACCCGGTCGATCAAATGCTTTATCGGTATCGGCAGCAGTTCTGATCATCTGAACACCCCGACCATCATACCCTTCTGTTCCGAGTTTATGTACGGCAGGTATCATTTCTAAATAATTCAATACATCCGCCTTGGAATCGGTCAAAACAAAATCAGCGGTGGGTATCCCAGTCGATCGATAAAAATTCTTTTGCTTGCGTTTGTCTTGAATGAGCTCAATGATGTGGGGTTGTGGATAAACCTTGATACCGGTAGCCTCTAATGCCTTTAGGGCTTCAATATTTACATTTTCAATCTCGATCGTAATCAAATCCTTATCCTGACCAAAACGCATGACATCATCATAATCGGTCAACTTACCCACCGTGAAATGTTGCACCAGATGGGCACAAGGCGCGTTGGGATCTGCATCCATAATCGCAACCTCAAGATTGAGATCCATGGCAGACTGTAGCAACATACGGCCCAGCTGACCTCCTCCCAATAAACCAATTTTGTAATCCGAAATTTCTTTTTGCATCGCAGTGCAAAGATGGTAAAATTGAAATAAATGGACCGCCCTATCCCTATAATTAAGTCCAAAATCACGATGACCCTTTTATTTTATGTAGAAAAACACGGATTAACTCGTGTTTGAAAAATATCCATTGGCTTTGAATCGACTGAACCCTGTTTTCAAAAAATCATTCGTTTGTAAGCCACAGTCGCTATATTTGAACTAATTTCAAAATAATCTCGTTAGCTTAGTGATAACTCTAGTTAAATAATCTACTTTTTATAACCCGGATAATAAAATGACGCCCTACCTCGAAGCTTTTTTAAATGCTTTTACTGGAAGTTTGGATTGGACTTGGAAATCGATAATCGGTGAGGTCCCTTGGTTCCAAAATTATTTTTGGGGGGTGATCATCATATCCTTGCTCGTTTGGGGTTTAGAAATAGCCTTTCCATGGCGCAAGCATCAAGCAATCATTCGAAAAGACTTTTGGTTGGATGTGTTTTATATGTTTTTCAACTTTTTTGTCTTTTCGATCGCGATCAGTGGTTTTTATGCGCTACTCACCGTTTTTTTTAATGACTTAAATATCCCGCTCACCCAGCTAGCCTTGATCGATTTAGCCTCCCTTCCACAATGGGCTCAATTGCTCTTATTTTTCGTAGTTTTAGATTTTGTGCAGTGGTTAACACACATATTATTACATAAATATCCTTTTTTATGGCAGTTTCATAAAGTCCATCACAGCGTCAAAGAAATGGGATTTGCCGCACACATGCGTTATCATTGGATGGAAAACATCCTCTACAAACCCCTCAAAACCTTTGCCGTAATGATTCTAGGTGGTTTTGAGCCTCAGCAAGCCTTCGTCGTACATTTTATGTCCATCACCATAGGCCACCTCAATCATGCCAATATCAAATTGACTTGGGGCATCTTCAAATACTTCTTTAATAATCCAGTAATGCATTTGTATCACCACGCAAAAACAATTCCTACCGGAAAAGTGGGGGTCAATTTTGCCATCAGCCTCAGCCTCTGGGATTATCTTTTCAGGACCAGTTACATTCCGGAGGACAGTGGTAAAGTCCCCTTGGGTTTTCACGAGGACGAGACCTTTCCAAAAAGTTTTGTAAAGCAACAGCTTCACGGGTTTAAAAAAGATTGATATCCATCTCGGCGCATGCTACTCCTATGAGCATAGAAATAAAAAAAGTAGCCTCTTGCAAAACAAAGGTGACTTAAATACCAAAATATACATCGTTGAAAAAGGGTTACTCTGTAGCTATTCTATTGATAAAAAAGGAAAAAACATGTCTTTATGTTCGCTCCAGAAGGATGGTTAATGGTAGATGCTTGTGAAGCAACTGATGTAACAGATCTTTACATTGAAGCCCTTGAAACTTCCTTAGTTCGTATAGAACACAAGAACACTAAGCTCGATAATATCAGCCCCTCTAAATTAGGAAAACGCATTGCTACTACTCAGAAAAGAATCATAATGCTGATGAGTGCCACGGCAATGGAACGCTATGCCCATTTTATGGAAACCTATCCTGACATCACTCAAAAGATTCCACAAAAAATGATTGCCTCTTATTTGGGCATAAGCCTTGAGCAGAATAAGAAAAGAATTATCAACCCATTTGTAAGCTCTTTCTTGATCTACATCAATGCTTTTATAGATTAAGTCCATCATCTTTGACTCTTAAAACAAAAAGTTATGGATACTACCATTTGGCTTTTTCAAGGAATATTAGTGGCACTCATGCTCTCTACCGGGGTTTTAAAATTAGCCACTACAAATGAACAATTTAAGACCCTCGGAAGTGGTCGCCTAGATTGGGTAGATTCGTTGTCCAGTACCTAGATGAAAATGATCGGGGTTGTGGAAGCCTTGATTGGTGTTGGTTTATGCTCCCTCAAATATTAAACATAGCCGTTTGGTTAACTCCATTAGCTGCTCTCGGTGCAGTGTGTACCATGATCGGTGCCATCGCGTTGCACATTCATAGAAAAGATGGTGCCGAAGCTATCGCAACTAATCTTTTCATTATTGCCCTGGCCGTTTTTATTGCCTACAGCAGGTCGGGACTTATTGGATGATTTTTTTTAAGATCCCTGAAATTCCTTAATATCATGGATCCCTCCTCGGGAAATAGTCTATACTTAAATGCCCTAGATCAGCCAAAAAGAGTCATTATAAAGGTTTAAAACAGTTTGCTTTCCCTCTGGATCAGTCTATTTTCCGTCTGCTTAAATTTGTTCGATCGGTCGCTCTGATCAAATATAATAGATTACGACTTTAAAAAATTAGCTAAGCATCATTGGATTTCAATACGCCTATGCTCCATTTAATCGCCATAAATAGGGGCCTGATCCCGTACACCAATATCAAGATAATCCGCAGAGAAAGGCCCAAGTATTGATCACTCATATCATAGCCAAAGAGCGCTGATAAGACCAGGTACTCTAAAATTAAAGCTCCGAGAACCCCTGCCCCGATAAGAATTTCTCTAGCCAAAAACTTTTTCATATGATCGTAATATAAGAATTTGTTTTCAAATACTCCTGCTGAATGTAAGAAGGCCTTTTTTAAAAATATTTTTACATAGCCCTTAAAATCACGCCATACCTACTGCCTGCCCTTGCCTGTTCTCAAACACTCGAACTGAATGCCTCGATAAGGAAATTGAATCCTTTCCCTCTCTAGTACCTCAATAATTAAAAAAAATACTTAATTTTATCCTAAATCAAACCACAAAAAAATGAAATCACTACTCTATTTAATTACTATCATCACCCTCTTATTCGCTTGTAATCCCACGGCTGAACTGAAAAATGAACAGCCCCCAGAAAAAACCCCTGTAGAAAATAAGACTGACTATATCTATGAGGCTACCTATTTAGATCAATTTAAAATGGGCAATCCTGAAAACGTTTTATTGGTTCAAAAAATGCATGAACTGATCCTTTCCAAACAATTTGATGAGGTATATGGCCTATTCTCAGACAGTGTCGTTTTTCGTAATGGGGATGGCTCTACTACCGAAGGCCTTGCGGCGGTTAAGGAAGTAATGGAAACGGTTTATTCCAAATTAACCTTTGAAAATTATCGCGTCAGAGTCAACTTAGCGGTCACTGGTGACAACGGAGATGAGTGGGTACTCCTATGGGATGGTGTTGATATCCTCTCACAAGATGGTAAAAGAACTTCTGAGCTATATATGGAGGCATTTTTTATTGTAGACGGTAAAATTGCCCTGATCAATCAGTTCGCCAAGCCAAATTTATAGTATATAAAATTAAAGCCATTTTAAGAAAAAAGCCCTCTCTTGATTAAAGAAAGGGCTTTTTAAGTTTCTCTATCAATTGCCCAAGCTGATGAGTTTCTGCATCACCACTCTTTTCTTAAGCTCTCGCAACTCGTTCCAGTCTTGATTTGCTTTAGAAGCATCTGTTAAGGGTCCCATTCCCAATTTTAAATAATCTTTGTATTGGTCAAGCCAGTCAACAGTAACGTGTGAAAAATTAATTGTCTGTGCCATAATCATCGATTCTTCTGTGAAAATTCCAGCCTACTCGTAGGTTTCCCATTGATCATTTTTGAGCATCATGAAATTTAATACCATGATCTTGGGAAGGTAATCCACCCCTTTTTTTCGCGCTGAACCCAAATCATTCCACTTCACTTAGCCCCGGCTGGGCAAACCCTATGAATGGATCTTTTGAAGATCCGCGTTTTACTGCTCGCAACGGCAGACAATTCGGCCCCTTACCTAAGGCTTGGTCGGATTAAAAAAGGTGTTTACCATTTTGGTGAGGCCATTATCCTCTCTTATACCGTTGAAGCATCTGATGTTTGAGAGCTGCAAACGGAGTTTGTTTGAATCCTGATGGTAGTTTTTTGGTGACTGATCAGCAAGGCTATTGGAATCCAATGAATCGCATTAACTGGATAGAAACGGGCCAATCTAACACATTTTATGGGAATATGTGGGCCTATAACCCTCTTTAAGATTCTACGAGGAAAGCTATGAATGAACCCATGATTTGGGTAGATAGGTAGTTTGACAGATCGCCCTCCGAACTCGTTTGGGTAGACAGTGAAAAATGGGGCCCATTAAACGGTAGCCTATTGAGTTTTTCATATGGCTATGGCAAAATGCAACTCGTCCTTCATGAAGAGGTCGATGTTAAAAAACAAGGAGACGTCATAGATATTCCAAAAATGAAGTTTTATACGTGGGTCATGAGAGGTCGGTTTCATCCTGATGATGAGCATTTATACTTGTGTGGTATGGGGCTTGGGGCACTACGCAAAATCAGCGAACAGGTG
>Ga0115569_10002179_pt1 | contig 14941 bp, 17 predicted proteins | sample COGITO_mtgs_1205_2_FD_87295 | JGI IMG/M metagenome (GOLD analysis project Ga0115569, IMG submission 87295) | Pelagic marine microbial communities from North Sea - COGITO_mtgs_120503 | ecosystem: Environmental > Aquatic > Marine > Epipelagic | place: Germany:Helgoland, sampling site Kabeltonne... | reverse complement strand
TAATTACCAATAAAAAATCCAATACCCCTTCCCATTGCAATAAAAATGAGTGATAGCGCTAGCAATGTATGAAGACTTTCGTCCTCATCATTAATAAATTTAATAATGCGCCTTATCCAGTCAACAGCTGCTATATCTGCAGCCGCGAACATTACAAAGCCAAAAACACTTATAAGAAAGGACCACTTATATCTAAATGTATAACCAAGAATTCTTCTTAAACTACTAGTTTTCATTTCTCTATTGTTCTAATTTGAACCTCATTAAACCCATTTTTGCTAAGAATATCCATTATTTTTATAACCCATGCATGAATTGCTGTTGCATCAGCACTTAAAACAATAGACTCATCTGAGTTATTTAATAAAAAAATAGCATCTTGAAGTTCTTGCGTATTGTTAATATTTATAAGCTGATCATTAATATAAACACTACCATCACTAATAATACTAATTTCATTAAATGATTGATTTGGTATGGATTGAAAAGACTCGGATTCAGGTAAGTCTAAAGAGAGAAATTGAGAATCGCCAACCTTAGATGTAACAACAAAAAAAATAACCAATAAAAAGACTATATCGATTAATGGAGTTATCTCCACTGAAAATGAAGATTTTTGCGTATCTAGAAATTTCATCTATTAATTACGTCAATAAACCTAGAAACTTCAACCTGTAAACTTATTAATAAAAAAGAAACTTTATGTTCAAAATATTTATGTAAGACAAGACCAGGAACTGCAATAAATAAACCAAATGCTGTTGTTATTAAAGCTTGAGATATACCCTCAGCAAGCAAGTCTGGATTTGCTCCAGAAGTTTCTGTTAAACCTGTAAATGCAGTAATCATTCCAACAACTGTTCCTAATAGTCCAAGTAGAGGACTTATTGTGGCTATAGTACCAAGCATATTGAGATTTCTTTCAAGAAGAAATTTAACCTCTATTGCCTTCTCCTCAATTTTTGATTCAAGATTTTGTCTAGGTAGGTCTTTGTATTGAATAACTGAAACCAAAAGAAATCCTAATGATGACAGTTCAGCAATTTCATTGCTTTGCTTATGGTTAATAAGATCTTTGTTGAATAAGTTAACAATTTGATTTGTTAGGCCATTCGGCGTGACTAGACGTTCTTGAAGGAACCATAACCTTTCAACTGAAATAGTAATTATTAATACACTACAGGCAAGTAAAGGCCACATAAAAGGACCACCAGCTAAAATAAAATCTGTCATTTAAATCTCATTAAGTTTTTTATTTTCTAATTTATAAATAGTTTTAAAATTTCTTATAAACTTATTATCGTGAGTAGCTGCTACTAAAGCAACACCATGTTTAGTAGACATCTCGAAAAGAAGATTTTGAATTATTTCTGCATTTTTTTCATCAAGGTTGCCTGTTGGCTCATCAAGAAAAATTATTTTAGGTTTGTTAATCAATGCCCTAGCTATTGCAACTCTTTGCTTTTCACCGCCAGAAAGTTTCCAGGGTAGATGATTTAATCTATGTGATAATCCTATCATTTCAGCAAGTTCATATGCAGATTCTTTAAGATCAGGATTATTATTAGCTAACTGACCAGGAATTAATATATTTTCAATTACACTCAAATCTTCCATCAAATGATGAAATTGATAAACAAAGCCAAAATTATTTAACCTAAGTGAGCTAATATCAGTTTTTGTAAAGTCTTCTATATTTCTTTCATCGATTAAAATTTTTCCTGAAGTTGGAGTATCTAAAACTGCCAATAAATGCAAAAGAGTCGATTTTCCAGATCCTGAATTTCCAGATATAGCAATCTGGTCATTTATGCTTATAGATAAATTGATATCATCTAATACTTCAATAGATTCATGACTAGTAACATATGACTTACTAAGATTTGTTGCTTTTAAACTATTCATGCCTAAGTATCTCAATTGGATTAAGTCTATTAACGCTTAATGCAGGTATTAATGAGGAAAATATGCTGAATAAAAATGATAATGCACAAATTAAAATAATTTGTTTTATATCAATAAAATATGGGAAATAATTAATAAAATATGCTTCTAATAAGTTGCGTTGAAGAATCTGCTCTAGCCATGTAATTAAATTATTTATATTTAAAGTAATTAAAAGGCCAAAGATAATTCCAATAAATATACCTATAAGACTCACCATAAGACCTTGATAAAAGAATATAGCTACTAACTGTGCGTCTGAAGCACCAATAGTTTTAAGAATACCAATTTCTCTTTCTTTGGATTTAACTGTCATTATGATTGTTGATAAAACTAAAATGGACGCAACTCCAACAATTAAAAACAACATCAAGCTAATTAGTAATTTTTCAAATTGAATAGCTTCAAATAATGTTCCATGTGTTTGTTTCCATGATGATGAATAATATTTATTATTAGACGAGTTTAAAGATTTGGCAGCATTGAATGCGATTAAATCTGCTTTAAATAAATCAGATGTTTTTATTCTTATTGAAGAGGTTTCATTTTTAAATCCTTTAATCTTTTGAGCAAGCTCATGCGAGATTAATACTAAAGACTGATCAATCTCAGCTCTTAATTCAAATATTCCAACTACTTTTAATGTTGCTGATCTTGGATAAGATCCAATAATAGATGATCTAATATCAGAAGTAGTTATTGAAACTGAATCACCTACAAAAACTCCAAGTGAAGATGCCAGCCAACTCCCAATGATAATTGAATTTTTTTCTTTTAAACCTTCAAGGGAACCATAAACTATATAATCTGGGATGATAGACATATTATTTTCAATATCAATATCAATACCTGTTATTGCAACACCCTTACTGTCTGTTGATGATGATATTAATCCTTGAATTGATATATAGGGAGCAGCCTCGAGAACGTCTTTATTATTTTTTAAAGAATCAATATTACTTTTATAATCCGAAATTGGATCATTAGAATAGATAATTGCATGCGGTACAACACCTAAAATTCTATCTTGTAATTCTTTTTCAAACCCATTCATTACTGACATAACGACTATAAGGCTTGATACACCAATACCGAGACCTGAAATTGCAAGAAAAGAAGTAAAAGAGAAAACCCCTCCCTTATTAGACTTAAAATACTTATAGGCTAAGTTAAAGGAGAGAGAAAACACTTTTTTACTTTAGAAGTGATTTAAGAGTTTTCTCAATTTTTTTAGTACTATATGGAGGCCTTACAGCATCAAATGCTTTATCTAACTTAAAACCAACATCTTTATAGACTGCTCTATGATTAGAAAAGTTTTTAAACCCATCAAAAGACTGGTATCTACCCATGCCTGAAGGACCTACTCCACCAAAAGGAAGGTCTTTTTGTTGGATGTGACCAATAACATTGTTAACAGTAACTCCACCTGAAGTAGTTTTATTAAGAACTTTAGACTCTTCATCTTTATCAGTTCCAAAATAATATAAGCCAAGAGGCCTGTCTTTTGAATTAATTTTTGAGATAGCTTCATCAACATTCTCATAATCTACAACAGGTAAAACTGGACCAAATATTTCCTCATTCATTACTCTCATGTCATCACTAGTATTAGTAATTATTGTTGGCGGTATTTTGTAAAATTCTTGTTGAGAAAAATCTTCGTTAGCTGGATTAATTTGATGGACATGTGCTCCTTTATCCTTTGCATCATCAATTAATGAATTGATTCTATCGTAATGTCTCTCATTTATAATTGAAGTGTAATCATCATTATTTTTGATATCAGGATAGAACTCTTTGATTGCATTTTCTGTTTCTGCAATAAATTCATCTCTTTTTTCTTTTTTAATAATTACATAGTCTGGTGCTAGACATATTTGACCAGCATTCATTGTTTTGCCAAACATAATTCTTTTTGCAGAATGTTTTAGATCAGCACTTTCTCCAATAACAACAGGTGATTTTCCACCCAACTCTAAAGTAACTGGAACAAGGTTCTCTGCTGCTGACGCCATTACATGTTTTCCTATGTTGCCACTTCCAGTATATAAAAGGTGATCAAAATGAAGTTTGGTAAATGCTTCGCCGACCTCAGGTCCTCCTAAGAAGGTTGCAAACTCGTGTTCATCAAAAGCCTTGTCACACAAATCTTTAATCAAAGAAGCAGTTAGAGGAGTTAATTCACTTGGTTTATGCATGACCTGATTACCTGCAGCAAAAATTGCAGCCAATGGTCCAAAAGAAAGATTAACTGGAAAGTTCCATGGCGATATCATTCCTACAGTTCCAAGCGGTTCATATCTAACATAGGATTTAGCGCCTAAAAGACCAAAAGGAAAATTAGATGACCTTTTGTCGTCTTTAGTCCATTTTCTAATATTTTTAATTGCATTATTAATATCAGGAATAATTGAATAAGCATCTGTCATTAATGAAGCATCTTTTGATCTATTTCCATAATCAGCATTCAATGCCTCAACAAAATCAAATCTATTACTCATAATCAATGTTTTTAAACGATTTAGCCTATCTATTCTTAATTCAATGGATGGTGATCCGTGTTTAATAAAATAATTTTTTTGAGATATTAGAACTTCGTTCATAGATTGTTGTGTATTTTCCATCATCATTACTCCTAGCTTCTGTTAGCTTTATCTTTATCGTTAGATGACCTTATCATAGCTCGCATCTGTTCCCAATCATCTTCACTTAATTTATCTAATCCTGAGAAGGTACCTCCACCAGTTAAATATTGTGCTCCATCAATTGCAATCGTTTGTCCTGTTAAATAATCACAACCATCTGCCATTAAAAAAGTAGCTAAATTTTGAAGCTCAGACATCTCTCCAACTCTACCTAATGGAACAGATCCCATTGAACTTTCATCATCACCTTTTGGGTTTAATCTTTCCCATGCTCCCTTTGTTGGAAATGGTCCTGGAGCTATTGCGTTTACCTTAATATTATATTTTCCCCATTCTGCTGCAAGTGATTGAGTCATCGTATTAATTCCAGATTTCGACATCGCTGAAGGAACTACATAAGGTGATCCAGTCCAGACCCATGTAGTTAAAATGGAAATAATAGAACCTTTGTGTTTGGATTCAATCCATCTTTTTCCAACTGAATGTGTCATATAAAATGTGCCATGGAAAACAATATTAGCAATTGCATCAAAACCTTTGTGTGATAAATCTTTAGTAGGTGATATGAAATTACCTGCAGCATTATTAACTAGCCCATCAAGTGGTCCTTCATCAAATATTCTTTGGATATAATCATCAACATCTTCCGATGCTCTAATATCAAGTGATTCATAGCTAACATTTACACCATATTCAGAAATTAATTGATCTGCTGTTTCTTTTAAGACACCTTCTCTCCTTCCACATATATAAAGATCAGCACCATGTTCTGCATAGTGAGATGCCATTTCTCTTCCAAGACCAGTTCCACCGCCAGTCACTAATATTCTTTTACCTTTTAAAAGATCATTCTTAAACATTTGTTTCCTCATTAATTTTTGTAATATCTACGATAGCATCAACCCATTTATCTGAATAATTTAAAGAAGGAACATAATCTAATATCTCACCTCCTGCTTTAAAAAATAATTCTTTATATTCATCACCAATTTCAATAATTGTCTCCAAGCAATCTGCTGTAAATGCTGGAGAAAAAACAAGTACCTTTTTAGAACCTTTAGAAGGAAGATTCTCTAAAACGTCATCTGTAAATGGAGAAAGCCATTTGTTAGTCAGTCTAGACTGAAATGTAACATCATATTGATCTGAATTTAGACTAAGTTTTGAGGCTAATATTTTTGTGGTCTCATATACCGTAGCCTTATAACAAAACTTATTTTCATTAGTTATTTTATCCTCGCAGGCATTATCAGCACACATGCTATCTGGATAAACATTGTCTACATGACTATTGGGTACGCCATGATAGCTAAAAATGATCTTGTCATAGGAATTCATATCAAATTTACTAGCCTTTTCTAGCCAAGCATCTATAAATTTATCATTATCATAAAATTGATTAATAAAAGTAACCTTTGGAACCACCCATTGCTCTGATAAGCATGATGTAACCTCTTTAAAAACTGAACCAGTGGTAGCAGCTGCATAGTGAGGAAAAAGTGGTAAGACAATTAACTCATCTGGGTTCTTTAAAAGCATTTGATTTAAAACTTTTTTAATTGATGGTGATTGATATCGCATAGCAAATTGTACATCCACCTCAGAAAGCTTTTCATCAAGTCTTTGAGATAATAATTTTGTATTATGAAGAAGTGGAGATCCGTAATCTTTATCCCAAACCTTTTTATAAATTTTTGAAGATGAAAATGATCTTGTTGGGCAAATAATAAAATTAACAAGAATAAACCTTAGAATTGGATTTATATTTAAAACTTTCTCGTCTGATAGAAACTCTCTAAGGTATTTGAATACACTGAAATAGCCAGGATTATCTGGAGTTCCAAGATTAACTATTAGTAATGCTTTTTTCATTATTAGTTTTCTTTTTAAAAATAGGATGAATTATTATAAATAATATTATAAATATAGATAATAACGAATTAAATAGATATAGGTTTGCAGGATTTGAGGCATATATAGGCATGGCCACAAATGGAGTTAATATGTGACCTATTGGATAAACTGATCCGAGGTAACCTGCTGCAGATCCTTGATTCTCAGGAGCTTGAGAAAGCGATAACGAAGATGATATTGCAGGTCTTATCATTCCACCTCCAAGTCCATTAATTAATAATGATAGATAATAAATTGATATTTTTTGAAAATATGCCATTGTAAAGAAAGAAAAAATTATTAAAAAAGTTCCGTACATCAATAGTTTATAGTTACTAAGAGGAAATGCATCAGTAAATAAGTATTGGCTAACTATCGTTGATATTGAAAGTACTGCAAAACTCATACTAACAACAATAGGTAGATCATCTAGACTAGGAAAAATATCAAACACATAAAAGCCTATAGACTGCAGTAATGAAGCCTGACACAGACTAGCAATTGAGGCTAACAATAAAAAAGGCCAAATGGTACTAGATCTCCATGAGACTTTAGCAACTGGTTCTTCTGATTTTTTGTGGATACTTGTATTCTTGAGATTTAAGAATATACCAATAGATGCAGTAAGTGACATTAAACTAAATACATAAAAAGGTGTCTCCTTAGTAATTAATATTAAAAATCCTCCTATTAAAGGTCCTGCAACAGTTCCTAAGAGAAAGCTGGATTCCAATCTTGCAAATTTCAGAGTTCTTTTGTCAGCTGGACTATTGTCTGCAACGTAAGCAAATGATGCTGGCCTTGAAGCTGATCCAATCAACCCATTTAAAAGCCTTCCCAATATTAATAATGGAAAGAGAAAAGCGACGTCAAGTATATTTCTTTCAACTAAAAATAATGGAGTAATCATTGCAACTAAAGAAAATGAATATCCGACTAAGCCAAGAATAGCTATATTCCTTCTTCCATATTTATCACTTGCTCTACCCCATGAAGAACTGGTTAAAGCCCATGCTATTGCTGAAAAGGCGAATACAAGCGATATTTGAACTTCAGATAGGCCTAATTCTCTAGCTAGCGGAGGTACGATTACAAATACAAAAGATTGACCTAGGCCAACAGTAAACAAGCCAAACTTTAGCCATGCTGAGCCTGATGATTTCATTAAGAAATAGTTTTTATACCAATTAGGTCTCTAACTACATTAATCTTTTCCTTAGCTAGAATTCTTGTTCTAGTGGCGCCTTCTTGTAATAAATCATTTATATACTTACTATCATTTGAAAACTCTTCATATCTTTCTCTGATTGGAGTGATTTCAGAATTAACTAAACTAAATAATTTATTTTTAGCATCTCCCCATGAGATACCATTTTTGTAGTCATCAGCGAGTTCTAGCAACTCTTCTTTAGTTGAAAAATGAGCATAAAGTGAATACACAGAACAGCCATCAGTAGACTTAGGCTCCCCAGGCTCTAATGAATTAGTAACAATTTTAGCTATAGATTTCTTAAGCACCTTCTCAGTAGATAATAAAGGAATGATATTTCCATATGATTTACTCATTTTTCTTCCATCAATCCCAAGAACAACATCCTTTTCAGATTCAATAATTGCCTCAGGCAATTCAAAAGTTTTTTTATAAGTGTGATTAAAACGAGCTGCAATATCTCTTGTCATCTCAATATGTTGATTTTGATCAGCGCCAACAGGAACATGAGTAGCATTGAACATTAATATATCAGCTGCCATTAATACAGGATATGAAAATAAACCCATAGTAATACCTTTGTCTTCATCTATTGTATTTAATGCTGTAGCGGCTTTATATGCATGAGATCTATTCATCAAGCCCTTAGCTGTAACGCAATTTAAAATCCAACTTAGTTCAAGAATCTCTGGTACATCTGATTGCCTATAAAAAAATGACTTTTCAACATCAAGACCTGATGCTATCCAGGCCAATGCTACATTTTTAACCGAATCACCAATTTCATTACTATTAGAATTTTTTATGATTGCATGATAATCTGCTAAAAAATAAAATGATTCATCGTATTCACTGGCCATTTTTATGGCTGGCTTAATGGCTCCTAAATAATTTCCAATATGAGGAGTACCAGTTGTCGTAATACCTGTTAGAATTCGCTTTTTCATTTAGTATAATTATAAACATCAAAAGAGATTATTGTGGAAACTAGTCAAGATTTATTTAAACAGTTAGAAAAAGCTGAAAAGCTTTTTTCTGATGGATCAATTAAGAATGCTCAGAAGATAGTTAGAGATGTCATATCAAAAACTAAAACTTTTAAGAAGGTACCTAATGCACTAAAGCATAAACTCAACTTTGCGATTGGCCAATCAAGATATTTTGATGAAATGTCATCATTTGCAACCAATCCGAAACGTGAAGAATTGATAACTGAAATTACAGATATCATTACAAACCCACTTGAAGACCCAAAAAAACAAGCACATCGAATACACGACCTTCAAGCTAAATGGCAACTTCTAGATCTATCTAGTAGACCAGCATCAAGAGAACAATGGTCAAAATTTAATGAACTGTGCAATAAGGGCTGGGAGCCTTGCAGTGAATATTTTGATGAACTGAAAGCAATTAAAGTAAATAATGCCAACCAAAGATTCAAGATAATTGAGGAAATTAATATATACGTAAGCGAGAACTCTTCTAACTGGCCTGAAGTTAGAACACTAATACAATATATGAGAGGTACTTTTGATCAATGGCAAAAGTTTGCACCAGTTTTAGATAAAGACTTGAATAAACTCAAGTCTGCATATTTTGAGTCAAAGAAACCCATAAATGATTATATTAAAAAACAAGAATCCAATGTTATTGCTATTAAAGAATCTTTAATATCCAAGGTAGATGCTATTGATGGTGAGGATGGAGACTTAAATATTAAAAAATTTAATGATCTTAAGAATGAATGGAAAAAAGCAGGATCTGCTGGTCGTAAGCATGATAATAAGTTATGGGATAAATTTAATAAATCAGCTGATAGGTTATTTAACGCAAAAAAAGAAGTATTAGATGCAGAGCTAGTGATTGCAAAAGAGTTACTTGGCAAAATTAAAAAAGATGAAATATCAACAAAAGAAGCATCTAATGAAATGCAGAACTTATCAAATATATCAAAAACAAAAGAATATTCATTATTGAGAACAGCAATAAAGGATAAAAAGATCGAACAAGAGAATAAAAATAAAGCTGAAAAAATTGATTCATACTTAAATTTGTTTGAAGCTTTTAGTAAACAAGAATTTGATACTTTAGACCTTCCAAAATCAATAGCGTCAAAAGTATCTAAGTTAAAAACATCTAAGTCTGATAATGCTCAACTGCAATATGTATGCATTAAATTAGAGATAATGGCAGGTATAGATTCTTTAAAGAAAGACTCTGATTTAAGACAATCAATTCAATTAGAGATGTTAACTAGTAAATTTAATAAAAGTTCTGCTAACTTAGAGTCCCTTGATGATTTGTTAATTCATTTTTTTGAGAATCTATCATCAAAGGATACTTCTGCTGCAGATAAAACCTTGTGGAAAAGAATTACTAAATCAATTGCGAATATTTTATCTAACTAAGCTCTATTTTTAATTTGCTCTAATATTTCTGAATGACGTTTCTTATCAAGAGAATAAAAATAAAAAAATAACAGCGGAATTACTAGCAAGATAGGCCCCACTATACCCTGAACAAAAAATAAAGAATATGCTTGGTCATCTGTGGGTGTTTCTTTTGAGATATTGAAGATCCATAGGGCAATTCCACCAGTTAAGGCACCAATTGCAGTATTTACCTTTTGAACAAACGAAACTGCAGAATACAAGACACCTTCTTGTCTCTTTCCGCTTTGAAGATCAACTTCATCTGCAATATCGCCTATCATTGAGTCTCTTGCCATGTTTCCTGCAATACTCAAAGTAGATAAAAAAATAAGTGGTATACAAAGAAATAGAACTAAGTTGGTAGTTCCCTTCTCTGGTGTTAATCCAAGATTATAAAATATAAAAGCCATTGGGCTGGCTAGTGCTACGCCCAGAAGACATAGAAGAACAAACTTTCTTTTACCAAATTTAGATACCAGACTAGGGGTTATAGAAAATGCTAAGAATGCTGCTGGAAAATAAACAAAGAGAAAAATTCCTAACTGGTCTCCTCTAAGGCCCCAAAAATCAGTATTAATAAATAGTGTTAATGAGTTAAGCAATCCCCAAGAAATAGATAAAGTAAGACTACCTAAAAAGAATAAAATAAATGATTTATTGGTTACTGCTATTTTTAATTCAGAAAATATTTGAGGTAAAGATGTGGATCCAGACCAAGTAGATAAATTTTTTATATTAGATTTTGTTCTTATGGATGAGAAGAGAATACTTATAACCATAATAATTCCACCAGTTATTGCTAATGGGAAATATGCTTCAGGGTTAAGTTGTCCTAATGGGTATTCAGGGGTTGATTTAAAAAATATAAAATAACCTAAGAATGCATTACTTATACCAGCTGTCCAGGCAAATAATTCTCTCCAAGAAAATAATTTTGTTCTTTCTTCATAGTTCTTTGTGATTTCTGCTCCAAATGATCTGTGAGGAACCTCAAATAAAGTCATGCCAATTCTTGTTAAAGAAGCACAGACAAACATCCACCAAAAAAGCTGAGATTGTGAAAGATCCCATTCAGATGTTGGAGTGAAAAGTAAAACATAAAAAATTGATACTGGTATAAAGGAAACAAACATATAAGGATGTCTTCTGCCATATTTAGAATTAGTTCTATCAGAAATGGCGCCCATGACAGGGTCGGTTACCGAATCAACAATAAGAGCTATTCCTATTGCTAATGAAGCTAAAATTGGATCTAAGCCTATAACTCTTGCATAAAAGAAGAGTAAAAAAAATGTAAACATGTCAGTTTTAATTCCATTAGCAACTGCTCCAATGGAATAATTGAATTTAAAACTATTTGATAACATTTAACTGCTCTGTAAATGCATTAGTAATTGATCTTTAAATTGATCAAAAACAGGCGGTTCAATAAGATGCCTCATTTCATTGATAATAATTAACTCACTATTTGATATCAATCTATGGGCTTTATGGGCATTTTTAACTTTGATAAGAGGGTCATCTTGTCCATGAATAATAAGGGTATCTACCTTTATTGTTTTTACTTTTTTAATACGATTTTTTGATCCAAGTATTGCCATTATTTGTCTACTAAATCCTGTATCATCAGGCCCTGCTCTTTTAATAGATTCAACAGATTTATCATAAAATTCCTGAGTATCAAGGTCATAACCTTCAAGACCTATTAAAGCAAATATCTTTTTACTTCTGTCTATTCGCTCATCCATAGTTGAATTAGGGTTATTAGATCTTTTCATTAATAACCTTCTCACATCTCTTGTAGGGCCATTAAATGGACTTGGCGCAGAAGTTGATGATGCTATAAGAGTAAAGGTATTAAAACGATCTGGATGATTAGCAGCAATAATTTGTGCAATCATTCCACCCATAGACATACCTAAAAGGTGAGCTTTATCAATATTTAATTTATCCAGAATAATTATCGAGTCATTAGCCATATCATCTAAATCATATGGTGGATTAATAGGTAATCTTAAAAAATATTTAATATAGGTTGAATTAATAGTTTTTGATCTATTTTTCTCTTCAAATAGCTCAGTCTTATAACGTGATGATAATCCTGTATCACGATTATCAAAAACAATTGGTCTGAAATTATTACTAATTAAAAATTCAAGCAAGTGATCAGGCCAGTTAATTAGCTGTCCACCCAAACCTTGAACAAGAAGAATAGGCTCACCATCTTTTGGCCCATAGTCTCTATATGCAATTTTTATATCATCGTTATATACAAAACCTTCTTCAAAAGTGTGCATATCTAAAGATAATGTCATTAATAATAAAAATAAAATGCTAGAGAAACGCATTTATTCTATCCTTAATATTCTCTCTAAAACAACCCCAAAATAACATGACATCATAACTATGAAGATCACCAGTAAAGGTAGCCATTTTTCTCATTTTCTCAACTAATGGTCCTCTTGTTTCAATCAATCCATTATCTGGATTTCTTCTAGTAGAGAACCTTTGCTCTCGTGCATAGGCTAGACTCTTTTTAGCACCAGAATGATTAATAGATAAACGATCGGCGAAATCAAAATTTGGAGATTTTGTAATCACAGAGCTATGATTCACAGGAGCCTCTTCCCAATCATTATTATCCTGCCATGAAAATGGATTAATACTAACTATCTTCTGCTTCATGAGTTCAGTGGACCATCCTGATGGTGTCCAAAAAACAGTTTTTTCTCTTTCTCTTTTGAATCCTTCAACAACAGTTGACCAGCTGATAATACAATTAGTATCTATTGCTGATTGTGATGCGGGTATTAATGTAAACATACTATCGTAGTGTTTTTCTGGAATCATATATCCTATTGCATAAGCACATATAAACCTTTTTTGAAGTTCAGTCCCTTGAATCTTGTTAACAATTAGCCTATGTGAATGAAGAGCCCCCTGACTATGTCCCATTAAAATAAAAGGTTTATTGTCATTTAAGTTCTCTATAAAGTAATCGAAGGAACTTTCAACATCTTCATATGCTAAATCTAATGCCTTAGTTCCATCTTTATCTTTAGCAAAAAATGAATAATAGGTTGCTTGTCTATATTCTGGCGCATATATATTACACGAGTCATTAAAAGCAGATACCTGATTCCCTAACATCATTTCTGTTCTTTCGAATGCACTTCTAGTTTTATCCATATTAGAATTCCAGACTTTTTCAAAAAAACCAGTAGGATGTATATAAAAAACATCTACATCATTATGAGATTTATTAAGAGTTAAATTTTGATCTGGTAGATAAAATTGTTGTGCATTTTTCTCGGGATAAGCGGCCCAATTATTTAAATTTGAATAATCAGGTTTATCAGGAATGGAACAATCTTCAAATGAAGATATTGGTTTTACTAGCTCTAGCCAATTATGTAATTTTTCTTCATTCATTGAAAAATTATATATTAAATTTTAGTAGGTACTATTTTATTTGTAGCTGTTGAAATAGCTATCAAATTATCATTTTGATAGAGTTTTGCTTCAGTAAAAGAAATAGATTTTCCTTCTTTTATAATTTTAGAAATAGCTCTTACATCTCCTGGAGCACAAGGCATAAAAAATTTAACATCTATATCAAGTGTTAATGGAATTTTTTGTCCTTGATATTTATAGATAATAAATTGTGCCATGCAAGCATCTAGCATACCTGTAACAAAACCGCCTTGAACTATCATTCCATTAGAATGTGTTAAGTCTTCAGAAGGAGAAAAATCACACACAAAGGAGTCATCATCAAGAAGTTTTGCACCTTTAAAACCAAGAATATCTAAAAATGGTGGAATTTCTTTAAAACTATCTGCTAGATCTTTATTTGAGGTCATAGTTTTTGCTCATATAGTGGCGGAGGGAGTGGGATTCGAACCCACGGTGCCGATGAAGGCACGACGGTTTTCAAGACCGTTACAATAAACCAGACTCTGCCATCCCTCCTGTGTCTGAAGTAGCTATTCTATAGGGTTTAATCCAATAATCAACAACTTCTTATATTTTACTAATACAGCTAAAACGTAGCTAAAACGTAGATTGATTCAGGTTTGAATCTGTATGACCTACTTAACCTGTTTCAATCCTATATTAGGAATGTAGTTATTAACATCTATCTCCATTCCCTTAACTACATGAGAATAAATGCTCAATGTAATGCTTGGGTCTGCATGTCCTAACCTATGTGCTAGTTGAGTAATAGGATAGTTGTTAGACAGCATATTAGATGCGTGTATGTGTCTTAGGTTATGTAATGAATGTATCTACTAAAGCAGAAAACCTTTTATTAATATCATTAATATAGTCTTTTTGTAGATTAGCTGATTCAATTAATCTATCCATGGGAGCAATTTGCATTTACCTACCAAATAAACTCTAAACATCCACCCGCCAAGAATTGGAGAACTAGATACTATTAAATGAATAATTAATTCATCTTGACTTTGATCTAAAAAAGAAAGTAGAAGCAGAAAACAAGTTCCAATTAATCCTATCCAATGAAAAACTAAACCAAGTCTATCTGTAAATCCTTGCATATTTCCAACTTAAAAATAAGGTTGATTTACTGTGATTCTATAATCCCTGTTACTAACGCAGCAATAACAAATACGGGTATACCAACCCCTACCAATACAGCTATAAACCATTGGAAAGCTAACTTAATCTTTTCTACTAGCGGTATATCAACACCAGTTATAGTTACTTTATTATTTTCAGACATAATCACTCCATTTTATAAGGAAGGTTGATTTATTTTGCCATAATTTAGAAATAAAAAGAACTCACAC
>Ga0115569_10002170_pt1 | contig 14977 bp, 9 predicted proteins | sample COGITO_mtgs_1205_2_FD_87295 | JGI IMG/M metagenome (GOLD analysis project Ga0115569, IMG submission 87295) | Pelagic marine microbial communities from North Sea - COGITO_mtgs_120503 | ecosystem: Environmental > Aquatic > Marine > Epipelagic | place: Germany:Helgoland, sampling site Kabeltonne... | reverse complement strand
TTTATTTTTTGTCTTGCAAAGCAAATACTTGCTGTAATAATGCAGTATTTCGTAAACCTACTTTTTCTCTAATTCCTTTTTCTTCAATTTCAATCATTGTAAACACACCTTTTAAAGCTTGGTTTGTAACATAAATTGTTAAATCAGGATTTACATTTTTCACAAAAGGAATAGAATTGTACTTATTAATTAAACTGCTCCAAACCTTATCTGCTCCAACTTTAGAAAAAGAATTCTTTATCACTGGACTAAAACTTGCATACAAATTATCAGAAGTTTTACCTTTCAAGTATGAGGTAGCAGCATTTGGGCTACCCAAAAGAATATTTTTAGCATCAGTAAATGTCATATTTTTTACTGCATTTACAAAAATTGGAGTCGCAGTTTTCACAGCATCTTCTGCTGCTCTGTTTAAAACTTTAATTCCTTCATCTGCTAAATTACCCAAACCTATTTTACGTAGACCTTTATCTACTGTTTGCAATTCTTCTGGCAGCATAATTTTCACTAATTCATTTTTATAAAAACCATCCGTTGACGTTAATTTAGAAACTTGGTTTTTTATTCCGTTATCTAAAGCTTGACGTAAACCATTACCAATCTGTTCTTGACTTAAAACACCACTTTTTGCAACTTGATTCACTACATTTTGTAATTCTGCGCATCCTGTAAATTGAATTGCAACTACTAAAATTAAAATTCTTTTTATCATTTTTTTAAAAATTTATGAAACTATTTTCGACTAAAAGTCACTTTCTATTTAAAAGTATCTGTTTTTTTATCATACCCATAAGGACAATGTTTACAACCACTTTTACAGCAATGACCTCTTTTTAAATGAAACTTTTCTGTAAAGACTTTGTAACCCTGTTCGTTTACATAAAAGTCACCTTCTTCTAATTCTACCCTTTTGTTATACACGTTGCAAAAATATCATTTTAATCCATAAAAAAAGCGCTCTAAAGAACGCTAATTTCAATTTTTATTTTTTTTGTTCTGGAGGAAACCTTGAAATGATTTCTTTAACAAACAAATTAATTCTTTCTTCTTTCTTAGCTCTATTATTAAGCTTTAAAGCTCCAGTGCCAACTCCTTGCCAAACCAACTCTTTCTTTTCTTTATCTATAAAATCGATAAACAAAGTCCCTTCAGAATATTGACTAACAGTAAGATTATTGTTCATTCCTCCCCAAAAAGGGTTCAATCCCCAACCAAAACCCCAACCAAAATTATTATTCTGATTAATATTTACTTTCTCTCTAGATTTTGTAAAAATACCGACCAACATATCTGGCTTATTAGATTTAGTGAACCCTTTAGCTAGCAATTCACTTTCAATAGCCCTTAGAATTCTTTTTTTATCCAAATCGGAAATTTTTGCTTTATCTATTTCTGGTTTGTAAAAAGCAAACGTTTTATATTTATTAAAATCTACATTTGAATCGTAATCCGTTATAACTTTCACAGCGCTACAAGAAGATAACAAAATGATACTTAACAATAAAAGAACAACTTTTTTCATAATATTTATTTTAATTTATTGAATCTATTAAAGCGTCATCAACAAGGTTTGGTAATGTAACTTGTAACTTTTTTTCAGCCTTCATTGCTCTTTTAATCGCAAATACAGCTTCTTTGTTTCTTGCCCAACTTCTTCGTGAAATTCCGTTATTTACATCCCAGAAAAGCATTGATTCTATGCGCATTGATGCCTCCTTAGAACCATCAATAAGCATGCCAAATCCTCCATTTATAACTTCTCCCCAACCAACGCCACCTCCATTATGAATAGAAACCCAAGTTGCTCCTCTAAAACTATCTCCAATCACATTCTGAATCGCCATATCTGCAGTAAACTTAGAACCATCATAAATGTTAGATGTTTCTCTGTAAGGTGAATCTGTACCGGAAACATCATGATGATCTCTTCCTAATACAACTGCACCAATCTTTCCTTTTTTAATCGCTTTATTAAATGCTTTTGCTATTTTAATTCTTCCCTCTGCATCTGCATATAAAATTCTTGCTTTAGAACCTACTACCAATTTATTTTCTTGGGCACCTTTTATCCATTGGATATTATCCGTCATTTGTTGCTGAATTTCTACCGGAGAATTCTTCTTTATTTTCTCTAAAACTTTACAAGCAATTGCATCTGTTTTTACTAAATCTTCTTGTTTTCCTGAAGAACAAACCCATCTAAAAGGTCCAAAACCATAATCAAAACACATAGGCCCCATAATATCTTGAACATAACTATTATAGGCAAAATCATCGCTTTTAACTTTTACCTCATTTATCCCACAAAATTTCCCATCTTCATCTTTATAAACTGCTGCTTCTGCCCTACTAGCCTCTAATAAAAAAGCATTTCCATAATCGAAAAAATAAGTTCCTTTTATAGCGTGTTTATTTATTGCGGATGCATGTCTTCGTAAAGTTTCTTTTACTTTATTTTTAAACAACTTCGGCTTTTCTGCAATCATTACATTGGCCTCTTCAAAAGAAATATCCATTGGATAATAACCACCAGCCCAAGGGTTATGTAATGATGTTTGATCAGAACCTAAATCGATATGAATATTTTCTGAATCAAATTTTTCCCAGACATCAACAATATTTCCAAGATATGCTATTGAAATCGTTTCTTTCGACTCTTTTGCTGATTTTACTCTAGTAACTAATTCCTCTAAATTCGAAATTTTTTCATCAACCCAACCTTGATCTAGACGCACTTTTGTAATTTTCGGATTTATCTCAGCACAAACTGTAATACAACCGGCAATATTGCCTGCTTTTGGCTGTGCACCAGACATCCCTCCTAAACCTGAAGTTACAAATAAACTTCCTTTTGGTGCTTTTTTAATTTTTCTAAATGCATTTAAAATTGTAATTGTTGTTCCATGAACAATTCCTTGAGGACCTATATACATGTAACTACCAGCTGTCATTTGTCCATATTGAGAAACTCCCAAAGCATTCATTTTCTCTAAATCATCTGGTTTTGAATAATTAGGAATTACCATTCCATTTGTTACCACAACTCTCGGCGCATTTTTATTTGAGGGAAATAATCCCATTGGATGACCAGAATACATTGTTAGTGTTTGCTTGTCAGTCATTTCTGACAAGTATTTCATTGTTAATAAATACTGTGCCCAATTCTGAAAAACAGCTCCATTTCCTCCATAAGTTATTAACTCATTAGGATGTTGAGCAACCGCATCATCTAAATTATTTTGAATCATTAGCATAATTGCTTTTGCTTGTTCTGATTTTCCTGGGTACTCAGAAATGTCTCTTGCATACATTTTATAAGTTGGTTTAAATCTATACATATAAATTCGACCATACTTTTCTAACTCTTCCGAAAATTCTGGCAACAATTCAGCATGTTGTTTTTTATCGAAATAACGCAAAGCATTTCTTAAGGCTAACTTTTTTTCATCAATAGATAAAATATCTTTTCGTTTTGGAGCATGATTCATTTCTAAATCATATTTTTTTTTAGCTGGTAAAATGTCAGGGATTCCTTGTTGAATTTGCTCTTTAAATGTCATTACGAACCTTATTTTTGTATGTTAACAAATATATTTATTTTCTTAAACTATTTATAAATTTCATTTCTAAACATATGATTATAAATGATCATTGGGAATTATGTTTTCACTTTTAATTTGTTAAAAAAGGAAGATTTAAAACAAGACCAAATCCTCCTACTTCACTAAAAAATCATCTAAAAAAAAAGTAAAAAAATCTCAGATTACACAAAAACATCTTTAATTATTTAAAATAATAATCATATATTTTTAAGAATTTCGTAAATTTATAGCTTAAAAATAAACATTTATTACGAATGAATCAAATAAACACATATAAACCTAAATACAAAGTAAGAATTGTAACCGCCGCTGCTCTTTTTGACGGACACGATGCTGCCATAAATATTATGCGTAGAATTATTCAATCTACAGGTGTTGAAGTGATTCATTTAGGCCATGACAGAAGTGTTGAAGAGGTGGTTAATTGTGCTATTCAAGAAGATGTTAATGCTATTGCAATTACTTCTTACCAAGGAGGACACAATGAGTATTTTAAATATATGTATGATTTATTACAAGAAAAAGGCGCGGGACATATAAAGATTTTTGGTGGTGGTGGAGGTGTAATTCTACCTGAAGAAATTAAAGAATTGATGAATTATGGAATTACAAGAATTTATGCTCCAGATGATGGCCGTGAACTAGGTTTACAGGGCATGATAAATGATTTGGTTAAAACTTCTGATTTTAAAATACCGGCCTTAAATCTTTCAAAAGAAAAAAAAATAGGAGAATCTTTAAAAGAAAAAAACGTAAATACAATTGCAAGATTAATTTCTTTTGCAGAAAATCAACATACAGAATTTGATAGACTTTTTTCCTCTTCAAAAAATTTAAAAGGAACCTTTACTCCTGTTTTAGGGATTACAGGAACCGGTGGATCAGGAAAATCTTCTTTGGTTGATGAATTGGTTCGTCGTTTTTTAATTGATTTCCCTGAAAAAACAATTGGTTTAATTTCTGTTGACCCATCAAAAAGAAAAACTGGCGGCGCTCTTTTAGGCGACAGAATTCGAATGAATGCCATTAATAATAAACGTGTATATATGCGTTCATTAGCAACTCGTCAATCTAATTTAGCTTTATCTAAACATGTAAGCGAAGCTATAGATGTTTTAAAGGCCGCGGAATTTGATTTAATAATTTTAGAAACTTCTGGAATTGGGCAATCTGACACAGAAATTATAGAACACTCTGATACTTCTTTATATGTAATGACACCAGAATTTGGTGCTGCAACCCAATTAGAAAAAATTGACATGTTGGATTATGCTGATTTAGTAGCCATTAATAAATTTGATAAAAGAGGGGCTTTAGATGCTGTTAGAGATGTAAAAAAACAATTTATGCGCAATAATAATTTGTGGCATATCAATCAAGACGATTTACCCGTTTATGGCACAATTGCATCACAATTTAACGATCCAGGAATGAATACTTTATACAAAAGTATTATGGATAAATTGGTTGAAAAAACTGAAGTGGATTTAAAATCGAAGATGAAAATCACCGAAGAAATGTCTGAAAAGATATTTGTAATTCCGCCAGCAAGAGTTCGTTATTTATCTGAAATTGCAGAAAGCAACAGAGCATATGATAAAAAAGTTGATGACCAAGTTATTGTCGCTCAAAAATTATATGGAATTCATCAAAGTATAGAGTCAATAGCAAATGCATCCGTAACAATTATAAAAACAGGTTTAGATTCTGAAGAGATTTTAAAACAAGTTCAGCATGACGATCATCAATTTGTAAAATTGCTTATTAATCAATTCGAAAAAATAAAATTAAATCTAAACCCTCATCACTGGGAAATCATTCTAAACTGGCAAGAGAAAGTTCAGAAATATAAAGACCCAATTTATACATTTAAAGTTCGTGATAAAGAAATTAGAATAGAAACACATAGCGAATCACTGTCACATTCTAAAATACCTAAGATTTCGTTACCAAAATACCAAGCTTGGGGAGATTTATTACGTTGGAATTTACAAGAAAACGTACCCGGAGAATTCCCGTACACAGCAGGTCTATATCCGTTTAAAAGAGCAGGTGAAGACCCAACAAGAATGTTTGCTGGTGAGGGAGGCCCAGAAAGAACTAATCGAAGATTTCATTACGTAAGCCTTGGAATGGATGCAAAACGTCTTTCTACAGCTTTCGATTCTGTTACTTTATATGGAAATGACCCTGGTAAAAGACCGGATATCTATGGAAAAATCGGAAATGCAGGAGTTTCAATTTGCTGTTTAGACGATGCTAAAAAATTATATTCTGGTTTCGATTTAAGCCACCCTATGACTTCTGTTTCTATGACAATAAATGGGCCAGCACCAATGTTGTTAGGTTTCTTTATGAATGCAGCCATCGATCAAAACTGTGAGAAATATATTTTAGAAAACAAATTAGAAAAACAAGTTGAAGCTAAGTTTAAAGAAATTTATGAATCTAAAGGTTTAGAAAGGCCAAAATATCAAGGGCAATTGCCCGAAGGAAATAATGGGTTAGGTTTAATGCTTTTGGGTTTGACCGGAGATTTAATTTTACCTATTGCTATTTATGAACAAATAAAAAAAGATACTTTAGCACAAGTTAGAGGAACAGTACAGGCTGATATTTTAAAGGAAGATCAAGCTCAAAATACCTGTATTTTTTCTACAGAATTTGCATTGCGTTTAATGGGAGATGTGCAAGAATATTTCATCGAAAAACAAGTACGAAACTTTTATTCGGTGTCTATTTCTGGCTACCATATTGCTGAAGCTGGCGCAAATCCAATTACACAATTAGCTTTGACTTTGTCTAACGGTTTCACCTATGTAGAGTATTACTTAAGTCGTGGAATGGATATTAATAAATTTGGTCCAAACTTATCGTTTTTCTTCTCAAACGGAATTGATGCAGAATATTCCGTAATTGGAAGAGTTGCTCGTAAAATTTGGGCAAAAGCGATGAAAAATAAATACGGAGCAAATTCTAGAGCTCAAATGTTAAAGTATCATATTCAGACTTCTGGTCGCTCTTTACATGCGCAAGAAATCGACTTTAATGATATTAGAACAACGCTGCAAGCGCTATATGCAATTAACGATAATTGCAACTCTTTACATACCAATGCGTATGATGAAGCAATTACAACACCGACTGAAGAATCTGTGAGAAGAGCAATGGCAATTCAGTTGATCATTAACAAAGAACTAGGTTTAACTAAGAATGAAAATCCGATTCAAGGAGCTTTTATTATTGAAGAATTAACAGACTTAGTAGAAATGGCAGTCTTAGAAGAATTTGATAGAATTACAGAACGTGGGGGTGTTTTAGGAGCAATGGAAACGATGTATCAACGTTCTAAAATTCAGGAAGAAAGTTTGTATTACGAAACATTAAAACATAATGGTGAGTTCCCTATTATTGGTGTAAACACCTTTTTGAGTTCCAAAGGATCACCAACTGTTCAGCCCGAAGAAGTTATTCGTGCTACGGAAAAGGAAAAGCAGCATCAAATTAAAACGAAAGAATTGTTAAATAAAGCAAATCCAAATAAAGTTTTGGAACAAATTGCTATTTTACAAGAAGCCGCAATTCAAAATAAAAATTTATTCGAAAAATTAATGGAAGCAACGAAAGTTTGTTCTTTAGGACAAATTACAGAAGCTTTATTTAAAGTTGGTGGGCAATATCGAAGAAATATGTAAAATGCTATTGTATTTGAAATTTAGATAATTATTGAAGCATAAATAACATGTTTTAATTGCATCTTTTTAAAACTTTTTATGTCTATTAAATGAACACTAAAAATAAAATTATGATAAACAAAGAATGTATGTGTAACTGTGATAATTGCAAAACAGGAAGCTGTGCCAATTGTACTTGCGAAAACTGCTCTTGTTCTAATTGCGATTGTTAACAACCTATTTATTAACCTATAACAGAAATTATCCTTAACTTTAGAAAGAATAATTTCTGTTTATATTTTAAAAAAAATGACAACAACAAAAGTTTGGGCCTTATATTCTGACGATTTAAAAAGATTTATCAACAGTAAAGTAAAAGACACCTCTATTACTGATGATATTTTACAAAATACATTTATCAAAATTCACACCAAACTTCATACATTAAAAGACATTACAAAATTAAAATCCTGGTGTTTTACAGTTGCTAGAAATTCTATTCTAAATTATTGGAAATCCACAAACAAATCAATTGAAATTATTAATTTTGAAAAAGAAACTTTAATACTAAAAAATAAACATACAGAAATAGACTGCCTTGCAGGAATTATAAAAGGTCTTCCAAAAAAATATAGAGATCCTTTAATGTTATCAGATATAAAAGGACTAAAACAGAAAGATGTTGCAGACCAATTAAAACAAAATTTACCAACAACAAAATCTCAAATTCAACGTGCAAGAAAATTAATCGCGAAAGGTTTTATGGATTGTTGCGGTTTTGTGCTTAATAAAAAAGGTAATTTAGTTGGCGAAATCAAAGAAAAAGAAGATTGTAAGGTTTGTGAATAAACCACAATCTATTATTAAAGCACTAAAGTCAATCTAGGAAAGATTTATGCAAATGGAACAATATTTAAACACATTTATAAATGCTTTTAACGGAACAATAGATTGGACATGGAAATCTATCATTTTTGAAGTGCAGTGGTACACCAATTATTTTTGGGGACTTATTATTATTTCTCTTTTTGTTTGGTGTTTAGAAATTGCTTTCCCTTGGAGAAAAAATCAAGCGATTTTTAGAAGAGATTTTTGGTTAGATGTATTTTATATGTTTTCCAATTTCTTTATTTTCTCTATTGTAATTAGTGGTGTTTATGAAGTCTTAGAATTACTATTTAATAACGTTAATATCACAACAAAAAGTTTATCGCTTATAAATACTTTACATTGGCCTCATTGGTTACAATTACTAGTTTTCTTTATAGTTCTTGATTTTTTACAATGGCTTACGCATGTATTATTGCACAAGTACACTTTTTTATGGAAATTTCACAAAGTACATCATAGCGTAAAAGAAATGGGCTTTGCAGCACATTTAAGATACCATTGGATGGAAAATATCTTATACAAACCTCTAAAAACTTTTGGAGTAATGATTATTGGTGGTTTTGAACCAGAACAAGCGTATATTGTTCATTTTATAGCCATTACAATTGGTCATTTTAATCATGCTAATATTAAAATTACTTGGGGAGTATTTAAATATGTAATAAATAATCCAGTAATGCATTTATATCATCATGCATATGCAATCCCAAAAGGAAAACATGGAATGAATTATGCCATTAGCCTAAGTGTTTGGGATTATATTTTTAAAACAAATTACATTCCTGAAGATAGTGGAACTATTGAAATTGGCTTTAAAGGCGATGATAAATTTCCGACTGATTTTATTAATCAAAACCTCTATGGGTTTAAAAAACATCAGAAATAAATAAGATTGATCAATTAATTCTATTGTTTAATTTTAAGAAAAAAACACTAAGCAAGTATTTTTGGCTAAATAAACCTTTTTTCATTACTGTTTCTCCAAAAATCTTTTTTCACTTTTATTTAAGTACTTTTATCTTTTTAAATACTTAAGGTGAAAAACAAACAACTTATCAGTAAAGAACTAGACGATTTTTACAACAAAGCTTCGGAAGAAACCAGACTTGAAAAAGGAATGGGGATTTTTGAATTTGAACGTATAAAAGAATTGATAGAACAACATATTTCTAAACCAAATAGCACAATTATTGATGTCGGTGGAGGAACAGGAAAATATTCTGAATGGTTAGCAAAAAATAATCACACGGTACATTTAATAGAACCTGTTGTAAAACATGTTAAACTTGCCCAAAAAAGATCGAAAAAGCTTAAAAAACCTTTTTCTGTTACTATTGGTGAAGCAAAAAAGCTACCTATTAAAGGTAATACTGCCGACTTGGTAATTTTGCACGGCCCTTTATATCATTTACAAAAAAGAGAAGAAAGAGTTGCTGCAATTATTGAAGCAAAAAGAGTACTTAAAAAAGGTGGAATTATTTTAGGCTTTGCAATTAACGCAACTGCCTCTACTTTAGTTGGTTTAATGAACGGAATGATACACGCAAACTCATTCTTTGATATGTGTAAAGAAGAACTTACAACTGGAATTCATAATGCTCCAAAAGATTTTCCTTTTTTGCTAGCAGATGCTTTTTACCATAAACCAGAAGGATTAAAAACTGAATTTTTAGAACAAAACCTCAGCTTTATAGATCTTCTTGCTGTAGAAGGAATGATTTGGTTAGACAGCGAATATTTTGCAAACATGTTAGATAAAAAGAAATCTAAAACCTTAAAAGCATTGCAAAATCTTACACAAAATGATGAATATTTATTACCTTTTAGTCCTCATATGATGATTGCTGTAAAAAAGTAATTGAGCTTCTATTAAACCAAAAATATAATAAATTATGATAGGTGGAAAAGGCAGAGAATAAAGATAGAAACTGGGTTATTTGCGAAAGCTGCAAAGGAAATGGCAAAAGAAAAAAGAGGATTCGAAAAAAAACAAGACTCAACCATCAAACTGCGTTAGAACAATCTAAAAAAACAAATTTTGAAGGACTAATTCCCGATCCTCCAAAAGCACAAATGCAAATATGCCTGAACTGTAAAGGATCTGGTATAGTTAGTGCAAAGAACAAACCTTTACCCAATAAAGAAAACTACCCACATGTTGCCATTATTGGTGGCGGAATTGGAGGAACTGCGCTTGCTGTAGCTTGTTTACATCGAAGAATTCCCTTTACCCTTTATGAGAGAGACATTGACTTTAAAGCTCGGTCTCAAGGGTATGGACTTACTTTACAACAGGCAAGTAAAGCACTTAATGGATTTGGAATTTCATCTTTGAAAGAAGGAGTAACTTCAACCAGACACGTGGTTCACACTACTGATGGAAAAGTGATTGGAGAATGGGGAATTAGAAAATGGGGAAGATCAGATTCAAAAATATCACCAAAAAGAAAAAACATACACATTGCAAGACAATCTTTACGATTAGCTTTATTAGAACAACTTAATGGACATGAATCTATAAAATGGGGACATCAATTATTAGATTTTAAAGAATCTAAAAAAGGTGTAAAGTTAAATTTTCAAGTAAATAACGAAATAAAAAGCACAAAAGCAGATCTTTTAGTTGGAGCAGATGGAATTCGAAGTACAGTGAGAGAACTTATAATTGGTGAAGATATTACTCCTTTAAACTATTTAGGTTGTATTGTAATTTTGGGAATTTGTCCTTTAAAGAATCTAAAAGACATTCAAAGTTCTTTGTTAGATTCTGCTACCGTATTTCAAACTGCCAATGGAAATGAGCGAATCTATATGATGCCTTATGACACAGATACTGTAATGTGGCAACTTAGTTTTCCTTTATCAGAAAATAAAGCAAAAGAACTGAGCGCTAAAGGAGTCAAAGCATTAAAAGAAGAAGCCTGTAAAAGAACGCAATGGCATAGTCCTGTTCCTCAGGTTTTAGAAGCTACCCCAAAAACTCAAATTTCTGGTTATCCTGTATATGATAGAAAGTTATTAACACCTGAGTTATTAAAAAAAGGAACAAAAACAACACTAATAGGAGATGCTGCCCACCCGATGAGCCCATTTAAAGGACAAGGTGCTAATCAAGCGCTGCTAGACGCGTTGTCATTAGCTCGAGAAATAGCTAAAGGGTGTAACCCCCTATCTCAATGGAAAAAAACAGGAATACGAGAAAGTGTATTAAATAAGTTTGAAGCAGAAATGTTAAAACGAAGCGCTTCAAAAGTAAACGATTCAGCAGAAGCAGCAAGATTATTACACTCTAAAATTGTACTTTATGAAGGTGATGGACCGAGAGGTAAACACCGAAATTAAAAAAAAGCCATCGTATTTTAACCATGACTCTCTGTTATTATTTTTTTTTACTTTACAACTAAAACTATCTCCTTCTTTTTTTACTAGAAGCAGTTCTATTTGCTTTTTTCTTTCTTCTATTAAAAGGAACCGCATCATCAAAAGTATTCTTTACTTCCTTCGCTTTTTTGTTCTTTTTCCAAGAATTATTTTCTGGTAATAATTTTTGCAATAAATCCTGCCTTCCAACTTTATTTAACGTTTTACGAATCCAATCTTTATTTTCCTTTTTGTACCAAAAGAAAAATTTGTGCTGATCTTCACGTTCTTTTTTAGTTTTCGGAGTTTTAGTTGGTTTTAAAGTATAAGGATGAAATCCTGAATAATAAATAACCGTTGCAACAGTCATAGGCGTTGGCGTAAAACCCTGCACTTGCTCTAACTGAAAGCCCATATCTTTTGTCTCTGCAGCTAAGTTTGCCATATCTTCTACCTCACTTGCTGGGTGACTAGAAATAAAATACGGAATTAACTGAAGATTCAATTTCTTTTTAATGTTTATCTTATCAAAACGCTCTTTGAACTTATGAAAATATTCAAAAGATGGTTTACGCATCAGCTTTAAAACAGGATCAGAAGTATGTTCTGGCGCAACCTTTAATCGTCCAGATACGTGTTTTGTCATTACTTCCTCTGTATACGCATCTAATTCTTTTGGATCGGCATTTTTATTGAATTCAGGCACCAACATATCATGTCTAATTCCACTTCCTATAAAAGATTTTTTTATCTTCGGATGTTTATCAACTGCTTGATACAATTCCGTTAAAGGTTTATGAGACGTATCTAAATTAGAGCAAATTACAGGCGAAATACAACTAGGAGCAACACATTTATCACAGATAGATTGTACTTTTCCTTTCATCTGATACATATTTGCAGAAGGCCCACCAATATCAGATAAATACCCTTTAAAATCTGGCATATTCGCCACCTTATCTATTTCTTTTAAAACAGATTCTTGACTACGACTTGCAATAAACTTTCCTTGATGCGCAGAAATCGTACAAAAACTGCATCCCCCAAAACAACCTCTATGAATATTGATAGAAAATTTTATCATTTCAAATGCAGGTATTGGTCCACGTTTATCATACTTAGGATGTGGTAACCGTGTAAAAGGCAAATCAAAAGAACCATCAATTTCCTTTTCAGTCATTGTAGGAAAAGGTGGGTTTATCACCAACGTTTTTCCTTCAACATCTTGTAAAATTCTTCGCGCTTTTAATTTATTAGATTCTTGCTCAATAACTTTAAAATTAGAAGCAAATGTTTTTTTATCTTTTAAACATGCATCATGAGAGTTTATTGTTACATCTTCCCAACCATTTACAACTGGTAATTTTTCTTCCTTTTGGTTAATAAAAACAGCGGTCTGTTTAATATTTTTTAAGCTAGAAAACGGAACCCCTTTTTGCAATAATGTTACAATTTCACGCAAAGGTTGTTCTCCCATTCCATAAACCAACATATCTGCATTAGACGTTTCTAAAATAGATGGCAACAACTTGTCTGACCAATAATCATAATGCGTTACACGCCTTAAAGAAGCCTCTATTCCACCAATTAAAACAGGAACATCAGGAAACTTTTCTTTTAGTATTTTTGAATACACAGAAGTTGCATAATCTGGTCTAAAACCCTTATCCCCATTTGGTGTATATGCATCTTTATCTCTTCTCTTTTTACTTGCTGTATAATTAGAAACCATCGGATCCATACATCCACCAGTTGCACCAAAAAACAAACGAGGTTTTCCTAATTTCTCAAAATCTTGCAAATTATCATTTACACTTGGTTGCGGCACAATTGCCACGCGCAAACCATAACTTTCTAAAATACGACCAATTACCGCTGGCCCAAATGACGGATGATCTACATAAGCGTCTCCACTAAATAAAATTACATCCAATTCTTCCCAACCACGAATCTTAACCTCCTTATTTGTAGTTGGTAACCAATCTGTTAACTGATGTTTCTTTATGCCTTCCATATTTTGCAAAAATACACCAATTTTAATTGAATAAAATACTTTTTTTTAGAAGCTATTTCCTGCTTTCACTACTCGCTTTTTTTCATTCTTCAAAAAGAGCTCAAACAAACCGTTCAATCAGGGCTATAAATGTTTACAAGCAACACGTCATTTCGAAATGAATAAAACATGAACAATTGAAAAATCCGGTTATTTAAGTATTCGCTCTAGTTCATGACATTACTACATAAGCTCGAAATATCAAAAATAAGAGATATTGAAATCTATTTTGTTCATTCATTTTTTTACTAACAATATTTTGTTTTGTAATTTTAACATCAAAATAAATAAAACCTTACATGAAAAAATATATAATACTTTTTTTTACTTTTTATCTAATCACAAATTGCACTAAAACACCAAAAGAAAAAATAGCTAAAAAAGATAGCTATGTCACTGACAATTACTCAAAAAAAGAAGTGGAAATTGTAATGAGAGATGGTGCTAAACTACATACAACTATCTATTCTCCAAAAGACACTAGTAAAGAATATCCCATTTTAATGCAAAGAACACCTTACAGTTCGCGGCCTTATGGAGATGGAATGAGAACAAATATTGGCCCGAATATTCACTTAATGAAAGAAGGTAATATTATAGTATATCAAGATGTTCGTGGTCGTTGGATGAGTGAAGGCGTCTATGATAATATGCGTGCTTATATTCCCAATAAACAAGAAAACCAATCAGATGAAGTTTCAGATACATATGATACAATTGATTGGTTGGTAAAAAACGTTAAAAATAATAATGGAAATGTTGGTACATGGGGAATTTCTTATCCTGGTCATTACGCAACTATTTCTGCTATTGATGCACACCCTGCTTTAAAAGCAGCTTCTCCACAAGCATGTATTGGCGACTTTTTCTTTGATGATTTTCATCATAACGGCGCCTTTTTATTAAGTTATTTTAGAGCAATTTCTTTATTCGGAACTTATAAGGATACACCCACAGATTCTGCCTGGTATTCTTTTCCTCAAATGGATTCTAAAGATCAATATCAATTTTTCTTAGACAAAGGTCCATTAAAAAACTTAAACGAATATTTTCAATACGATAAACTTGATATAGAAACAGCTAAAAACAATGATAAAATTGATGATTTTTTCTGGAAAGAAATTGTAGAACACCCTAATTATGACGAAAATTGGAAAAGCAAGGGAATTATTCAACACCTAGACAAAGTGCCAAGCACTGTGGCTACAATGATTGTTGGTGGTTGGTTTGATGCTGAAGATTTATACGGACCTTTAGAAACTTATAAAGCAATTGAAAAACACGGAAAAAACAACTACAACACTCTAGTTTTTGGCCCTTGGGACCACGGAAAATGGGCAAGAAATGCTGTGAAAAATTCTGTTGGAAATTATTATTTTGGAGATTCTATTTCTTTA
>Ga0115569_10002169_pt1 | contig 14979 bp, 12 predicted proteins | sample COGITO_mtgs_1205_2_FD_87295 | JGI IMG/M metagenome (GOLD analysis project Ga0115569, IMG submission 87295) | Pelagic marine microbial communities from North Sea - COGITO_mtgs_120503 | ecosystem: Environmental > Aquatic > Marine > Epipelagic | place: Germany:Helgoland, sampling site Kabeltonne... | reverse complement strand
GGAAGCCATCGCCTTCCGCGTGATCGCCGACCACATCCGCACCCTGTCATTTTCGATTGCCGATGGCATTCTGCCTGGCAACACCGGCCGCAACTACGTGCTGCGCCGCATCCTGCGCCGCGCCGTCAAATATGGCCGCACACTGGGATTCAATGGCAACGAGCCGTTCCTGCCAAAACTGGTCGACACACTGATCACCGAATTCGCCGCGGTATTCCCCGAGATCAATAAACGCGCGGAAGCGGTCAAAGATACTTTGGCGAACGAAGAAGAGAGCTTTAACAAGACGCTCGACCGCGGCATGCAACTGTTCGAAAGCGATGCCAGTAAATCGAACGTGTTCCCGCCGGAAGATGCCTTCAAGCTGTACGACACCTTCGGCTTTCCACTCGATCTCACCGCGCTGCTGTGCCGGGAACGTGGCATCACACTGGACGAAGCCGCTGTCGAAGCGCGCATGGAACAAGCCCGTGAGCTGTCACGTGGTGCACAAAAGAAAACCATCGTGCGCGCGCTCGATCTAAGCTCCAATGCCACCACGCAATTTGAAGGGTTCGACGCTGACAGCTGCGAGGCACAGATCCTCGAAGTGCACGCGCAAGATGAACAGTTGCTGGTTATTACCGACAAGACCGTGCTTTTCTCCGAAATGGGAGGCCAAGAAGGTGACACCGGCACGGCCACCATCGACGACCAGAGCTACCCAATCAAGGGCGTGCAAAAAATCGGCAACGCCGTCGGCCACCTGGTGTCTGGAATTGAAAGCGAACAGCTGAAAGAAGGCAGCACGATAACAATCGCGCTCAACAACTCCAAGCGCGCACCGATCGAAGCCCACCACACGGCCACGCACTTGCTGCACTGGGCGTTGCACGAGGTCGTCTCGACCGACGCGTCGCAGCAAGGCTCCAGCGTCAATCCGGATCGCCTGCGCTTCGACTTCAATTCGAAAGCCCTGACGCCCGCTCAGATCACTGAGATGGAAGAAAAGGTCAATGCCTGCATCGAAAAGGCGGAACCCGTTTCTTGGCTCGAAGTTCCGCATGCAGAGATCAAAGGACGCGCTGACATCATGCAGTTCTTCGGCGACAAATATGGCGATCTTGTTCGCGTGGTTCAAATCGGCGGCGAAGCAAAAGCCCTGAACGGCTACTCGATGGAGCTCTGTGGCGGCACACACGTACGCAATACTGCCGACATCGGTCTTTTCAAAATCAAATCCGAAGGTGCCATCGCCTCAGGCGTTCGCCGCATCGAAGCACTTTGTGGCACCGCTGCGTACGACTGGGTGCGCAGTGTTGTCGAAAAATCGACCGTCGAAGAAAAAGAACTTCGCTCCCGTCTTGAGACAACCAACCAACAGCTGGAAGCACTCGACGCAGCACCGTTTAACTATCCGCAGTTACCTCACTTTATGGTCGGCATGCTCAGCGAAGGCAGCTTTGAGCAGAAGAACCAAGTGTTCAAAGACATCATCGCGCAGGTACAGGGACTCAAAGACGTCACGGTCGAAGCCGACAAGGCACTAAAGAAGGCACAAGCAGCTGGTGCGGCAAAAATGGCCCAAGCCTTACTCGAGGAACAGGACACCTCCAGCAATCTGGTTCTTTCGTTTGAAGGCCCTGCCGCGCTGCTGCAAGAACTGATGAACGGCCTCAAACAAATCCAATTCGCACAAGCCGCGTTCTTGGTTATCGACGACGGCAGCAAACTCCACCTCGGCGCGCTCTGCGGAGAGACTGCCAAAGCCTCGGGTCTAATGGCCGGCAAACTGATCCAAACCCTTGCACCGATCGTCGGAGGTAAAGGCGGCGGCAAGCCGGACATGGCGCGCGGTGCAGCACCTGAGCGTGCCAAAGCCAGCGAACTCGAAGCCGAAGCCCGCAAAGCACTCAGCCTTTAACCCCGGACCAAACATCGCACCTCCTCTTTTCAACGGAGGTGCGATGCTGGCTCGGCCAGAGAACGTTCTTTCGCGCCTTCCTCGCCAGCAAGCAGCCCGCGCTAGGCGTCATCCAAAGACTTGGTATCTCAGCCCTCGAATCACGCACAGGCCGTTCCACACCCCTCCGCCCATGGGATTCACCCTCAGCGGATGCTTCCGGTCTTTTTGCAATTGCCAGTGCCGTGCATAGCCTTGCACGAACTCCGCGCTACCGAGAATCGCACCATCCGTAAAGTAGCGCACCCGGCAACGTAGCATCACCGCCGTGGACAACTGCCCCTGCTCCTCGTTCAACACTCTCAGTGCTTTTTTTCGGTCAATGACCCGTCCTTGATGCGTCCACGGACTGGCCCCCTTGCCAAAAATCAGCATCCGATGAGCTTCCAGCGCTGCCGATAGTGTCCCCACGCGATCCGCCCAAATCTGAAGCAGCCCTTGCCTGGCAAACGGATTACCCGCAACCGCCTCCGCATAGCCGCAAAACCGGTAATCCTTGGGGTCCTCAACCAGACTGGCTCTCACCGGATTCAAATCAATATAGGCTGCCACAGTCTGCAGCGCGTCCCCCTGCCCCTCAACCAAAACCGACTTAAAACGCTCAGCCCACAACGTGCCATAACGCCGATGAGAACGATTATACCAAACTGAAAAACGCTGTTTAACCGCTTTCATAAATTCAGATACATCATTCATCCGCGCTAAAAGCTGTTGTCGGATCTGATTCGCCTCATCGCCGCCCGCCAGCAGCTGAGATTTCATAACCTTAGCGGATGCTTGTTGGTATTTAGTCGGCTGAGGATACAGAACTTCATAGCGCCGCATCAGCTCAGCATCCGCGACAACTGGTTGGTGCCGCACCCCAACCAGCACATGGAAGTGATTCGACAAAATGCAGTATGTTAGCACCTCGACTCCCGAGAAGTCAGCCACCTGACGGATCATCTTCCTCAGGATTTCTTTCTCACGGTCTTTAAACAAACGCTCACCATTCACCGTGCGCGTCATCACATGATAAACCGCATCACGATCCCTAACCTTGATTCGTCGCATTCTCATATAACTTAACGAATTCATCCTTGATCGACAGTCCACCCATCCGACCATTTTTAGCCTGTCCCTAAAAATAGACGAATTGGTGGAGAAAAAGGCTGTAAGCGGGGACAACTCAGCTCGTCGCAGCCGTAAACATGTGACTCTCGATTCGACAACGGCACGAATCCAAACTATATTATCCCAAGGGAAGGAGGTGATAAATATGATGACTGCAACTCATGTAAAAGAGATATCCATCAAGGTGTTTAATGATATTGGCGTGCTCGCCCAACTGACCAAGATTGTCGCCGAAAAAGGCATCAATCTGTTAGCTGCAGCGGCGTGGATCGAAGATGATAAAAATGGCATCGTCCATCTCGTCACCGATGACAATCTACGCGCAGTCGATGCTCTGACGGCGCACTCCTATGCACCGGAAGAATTGGCATCGATTGCGGTCGAAATCGATCACAAGCCCGGAATGCTCAGTCGGCTGTGCCAGAAAATTGGAGCGGAGGACATTAACATTCGTTATCTGTACGTCAGTGCCCCGATTAACGATGATAAATGCTTACTGATCGTATCGACCGATGATAATGATAGAGCGCTAGTGGTGCTGAATGAGTGAGTAATTGATCGCGTGCCGAAGCCACCATAGGCTTTGAGATGCGGCGGGGGTGGCACATCGCCACCCCTGATAATGGGGCTACCGCCTTTCGCTCAGGCAGGACGCGATTCCATCGTACCGAGGAGATCGTTGAACCCGTCGGTGGCACGGGGCAAATACCGATCACGACGGCGATGACTTTCCAGGGACGCCGTAGCGCGGCAGCGGTTACACTCGGACTGCTCGAGAATGTCGACCACAACGGCTATCGCCGTCGTGCTACTGGCAATTAGGAAAATCATGGGCGCTGGCGTTTCCCGCGCTCGGAATTTCGGCCATTCGCGGTGAGCCAGACAGGCGCCTGGCGATCCCGGGAGCGCCAATCTCCGCATTTGACCTGTAGCAATTTAAAGGCGCGCCTATGGCATATCCGGCCGGGCGCTCAGACTGCTAACTCGACCGGAACAGACAGGAATGTCTGTCTCACGTGCTTGGCGACTGCCGCGAGAAAACTACGAACAAGGATTGGCATACCACCTCGGCACACTCGGCGCGGGTTTTCGCCTCAGCGTCCACTATCCGCCTCCGAAGCCGCCAAGTGGGTGTTGATCGCGTCCAGTACCTTCACACATGTGGCCAGCTCGCCCGCGTCCGGCAACCACCCGATCTCCTGAAGGAACACATTTTCGCGGGCGATCATGTGCTCGACGAACGTCTGCCCTGAAGCGGTCAAACTCATCAGCGAGGAGCGCTTGTGCCCAGGATTCGGCTTGGCCACCACATACCCCATTTCCGCAAGATCGTTGACCTGCGTCTGTATGATCTGGCGACTGATGAAACGTGCAGACGCCAAAGCGGGCACTGCCTGCGGCCCGTAGCGGTTTAAATCCATCAACAAGGTACGCTTGGGCGCACTCACTCCGGTATCCTTGTGCAGCAAGTCAGTGCTGTGCTTCAAACGGTTGTACACGCGACGAACTGAGTTCGCCATCACGTGCATATCTTCCAAATTCGGTGCGCCTAACATACCCGTACAGAATCATGCCACAGCAACTACGACAATATCATTGTCACTATAATATTGACAACTATATTGTCACCTAGGACAGTAAACCCACACCTGCGGCTCAACAAATTTTTAAGCGATGAAAAAAGATACACTCCCCAAAACCTTCTGGTGGCACAATTTGACTCAGTTCGGCGGCGCCATGAACGACAACGTATTCAAACTGTTGATGGTGTACGCACTGATTACATGGCAGGGGCACGAGCAATCGGCCACCATCCTGGCAATGGTCGGCTTGACCTTCGCCCTTCCCTTTTTGCTGATTGTGCCCATTGCGGGCAACTTTGCCGACCGGTTCAGCAAGCAATCGATGATCGTCTGGCTGAAAGCTTTGGAAGTCGCCGTCATGACTTTCGGCATTACCGCGCTCCACCTTCAAAGCAGTCGGATGCTCTACGTCACCATGTTCCTAATGTCCTCACAGAGCGCGTTCTTCGGGCCTTGCAAATATGGCATCATCCCAGAGCAAGTCGGCACGGAGCGTCTATCTCGCGCCAATGGTGCACTGCAGCTTTTCACCTTTTCGGCAATCATCTGCGGCACAATCCTCGCCCCGGAACTCAGCCTACTGGTCGACGGACAATTTAGCCTCGCTGCCTCCGTCTGCTTGCTGATCGCCGCGCTTGGTTTGCTCACATCGAAACAAATCGATTCCACCCCCGCGCACCCAGAGCGCACACTGCGCATCAACGGCTTTGCCACCCTGCTTCAAACATTTGGTCACATCCGCAAAGACAGCTTTCTCACACTCGCGGTGGGCGCCCTCGCCTTTTTCTCACTCGCGGCCGCATTTATTCAGCTGAACATTCTGGACTACGGCTTCCAGCACTTGGGCCTCAAGCACGAACAAGCCACCCGCCTGTTTCTGCTCACTGCGATCGGCATCGGCATCGGCTCGACCACCGCTGGCTGGCTCAGCGGCCGCTCGATCGAATTCGGCATCGTACCGCTCGCTGCGGGTTTTATGAGCCTGTCCCTATTTGTGCTCGGCACGCTTGAGCTAGGCAATATCGCGCTCGCAGCCATTAGCATGCTGCTACTTGGCATCGCCGCCGGCTTGTTCATCGTCCCGCTCGAAGCCTTCATCCAATACCGCAGCCCGAAGGATCGGGTCGGCTCGATTCAAGCCGCACACTCGTTCCTCAACTGGCTCGGCATTCTACTCGCCAGCGGCCTGCTCTATCTCAATGCCTCCGTATTAGGATGCTCCGCTCAACAGGGATTTTTACTGCTGTCGGCTGGCATCTTTGGCCTGGCACTGTTCAGCTTGTGGGTGCTGCCGGACTTTCTACTCAAGTTCATCCTAATGCTGATAACACGCGTTTGCTACCGATTTCGCGTGCGTGGCCTGGAACACCTCCCCGCCACCAAGCCCGCCCTACTGGTCTGCAACCATGTTAGCCTGATGGACGCGTTGTTGATCGCCACCAGCCAGCAACGTCGCATCCGCATGCTGATGTCACGCGACTATTATGACAATTCGGGCTGGCTGTGCCGCAAGATCGTCGACCTGGCGCAGGTGATCCTGATTCACAAACAAGACAACCCGAAGAAACTATTGCAGTCGCTCAAAACCGCCCGCACCGCGCTCGACGACGGTTACTTGGTGTGCATTTTCGCGGAAGGCGCGCTGAGTCGCACCGGCATGCTGCGCCCGTTCCAGGCGGGGCTTGAGCGAATCGTCAAAGGCACGGATTATCCGATCATCCCGATGTACATCGGCAGTGCCTGGGGCAGCGTATCGAGTTTCCACAGCGGCATGCCGCAAATCCGGCCACTGAAGGACTTCCGCTACCCCGTGAGCGTCCACTTCGGCACACCACTGCCGCCCACTTCGACCACCTTCGAAGTGCAGCAAGCGGTGAGCGAACTCTCGGTCGAATCCTTTGATCTAATCAAGGAAACACGCAGCAGCCTGGGCTACGAGTTCATCGCAGCCGCGCGCCGCAACTGGAACAAGCGCGCACTCGCCGACAGCAACGGCTGCGAACTCACCTTTGGCGAGCTACTCATCGCCAGCATGATCCTGCGAAAACGCATCCGCGCACATACCTCCGATGCCGAATCACACATCGGCATCCTACTGCCCACCGGCTCCGGCGCGGCGATGGCGAATCTGGCAACCACGCTGAATCGACGTATCAGCGTCAATCTCAACTACAGCGCTCCGACAGCTAGCGTGCGCTCGGCCCTGCAACAGTGCGCGCTCCAGACCGTGCTAACTTCGCGTCCGTTCCTCAAACACCTGCCCGAACTGCCCCTGCCCGTCAATGTGCTCTACATCGAGGACCTCCTCGAACACATCAGCTGGCGAGAGAAGTGCCGCACATTCCTGACCGCGCGCTGGCGTCCGGCACGCCTGCTCTCCGGCAGCAAACAGGTAAAGCCAGACGACATCGCCACCGTGCTGTTCTCCAGCGGAACGACCGCCGAACCCAAAGGCGTGATGCTCAGCCACCACAATTTACTCTCGAACATCGAATCCTTTCGCTCGGTAGTGCCTCCCAAGCGCGACGACGTCATGCTCGCCACCCTGCCCTACTTCCATTCCTTCGGCTACACGGTGACTTTTTGGTTTCCGCTAATTTCCGGCATCAGCACGATCTGCCACACCAACCCGCTGGAGGCCGAACGCATTGGCACACTCGCAGCCGACTACAACGCCTCAATCCTGCTCACCACCCCGAGTTTTCTGTTGGCGTATACGCGTAAAATTAAACCCGAACAGTTTTCAAAATTACGCTACGTGTTTACCGGCGCCGAAAAGCTCCAGCCGCGCATCGCCTCGCTATTTGAAAAGCGCTTTGGCGTGCAGCCCCTCGAAGGCTATGGCGCCACCGAACTGTCGCCGGTCTGCGCGCTCAGTTTGCCGAATGTCGAGATCGACAACCTGACCGAAACCGGCAACCGCGACGACCGCCTCGGGCGCGCGCTGCCGGGCATGGTGATCAAGATCGTCCACCCCGACACCGGCGCCACACTCGCCCCCGGCGAACAAGGTCTGATCTACGCCAAAGGACCCAACGTGATGCGCGGCTACCTGAACAAACCAGAACTCACCGAATCGGTACTACACGATGGCTGGTACAACACAGGCGACATCGGCGTGATGGACAGCGATGGCTTCTTTGCCATTACCGGCCGGCGCTCACGTTTCAGTAAAGTGGGCGGCGAAATGATCTCGCACGGCGCGGTGGAACAGGCCCTGCAGCAAGCCCTCCAAATCGGACCCGATACGCTCGCAGTGGTTGCGATCGAGGATGCGCGCAAAGGTGAAAAACTCTGCGTGCTACACACCGCGCGCGGTTTGGACGAAGGCCAGCTGCGCGAAACCCTGCGCACACTCGGCATCCCCAATCTGTGGAAACCGAACCCCAAAGATTGGCAAGTCGTGGACGCACTGCCCCTACTCGGCACCGGCAAACTCGACTACCGCACACTGACAGCATTGGCCAGGCGCTCGACGTCCTGATCCGGGGGCGTCCATGGCGCGAAATCGACGCGCAGTGGCTACGACACCGTCAATCCGGTGTTGTCCGTGGTCAGACGATACACCCGACTACTGACACCATTGCCCTGATACACCTGCTGCATGGCTTCGCCCACGCGGAGCGCATTGGCCGCATCGGTCAGGCAAACCACAGTCGAACCACTACCACTGAGCCAACCGGTCAAAGCACCCGCATGGCAGCCTGCTTGGATACTTTCCTGACTGAAAGGGTTTAACAGGTTACGATACGGCTGATGGATATAATCATTGACCGCATCTTTGAGGCGCGAGAATTCACCCGAAACCAACACACCGACCAAAAAAGCCAGACTGTTGGCACTGCGCACCACATCATTAAAAGGAATACTATCCGGCAACACTCGACGGGAATCAGCCGTCAGCACTTCATACGCCGGTGACACCGCCACAAACTCGAGGGTCTCGGGCAAGCCAAAGCGTACATGCTCGCGGTAAGCGAACGTGCTCGGCTCGGTGCGGGCGATACAAAAACCGCCAGCAAACACCGCACAGGCATTGTCCGGCGCATTATCCAGTTGCGTGGTCAGGCGAATCAGCGCCTCCCGGTCGAGCGGATTGCCATTCAATGCATTGAGCCCGGCAACGATTCCGCCACGCACCGTGGAACTGGATCCCAGACCGCGCGCTTGTGGCACATCTCCCCAAATTTCGTAATCAAACCCGCACACAGCCACCCCAGCGGTTGCCACAAAAGCGCGCGCGGCGGCCTCGACCATCGCCTGAGTGCCGTCGGACAGCTCGCCCACGCAGCAGACTTGAGCATCGTCACGCAAGGTGACGCGGACAAAATTGTACAGCGACAAGGCGATACTCAGGGTATCAAAACCGGGGCCGCAATTCGAAGTACTGGCGGGCGCCTGAACGATGACAGATGGCTGCGGCATAATTACTCGTATTACTTGTGACGGCGCATTTCGCGCTCAGCCTCACGCATAGTAATCTTCTTCTTCAGCGTCTCACGCTTATCGAAAAGCTTCTTACCGGTACAAAGCGCGATCTCGACCTTAATCAGACCGTGCTTCAAATACATGCGAAGCGGGATCAGGGATTTTCCACCCGCCTCCATCGCCCCGAACAGCTTATGGATTTCACGGCGATGCATCAGCAACTTACGCTTGCGGCGCGGCGGGTGATTTTGAAAGTTACCAAACCTATACTCGCCGATGTGCGAATTGTACATCCAGACCTGCCCCTTCTCGACGCGGCAAAAGCCTTCACTGATCTGCGCATCGCCATCGCGAACCGCCTTCACCTCGGTACCCTGAAGGACCACACCGGCCTCAAAACGGTCACCCACAAAATAATTGTGGTTGGCCTTGCCATTGCGGATCTCCTTAAAGCGATCGTCCGCTGATTTTTTCTTAGCGCACACGGTAGAGTCTTCCCTGCCTAACTAGGGAACATAGATAGCTTACACAAAGTGAAGGAACCTGTAAAGCAGGTCCTTAAGCTTCGACTTCCTCGTCCAACTGGTAAGTAATCTTTCGCTCCATGATTTCACGCAGCGCCAGATCTTCAGCGGACAGGCGCTCCAATGACTCAATCAGCGGCTTGTAGCCACTTTTCAGTTGTTTCGCACGGCGAGATACAACATTGATCAGAATCATCGGATCGGTAATAACGAGTTGTGCGGCCTGTAAGTAATCGTCTCTCAAAGTAGTGCTCCTTCTTAGAAGTGAAATCTGGAAAAGCTGAGTAAAATAACGCAGAGCGGCGCTTATGCAATCAAATAAACCGCAACGACGCGCTGCGTGCGGTGCGTACGCGTCTGCCCCCCAGAGTCTCCTCACTGAGCGCCGCAACCGTGCACAGCACCGCGGATGTCCACCGCGATTCGCTCTCACAAAAACACCAAGCGCACAAAGCGCTGACTGCAACAAAGGGATTGGAGTTACTATAAGCTGTACGCTACGATTGGTGACGATAATTCGCCCACAGTTTCAACAGTTCATGGAGCCTGTCCCTAATAATTGACGACTACGATACGGCACGAGCCAGCTCGAGCTCTACGAATGACTGCCTGGCTATTTGCTAATCAGTAAAAAAGTCATTCCTGTCTGTCGCGGCAAAGTCCACTTCCGATCCATCGTCTAATTCTACAGGCAAGCAGGTAAAGTTGAGCATATGGCCCATGCGAAGATAACCACTGCCGCGCTTTTGCAATCGACTGCGCATTAGAAAACATCTAGTCCTTATGTTCGCAAAATTGCCCGATGGACATAAAAGAGCTAAAATTCCATTTGACAGGAACCGCTCCCACCCTACGATTCGCCGCTTTTCCAAAAATCATGAAAACCACTTTAGCTACATCATCCGACCACACCAAGAGCTGGTACGTGGTTGACGCTGCCGACGAGACACTCGGTCGCATCTCCGTGAAAATTGCCAACGTATTGCGTGGCCGTCATAAAGTCATCTATACGCCGCATGCAGATACTGGTGATTTCGTAGTTGTCATCAACGCCGAGAAAATCCGCGTCAGTGGCAAAAAGAACAGCGATAAGAGCTACATGTTCTATTCTGGCTGGATGGGCGGCGAAAGCCACGTTTCTATGGCCGAAATGCGCGCCAAGAAGCCTGAGTTCATCATCGAACACGCGGTCAAGGGCATGCTCCCTCGCAACATCCTTGGTCGCCAAATGATCAAGAAGCTTAAAATCCACACTGGCCCGTCGCATCCTTACGAAGCGCAGCAGCCTAAGCCACTCGTCTAATCTTTAGTTTATTATAATGAGCGAACAAACATTTGTAACAATCGGCCGCCGTAAAACAGCGCGCGCACGTGTCCGCCTTACCCGCGGCACTGGTAAAGTTATCGTCAACGGCAAAGAGCCCGCTGACTACTTCAAGACTGAAGATTTCACCCGTTCAGCACTCTCTCCTCTGACGACAGTCGAGTTGGCCGATCAGGTTGACATCACAGTCAAAGCAGAAGGCGGCGGCCTCAATGGCCAAGCTGGCGCGACTCGCCTCGGCATCGCCCGTGCGCTTGAGAAAATGGACAGCGAACTCCGCGTGCCTCTTAAACAAGAAGGCCACATGAAGCGTGATCCACGTTCCCGTGAGCGTAAGAAGTCCGGACAGCCGGGTGCACGTAAGCGCTTCCAGTTCTCGAAACGTTAAACCGCCCAGCGGCAAGGACGCATTTTTTGCAAACCCTCCAAGGCCGTTCGTCGTGCTTTGGGGGGTTTTTTCTTTTCCCGGGTTGTGGCTCATCTGCTACAAGCTATTTAAATCCGCCAACGCGCACCCAGCACCCCACGCCCCCTTACTTTCACGATTATGAATGCAGCAGTCATTGGAGCATCCGGCTATTCCGGAGAAGAACTCGTCCGGTTACTTTCACGCCATCCGAATGTCACGCTGGCTGCCGTAACGTCGCGCTCGCTCGCCGGGCAGCGCGTCGCGGACATCATGCCGGCATTGCGACACCTCGTCGGCGAGCTTGAATTCACAAACTCCGACCCGACTGAACTGGCCGCCCGCAACGACTTGGATGTATTCTTCCTCGCGCTGCCGCACGGTGTGGCCTCGGAGTATGCGGATCCACTGTTCCAAGCAGGCAAAACCGTGCTCGACCTGAGCGCCGACTTTCGCCTCAACTCGACTGCACTCTATAAAGAGTACTACGGGCATGCGCACCCCGCACCGCATTTACTCAACGCCGCGCCTTACGTGATCCCCGAACTGGCGGACGACAAGTGGAAGGCCGCCTCGCTGATCGCCTGCCCGGGTTGCTACCCGACCAGCGTGCAACTGCCGCTGGTGCCGCTACTGCGCGCCGGCCTGATCAAGCCATCTGGCATCGTAATCAACAGCTACAGCGGCGTGAGCGGCGCCGGCCGTAAAGTCGCGGAGGATTTCATCTACTGCGAGCGCAATGAGAGCATGAAGGGCTACGGCATGCCGAAGCACCGACACCTCTCCGAGATCGAAGAGCAGCTTTCCAGAGCCGCATTCACCGACTGCGTGGTGCAATTCAACCCGCACCTGGCGCCGATGTCACGCGGGATTGCCACCACCATCGTCGTCAAAGCCAACAGCTCGCTCGAAAACATCTATTCTACCTGGGAGGCTGCTTATGCCGACAAACCCTTTGTCAGTGTGCTGCCCAGCGGCACCTACCCCGACACCAAACAGGTAACCGGCACCAACCGCGCCGACCTGTCCGCTGTCCACGATCTGCGCACCGGCAATTTCGTGATCACCTCGGCGATCGACAACCTGCTCAAAGGCGCCAGCGGCCAAGCGGTACAACTTCTCAACCTAAAGTTCGGATTCGAAGAAACGGCCGGACTGCTCTAACCCTAGCGCCCTACGCCGCCTGCCTCAAATGAACCACACACTGAACGTCCAACTCATTGAAACACCCGGCGGCATTGCAGATTGCCCCGGCTATACAATCGCGGGTGTCGGCTGCGATGTCCGCGAAACCGGAGACCCGCGCCTCGACCTGGCGCTGTTCGTCGCGGATGCGCCCTGCTCGGCTGCGGGGGTGTTCACCTTGAACGATGTCTGTGCGGCTCCGGTGCATGTGTGCCAGCAAATCATTGCCCAAAACGGTAACAAAATCGCAGGCTGTGTGGTCAACAGCGGCAACGCCAACGCCTGCACCGGCGCGCAAGGCATGACCGATGGCAATGCGATGTCGACGCTGTCGCAATTAGAGACCGGCATCAGCGCGCCGTTCCTGGTTTGCTCCACTGGCCGCATCGGCCGACAGCTGCCAATGGATAAAATTAAAGCCGGCATCCAAGCCGCCGCCCAACTACTGAGCGCCGACACACAAGCGTCCCACGATGCCGCTGACGCGATTTTGACTTCCGACACGCGCCGTAAAGTCGCCACCGCGCGCTTTGACTACCAAGGCAAGACCATCACCGTGTCCGGCATGGCCAAAGGCGCCGGCATGATCGAGCCGAACATGGCTACCATGCTCGCGTTCGTCGCCACCGACCTCGAAGCGGACAGCGATTTGCTCAAAACCGTGCTCAAAGAGGCAAGCGACAAGACCTTCAATCGGATTTCGATCGACGGCGACATGAGCACCAACGACACCGTGCTACTGTTTGCCAACGGCGTAGCGGGCGTCGCCGCCACGGCATCGACCGAATTGCTCGAAGCCTTCAAGCAAGCAGTCTACCTAGTTTGCGACGACCTCGCCGAAAAAATCGTCGGCGATGGCGAAAAAGTCACCAAGCTAGTGGAGCTGATTGTCGAAGGCTGCCAATCCCACGCGGATGCCGAAAAAGTCGCCCGCGCGGTGGGCAATTCGCTGCTGGTTAAGACCGCTTGGTACGGTTCCGATCCGAACTGGGGACGGCTCGCAGATGCCGCTGGCTATGCACGCGTCGGGCTGAAAGAAGCCAGCTTCGACATTCACTACGACGATGTCGCCGCTCTCATCAGCGGCAGACCACAGGACAGCAACCTGCCACAGTGGAAGGCCATCGTTGCGAAGAAACGTTTCAGAATCACACTCAATTTAAATCAGGGCGACGGCCACTATCGCCTGCTCACTTCCGACCTCAGCGAAGCTTACGTGGACTTCAACAAAAGCGAGTAGTCACCCTGTGAAGATCGAACGCTCAACATCCAACTTTGAACTTCGAAAACACATCGCCCACTGCCACACTCTTATCTCCCACTTTTCAGTTAATTCGACGTTGAACGTTCAAAGTTCGCTGTTCGACGTTCTATTTTTCTCAAAATGACAGACCTTTCCCATCTCGACGTCACCACCAAGTCAGCCGTACTGCTGGAAGCACTGCCGTATATCCAACGCTTCCGCGACGCGATCTTTGTGGTCAAATACGGCGGCGCCTTCATGGATGACGCCGATCCGGCTGTGCGCACGCGAGTAGCCACAGACATCGCATTTCTGCATGCGGTCGGCGTGCAAGTCGTGGTAGTGCATGGCGGCGGCAAAGCCATCACCCGCGCGCTGGCGGAATCTAATGTCGAAACACGCTTCGAGCACGGCCTCCGCGTGACCGACGCCGAGTCAGTGAAAGTGGTCGACCACACGCTCAACAAAATCGTCAACCAAGAGATCTGCGAAATCCTGCAAGCCAAGAACGCGCGACCACTCGGCATCCCCGGCAACAACCTGCTAGTGTGCGATAAAAAGAAAGTCGTCATCGATGGCGAAACCGTAGACGTGGGCTTTGTCGGCGAAACACACACGGTCAAAACCAAGATCATCAAAAAAGCGCTCAAGGATGGCTACATTCCGGTCATCTCACCAGTCGCCTGCGATGAGGACGGACAAGTTTACAACACCAACGCCGACGCCGCAGCAGCCCGCGTGGCCAGTGCCCTGCGCGCCCGACGCCTGGTCTATCTCTGCGATGTACCGGGCCTGATGCGCGACATCGAAGACCCCAAATCGCTGATTTCCTCGCTCAAAGCAGGCGAAGTCGACGCACTAGTCAAAGACGGCACCATCAGCAAGGGCATGATCCCCAAAACCGACAGCGCGGTGACCGCCCTGCGCAAAGGTGTGCACCGCGTGCACTTCATCGACGGCGAACAACCACACAGCCTGCTACTCGAGATCTTCACCGACAAAGGCGTGGGGACCGAAATAGTCAACGCCTAGCCCGAACACCGCAACCTCGTAGGGCCTTTACTAGCGCCGAGCAGAGCATCTAAAATCTCCCCTCTCCAGCCCTCAGCCCTCAGCCCTCAGCTCTCCCCCCTCACCCCTCAGCCCCCACCCCTCCCCCCCCCGCCCCCCCCCCCCCACCCCCCCCCCTCCCCCCCCCCATCCCCCCCCCCCCCCCCATCGACAACACCGC
>Ga0115569_10002162_pt1 | contig 14991 bp, 11 predicted proteins | sample COGITO_mtgs_1205_2_FD_87295 | JGI IMG/M metagenome (GOLD analysis project Ga0115569, IMG submission 87295) | Pelagic marine microbial communities from North Sea - COGITO_mtgs_120503 | ecosystem: Environmental > Aquatic > Marine > Epipelagic | place: Germany:Helgoland, sampling site Kabeltonne... | reverse complement strand
TGCCAACCGGAGCCACCTAGCAAGATTGATCAGAACAGCGATTAGGTCACAGTAGGCCGACGATCAGGTGGCTTGCGCATGGCCAGCAGGTGATCTGCACGATGCTCGCGTATCGGGGATAAAGAGATGCACACTGAACCCATTAAAAAGGGAAATCCTTAAAACTTCTCGACACATATGGGTCATTCACCCCAATTCATATCAAGAAAGAAAAGCCAAAAGAGGTCAGGGGCGATTTGATGATCGGTGAGTCTTCCAAACTGGGAAGTGCTCTCCCCGCCGGGAGCGAAAAGCTCCGTCACCGCCTCTCCAGCACAGGAGATCCTTGATGTCTGAATTTTCGAGCAGACCGATAGAAGAATCAGCGGAGACTCCGAGTGCATCGCCACGACCTGATCTCGACGCCCCTTTGCGATCGAACTCGGCGAAGAAATCTCCTGACCTGCGCAGTGCGGTCGGCCTGAAGCAGAGCAAGCCGCAAATCCTGCTTGAAAAAAGCCCCGAAGTACCCCCCGCCTCAGCGTCCTCCCGCATCCCCGGCGTGATCGCCGAGAGTGCTTCGATGAAGAGGATCGTGGACCTCGTCATTCGACTACGCAGTAACGACAGCCCGGTCTTAATTCGCGGCGAGAGCGGCGTAGGCAAGGACGTAATCGCTAGGGCCATCCACGGCCAGGGCAATCGAGCCGATCATTCCTTCATCGCTGTCAATTGCGCAGCACTTCCCGAAGCACTGCTAGAGAGCGAACTCTTCGGCTTCGTCAGAGGCGCCTTCACCGGCGCGACCGCCAACAAGGACGGCCTATTCGCACGGGCCGATGGCGGAACGCTCTTTCTCGACGAGATCTCGGAAATGGATGTGGCTCTGCAGAGCAAGCTCCTTCGTGTTCTGCAGGATCGCCGCGTTCGACCGCTGGGCTCGACGGAAGATTTCCTATGCGATGTCCGAATCATCGCGGCGACCAACCAACACATAGAAAAGGCGGTCACCCGAGGAACCCTGCGAAGCGATCTCTATTACCGCCTGAACGTCATTCCAATCGAATTGGAACCGCTCCGCGATCGACTCGAGGATATCGTCCCCCTGGCCGAGCTCCTCATCAAGAGCTGCGACCCCGAGAGAAAGCTCTCGCCAGCGGCCCTGGAAAAGCTCAGAACCTACGGCTGGCCGGGCAATGTCCGTGAACTCGTCAGCGTGATCGAACGCAGCATCGCGATGAGCCCGGCCACGATTCTCGAACCCGAAGATATCTGGATTGACTCGCTCCGTCATACGACGCCCGAGAACACCGCGGTTGAGCAGACGAGACCGACCCACGACGCGAAGGACGAAACCTCCGACTTGGGTTTTTTCTGCGAACGTGCCGCCGCTAAGGACTTCACATTGCTAGACATCGAGGAGGCCTATATCCAGCAGATTCTGACGCGAACGGCCGGAAATAAGACCACTGCGGCCGAGATCCTGGGCCTGAATCGAACGACTTTACATAGGCGTCTGAATCGAACAACGACGCCCCCGACGCCACAAAGGCGCCTAGCTCTCGTCAAGTGATCCGCGAACAATCTCGGCTCACTTGTTCTTGGAGCGATTCACCCAATTCGGGAAGGCAGACAAGCCCGTCAGCCCAACCAAGAGAAGCAGCGCGGTGGAAGGCTCCGGAATCGGAGCAGAACTTGAGACCAGTACCTGCGCCGAACCGTACGTGACAACGAGTGGGTTCGAATCCGCCGGACCATAGAAAGGACCTGGAATAAGGTTGCTGGCGCTCGTTGAAACTGTCGAAGTCGTACCGACTCCCGCCGCAAGAGCTTCGAAGACGAGCGTTCCTATCACGTTCTGGCCAGAAACACCGTATGGAGGCCCCGCCGTAAAGAAGCCGAAGCCGATCGAAAAGGGATTGGCCGAATCGGCATCCGCGGGCGCCATCTCGAATCCAGCGAATCCGCCGTAAGCAGGATCGAAGGAGAAGGACACAAAGGATAGTCCAAGGCTGTCGTAAGAGACCTCTAGCCCGCCACCGGTCGTGACATCATCGAAGTTCATGGACAGCGAAATATTAACCTGGTCCCCGACCGTCACGTTCTGAGTTGTGGGGGTCAATTCAATCAAATTAAGTGCAGCTGCTTGTGAGGCGCTGAACATTACGAGCGCCGCAATGGATGCGAAGAGAGAGAGAGAGAATTTTTTAGAGGGCATTGGGTTACCTGTTTCCTGGGTGAGTGGCCATAAAAGATCGGGGTACGAATCACCTTCGAATACAGAGCTAGAGCAATACCTGTGCCAAGCTGGGTCTAAATAACTACGCCTCGCCCGCGGGGATAACTCGCGTCACCTATGCATTTTGCAACTAAATTTAAAAAAGTGGGTGCTAAAAGCGTCACTTTTTTCACCGGTCGGTTTCTGCAATACCATCTCTGGGCCTCCCCGGATTGGCACCGACATTTGAAAATATGTCGTGCTTTCTAATACCCTTGACTTCGTAGCTATTTAGCTACATTAATGGGAGGGGTAGTCATGAAGTACCGTTGCCGTAATGACCCGTATTTATATAGACCCACCTTGACAATCTACCCTCCTCAATAAAGGAGGACGAAAAGGGACCTTTCAAATGGGGGAACCCTTATCTCCTCCGGGCCCTTGCCCACCGGGCAGCGACGCCGCTCAACGTCAATCGGGCGCCTTGACGGACAGCGTGCCGATTCCGGAGTCGTCGGCGGTACTTACTACTTGGCCTCTGACAGATTTGATTCTCGAGCCAGGCACGGGCCCGGACTTTCGGCGAGCTCGAGTGGAACGAATTTTTTGCAGCACTTCTGGACCTGCGAAATGGAGGTCTGGGATTTGAGAGAGCCCGAAACGAAAACCCTCAAAACAACCGCCGCACCCGCGACCTAATGGCCGAGAAGATGCCCTCCCTACAACCGATCAACAGACAGAGAAAGACAAGAAAACGAAGCCTCGTCACGCATACCGAAGGACTGCGACCTTGCCGCCGGGCCGAAGCAGACGCTCCTGTGCGTGGGCGGAGAGGAGGACCAATGACCTGTTTCCTTTCACGTCTCTGGCTTGCAATCGCGATCGTTTGCGTCGCTTGCATTTTCATGGTTCCGGCCGCAGCTGCTCAGAATATCGTTCTGTTGACTCCTTTTTCACAGTCGATCGCACTTGCCGACCCTTCGGTGGCAGTTGATCTCAAGATCGACTTCGCGGACGTCACTGTCGGGGGGGGTGTAGAGGTGACATACGACGCGACGCGGCTCAGCTTTGACTCGTTTGAGTTCAATGCGAATTCGGATCTGGTTTTTTTGACGGGACCCGACCCAGGCGAAGTCACGCAGCCTCTGGAGATCGGGGCCGGTTGGATAATACTGACTCCGCCCTTTGGCGTAAGCGGGTCACAAACGATCGGAACATTTACGTTTACGCCGCTGGCAGAGGGGGAGGCTTTCGTGCAAACAAGCGCAAGCTCGACATCTCCCGGACCGTTTGCTTCGCCAGGCGCCACTTCACCCCTCGCTCCGACGTTTAGCGGCGCGACTATTGTCGTGCCGGAGCCCGGCTTCGCAACTGGACTCGCGACCGGGCTGGTGTTGTTATTCGTCATGCGAGAGAGGTGGACCGATCAATCGGCGAATATATTTTCTTAGTCCGGAGCTATCAAGGCCGGCCCCATTCGGGATCGACGAACTCCGGATATAGAAACGAAGACTTAGGCGATATTTTTTCGCTGTGTTATGCGAAGGACGGAACGGGCCGGGAAATAGTAAGATAGCCTTCCAACTCAGGCGGAGACCGGATCGTATTGATCGCCGATCATGTATTCTCCCTACCGATCAGCGAATCGGCTGCAAAAGCGAACTCACTCACGACGGCCCTCACCCGCATTGGCGCTACAAATGCTCCGCCACGCGCGCGGCAATAGCCACGGTCGGACCATCGTAGGCACCAGTCCCTCGCGCTATCCTGCCTCCGAGGTTTCCACCTGGAGCAAATCTTGATGACACCCGAAACACCCTGTCTATCCTGGTCCGCTTTCCTGCGCCCCGGCCGCGGCCTTCGAAACGCCACTCTCTGCGCTGCTTTGGCTTCGCTCCTCCTGGTCGCCGGCCCTGCGCTCGCGCAGCTCGGTGGCTTTCCGGGCATGACCCCACGTCGGCCGATCGGTCAGGACTGGGGTATTTCTCCGCAGTCCGCGACGAATGTCCGCTTGCTCGACCTCAAGAAGGCTTATAGCGGTGGCATCCGAGATCTAAACGCAGGCGAATGTCGAGCCGCCACCACCAAGTTTGAATTCGTATTGGATCACATCAAGAACGATCCAGAACTTCATTTCGTCGCCGCGACTGCACATCGGTGCATGAAAAATTTCCTAGGCGCGGCAGACCAATACCAGCGCGTCCTGGAACTCGACGACGACTACTACCCCGCCTACCGCTTCCTAGGCATCTCGCTTCTGGCGACTGGGCACTTCGATGAATCCGTCGAGCTCTTTTCAACGCTCGAAACAAAGCGCCAGGAATGCGACCCTAAATGTGATGAGGAGCTGGAAGGGGCATACGCAGAATTGCGTAAGGCACTCGACTACATCAAGAAAACCCAGGAAGCTGCGCCTTCGCCTTAACCTGAGCCCCGACCGTGCCCCAGGCCCTGTCTCTCTAGGCGGCCAGCGCGCCACGCTCTCATTTCCGACCTCACTCGCACATTCGCGAGCAGCACCACTCACCCACGCATAGAACATCGTACGACTAACTAGTCGTCCGAATCGTCATCGAAGAACGGGTTGCCGCCATCATCATCCGGAGTCGTCTGCACTTTCGGCTGATCGCCCGCATCTTCGAGCTCAATATCGATTTCGTAAAACCAGCCGGGTAACGCGCCTTCGCGGCGTCCATCTTCCTCGATCGTCGCGAGTTCCGCTTCTACGCGGCCTAACTCTTCCATCGCCTTCATCATCGCTTCGCGATGGGCGTGACGTTTGCGGCCGCGGCGATAGTTGCGGCGATTCGCGTCGGCATAGAGCTCACGTTCCCGAGCGATATCGCCACGGAGACGAACCACGTCCGCATGCAAGCCGCGGTACCTCGTCTGCCAATAGGCCTTGGCGTCTTCTTCATCGGCATCAGTCGCCGCTACTGCGAGCGGCACCACGAAGAACAGCCCCAGAATCAAACAGGCGAACGATCGTGCGGCATGCTTCCGACCGAGCGGTCGGCGCCTGGTTAAATCAGTCTGACTTTGGCAGTTCATAGGACGTTCTCCTGCGACGTCTAATCGGCGTATTCCGCAACCGGCCTGAGTCGGGAGCGGCCCTCTTCGCTCCGAAGTTTCGCCTCTGTGTGACATCGCGCCCGGCGACAACGATCAGCCCGCGACATTCCTTGCTCGGAGCCAAGCTTCTCCCCCAGCAATCAACTCCGGGAACGCGTTCGCAAATTTTGCCGCCCTCTTAAGATCCGGATCTGCGTCAAGCAAGAACTCCCTAACTGACTATATTTACTACCTTTTTAATTGAAGCCTTCTCTATTATTAGAGTATTATCCAAGTTCACATGGCTCTCTAGCAATAGAGACGCCTCCAGCTCGGCTCAACACGCTATCCGCCGGCGATGGAGATGACATGCCCCTCCCCGCAAGTCCACCAGAACCGATCGGCCGCCGCGAGCGCCGCAAGCTTGAGGTTCGCACGAGGATATACGCCGCGGCCCGTGAGCTTTTCGCCAAGAACGGGTTCGACGCCACGACCGTGGACGAGATCGCCGCGGTCGCGGATGTCGCTCCCGCGACCTTCTTCAATCACTTCCAAACGAAACAAGCGCTGATCACTCTGATGACCGGCGAGGTCGTTGACCACCTCCACGCGATCACCGTCGATAGCCTCGATCGTCCAGGCTCGGCAGTCGACCGGCTACGTCAATTTGTGGGACTCGCCGCCGAAGACATTTCGCATAACCGAAGCTCCGCGCGCGAAACGCTGCTCGAGTTGATGAGACTCGACGCCACACAGGACGGGCCTCATCCCTACCTCCCTCGACTCTTCGCACCCTTCGTTGCGCTGATTAAAGCGGGGCAAATCGAAGGCGAGATACGACGCGATCGCGACGCCGACTTCCTGACCCAAATGGTCGTCGGCATGCTCAACTCCGCGATCACGAGCTGGCTCGCCGACCCCGATTTCCCTGTGGAAGAAGGTCTTGTCGACGCAACCGAATTCGCGATCGACGCGCTTCGGCCACGATGAGCCCACGATCTACTCCATTTAGAGACACGTCGACCCTTACCGACTCAGTAGAGTCAAAACCCCCAATCGAGAGAATCCCCACTGTGACAACATCCTTTGACGAAACGAATATCGACATCGACTTTTCAAAAGCCTCCGCGTGGAATGCGGATATGCGAGAGCGGACGGAATGGCTCCGAGAGAATGCGCCCGTCTATTGGAGCGAGAAAACAGAGGTCTATATCCTCACGCGTTTCGCGGACGTCGTTCACGCCTCAAAGAACAATGACATCTTTTGTTCTGGCGAAGGCGTTCTGCCTGGCCGTATCAACGCAAAGATCGGCTTAATCGACGAAGACGAACCGCGACATAACGAGATGCGCAGCCTGATCAACCGCGGCTTCACGCCTCGTATGGTTCGTAAATGGGAAGAGGTATTCCAGCAGATCACGGACGAGGCCCTCGACCGGATCGCTCCCAAGGGCGAATGCGATTTTGTTGAAGACATAGCAGTCCCCCTCCCACTCATTTTGATCGCTGAGATGATCGGAATCCGCCGCGAGGATCGAGACAGGTTCCACCAATGGTCTGATGCCATGATCAGCGCGCAGGGCAATCTCGATAAGCCCGAAATCACGGCCGCTGCAGGCAAAGCAGCCATGGAATACATGCTTTACATCACGGAGGTCATCGAGAGCCGCCGCCAAGAACCCAAAGATGATCTGATCAGCATCCTGGTTCAGGCAAAGGACTCCGGCATTCTAGTCGAGCACGAAACTCGAGAAGATGGTCTCGAAGGCGAGCTAGATCATCGAGTGATGAACAACGACGAGCTCATCAAGATGGGCATCTTATTGATGGTCGCCGGAAACGAGACCACCCGAAACGGACTCACTGGTGGTATGCAGCTCCTCATCGAAAACCCCGCGGCCTATCAGCAGCTCCGCGAAGACCCGTCGCTCGTCCCAAGTGCAGTGGAAGAAATGTTGCGCATGGTGTCCCCGGTCCTGTCGTTCCAGCGAACCGCCACTCAAGACACGCAGATCAGAGACGTCCCGATCAAAAAGGGAGAACGGGTGCTGATGCTCTACGGCTCCGCCAATCGTGACGCCGAGGAATTCGAGAATCCCGAGTCCTTTGACATTAACCGAAGCCCGCACCATCTCGCGTTTGGCATCGGCAACCATTTCTGCCTCGGCGCGAACCTCGCGAGAATGGAACTCCGGGTGGCACTTAACGAAATCCTTCGCCGAACGCCGGACATGCGTTATGCGACAGGAGGACCGGAATTCGGCGAGTCGGCTCTCGTTCGAAGCGTGATGCATATGCATGTCAAGTTCACGCCGGAAAGCGCTCACTAACACGCACTCGCTGCTTCCCTCGCGCACGAATCAAATACGGCCGGCTCAGTCCTTTACCTAGGGCGGAGACCGGCCGTTTTTAATGACGTTGCTATATCGCCCTAGTCGCATCGCTACCCCTCTTAAACGGGGACGCTTTTAGTGTTCGGCGGTGAGACCCAGCCGCGTTTCGAAGCAAGTCCACCACAACCTCGTCGAAATCAATCGGACTGATCAGAGAGCGAAGCAAGTCAGGCCAAAAGGCCACTTCGAGCAAGTCCTCGCCCGGCTATGCAACATGCTTTAAGTGAACGTACGCAGGATTTTCTATACCCCATACGCGACGTGACGAACTGAGTGACATGTCGTCCACCATCAGCCACATGCCCCATGTTTTACGGGGTTCCGCACAAGAGTTATCAGGAGTAATCTTCGGAGTTCATCTCGGCGTTAGCGGGATCATAGATATTCAGTCGCACGTTAAAAAGCAAGGCTATTGCCCGATCGGATATTCGATCGTAAAAGAGAGGAATCCGATCGATGGCCGAAATAACAGGCATGATCGACAGCTGGACAAACTCATTCCTGCCGGACCGCCGATCACTCTGGGATGCTTCGCTCGAAGCCCAGGGAGTTCCAATAAAGGTTCGTCGCGACGAGCAGGATTCGTTCTGTGATGTCGAGACAATGGTCACTCGCATGGATGAGATCGGAATGGCATCGCTGATTCTTCCCGTCTGCGATCTCCCCGCTCACGCCGGAATCACCGACTACGAGGGTTTTGCCACGCGGGTCGATGAAATGGATGCGATGAGCGCCGCCCATCCGGGAAGATTCGTAGGGCAATGGAGTGTCGACCCAAGAGAGGGATCCAAAGGCCTCGACCGCGCGCGGGAAATGGCGACTAAGCCCTGGATCGTCGCGCTACATACGCACACGCATAGCTTCGACCTCCCCTTCGACCATGCCGACTACTATCCTTTTTATGCGCTCGCCCACGAATTAGGCATTCCCTTCGTTATGCAAGCGGGTACCTCAGGTGGCCGACTCCCCAGTGCATGCGGCCACCCAATTGGAATCGATCGTCCCGCCATTTATTTTCCCCAAGTCAATTTCGTCCTCTCGCACACCGGATGGCCTTGGGTCGATGAAGCAGTAGCGATGGCACTCAAATTCCCGAACGTCTACCTGGGTACGGCATCGCTCCCTCCAAAACGCTGGCACGCTTCACTAGTTAACTTCATCCGAGGCCCGGGCCGGCGCAAGGCGATGTTCGGCACAAGCTTTCCGACGGTCGGACACAGACACGCCCTCGCCCAACTCGAGGCCCTCGATCTCGATCCCGAAATAGCCGCTGCCCTCATGGGTGGAAACGCGCGGAACTTATTCACTCGATTAAGCACGCAGGCCTAATTCTTCGGGCCGACCGCGGGCACACGCCCCAATCCAATTCAAATTCCTAGAATCATATATCTCGCGCGGAGCACTCGACCATGTCCAAAGGAATTCGTCGTCCACACGAAGTCGTCGACTATGACCAACTCACCCAGTCCTACCCACCGCCGCCCGAGTATTTCGATTCCACGTATCTCGAATCTCGGGACGAAATCGAGCGCAAACAACTCTCCCGCCTCAAGGATCGTGCTCTCCGAGCCTATCAAGTTCCGTTCTTCAAAAGACGCTGGGACGCAGCGGGCTTTGACCCGAACTCGATCACATCTTTAAACGACCTATCCCGCGTCCCCTTCTACACCGTGGACGACATCCGAAAGAGTATCGAAGCCAACCCGCCATTAGGCGACTATCAAGGCGTGCTCCCAAAAGACGCGGCTAAGGAACCCATGCGGGTTTTCATGTCAGGCGGGACGACCGGCACATCACGCCCGACGCTCTATACAGCCTGGGACCGAGAAGCCGGTGCCATCCTGACCGCGCGAGCGCTTTATCAACAAGGCATCCGACCCGGTGATACGGTCCTAAACGCTTGGGCCTATTCCACGCATAACGGCGCGTTTTCCATGGACGAGGCTCTCTACAAATGGCTCAATTGTGTTGTACTCACGACCGGAACCGGAACTGTCACGAGCAGCCAAAGGCAGATTGAACTCGCCGTGCAATATGGCGCAAAAGCAATCTTGACGACCGGAGACTATTTGCTTCGCCTCGCAGAGAAGGCTCGGGAGATGGGGATCGACCCCAAGAAGGACCTGCAGCTAACAGCTCTGCCTAATATTGGCGATCGCGCGAGCCTCGAGGAAACCTTCGGCGGCGAAAACTATGCGTCCTATGGCTTTCATGAAGTTCAGTGGATCGCAACTGAGTGCCCGGCGCGCCAGGGACTTCACATTCAAGAAGACGCGTTCATAGTTCAGGTCGTCGACACGGACACGGGCGAGCCCCTTCCCGACGGAGAACTCGGCTGCCTCGTCGTGACAGAGCTATACAAAACCGGCAGTCCACAGTTCCGATACAACATCATGGATTTATCCTACCTGTATCCACCGGAACAATGCGCCTGCGGGAGCTGGCTTCGTCGAATGGCTCCGTTCTCTGGCCGAGGCGACAACATGGTAAAACTTCGTGGTGTCAACGTCTGGCCCGAAGCACTCGGCGAGATCGTAATCACCCACGAGCAGACCACTGAAGACTATTTCGTGCGTGCCATCCGCGAGGGACATCGCGACGAAATGATCGTCGCCGTGACCACCACCGCGGACGCCGGCGATTTTGCCACGATCGCGACGGAGCTAGAAACCCTACTCAAGGAAAAGATCGGTGTGAAGATCCGTGTCGAAGTCGGAGTGCTCGGGAGCCTCGACGAGCTCACCGAAATCAAGACAAGTCCGAAGACGAAGCGCTTTCGCGACGAGCGAAGCTGAGGCGTGGCTAACACCGCGATGCGATCGCGCTCCGTGATCATCCCGGCGAACCTTCCGCTGGCGCTACGGAGCTTCTTAGTTCCCCGCATCTCTGGACTTGGGGATCGCGTATGCAACGTATGCATCTCCTGATTCCTGCCCGAACTTCCCACCGCCCGCCGCAACGACTACATACTGTCGTCCCGCCGCCTCGTAGACCGACGGGGTCGCGTGTCCAGCAAAGGGCAGCTCGTCTTCCCATAGAAGCGCTCCGGTTTCTTTGTCGAAGGCGCGAATTTTTCGGTCCGGCGTCGCCGCGATGAATAGCAAGCCGCCTGCTGTCACGACCGGCCCGCCGTAATTTTCTGCACCGAGGCCGCTCTCGCCCGCCTCAAGAACTTCAGGATAGTCGCCTAGCGGAATCTGCCATCTATGTTCTCCCGTTTGGAGATCGATAGCGGTCAGCGTTCCCCACGGCGGCTTTGTCCCGGGCAGGCCGTCCACGTCACGCAGGTTCTGGTATCCCGCATTCGCGAAATGGGATTCGCCTTCACGCTCGGCCCAATGAATCGGTGCGTCACCCTCTTCCAAATCGTAAAGCATCGAGGCCACTGGATACCTCTGGTACCAAGGCAATATGGCGCCGACCGCGGGCATGCGGCCGCGACCATCGCGAAGGATGCGATGGAACTCAAAGAACCCCATTCGGTCTTTCACGCCTAACAGAGATGGGATCGTCGCGCCGTCGCCTTTGAGATCCAAGCCATGGCAGCTCGCACAAAGTCCCAAATAGGCCGTGTCGAGCAACTCCCCCTCGCCTGCGATCTCGACAACTTGCAGAATCGAGGCGACCTGATTCGCGTTCACGAAAAGCGTCTGGGTAGATGCATCCCAAGCCGCCCCTCCCCATTCCGCACCGCCGTCCGTTCCAGGCACCATGACCGTACCTTCCACGCTCGGCGGAATATAAAGTGCCCCGTGTTTCATCTCTTTTACTCGCCCACGAATCGCGGCGGCAATTTCCGGCGAACGGTCGCTCACGAGACTCTCATCAAATGTCTGCCTTACGAATGGACGCGGTAGAACCGGAATCGGTTGCGAAGGCGCCGCCACTTCGCCGTCGATTTCACTCGGAGCGACGGGCTCTTCCCGCAGTGGGAAAAGCGATTCGCCTGTCTCCCGATGAAACACAAATGTGTCTCCGGTCTTTGTGACCTGCGCGACCGCAGGCACAAATTCGCCGTCGCGTTCGAGCTCGATCAAGTTCGGCGGCGAAGGCAGATCACGATCCCAAAGGTCGTGTCGAACGAGTTGCCTATGCCAAACGCGCTCACCGGTTCGTGCGTCGAGAGCCACTAAGCTATTCGCATAAAGGTTATCTCCGAGGCGGTCGGCCCCGTAAAAGTCTGGCGTGGCGGAACCGGTAGGAACAAAAGCCAACCCGCGCTCCGCATCGACCGTGATTCCGGCCCACGCATTCGCGCCGCCTGCCGTCTGCCATGCATCAGTAGGCCATGTCTCGTAGCCGTCTTCGCCTGGCGAGGGAATTGTGCGGAAGGTCCAGACAAGAGCTCCGGTCTGCGCATCGAATGCACGAACATGCCCCGGTGCCGCTCCTTCCATCTCGTTGACACGTCCACCAATTAAAATGAGATTTTCAAAAATAGTGGCCGGCGTCGTCACCGTCACACCCATCACGTCGGCTGCGAGATCTCGCCCGAGTCCCTCGCGCAAATCGATTCGCCCGTCCTCCCCGAAGTCCGTCGCGACTCGCCCTGTATCCGCCTCGATTGCGTATAGAAAACTTCGGGCCCCGAAAAAGAGTCTGCGCTCGCTGCCCCCATTCCAGTACGCCAGTCCACGGCTCGCGCTGGCCGCCCATGAACCTGTTCCGGGATCAAAACGCCAGAGTTCTTTACCAGTCGACGCATCCAGCGCGAAGAGTGTGAGATTAGGCGAGCTTCCGTAGAGAACGCCGTCGATCACAAGTGGGTTGACCTGCATCTGGAGGCCAACGCCTTCCGGCGCCCCTGAATGGTAGGTCCAGGCGACTCTGAGAGACGCGACATTACTTCGATTGATTTCAGCGAGCGGAGAGGTTTGGCTAGAAGAGAGATCACCCAAATACGTACGCCATTCGCGCTCAGCGCTTCCGGCACGATCGTGAGCCGCTGCGATTCCGTCCGAATCAACGCCGCCGCCGCTGCAGCCCGCCAATAACATCAGACTTGCCGCTAAACCGATTACCGCAATTGCCCAGACAATTCGCCGCTCAGCATTTTCACTGATCGCTGCGTGAACCAGATCGCTCATATCGCTCCCACTCTTTGTTTCAAACGGTTACGGTAGCGATCCGTGCATCCGGAACCAGCTTCGCTGACACTGCCCATTTGCCTTATCGTTCTGGTACCCGCGCGAAATGAGGGAGCCGTGCATGTCGAGACTCAAGAAAATCCTGGCTGGCCTAGCAATTCTGCTCCTGCTCGTCGTTGTCATCAGCGGCGTAGGGCTTTGGTGGATCGGCGCATGGGGGATCGTTTTTCCAAGCGATTCATACGAAACCGAAGCACCGGAGCTCACCGCAGATTTCGGCGAGGGAGCCACATTACGGGTCGCGATCTACACCAAGACCAATTCATTTCGACACACAGAAGGCATCAGCGCGTCACACGCGCTCTTCGACGAGATCGGTGCGAAACAAGGATGGGCCGTCTTTCATACCGAAAACAGCGCGCTCTTCACACCGGAACTTCTGAACCAGTTCGACGTCATCGTCTTCGCGAGTGCGAGCGGGAATCATGCAAGCGACGCACAAGATGAAGCCTTCCGCGCTTGGCTTGAAGCAGGCGGCGGTTGGTTGGGCATTCATGCTGCTGGCGACGGATCCCATGAGCTCTGGGATTGGTATGCGGAGAATCTCATGACGGGAACCTATCTCGGCCATATTCTTGGACCGCAAACGCAAGCGGCCCGAGTCATCGTTGAAGCGACCTCCCACCCGATCACTCGCGGCCTTCCAACAGAATTTCAGCATGAAGAGGAGTGGTACTCCTGGGATCGCGGCGCCCGCGAAGCAGGCTTCGACGTCCTCCTCACGGTCGACGAATCTTCATATTCGCCTTGGATCAAAGCCTTCGGCAATGAAGTCGATATCCGCATGACGGATCATCCGATCGTATGGAGTCGCTGCGTCGGTCGTGGTCGCGCCGTCTACTCCGCGATGGGGCATTGGGGTGATGCCTATGCTCAGGACTATATGCAGCGTCTCCTTGAGAATGCCGTCGTATGGGCCTCAGGCGTCGAAGGCAAATCGTGCGGAGGGCGGTCGTGAACGCAGTCCGACTGTTTGTTCGCATCCTCGGGAGCATCGCACTTGTGGCTCTCTTGGCCGTTCTGTTTGTCGCCGTGATCAGCGGCGTGCGAATCATCACCTACGAATCCGCTGACGATGCCGATCATCTAGAAGCAAAGCGGGATTATCTCGAAGCCATCGCGGTGCAGCAGACGTCCCAGCTCGATCGACCTAACATCATAGTGCTGCTCTTCGATGACCTCGGCTACGGAGACCTCAGCAGCTACGGATCGCAATCCATCGCCACGCCCCGAATCGATGCCCTCGCCGCAGGCGGCCTTCGTCTCAACAACTACTATGCACCGTCTCCCGTCTGCACCTCTTCTCGGGCCGCTCTGCTTACAGGACGTTACGCGCCACGAGCTGGACTGAACATCGTTGCCTTTCCAACGGGCGACCCCGTTGAGCTCTCAATGCGCGCCCAAGGCACGCTCGCGACGCGCCTCCCAGCTGAGGAAATAATGCTTTCCGAAATCCTGCAGGCGACGGGGTATCAAACGGGCATGGTTGGCAAATGGCACCTCGGAGACCAGTCGCCGTCTAGGCCGATGGACCGTGGGCACGACCATTATATCGGCGCACTCTACAGCAACGACATGACGCCCTTTGCGATCTACGACGAAGATAAAATTATCCACGAGGCGCCCTTTGATCAAACCAAGATGAAAGAAGTATACGAAGCGGCAGCCCTCGACTTCATCGACCAAGATCGTGAAGGCCCCTTCTTTCTCTACGTGGCTCATAACTTCCCGCACATTCCGCTCTTCGCTCCGGATGCCGACCTTGGCCGTTCCAAAGCAGGGCTCTACGGAGACGTCATCGAAGGGCTCGACGACACAGTGGGTGCGATCGTTACCCTGCTCGAACGCCGTGGCGAACTCGAGGACACTTTGATTTTGATCACGAGCGACAACGGTCCCTGGTACGAAGGCAATCCCGGCCCCGTTCGCGGACGCAAAACCCAAACCTGGGAAGGCGGTATGCGCGTACCTTTTATTGCCCATTGGCCCGCGCGTATCGCGCCCGGCCGCGAGAGCGATGCCCCCGTGGTGGGCGTGGATCTCGTCCCAACGCTCCTCGCCCTCTTGGGTCTTCCCGCTCCAAACGACCGGATCCTCGACGGTTCAGACGTCGGGCCCCATCTCTTCGACGAGGATGAGCCGCCCGAACGATGGGTCCAGTACTGGGGAACTGGCGGGAGCCTGGATGCGATTCGCGGCCCGC
>Ga0115569_10002158_pt1 | contig 15010 bp, 4 predicted proteins | sample COGITO_mtgs_1205_2_FD_87295 | JGI IMG/M metagenome (GOLD analysis project Ga0115569, IMG submission 87295) | Pelagic marine microbial communities from North Sea - COGITO_mtgs_120503 | ecosystem: Environmental > Aquatic > Marine > Epipelagic | place: Germany:Helgoland, sampling site Kabeltonne... | reverse complement strand
TTGGTTGCTGCTTGATTGCACCGTGGAAACGGCTGCCTCTCCAGCCGCAGCATCGGGCACACCATCCAAGCCAATCGTGACCCACGTGTCAAACTCCAAGTCTGGATACACCGGAAACAACAAGCTGTTGGTGCCATTGGGCGTCACTGCACCCAAGGCAGCGTTGCTGAAGGTTGTGGTGGTCGTGATGTAGGTGGGGTTGACTGCATCGCCAGAAATGGAGCTGAGGAAGTCGTCCTCGTTTTCCATGGTGATGTAGGCCCGGTAACACGTGTAGCCCGTCAGGTCAGTATTGCCAAGGGCGCCGACAAGTACACCGATGTCTTCATTGACAACCTCCACCTCCAAGCCGTATTGCTGGGCGGAGAGAAAGGTGGGTGTGAGGCACAAGGTTGAGGTCAAGAGAAATCCGAGGGCCGTCACGGTGGATTGGAGGCGTTGGTGAGCCGTGCCGTGTGGGATCGGGTGCGAAGAGCGCGGGGTTTGGTCTTGGTGAATCATGGGAATCATTCGCAGAAGTAGGTCATGTTGCCGAGGAGGTCGAGCAGGTCGTTCATGCCGATGTAGCCGTTGCCGTCCACATCGGAGGGGCAATCATCGATGCCGATGCAATTGCCAGCAGCTGGGTCCCAGACGGTGCCGGGACCACAGAAATTGGTGCCGTCCGTGAGGTTTTCGAAGAAATCACAGAGGCCATTGTCGTTCATATCGAGGATGCAATTGCCGTAGCAGTCAAAGAACACCGAGCCCATGTAGCAGCTGAAGTCCTCATCGGTCGCATCGGGGTCGAAGTTGCAGGCATAGGGCCACGTACAGCCCGGTATTTCTGCTTCGTCGCAGATGCCATCTCCGTCGGAGTCGTTGATGCAGTTGCCGTCACAATCGTAGTACACTTCCGGCGGATAGGTGCAGGAGCCGTCGTCTTCAGAGGCATCTCCATCGAAATTGCACGCCGCGGGATCCGTACATCCAACGCATGGCACCACCGAGATGGAGTCACCTTGTGTGAGACACCCGGACGCATCCATGACGCCCGGAACCCATAGGCCCGGGGGCAAGAAGGCATGGAAAGCACTGCCCAGATCGGTTCCGCTCAGCCCATCCAGCGAAGTCAATACGGTCTCCCCCGAGGCCTGGAAAACATAGGGTGGGGTTCCTCCCGAAGCGAAAAAGTCGACGCCTTGTCCTTGTGGAGTGGCACATTCGTCGACGAAGTCGAATTCAAACTCCAACGGTTCCGGTTCCTCCAGCTGGATTCCGAACTCAGGGGTTGCGCATTCTGCTGCATCCGACAGTTGAACGGTGTAACTGCCCGGTGGAACGCCTTCGAAAATGAAATAGGCTGTGTCGAGCGTCACGGTCGGATAACCGGAAATGCTCAGTGCAAAGGGCGCAATGCCTCCTTGAATGTCCAGGATCAGCCGCCCATCCGCTGCCCCGAAACAACTCACGTCGAATGTCTCGGTGAACATTTCCAGGTAGGAACATCCCCCGTCTTCGTCTGTCGCATCGGGGTTGAAATTGCAGGCTTCCTCGTCGGTGCATCCGGGCACTTCGGCCTCGTCACATATGCCATCGCCATCGGTGTCGTTCAGACAGAAACCTGAGCAGTCCAGGTAGTCTGCGCCATACAGGTCTTCCGGATAGGTGCAGTCTTCGTCCGTAGGATAGCAGTTGCCTCCGATCTCCAAGGTCAGGTATTCGATGTTGCCTCCATCTCCTTCCACGAACACTTGGATGTACAATGCTCCCGAGAGCATGCCATCGGTGGTGAGTTGTGCAAGCAAAACCTCCTGCTCCGGCCCGTTGGCGTATCCGTTGGAGTCCCCGATCAGAACAAACCAAGACCCCCCGACAGGATCGTCCATCACAATGCTCGACCCCGGAACTCCTCCCCCGGGATCAAAGTCGCTCAACCAGGTGTTCTCGCCCCCTTGAATGGTGTTGATCTCGGCCTCACCCGAAATGATATCAGGGGATTGTTCCAATCCAATGGTGACCCAACTGTCGTATTCCAGCTCCGGGAAATTCGCAAAGAGTGCGGGGGCTATACCATTCGGGGTGGGGCCGCCCAGAGCATCCTGATAGAATGCCGTCGTGGTCAGGATTTGCAAGGGATGGGCAGCGTAGCCGGCCACGGCGCTGACGAAATCCCCGGGGTTCTCGCATTTCAGGGACAGACGATATGTGGTCATGCCCGCCAAGGGACCGCTGTCGTGCTGTGCCACGGTATCCAACATCAGGCAATAAGGCGCCAACTCGGGTTCTCCCCCATCGTAATCGCACGCGTTTGGGTCGGTGCACGGCTCGTCGTCGTCGCATATGCCATCGCCGTCCGCATCATTGATGCACAGCCCCTCGCAATCGACAAAAGGAGAACCATATAGATCTTGAGGATAGAGGCAAGACCCGTCGTCCGTATTGGCGCACGCTTCGAAGTTGCAAGCCGCATCATCAGTGCACCCGGACAAGGTCAACCCGGACGACCATGTAAACGTCGGGAGGTTGCCCTCATCATTGACCACGGGATTCGTACCCTCACCCTCGATGAAAATCTGGGTGTACAGGCTCATTTCGAGCACCCCTGTTGTGGTGAATTGTCCCACCAGCACCCTCAGGTCCTCACCTGCGATCCCGTTCGCATCGCCATTCAGGGCAAACCAATATCCACCGAAGAAGTCGTCGATCATGATGCTGCTGCCCGGCGTCCCATCACCGGAATCGAAAACATCAATCCACGGGTTCGCTGAGGATTGTCCTATGGTGATGCTCGCTTCTCCCAGCGCGGCATTGGCTGCACCCTCCAAACCGATGGTGACCCAGCTGTCGTACTCCAGATCAGGAAATACCGGAAAAAGCAGGCTGTTGATTCCGTTGGGCGTCGGACCTCCCAGAGCGGAGTGAAAGAAGTCTGCCGTAGTGGTGACCGATGACGGGAAGGAAGCATCGCCCGAAACGGCGCTGAGGAAGTCATCCTCATTTTCCATGGTGATGTAAGCGCGATAGGTTGAATAGCCGCTGAGGTCAATGGTTCCGACTGCACTGATCAACTCACCTATGTCGCTTGCCACGACTTCCACCTCAATTCCGTAGCCCCCTAGAGTCTCCTGAGCACCGCCGCCATCCGTTCCCTGTCCTAAACAATTGCCGTCGCAGTCCACAAAGTCAACACCGTACAGATCGATGGGGAACGTGCAGGATCCCGGATCACTAAATATGGCGGTGCTGTCATAGTTACAGGCCGTTTCGTTCAAACAACCTGCACAGCTGATGCTCTCGCAGCTGCCATCGTCGACGGTAGCCAACGGGTTGTAGTTGCAGTATGCGACGTTGGTACACCCCTCAATCGCGGGCGTGAATATCATTATCGATTGAGTACAGTAATTGGAGCCTGATTGATTTCCTGCACAATCGGCATAATACACTTCCCAAAGACGATTGATTTGCAATCCGCTGCTCTCAGCTGTATCCAAAAGAATGATATCGTCTGTCCAATCTACAAAGGGAGTCAGTGAATCAGAACAATTGTCAAGTGTAACATGCTCGGGGTATCCCAAAAGACTCGGAGAGAAGTCAGAAAGACTGGTATCCGAATTAAGGATGATATCGCTTGGACATAACAAACCCGGTGCTGCTGGTGGCTGCTCATCCACTACACTTATGACTTGCGTGCAGGTTTGTTCGGAAAAATTATCGCAATGGTCAACTCCATAAATCGCCCAGCTGCGTTCTATTGTGAATTCCCCTGAACAAGCTCCTGTTATTGTAGTGTCATCATAGAATATCGCAAGATTGGGTTGGTCGTCGCAGTTGTCCTCCAATCCATAGACGATGGGAGCGCCTGTGATGCTCGGGTCTATATCTACGGTACAGTATGCATCAGATTGAACCTGCACATCTTGCGGGCAAGTAATTGTAAAGGTTGGATCCTCTTCATCGAAAGAGTTCACTATTTGCACAAACAAGGCCGTGTTTCCACAATTATCAGTCAAGGCATAAGTGCGAAACACTGAACCTGCACAAGATCCGCTAACAAACTGGTCGACCCATGAGACATTAATGTCATCGGGTGACGTGCAGTTGTCTTGTATGTTGTTCAACCCCAGCACTCCACCGAAATTGACATCCTCTTGGAACAAATCACACTCCAAGAGAATTTCGAAGTCGCCGTCGAAAGTGGGGGGCTCATTGTCTACGAGGTAGATGCGCTGCATCTCGGTGCTGCTGTTGCCGCAGTCGTCCACGAAGGTGTACTCACGGTCGTAATAGTAACATCCAGGAGCCTCTTCATCGTCCGCGTCCATGCGACCGGTGACCGTCGTCCAGCTGTAGGAAACATCGGAGTCACAATTGTCTGTGCCGCTCGCCACTCCAAATTCTGTGACCTCGTCGTAGTCCGCGCATTCGATCACCACGTCTTCCACAAACCCGACCGGTGCGATGGTGTCCAGCACTGTGATGGTCTGAGTGCCACTGCCAGAGTTGAGACAGTAATCGGTCGTGCTCCAAGTTCGAAAAACAGTGTAAGACCCTTCCGCGGCGCTGTCATCTCCTGCGCAAATCGAGGAGGACCATTCATCCTCAAAGTTGAGATTCGTAAGAAGAAGCTCATGTGCCGAACATTCATCGAGTGGAATGGCTGCTCCCAACAAACCCGTGTCTGTTGGGGCCGCGCATTCTGCATCGAGGTAGATTATGGTATCATTTGGAACGAGTAGCAGAGGATCGGTTTCATCAAAAAGCTGCAGGTATTGCATTGTAGTAACCGACGGATTCCCACATGCATCAAAAGCGGTCCAACTGCGCATCCAGGTCCTCGGACATCCACCCGTCAATTCTGTGACTTCGATTACGTAGTCTAATTCAGGCGAGCAATTATCTATCGCATACAGGGGAATGTTGGCGGGATCCTCAGCCTGTTCTTGGGTCAGTATATCACTGCATTCCACCATCAAATAAGGATTGTATTCAATCCAGACCGGTGCTATGGTGTCCAGCACTGTGATGGTCTGGATATGTTCAATGCCCCCGCCGCAGGTATCGCCTACTTCCCATATGTAAAACAGGGTACTGCACGCCTCCGAAGAGTTTTCAACCTCATAAAGGCCTTGAAAGTCGGCCTCCAGCAGCTGTGGATTGTCTGGATCACAGGATGACGCGGCAAAGAATACCGCCGTATCCGGCAAGAACTGTCCGCAATAAATCGCAGTATCGGCAGGCGGGTTGACCCAAGTCAGACCCGTTGCTACAGCAGCCCAATCCTGGAGTTTTGCAGACTGTGCCCACGTTTTGCTGAACATTGAAATCAAACAAAAGACAAGTAGGAATCGCAGGCTTTTCAGCATGGCAAGTGGTTCGGTCCATTCGAATGTACTGAGGAGTGGGTATAATAACCGCACGTCAGTAAAATCAGGTATTCTGCGGGGTTCAGCCGTCCTCGCAAGGCTGGCCATAGTTGCCTAGGATTTCGAGGACGTCCAGGATGCCGATGTAGCCGTCTTCGTTGACGTCGGCAGGGCAAGGATCCGGGATCTGGAAGTCGGTGCAAGACCCGTCGTCGTAGGCTGCGGATGCGTCGTAATTGAGGGCTTCCTCATATGTACAGCCCGCACAGGAGGTGAAGTCGCAAGGAGCAGCGAGCGTGGCAATGGCACTGTAGTTGCAAGCCTCCGGAACCATGCATCCGGCTGTCTCCGCATCGTCACAGATTCCGTCCTGGTCCACATCTGCTGAACAAGTGCCACCACAGATGCCGAGCGCATCCAACTCATTTCCTGCACAATCGCAATCGCCTGCGGGCATGGGAGAGCACCCGCAATCGTATACCGCTCCCGGTCCATTGCAGACCCCACAGGCATCGACTGTGCCGAGACAATCGTCTACATCATCGCAGATGCCGTCACCGTCGATGTCGGCTGTGCAATCACCCCCGCATTCGCCGAGGGCGTCGAGGAATTGGCAATCGCCATCCTCGTCGGTGGCCAGCGCATTGTAGTTGCAGGCATATGGATTCATGCAGCCGGCGACCTCATCGTTATCGCAAACTCCATCCGCGTCGAGATCGGAGAGGCAATCGCCTCCGCATACACCGAGCGCATCGAGCTGGTTTCCGTCGCAATCGCAATCTCCCGCAGGAATGCCTGTGCAGCCACAAGGGAACACCGCGCCGGGACCATTGCAATAGCCGCAGGAATCCAGCGTACCGATGCAATCGTCCACATCGTCACAGAGCCCATCTCCATCGTAGTCCGTGAGGCATCCGCCACCGCAAACGCCAAGGGCATCGAGGGCATTTCCATCGCAATCACAGGCTCCCACAGGCAATTCAGTACATCCACACGCGTAGATTTCCCCGGGGCCATTGCACACTCCGCATGCATCCAAGTCGCCAACACAGTCGTCCTCCGCATCGCAAATCCCATCGGAATCGACGTCCTCAGCGCACCCTCCGCCGCATTCACCGAGGGCGTCGAGATAGGTGCAGGTGCCATCCTCCACATTGGCTTCCGCGTCAAAATTGCACGCCAATGCATCGGTGCACCCTTGGATGAAGAAATCGCCACACCCCGTTTCCACCATCTCAACCGTCACCTCCAAGGCGGCATCGTAATCGCAGGATTGGCCTTGGATTTCTACGCTGTATTGGCCGATATCGAGAACCGGAATGGCAGAGGCCGAATCGAGGAATGTACCGTCGAGGTACCAGGCGATGCTGGAGGCTGTCGACTCCCCCTGCGTCCCGAAGCCCAACATCCACTCGCCATCGCTGCAAGCCAATTCAGGTTGCGGTGCAACGGCCACGATGATGGGCTCTGCCTCTGTGGTGCAGCCCGTCTCAGGATTCGTAGCGGTGATGCCGAATGTCCCCGGTTGGGTAACCAGGATGGAATCATTTGTAGAAATGGAAGCGCCATCCAAGGTCCATTCCAGGTCGGGTTGATCCGAGTTTGCAACCAATGTGATGACACCCTCACCCGGACACCCGAGAATGAGACCGGCCGGATCGGTGCTGAGTTCGGGCACGGGCAGCACTGCGATGTACACCGCGTCAAAGAGATAACCGAATCCATCGGTGGATGTCACCATGAACTCCCCTGTCGACTCCGGAATAAAGGTCAAGGTGTTCCCCGTGCTCCCATCAAACCAGGTCGGATCATGCGTGTTGGGGCCTTCATAGCTCAGCGTCACCTCCGTTCCAGGGCAAACCGATAAGCTGTCTGGACCAGCAATCAATTCAGGATCGACTTGAGGCCCCTCTGACCACAGGGCTTTTCTGAAAACCGGGCCCCAATTACCGTTGGAAGAACGCATCCTAACGTTCATCATGGTCGGACCCCCGACAAATTCCCAGATGTAGTCGGTCCTCAGTAATTCCTCCACCACATCCCCAATCTCGCCGAATTCCGAAATGATGGGCAGTCCATTGCCCTCTCCAGGATCGAATATGCCCAAGAAGAACTCCCCTTCCACGATGCCCGATATGGGGCCGACACCGTACACCGGGTCCGTTTCTCCTCCTCCTTCATTCAGCGCTGTATCTGTAGGGAAAGGCTCCGTACCAAATGGCGCAAATAGGACTTGCTGATACACTTCCCCCCATTGATTCTGGGCATCTCTTGCCCGAATTCCAAACATCACAGGAGAGCCCAAGGAATCCCACGGTACATTTTCCTTGAAGACTTGTTCCAATGCTTGATTCCAAGCCCCATCCTCCACATCCAATGGTGTACCCGCTCCCGCTCCAGGGTCATCCCCGAAGAAAAACTCAACTGCTGTGATCCTTCGGGTAGCCACCTGACAGCTTCCGTCATCATCCGTCGCTTCAGGATTGAAATTCCCAGCATTATCGTTCGTACAACCTGCAACCTCAGCCCCGTCGCAAATTCCATCACCATCGGTGTCAGCCAAGCAGTTCCCTGCACAATCTTCTCCGGGTCCCGCATAGAGGCAGGAGTCATCAAAATCAGTAGCCTGTGCATTGTAGTTGCAGGCGAGTTCATCCGTGCAACCAGCGACTTCATCCACGTCGCAAATCCCATCGCTGTCGATGTCGAAATCGCATCCCAGATCACAAGGGGGATAGCTACAACTCCCATCATCGTCTGTGGCGAGATCGTCATAGTTGCAAGCGCTTTCCTCAGTGCAGCCTGGCACCTCGGCCGCATCACAGATGCCGTCTCCATCCACATCGGAAATACAATCACCCGAGCAATCCTCACCCAAGTCAGGGTATTGACAGGCTCCGTCATCGACCTCAGCCTCCCCATCAAAGTTGCAAGCCAACGGGTCGGTGCACCCCAAGCTGCAAGTGGCATCCAAGTCGGAAACGTCCACTTCGATACTGAGACTGCCCGAACAATACGGCGTGGTGTAAGTCCCTGAGTATGTGCCGGGCAGATTGACTGCCACCTCAGCGCCTGGACCCAAGGGGGCCCCTTCAAATTCCCACTCGACCTCCGTCCAAGTGGACATGGCGCCCTCAAGCAATCCCACAGACCACCCCAGACTTCCGCAGAACAATGTTGGCGCCGGACTCGAAGTCACTTCCACCGGCTCCGAATGCGCCACACACTGGGTGACGGGATCGACTACTTCAAGGATGTATGTACCCGGACCGGATACCGCTACCTCCGAATCGGTGCCTTCGGCAACTCCATCTTTGGACCATTGGTATTCCAAGCCTTCCGTAACCGCCATGATGGAAAAGATCGGTTGCGCAGGACACAGCACTACCACTCCCGTTGGGTGGGTAGCTGGATCTGGCAACGCTTCTATGGTGATGTGCACACTGTCCTCATATGTGGTCAGCCCATCAGAGGCCATCACTCCATACCACCCGCTCGATTCAGGGGTGAAAGTGAGCGCGTCTCCCGTGGATCCATCAAACCAGACGGGGTCATGGGTGTTCGGGCCTTCGTATTGAACGGTAAAGGCCACCTCGGGACATGCCGACAGGCTGTCTACAGTGAGGAGTTGGACCTCGTTCTCCTCACCATTCGGCCAAACAACCTTACGGAAAAGAGGCCCCCATCCTCCAGCGTCATCCGTCACCCTCACACGCATGTTGAATAGAATGGGGCCAGGCAATTCCTCCCAAGTGAACTGGCTACGCCCTACTTCTTCGAGCGCCATGTCCCAGTCTCCTTCCAGAACATCCAGAGGCAAGCCGTTCCCCGCTCCCGGATCGACCCAGCCAAAGAAGTACTCCGCCTCACCCAACCGAGGCATATCGGGTTCCGTCAACAGAATGCCCGTGCTGTCCACTCCCGTTTCCGGGCCAAACAACACCTTACGGAATACAGGGCCCCAAGTCCCTGACCGCGCATCACGGGAGCGAACATGGACAAGAATTGGTGCTTCAACACTCAGATTTTGCTCCAACAGCACATGCTCCAGTGCCTGGTCCCAGTTGCCGTCAACTGCACCCATGGGCCATCCATTTCCTTCACCGGGATCCTCTCCGATAAAAACTTCGGCCTCCGCCAAGCGGGCTGAAGACACGGATCCCACGATGCCTCCGGTGGAATCCACCTCAGTGGCCGAGGACGGTGCAAACACAACTTTGCTGAATGCAGGACCCCATTCCCCACCGTCTGTGCCTCCTTTGACTCGAATGTGAATCAAGGCGGGGCCATCAAAATCTGGTGTTGCAGCGAGGGAATAGAGGTGCTCAAGGCTCTGGTCCCACTGACCATCGACTACTTCGAAAGCCTCTCCACCCCCTTCTCCAGGATCCTGTCCGATATACCACTCGCCCTGAATGATGCGCGCAGCAGGCAAAGTGCAAAGCCCCCCGTATTCGGTAGCCGTCGAATCGTAATTCAAGGCGTCCGGATCGGTGCAACCTGAAATTTCCTCTGCATCGCATACACCGTCACCATCCGCATCACCAACACAATTTCCAGCACAGTCATACCCGACCTCTGGAAATGCGCAGCTGCCATCATTCTCCGTAGCCAGAGCTTCCTAATTGCATGCCGAGACAACCGTGCAACCCAACACGGGCAGGCCATCGCAAATGCCGTCTCCATTCGCATCCTCCAAACACGCGCCGGCACAGTTGTATCCTGTATCTGCATAAAAGCAACTTCCATCGTCGAGACCTGCCGCAGCATCAAAGTTGCACGCCAGGTCATCCGTACACCCTCCCAGACAAGAGGGGTCAAGCAAACTGTCAGGAACCGTAATGCTTGTCGCAGCAGAGCAATTTGATGTCGAGAGCTCGAGGGAATAAGTTCCTGGGCCGTCCAATTGCAATGGCAATCCTCCTTCAAAGGGAACGTCATTCATGCTCCAGGACAGCGTCAACTCAGATGACTCACCCGGTGTTCCCAAATCCAAGGACCACCCCAATGAGGCCGAACATTCAAGTTGCAATGTGGGGTTGGCGTCAATGAGCACACTGTCTGAAGAAGTGGGACACTGCGCCACTGGATCGGTGGCTGTGCAGTAGTAGGCACCAGGATCTGTGATGATCAATGTGCTCTCCCCGGGATCTGCCACGGCCGTGCCGTTCTTGAACCACTGCAGATCAGCAGACGTTAATTCTGCAGTCAACTGGAAGACCGGGGTGGCAGCACAAACCAGTACATAACCTGAAGGATCGGTCGATATGGGATCAGGGGCGCGGACTTCGAGATGTACCGAGTCCACCATGGTTTCAAGACCGTCCGTTGAAGTCACTCCAAACCAAGCTGATTCAGTCGGCACCACCCAAACGGCATCTGCAGTCCTTCCATCCTCCCATGTGATTTCATGGGTATCCGGTCCGGAGTATTGAACCTGAACGGAATCACCAAGACACAATGAAAGCGAATCGCTCCCCGCAATCAAGGGGTGGTTCGACTGACTACCGTTGACCCAAACAACCTTTCTGAATCGCTCTCCCCACTGGCCGCTGCTGTCCTTCACCCGCACATTGATCAGGATGGGAGAAGTCGTCTCAGGCCAAGTCATCAATGAACGATTCACGTCTTCAATGATATCATCCCATGTGCCATCCCGCACGGTCATGGGTACTCCCTGTCCTTCTCCCGGATCAAACACCCCGAGGAAGTACTCGCCTTGGGCCAAAGTAGCGGGGTCCACCTGTCCCACCGCTGGCAAGCATGCCGCGGTGAGCCAAAGGAGGACAACCCCTGTCTTTTGCCAAGGAGGCCAGCGCATGATACCGATCTGAACCTGAATCAGTTGCGCTGGTAGGCCTTGGCCCGAATGTCCACGTCCTGTCCAGGGAACAGGTCCGCCGGCATGTCGAGGTCATAAATGAGGGCCTTGGCATCCGTATTCTCAGGGAAATTCGCGTATCCCCACGGTCCGCCTGCCCGTCCCCGATCGTTCACCGTGAGATCAAGGTCATAAAATTCATGGGCAGGCGACCCCCCATTTTCATTGGCCCCTCCATTGCCCATTTCTCCATACACCAATGGATTGCTCCCGGAAATCGGAGGTTGGGGCAACCCAATGCTGTTGTGGTTCCATTCAAAAAAGCCACCATAGGCCGGATTCGGAAACGCCGCTCCGTTGGTAGCCCAAAAATTTATGTTTGACCCTATGCCAGTACCGCTGCAACAACTGCTAGAGGTACAGTTAAACATGTTTCGAGCCCCGAAATACGGCAACTCTCCGTTCCAGCGCTGGTCTCCAATGTCCACTTGACCTGCTCCGCAATTACAGTTGTTTTCTGTATCACACCAATTAAAATTGGTGTTGTCCCAGTATGCGTATGCAACGGCCCAGCGCATGAAGTAGGTGGTGCCGAAAATGTTATTGTAGAAGCGGTGGGCCCAGCCTGGTGGGTTCCATGGGAAGTGGATGTAGGCGTTGGTCACGAATTCGTTGTTGATGATGTCGTTGGAGCCGGAAGTATGGTTCCACATGAACCAATAGAGGTTCTTCATCTGGTTGTTGGCCATGCGTACCAAGTGGTTGTCGTTCCGGAATTCGACGTAATCGCTGAACTCGTTCTGGATGATGGCCATTTTGAACTCCGCGCTGTTCCCATCGGGCTCGTCATTGACCACAAGACGTGGCATGGTGCTCATGACTACATCCCCACAACGGATGGTCGTGGTGCTTCCGACTGTTGAACGAATCAAACGTGGATCCCAGCCGTTTTGGTTGGCATTGAAATTGGTGCTGATGGTGCCATCAATCAAATGAAATTCAGCACGGTTCGCCCCTGTACCTCCATGACTGGCGTTGATGTTGACATCCCCGAATTGACAGCTGAGTGCGGTGATGTTGAATCGGTACGATGCTGAAGTCACGTTGAGCGCATACACGCCGGTGTGGATTGAAACCAATTCGACTTTTCCATCTGCCTGAGTCGCCACGTTGATGGTGGCGTGAAAATCGATGACCCCACTCCCATCGCTAGGGATCAGCGTGAGTGATTTCCCGATGGTCAGTGCCTGCTCATAATAATCTCCAGGTACGATGATGATACGGTCTCCGTCCACAGCAGCAGCCACCGCATTGGTAATGCTCGCGAAGGTGGTGACTCCGTCTCCGGCGGAGAGGTTCCAGTCGACGTAGCGGTCGGTGGCACCGGCCTGGGTGCCGAGGCAACACAGAATCAGTGCTGCCCACAAGTGAAGCATTTTGGTCATGGTGTGGTCAAGGTATTTCAGGGGTTCAATGAGGCCAAAAAATTATCTGTGGTAACGCGTTATTGCTCTTCACAGGAAAGGGAGAAGTTGGCGAGGAAGATGAGCAGATCAGATGCACCCGTTTCCCCACTCCCATCCAAATCGGTGGGGCAATCGCCCCCTACCCCGACGCACAAACCAATGGAAGGCACCCACGTGGTGCCATCGCCGCACAAACCGGATTCGAGATCATCGCAAATGCCATTCTCGTTCTCATCGGCCTCACATTCGCCGTCGCATACTCCGATGGCATCGGGCATGTTTCCATCGCAGTCACAGGCTCCCGGCAGAATGTCCTCGCAGCCACAGCTGTAGATGGCACCTGGACCATTGCACACTCCGCAGGCATCCAACGTTCCATCGCAGGTGTCCTCAGTATCACAAATGCCATCGCCATCCGCATCTCCCGGACAATTTCCTCCGCATATGCCCAGTGCGTCATCGTAGAAACAGACGCCATTGTCCTCAGTGGCATCCGCAGCGAAATTGCATGCCTGAGGGTCCGTGCACCCGAATGTCTCCGCGTTGTCACACACACCATCGCCGTCCTCATCGGCAGAGCATGAACCGCCACAGACTCCAATGGCATCTAATTGGCTTCCATCACAATCGCAGTCGGTTTCAGGAATGTCCGTGCATCCGCAATCGTAAATCCCGCCGGGGCCATTGCAGACACCGCAGGCGTCGAGTGTGCCCACGCAATCGTCCTCATCATCGCAAATACCATCGCCATCCGCATCGGCAGCACAAGTGCCTCCGCATAGTTCGACAGCGTCCAAGAAACTGCAAGTGCCGTCGTCATCGGTGGCTTCTGCGTTGAAATCGCAAGCGCAGGGATCTGTGCAACCGGGGACTTCTGCGTCGTCACAAACGCCATCGCCATCCGAATCCGACGCACAGGTGCCGCCACAGACGCCCAAGGCGTCGAGCTGGCTGCCATCGCAGTCGCAATCTCCAGCGGGGATTCCCGCGCAGCCGCAGGCATAAATCTCGCCGGGACCGTTGCAAACCCCGCACGCGTCGAGGGTGCCCACGCAGTCGTCGACATCATCGCAAATGCCATCGCCATCCGCATCAGAAGTACAGGATCCGCCACAGACGCCCAAGGCGTCGAGCTGGTTGCCATCACAGTCGCAATCCCCCACTGGAATGCCCTCGCAGCCGCAATCAAAGACAGGGCCGGGGCCTGCACAGATACCACAAGCATCGAACAAGCCGATGCAATTGTCCGCGTCATCACAGATGCCGTCGCCATCTGCATCCGAACTGCAATCACCACCGCAATCGCCCACAGCGTCTGTCGTTTCACAGGTGCCGTCGTCATCCGTTGCCGAAGCGTCATAGTTGCAGGCAAACGGATTCGTGCAACCTGGAACCTCTGACTCGTCGCATACGCCGTCGCCATCCGAATCCGCCGTGCAGGTGCCGCCACAGATGCCCAAGGCGTCCAGCTGGTTGCCGTCACAGTCGCAATCGCCGGCCGGGATTCCCGCACAACCGCAGGCATAGATTTCGCCGGGACCGTTGCATACCCCGCAGGAGTCGAGAGTGCCCACGCAGTCGTCGATATCGTCGCATATGCCATCGCCGTCCGCATCCGAAGTGCAGGCGCCGCCACAATCGCCAATGGCGTCGTCAGATGCACACGTGCCATCATCATCGGTGGCTGTGGCGTCGTAGTTGCAAGCAAACGGGTCCGTGCAACCTGGTACTTCTGCGTCGTCACATACGCCGTCGCCATCCGAATCCGCTGTGCAGGTACCGCCGCAGATGCCCAAGGCGTCCAGCTGGTTACCGTCACAGTCGCAGTCGCCGATTGGAATTCCCGCGCAACCGCAGGAATAAATCTCGCCGGGACCATTGCAAATACCGCACGCGTCGAGGGCGCCCACGCAGTCGTCGATATCATCGCAGGTGCCATCGCCATCCGCATCAGAAGCACAGGATCCGCCGCAGTCGCCCAAGGCGTCAAGCTGGTTGCCACCACAGTCGCAATCACCGGCTGGAATTCCCGCGCAGCCACAGGCATACACCTCACCGGGACCGTTGCAGATACCACAGTCGTCGAGGGTGCCTACGCAGTCGTCGATAACGTCACAGATTCCATCGCCGTCCGCATCGGAAGTGCAGGCGCCGCCACAATCGCCAATGGCGTCGTCAGACGCACACGTGCCATCATCATCGGTGGCTGCAGCATCGTAGTTGCAGGCAAACGGATTCGTGCAACCTGGAACCTCTGCGTCGTCGCATACGCCGTCGCCATCCGAATCCGCTGTGCAGGTCCCGCCACAGATGCCCAAGGCGTCCAGCTGGTTGCCATCGCAGTCGCAATCGCCGGCCGGGATTCCCGCGCAGCCGCA
>Ga0115569_10002154_pt1 | contig 15025 bp, 10 predicted proteins | sample COGITO_mtgs_1205_2_FD_87295 | JGI IMG/M metagenome (GOLD analysis project Ga0115569, IMG submission 87295) | Pelagic marine microbial communities from North Sea - COGITO_mtgs_120503 | ecosystem: Environmental > Aquatic > Marine > Epipelagic | place: Germany:Helgoland, sampling site Kabeltonne... | reverse complement strand
GGCGCGGGCGACTACCAGCCCGCGAGTTCTGCGGCGCGATCTTTATGAACGCGAGGCGTGCCCAAGAAGACCCGGTCGAACATGGCCCGCTTGAACCAAATCTGGGTGTCGCCTTCCCAGGTATATCCGATCCCCCCGTGGGCTTCGGTCGCATCTCGGGCAACCTGCATGTAGCGATCACAGATATGACTCTTCGCAATCGCGGCCATGCGCACGGCTTGGTCCGCATCATGATCGAGTGCATGCGCCGCATACCAATAGAGGCCGCGGGACGGTTCGACGGCGATCGCCATGTCTGCGAGCTGATGCTTTAGCCCCTGAAAATGCCCGATCGTCACGCCGAACTGCTCTCGGTTCTTCGCGTATTCGACACTCATATCGACGAGCTTCCGCGCGCCGCCGAAGGCGTCGGCCGCAAGCAGCACGAGGCCAAGATCACGAACACGCGCCGCCGCGGCTTCGTTGCTATTCGCGAGCACTTCGACGGGCGTCTTGTCGAAGGTAACCCGGGCGATGCGTCGGGTCCGATCCGCGCCTTCAACGCGTTGGAGCTCGATGCCCGAGGCATTCCGATCGACGACGCCGAACTTGCCACCCGCGAGGCCGACCACGAAACAGTCCGCCTGCTCGCCGAATTCGACGATTTCCTTGGTCCCAGAAATTGAGCCCGAAGAACCGTCGAGGCTCCATTGTTCCGGCAACCAAACTCCACCGTCCTCGGCGAGCGCGACCGTCGCAAGCTGATCGCCTGACGCGAGGCCGGGCAAGAGTCGCGCCATCTGGTCCTCGCTACCCGCAACACGAATCGCTTCGGTCGCAAGCACATGGCCAAGGAAAGGTACCGGCGCCGCCAGTGCGCCTAGCGTCTCCGCCACTACGGCCAAATCGAGGGCTTCAAGTTCGCTGCCCCCGTATTCACCTGGAAGATGAATACCGGCAAGGCCAAGCTCTGAGAGGCCCTTCCAAAGCACCGGGTCGTAGCCAGACTCGTCGTCAAAAAGTTCACGCAAACGAGACATGGGGCACTCGTTTTCGATGAACTGGGTCACGGTCTCCTGAAGGAGAAGCTGCTCTTCGGATAGATCGAAATCCATGGCTTGATCTCCTACTTGCTTTTGTTTGCAGCAGCGTCACGCGGAAGGGCAAAGCCTCGTTCCGCAATCACGTTGCGCTGGATGTTGGCGGTTCCGCCGGCAATCGCAACGCCGAGGGAAGACATATACTGCGAGATCCAAGCGGCGGTCGTCGCCTGACCACCGGCCATACCAAGGCCGACCTGAGCCGGAGCGGCCAGCCCCTCGTCGCCGAGAATCTCCATGGCGAGCTTCGAGACCATGTGGCCCATATTGGTTGAGCTGATCTTGTTCATCAGCCCAATCACGCCGGGGTTCTCGCCTTTCAGTCCCTTGCTCATCTGAATGAAGCCCGAGTACTGATGCGACCGGACGAAGCCTTCGAGTTCAACTAACCCGCGACGAATTGTCGGGTCCTCGATCGCCGGCTTGCCGTCGATCTTTCGTTCCCGTGCTAGGTCAACGAGAGAGTCGAGTAGCCGAAGCGTCTGAGACGCGGCGCCGATACTATTTCGCTCATGCTTGAGCGTTGTGCGCGAGACCAACCAGCCTTCGCCACGATTGCCAACGATCCAGTCCTTCGGCGTCTTCACGTCGCTCAGGAAGACTTCGTTGAACTCCGCGGAGCCCGTCATCTGCTTGAGCGGGCGAACGTCGATGCCCGGCTGTTTCATATCGACGAGCAGGTACGAGATACCTGCATGCTTCTTAGCGTCAGGCTCTGTGCGAACCAGGATAAACATGAAGTCCGCAGTGCTCGCACCGCTGGTCCAAATCTTCTGGCCGTTGATGACCCATTCGTCGCCAACGATTTCGCCCTTGGTCTTAAGGCTCGCCAAATCAGATCCCGAGCCGGGCTCGCTGTACCCCTGGCACCAGGTGATGTCGCCTTCGATCGTGGCCTGAACCCACTTGTCCTTCATCCACTCTTCGCCGCGCTCAAGCAGAGTCGGCACGAGCATCATCGTTCCGATCCCGCGAGGCTCCATCGGCGCGCGCGCCTGCGCGAACTCCTCGCTAATCACCGTGCCCTTCATGGAGTCCGGCTCTTGCTCCGAACCGCCATACTTCTTCGGGATGTGGCGGTTCAAATATCCAGCATCGATCGCTTCGCGACGAAAGGCACGAGCCTGTTCCTCCTTCGACTTGCCGTCGTCCTTGGGAGGCCAGTTCGCGTCAAGGAAGGCTTTCACTTCCCCGCGGAACGCTTCTACTTCTTCGCCGTAGCTGAGATCCATGAGTCGACTCCATCCCGCCCGGGGTGGCGACCAAGTAAATCGATCGAGGCGGGAATAGGAGTCTCGGCTTCGGTTGAGCCAACGTCAAGATGCACTGACCCGGCGTCCAGATTCCTCGGGGACCCCGTTCAGGCCTCGCCACCAAAGGCGTCATCCAAGAGCGCTCGCAATTGCGCGCGATGAATCCGCGGACTGCCGACCGCGGGGCTCGCGGCCTCGGGACGGCCAGCACAGATGAGACGAGACTTGTCTCCAATGATCGCTTCCAAGCGGTCACGCACGAAGGTCCAGGCGCCCATATTCTTCGGTTCTTCCTGGGCCCAGACCAGGGCCGTAGCCTTCGCATAACGCCCGAAGATTGCCGTGAGTTCGACCTCCGGCCAGGGGTAGAGCTGCTCTACGCGGACGATCGCAACTTCGTTTTCACGCCCTGGGAAGCGCACGGCGCGGTCTTCGATCAGGTCGTAGTAGACCTTGCCGGTGCACGCGATCACGCGTCGCACGTCTTCCGGGCGCGCCGATGCGATCGGGTCGTCGATGACCGTTTTAAAGGTTCCATTCGTAAAGTCTTCGACGCGCGCGTGCGCCTTGGGATGACGCAGCAAGCTCTTTGGCGTAAAAATGACGAGGGGCGCGCGGTAGCCACGACGCATCTGACGCCGAAGGACGTGGAAATACTGCGCCGGATTCGTGCAGTTCACGACCTGAATACTGTCTTCGGCGCAGGTCTGAAGGAAGCGCTCCATACGAGCGCTCGAATGCTCGGGGCCCTGCCCTTCGTAGCCATGAGGCAAGAGCATGACCAAGCCACTCATTCGGCCCCATTTTACGTGAGCCGAAGTAATGAACTGATCGATGATGACCTGTGCACCGTTTACAAAGTCGCCAAACTGGGCTTCCCAAAGCACAAGAGTGCTCGGGTCAGCGAGGCTATAGCCGTACTCAAAGCCCAAGACCGCCGCTTCAGAGAGCAGGCTGTCGTAGACCTCGAAACGTGCCTGGTTATCGCTGAGATGATCGAGGGGGGCATATTCCTCGCCGGAGTCCTGGTCGACTAATGTGGCATGGCGATGCGCGAAGGTGCCTCGCGAAGAATCTTGACCGGAGAGACGGACGGGTGTGCCATCAAGCAGGAGCGAGCCGAAGGCAAGCGCTTCCCCCAGTCCCCAATCAATCCCGGAGTCTTCGGATACAGACTTAGCCCGAGCATCTAGAATCGCCTGCAACTTCTTGTGCACATGGAAGTACGAAGGAACAGTCGCCGTCCCTTCGGCAATCTGACCGAGACGCTCGATCGATACCGCGGTTGCCGCTTCCTCCACAGGTCGCATCCGAGAGAAACCGGTCCAGGGCCCACGCGGCTCGTAAGGTTCGTCGGGGCCGGGCGGTCGCGAATGGATCCTAGTCAGCGCTTCCTGCAGCGCTTCGTGTCGTTGGGTCTCAATCCGCTCCGCCTCTTCTCGAGAGACGCGACCACCCTCGACAAGCTTCTCAAGATAAAGGGATTCAACGGATTTCTTCTCGCGAATCTTTCGGTAGAGCCTCGGCTGTGTGAACGCCGGCTCGTCGCCCTCGTTATGTCCGTGCCGGCGATAACAAACGAGATCAATTACGACGTCGTCGCCGAAGCGCTGGCGATAAGCCATCGCCAACTTCGTCACATGGATGACCGCTTCCGGGTCATCACCGTTCACATGAAAAATAGGGACCTGGATCATCTTGGCGACGTCTGTGCAGTAGAGCGTCGAGCGAGCTTCCGCCGGCGTCGTCGTGTAGCCGATTTGGTTGTTGATGATCACGTGGATCGTGCCGCCCGTGCAGTACCCCACGAGCTGCGAGAGGTTGAGGGTCTCGGCAACGATTCCCTGGCCGGCGAAAGCTGCATCGCCGTGTAGGATCACCGGAACGATCGTCTCGCCGTCGGCGTCTCCGGCTCGAACCTGCTTTGCCTTAGTTCGACCTTCGACCACGGGATCCACCGCTTCGAGATGCGAAGGATTCGAGGTCAGCGTGAGGTGAACGCGCTCGCCACTTTCGACGCGGCGATCGGTTGAGAAACCCTTGTGATACTTCACGTCTCCCGAACCAAAGGGAGCGTCAACATCCGGGGAGTCTTCAAACTCCGAGAAGATCGATTCGTAACTCTTGCCCAGGATATTCGCGAGCACGTTCAAGCGACCACGATGCGCCATTCCGAAAACGACTTCCTTAATGCCAAAGGAAGGTGCGTTCTCCACGATGTGGTCGAGGAGCGGTATCAGCGATTCGCCGCCCTCTAGGGAGAAGCGCTTCTGCCCAAGAAACTTCGTATGAAGAAAGTTTTCGAACAACTCCGCAGCAGCCAACTTCTCGAGGATGCGATGCCGTTCGCCGTCATCGAGGTTCGGATGATTCTGGCCTTCTTCCATCAACTCGCGCAGCCAAGCCTTACGGCCCGGATCCTGCACGTGCGTGAACTCGACGCCGATCGGGCCGCAATAGGTGTTGCCAAGCCGCGTCAGAATCTGGCGCAGGGTCTGAACAGACCCGCCCGGTAGATCGCCGGCGATAAAGGGCTCGTCGAGGTTCTCGTTCCCAAATCCGTAGTGCGCGGGATCGAGCTCAGGGAAGTAGGTCGACTGGCCGCCGAGGGGATCACTCTGGGCGATGCGATGTCCACGCGCACGATAGGAATGAATCAGGCGAAGCACGCGTGCGTGTTTGTCAGCGATATGTAGGAGGGTCGTGTGCTCTGTGGGACCGAACCGAGACGCGGGTACCGACGTTCCATCGTCAAAGACACCGTTAGGCAGCTCGCTACGCCGATCGGATCGATCCGTGAGGTCCGGGCTCGACACCATAGGTACGACCGGGCCGGGCATCGCCGAGGATGAAGCGGAGGCCTGCGTGGGCGTGGGCGTGGGCGTGGGCGCCGAAACAGGCGCTTGACTTTTACTCGAGGGTGCGACCACTGCTGGCTGACCGGCGGGAATCGCTTCGCCGAGAACGTTGGCGCGGACGACTGAGGAATCGACGGGGCCGCCAAATTCAAGCGACCAGCTTTCGTCGACAGAGCACGGATCAACGCGGTACTGATCTTCGACTTCCTCGACCCAGCCGGCGTTGATTCCGAAATTCGCCAGGTAAGGCGAGTCCGGCGGCGTCGGTTCGTCGACGCGGTCGTCCTCTTCGTTTCCGTTCCCATGTCCATCAGGAGAAGAGTTGGACTGCTTCATCTCGGAATCATCACCTTTCAGGTGCGAGTTCTACCGTGTTCGGAAGGCATTCGGACGGATTCAGGGCGTGACCGCGGCCGGTTTTGGGAGCGTACATCTCATCGGCAGGACCGGCTCTATTCCTAACGGCTTCGAGGAGTTCGAAGCGCTTCCGCGCACGTATTTGTTACACGGGGGGCCCTACGCACCGCATCCCAACCGGAGCGCCTCTACGGAAATCGTCGATACTCCCCCCGTGACCAATACATCTCTAGGAAAGCCCCTTCCGCGCTCCTTCGACGAACGTGACATCGCCGCCGATCTGATCAGCTGCAGACGCGTACATAGTAGAGGATACGCGGACTATTTCTTACCCGGTCCGGGCGCCAGAATCGCTGAAACCACCAGCCGCTCTTCACCATCGTTTCGAATTCCGTGCGGCACGCCCGAAGGCGCGATCAACATCACGCCAGGCTCCATAGCGACCTCGCGATCTTCAAGCAGGAACGTCCCCGTCCCCTCGAGCACCTGATAGACCTTATCCATGCCTTCGTGAGCGTGAAGCGCGTGGGCCTGCCCCGGTTCGAAGCAGTTCAGTCCAACTAAAATTCGGTCGGACTCGAAGAGCGTCGACTTCCCCATCTTCTCGTCTTTGAATACAGCAAAGGCCTCCGGTCGAAAGGCTTCGGGATGCGTGGGCTGATCGGGCATATTAGGTCACTCCGTATGAGAGCCCTTGCGAAGCAGATCGCAAGCGGCAATGAATGGGTCTATCAGGGTTCAGAATGGCCAGATTTCCAGCTATTTCTCAAACATAGATTTAACAAATTCGACCGCCGTCGCCGGCGATTCGAGTGGAAAGAGATGACCGAAATCGCCTCCGGTCACGCTCGCATTAGACATTCGTCCGGCCACTTCTTCATAGTAGGCTCGAATGAAATTACCGCGCTCGGCATGTACGAAGAGCACCTGCGCCGTCGCCTCGCCCACTCCTTCCGCGACTGCGGCAAAGGCCCCGCCATCGAAGATCGCGGCCTCGACCTCCCGGTCGCATTTCAGCGTCGCTTCGCCGGCCTGATCCTCGGCCATGCCTTCCGCAATATAGAGTGCGAGTGCTTCCGGGGTGAAGTCCGCAAAGAGGCCGCGGGTGCGGCAATGCTCATAGGCCGCTTCGAGGCTCGGAAATACGTTTCGGCGTTTGCGGGTCGCTGCCGCTAGCCCAGGTCCATTTGATGACATCGCAATTTGTTCAGGAGTGAGCGGCGGGAGAAGCACTGGGTCGCAGAGCAATAGGCGCTCGATCTGAGGCCCCAGTCGCTCAGCAACTCGAAGCAGCAAAGCCCCGCCAAACGAATGACCGATCGCCAGCGCGACACGATCGCGCCCCGTCTTCTCAAGCACGCCCGCGATTGCTCGCTCAGAATCCAGAGCGAGCGTCTCCCAGTCGTAGCCTTCGTTGGCGGGCCCGGGCTTCACGGGCGTCGAATCTCCGTGACCGCGCGCATCGAGCGCAACGACTCGAAAACGATCGCGCAGCATGACCGCAAGCGGAGCCAGAGTCGCCGCGCAAAATCCATTCGCGTGGTGCATCACGACGAGTTCGCCCTCGCCGCCCCAATCGAGTCCGGCGAGCTCGACACCCGACTCAGCGCCCGGCAAGCGGATCCGCTCCGCGCCTTCCAGCATTGCTCGACCGCTGGCGACCGCCTCATTCCAATCCATTTTTGCGCCCACGCCGACCATTTCCCTCAACTCCTTGATTCGATCACAAAGAACGATGCGACTACGAGCCGCTGAATCGTCCCGCCCATCGCGACTGGAAAGGCCTATGCTCAGCCTCCGTGTCAGTCCTTCGCCACTCTTTTGAACCTGCCCTGCGCACCCGCGTCGAGCGTCATCTCGCCAATTTCGACCGCATTGGCTTAGCAGAGACTCATCCTGATCTTAGACCCGCAGGCGTCGCGCTGATCATCACCGGAGATGAAGAGGGCCGCGCCTGTTTCTATATCACCCGCCGGCCCGCCCACATGAAACGACACTCGCGCCAATGGGCTTTGCCCGGCGGTCGTGTCGATGAAGGCGAAACGGAAATCGAAGCCGCCCTTCGGGAGACCGACGAAGAGATCGGTCTGAAGATCGATCCCGCAGATGTGCTCGGTCAGCTCGACGACTTCCCAACCCGTTCGGGGTTCAGAATGTCGCCGGTCGTGTGCTGGGCCGAACCGGGCCAGACCGTACGCCCCAATCCGGACGAAGTCGAGCGGGTCCACCTCGTCCCCCTCGATGAACTCGAAAAGCCCGAGGTTCCCGTGCTGCGGGACATCCCTGAGAGTGATCGGCCTGTGCTGTCGATTCCTATGCTCGGGACGCTGATTCATAGCCCTACGGCCGCCGTGCTCTACCAGATGCGCGAAGTGGCTCTGGCCGGCCGAGGGACGCGGGTCGCACACTACGAACAACCCGTCTTCGCCTGGAAGTAGGCGAGCGGATAGCACCCGCGGCCCGGCGAACCAGCGGCTCTCGTTAGTTCACAGCGCGGTCGCGCCCCTCCCAGAACGGCGCGCGTAGCGACCGCTTCAAAAATTTCCCAGGGCCCGACTTCGGCAGCACGTCGTCGTGCAAGTCGATGCCCTTCGGAACTTTGTAGCCTCCGAGCGATTCGCGACAGAAGGCGACCAAGTCTTCGGAGCTAACACCCTCGGTTCCGGGACGCAGATGCACGGCGGCGTAGACTGCCTCGCCCCATTTCTCGTCCGGCACGCCAAACACGGCCGCTTCGAGTACATCAGGATGCCGATAGAGCACCTCTTCGACTTCCGTCGAGTACACGTTCTCTCCGCCTGACACGATCATGTCCTTCGATCGGTCAACGAGATAGACGTACCCCTCTTCGTTCATATATCCGAGATCCCCGGTCCAGTAGCCACCGTCGAGGATCGCTTCGGCCGTCTGCTCCGGCTTATTCCAATAGCCCTTCATCACGTTCGCGCCTCGCACAACGACTTCGCCCACCTCGCCTAGGGGAAGCGGGGAGCCATCCTCAGCGAGAATCTCGATCGAGACCCCAAGCACGGGCGGACCCGCAGAACGAATCCGGTCATCCTCAAAGAGCGTCTCTTCATGGCGGAAGACCGTCGCGAGTGGCGAGAGTTCCGTCGCTCCGTAAACTTCGACTAACTCGGCCGAAGGAATCGCCTCGTGAACCCGGCGAAGAAGCTGGGTCGCTATGGGAGAACCGCCATGAGCGAGCCAGTTCATCGAGTCCGTTTTACGCGGCCGCGCCATCTGTTCTTCGACGATGGCGGAGATCATGGTCGGCACGCCGATCGAGCCCGTGCACGCTTCCGCCTCAATCAAATCTAAGGCACCCGCACCCGAAAAGACCGGCAGCATGACCTGCTTCCCGGTCGTCCAGATATTTGCGAGGACGGCGTTCGAGCCCGCCGCATGAAAAAGCGGCGCCATAACAAGCATCGAGTCGCTCGACTGATGCGGGATCAAGCTCATCCAGTGGAAGGTATTCGCGATCAGGTTGCGATGCGTAAGCATCACGCCCTTCGACGCGCCGGTTGTGCCGCCTGTATAGAAGAGTCCGGCGAGATCCGACTCGACGACACCCACGCCGAGCTCGACCTCTTCCGATTCCGCGAGCAGGGACTCGAACTCATCAGGAATTTGAATCACGTGCTCGACACAATCGGCGAGCTTGCCCGGATCACGGTCCGTTAAGAGAATTCGCGCGCCGGAATCGTTCAGCGCATACACGAGTTCAGGCTCAGAATGGCGCGTATTGAGCGGCACGACCGTCCGTCCATGTGCCGGGACGGCTGAATAGACCTCTACATACTGATGGCTGTTGTCCGCCCAGATCGCCACGCGTTCGCCGCGTTCGATGCCTAAGCGATCAAGCAATCCACCGAGCTGCCGGCAGCGCGTCCAAAGCTCGCGGAACGTATGGCGCACGTCTCCGCAAACCGTCGCAGTCCGGTCCGCGCCGACAAGCACCGCATGGTTCAAAGGATCGGCAAACGTGTTCAAGGCAGCTCTTCCTATGCCCGCACCGTAGCGCGGCGGGGAGTACCTACTGCCTAATTCTTCACCACCGGATCTCCAATATTGAGGAGCGGAAGCGGAGATGGCGAATTCGAGTCCATGAAGTAGAGCTTAGCGGCGGGATCTTTGGCCATCTTCTTCAGCGCTTCGAGACTCTGAAGCTGGATATAGGCCGGGTTGCCTGAGGCAGCCAGGTTAATCGTTGAAATTTCATAGGCCTTGGCGTCTGCAAGAATGCGAAGTCGCTTGGCGTCTTCCTCTGCGGCTCGGCGTAAGGCCTCCGCCTGAGCGACTTGCTGTTCCTGCTCAAGCTTCACGCGCTCGAGCTCGGCGCGCTGACGTTCAACTTCCTGCTCGCGTTCTTTCTTGCGGCCAATTGCGTCGGCGAGAACGGGCGGCAAGTTGATGTTCCGCAGAAGAACGGAATCCACCACGATTCCCTTGTCCGCGACATACGAAGTCAATTCGGTCTCGATCTGAACCGCGAGATTGTTGCGCACTTCGTCCTTGAAGAGATCTTCTGCGCGTTCGATCTGCGTGCCCAGGGCCCGCACAAGGGAGCGAGCCTTCGGGTGGAGATGCACTTGGATCAATCGATCCTTATCGCCCGTGTCGCGGATGATATCCGCGGCACGCGAAGAGTCGAGACGCCACTGGATCGAGAGGTCGACCTTCGAAAGCAGCTGGTCCCGGGTCGGCATCTCAAGCTGCGAAATTTTAAACGTGTCCTGACGTGCGTCTAGATCCTTCCAAGAAAGGAACGGATTCACGATGTGCAAACCTTCGGGATACACCTCTTCCTGAACGTCACCGAACAGAATGGCGACGCCGACGTGGCCCGCCGGAACAGAGTGCACGAAGCGCTGTCCAAACATCAGGACAAGCAACACTCCAACCATGACGACAGCTAATCTCGGATTCACGGGACGGTCTCCTTATAACCGGACTTTGCCGGTCGATCTGAGCGGACTCTAACCTATCCGCCGCGGGGTGGCTGTCATCACTTGGTATGGAGTTGAGCTCACGAAACAATCAGATTTTGTGCATCCGCGACGGACTGCGTAGGCCAACGGGCGGTCACACCTGCGGAGCAAACGCTACGCGATGGCCTTGCCGTCGCGGAGCTTCGCGATCTCGTCTGCGCTGAACCCGAAGCCTTCAAGGAGTTCATCCGTGTGTTGCCCAGCATGCGCAGGCGGATTGCCAAGCGTCGGCTCGGTTCGGCCAAAGCGCGGAGAGGGCGCGGGCTGCATGAGGCCATAGCGCTCCACGTATGTGTTACGTGCCTTGATATGCGGATGCTCTGCCACTTCGTCCATTGCTAGGACAGGCGCGAAACAAATATCTGTGCCTTCCATGAGCTTGCACCACTGATCCCGCGTCTGCGTCTTGAAAAGCGTTTCGAAGCGAGCCTTCATGAGCGGCCAGCCAGACTTGTCCATCTGGTGGGTCAGCTTCTCGTCATCTGCGAGGCCGAGCTTTTCCATAAGCTCTGCGTAGAACTGCGGCTCGATGGATCCGATAGAGATGAATTTGCCGTCGCTCGTTTCGTAGGTGTCGTAGAAATGTGCGCCTGAGTCGAGGATGTTCGTGCCGCGTCCGCCGTCACCGTGACCACCCATGGCTTTCATGCCGTGGAAGAATGCCATCAAAGTCGAGGCACCATCCACCATCGCAGCGTCCACGACCTGCCCCTTGCCCGAGCTCGCACGTTCTGTCAAAGCGCACGCGATACCGAAGGCAAGCAACATGCCTCCGCCACCGAAATCGCCAACCAAGTTGAGCGGCGGCACGGGGTTCTGCCCTTGACGGCCGATCGGCTCGAGTGCACCGGCGAGCGCGATGTAATTGATGTCATGTCCCGCAGCCTGGGCCATCGGACCTTCTTGGCCCCAACCGGTCATGCGGCCGTAGATGAGCTTTCCGTTTCGAGCGAGACAAACGTCCGGGCCTAGGCCGAGGCGCTCCATCACGCCGGGGCGGAAGCCCTCGATGATCACGTCGGCTTTTTCGACGAGCTTCAGGACGGCTTCCACGCCATCGGCGTGTTTGAGGTCGACGCCCAAGCTGCGGCGCCCACGCGCCAGAACATCGAGGGGCGGCGTATTCGGATCGCGCTCATCGTCGCCGGTCTTCACGCTGCCCGCGCGGTCGATGCGGATTACGTCCGCGCCCATGTCGGCGAGCATCATCCCGCAAAAAGGACCCGGGCCAATACCCGCAACTTCCAAAACTGTGATTCCTGCGAGGGGTCCCGTCGACATTCTTTGTACTCCGTATCGTGATTGGACGCGTAAAGCGGCCACGTCCCGCCCGCAAACTTCGCGTCGGGCGTAGGTGAGGTGGGGTTCCGTGCCGGCTCATCATACCGGATCTTGTAAGCCTGCCGAGACCCCGCTCTACTCGTCTTCGCGAACACTACTCCTCGCTAAACGTATTCTCAGCTTCCCCGAGGAGAACCTGCTTCAGCACCTTGCCCGTCGCATTTCGCGGGAGCGGCTCGCTTCGAATCTCGATATGGGACGGGACCTTGTAGTAGGCGAGGGTCTCCGCGACGAAGTCCTTGATAGCCTGCTCGCCGATCGTTCCCCCCGGCTTTGGAACGATGATCGCTTTCACTTCTTGGCCGAGCTCTCTGTGGTCCACACCGACGACGGCAACTTCCACTACGTCCGGATGATCATCGATACGATTTTCGATCTCGAGAGGATAGATATTCTCGCCCCCGCGAATGATCATGTCGCGCTTGCGCGATGCGAGAAAGAGCAGTCCGTCGCGAAATTGCCCGATATCTCCGGTTCGAAACCAACCGTCATCGAAGAAGGCTTCCCGAGTCGCTTCCTCATTCCGCCAATAGCCGAGCATCACGTTCGGACCCCGCACGCAGATATTCCCATCCACGCCATCGGGTAGTGGTTTTCCTTCGTCATCAAAAATAGCAACATCATTTCCAGGAAGGACGCGACCCGCTGTATCCGGATGCTCGGCTAACACTGGTCCTAAAGCCATTGTCGCGAGGCCTGCGCACTCTGTTAGGCCATAGCCCACATTAAAATCTGTCACGGCCTGCGGGAGCTTTTCACGAAGCGATCGCTGGAGATCCGGCGAGAAGGCGGAGCCCCCACCACCCATCGAACGAATTTGGCGAAACTTCTCGGGATCGAACTCCGGATGTTCTATGAGTCGCCACAGCTGCGTCGTGATCCCGCCCCATCGCGTGACGCCTTCCTCAAGAGTGAGGCGCATGATCTTGTCCGGGTCGAAACGTCCCGTCGTCCAAACCGTCTTCATCCCCGTCGCAGGGCCCATCAGCGCGCCGGCCTGAAATCCCGACACATGAAAGAGCGGACTCGAAGTAATCCCGACTAAGGGGGGAAGCGCCGCCTGATCCGGCGTCGGGGGATTCATCAGATATTTCAGGCCGCCATTGCAGAAGTTGATCTGAAGAAAGGCGATGAAGTTGCGATGAGAGACCATGCTGCCCTTCGGACGGCCTGTCGTACCACTCGTGAACATGATCGCGGCGAGGTCATCCTCTTCAATCGGCGCGGTCGGTAGTGCGGCCTCTCGATCGAAATCACGGTACGAAGAAAAAGCGTCCTCGAAGACAACGCTTTCTATTCCGATCTCTTCGCCTTCTAGCCGTGCGAGCCGGGCCCGATCGACAAAGAGGAGATCAGGGTCTGCCAATTCAAGGCCGTAGCGAATTTCGTCTTTTTGCCACCAACCGTTCATGGCAACCAGACTTCCGCCTAACACGATCGTCGCCCATGCAGCCAGGACCCATTCCGGAGAATTAGAAGCCAGAATCGCAACACGGCTGCCGGGGCCGATCCCATGTTTCTCAGCCATAGCCGCAGCAATACTGGCGACGAGGCGTTCATGTTCCGTGAAGGTCCATCGCTCCCCAGTATCCCAAACCGCCAACTCCGCTTCCCCGAAGTCGACGGACTTCTTAAGCACCTCGCGCAGCGAATGAAAGCGATTCTTGAACACGGGCATCGAGAAGCTGCCGACATTTTCAACGGCGAGTTCGAAGGGACTGCCGGGACCAGTGATCTTCTGGGCGGCTTCTTCATAGGTGAGATCGGACATGGGCGGCTCCTCGATTCAAACGGGTTCGCTTCGAATCCTAGACGGCCCGGCGAGCGCCTTCCATCCCGTCAATCGACTTGCAGGCGCGCACAGTAAGATGCATCTCAAGGCGGTCACCCCGCATAGGGCTCTACATTTGGACGCCTCCCATTTGGGGTGGAGTCTCGCGTTCAGCGATAGAAACTTTTGCAGACGTGCAGGCTTCGCAGCATGCGCTTCACATAGGAACGTGTCTGGTCATAAGGATTCGAATTCGGACCAGATCTGCATAACCCGAAAGCGAGGGCGCAAATTGCACCTGAACCAACGCAGCGCGGGCCTCCACCGTTTTCCCTTCGTCAGCAAAACGCCCAGCCGCGCCGAGGGTCTTAGCAGACGCCCACTGCGTCGGCGTCACAAGAAGAACCTCCCCCTCGCCCATTCCCAACCACTTTGTTGAGCGCCCATCATCCTTCCGTCTCTCCCCATCGACCCCAAGTCGTGCAAGAATAGCTCGACAACCCACTGTGACGCGTACCTTCAATCGGGTGACCACCCGGGATCAGATAGATAGGAGTGAACTTCTTTGCGAATTGCGATCTGGGGAGCCGGCGCGGTCGGCCTTGGACTCGCGAGCACTCTCGCTAAACCGGGGGAGCGTTTGCTTCTGCTCGGCCGCGACCCCGCGACACGAGCGGAGATAGTTCGCGAAGGCATTCGTCGCTCTGGCATCTTTGGAGAGCATCACGTCGCTGCAGATCAACTCATGATCGACCACAAGCCCGAGGCATTAATCGATTTCGCGCCGGACTTCCTGATGATCTGTACGAAGACGTGTGCCACCAAGGACCTAGCCGCTTCCCTCGCACCTCTGTCGACTAAACTGCCGCTCGGTATGAAGCTGCTGCTCTGCCAAAATGGCTGGGGCAACGAAACGCCCTTCCTCAGTCACTGGGCAAACGACCGACTCTTTCGCGCCAGCATCATCACTGGCTTTCATCGCCGCAGCCTCGCGAACGTCGAGATCACAGCGCATGCTGCTGCGATCTCGCTAGGGAGTGTCTTTGGCGTTGACGAAAGTGTCCTCGCGCCCCTGGCGTTGCGCATCTCAAATGGTGGGGTTCCGGCGGAGATCGAGCACGACATGCTGAGCATTGTGTGGTCAAAGATGCTCTACAACTGTGCACTCAATCCGTTAGGCGCCCTGACGAATCGACGCTACGGCGAGCTCACGACGGAATCAGGCACGCGAGCGATCGTCGAATCCGTGATTCATGAAATCTTTGGAGTGCTTGCTGCGCGTGGGGTTTCATTACCTTGGCAAGATGCTGCGTCGTATCTCGAAAAATTTCATACGGAACTCATTCCTCCGACCGCGGCGCACGAGTCCTCC
>Ga0115569_10002145_pt1 | contig 15063 bp, 8 predicted proteins | sample COGITO_mtgs_1205_2_FD_87295 | JGI IMG/M metagenome (GOLD analysis project Ga0115569, IMG submission 87295) | Pelagic marine microbial communities from North Sea - COGITO_mtgs_120503 | ecosystem: Environmental > Aquatic > Marine > Epipelagic | place: Germany:Helgoland, sampling site Kabeltonne... | reverse complement strand
TAATTCATTGTTTATTAGTTATTTATGTTTGTGTATATTGCTATTATTTCGTATATTTATTAGGTAATCAATTAATTAGAACCATGAAAAAAAACTGCTATTTTAATCTTTGAAATGATAAAAGCAGAATTATTTAGTGAGGCCTTAAAAAATGAATTTAGAAATGCAAAAAATCATTTTATTCGTAAACGGAAACAGCAATTTCCTACTATCTTATTACTTATGTTGAATATGCTTCGTAAAAGTCTATCCTTAGAACTTGACGGTTTTTTTAATTTTCTAAAAATCAAGGCATCCAATAAATTCACTAAAAGTGCTTTTGTACAGGTTCGTAAGAAAATAAATGCTAAAGTGTTTAAGCATCTCTCACAAAAGTTAGTTGATGAATTTTATACGGATAATGAATTTGAGGTTAAAACATGGAAAAAATTTAGACTACTAGCCATTGACGGATCTCGAATTACGTTGCCAATTACAAAAGAGCTTTCTCAATACTATGGTGAAACAAAGAATCAAACCGACACTAGCATTGTACAAGCCAGATGTTCTGTATTATATGACGTAGAAAACAACTATGTTTTAGATGGAGAACTCGCACCACTCAGTAAAGGAGAGCGTGCCATGGCAATTTCACATTTATCTTGTTGCCAACAAGGCGATTTAATATTATACGATAGAGGCTATCCGTCGTATGACTTTATAAATTATCATAGTACAAATAATTTAGACTATGTAATGCGTGTAAAAATTAGTTTTAGTCAACGTACTCTTGATTTTGAGAAAAGCAAAAAACGATCTCAAATAGTAAACATTTATCCTGGGAAAAACACAAAGCTATCAGATAAATCTTATGATAAAACAACACCTATAAAAATTAGATTCATTAGAGTAGAACTAGCCAAAGGACAAGTGGAAATACTAATGACTTCATTACTAGATATAAAAATGTATCCTAACAACATATTTAAAGCGCTTTATTTCAAGAGATGGGGCGTAGAAACATATTATGATGAGCTAAAAAATAAATTAAAAGTAGAACACTTTTCTGGATATTCTAGACAAACAATTCTACAAGATTTTTACGCAGCTCTTTTTATCAGTAATGTACAAACCTTAATTGTTAGCGAATTAGAAGATGAAATAAGAGAAGAAAATAAGAAGCGAAAATTAAATTACAAAATCAATACGAATTTATCATACGGCTTTTTAAAAAATAGAGTCTTAGAATTGTTTTTTACAGAAAACTCAATAGAAGCACCTCTCAATGAACTCAAACAATTGTTTAAAGAAAACTTGGTACCAATAAGGCCTAACCGCTCATTTAAACGAAAATCAGGGAAATATAGGAATCGAATAAAACCTAAAGTAACTAAGAATCAGAAAGATAGTATTTGAAAAAAGCTTAACTTAATGACATTGACCGCGATGTAGATGGTTTTATTAATTACTTTTGAGTTCTCACGAACCTTAAAAACAATACCATCCATCCAAACAATTAGATAGGTCTGTTCTAGCGGTCTATTTTTCCAAGCAATGATATCTCCTGTTATTTTATCAGTAATTCTAGAAATAGTAGCAGTGGAAATCGTAAAATTATAAATCTCATGAATTTGTTGCTCAATATCACTGGTAGTCATCCCTTTTGCATACAATGAAATAATAATATTTTCTATACCATCTGCTGTACTTTCTCGCTTTTTGATGAGCATAGGATTGAAAGAGCTTTCTCGGTCTCTAGGAACCTGAATTGTGGTCTCACCTAGCGTTGTTTTTATCTTTTTTGAACTATAGCCATTACGGGCATTGGTATTGATACGTTTTTGATGCTTTTCATAATCTAAATGCGAATCTAACTCGCCTTCTAAAATCTTTTCTACTCCACGTTTATGTAAATCCTCTAAAAAAGTAGTTAGTTCATTCCCGCTCTTGAATTGTTTTAAAAAAGCATCTGTTAATAGGTCTTCTGGTTTCATAATCTAATGTGTTAAAGTTTAAAATTAATAAAAAAATCCTCAGGAGTGATAACTCCCGAGGATTTTAAACTTACACACTTTATGAGATAGTGTCATATAAGCTATGCTGCTTAATATTGATTTATTGCCGTCGGGTTAATAAGGCTAAAACTTGAGATTTGTTTACATTGCTTTTTTGAATACCTAAAATAATTCCTTTATTTATTGCAGCAGGAAATACGTAACCTTCATTATAATCTGTATGTTCACCAATTAAATTTATCCTACCAGGTGAAAATACTAGGATTGGATCCGCTTTAAATCTATTTATAAAACTTTTTTTTTACTTGCTTTATGAGTGTTTTTTTCTTCATTTTATGCAAAGTAAATGTATATACCAATTACGATGATGCAAATAGCAATTCCAGCACTATTTATATATTTCCAAGGAGAAATATCAACCTGCTTTGTATATTCTTGAGTAAATGCTTTTTCTCTTGGTCTAAGTTTTCCTATGAATAACATAATTAAAATATTTAGCACAAATAAAATTGCCATTATATCTAAAAAATGAGGATAAGCTTGGGACTTAATAATTGCTAATTTAGAAGCACCCACAACTCCATTTATTTTTGCATTTTCAAGAGCTGAACTTATAAAATAAGGCTGCAAGAAAAATTGACTAATGATATACAATATACATCCAGATAATAATCCAACCTTAGCAGCAATAGCAGGCACTTTCTTAGTTGTAAAACCAATTACAATAATTGTTAAGATAGGGATACTGTAAATACCATTTATTTCTTGTAGATAATCGAATAAACTGCCTGCATTAGCAATTAAAGGAGCAATACACATTGCAGCTATTGCCAAAATAACTCCAAAGGTTTTACCATATTTAACTACAGTTTTTTCATTTGCATTTTTATTTATGTGTTGTTTGTATATATCAATACCAAATAGAGTAACAGCGCTATTTAATACGCTATTAAATGAACTTAAAATTGCTCCAAATAACACTGCCGCAAAAAAACCTACCCACTCAGCAGGCAATACTTTTTTTACTAACATTGGGTATGCACTATCTGCAGTTTCTAAATTACCTTCAAAAATATGATATGCTATTATTCCTGGTAAAACTACAATGATAGGGCCTAAAATTTTAATAAAAGAAGCTAATAATAATCCTTTTTGGCCTTCTTTTAAATCTTTTGCACCTAATGCTCTCTGAATAATTTGTTGATTTGTTCCCCAATAAAATAATTGTACCAGCATCATACCTGTAAAAATGGTGTAAAATGGAACAGGGTCTGTTTTACCACCAATAGAATTAAATTTATCTGGGTTTTGAGTTGTTAAAATATTTAGACCTTCAAATAGATTTCCATCTCCAATAAATAATAATCCAAAGAAAGGTATTAATATTCCTCCAATTAGTAACCCTATTGCATTGATACTGTCAGAAACAGCAACAGCTTTTAAACCTCCAAATACTGCGTAAATAGAGCCAATAATCCCTATACCCCAAACACAAACCCAAATAGATTGGGTATGAGTGATTCCTAATAAATTTGGAATATCAAACATACCACTGATAGCTAAAGAACCAGAATATAAAATTATCGGTAATAAAACAACTACATAACCTGTTAAGAATAATATAGAGGTTAATGTTTTTGTTGCTACATCAAATCTTTTTTCTAAAAAACCAGGTACAGTTGTTAATCCACTTTTTAAGTACCTTGGTAATAAATAGACAGCAGTAACAACCATTGCAATTGCTGCTAAAGTTTCCCATACCATTACTGATAAACCACTTTGATAAGCTGATCCGTTTAAGCCAACTATTTGCTCTGTAGATAAATTAGTTAGCAATAAAGACCCAGCAATAACACCAGCAGTTAAACTTCTACCACCTAAAAAATAACCATCTGAAGAAGTATCTTCTGTTTTTCTAGTTTTTAGATAAGAAATTACTGCCACTAAAACTGTAAATCCTATAAATGTTAGTAGTTGCATAAATATTTGTTTGTTTCAAAAATATCGTTACCTGTTATACAAAGACTTTTTAATTTACAATGCTCTGCTGATTTGGTATTACTTATAGCGTCATCAACAAATAATGTTTCTTCAGCAATTAAATTACTATCTTTTAAAACAAAATTAAATATTTCTGCATCCGGTTTTCTTATGCCAATTTCGTGTGAATAATATGCCTTTTGGAATAAACTATTGAATGAATAGCCATATTTATGATTAAATTCAGACAAATATTTAAATTGATGAATACTGTTAGTATTGCTCAATAAGAATAAATTATACTCTTCTTTTAAACCTTTAAGAAAATCAATTCTATATTCGGGAATATCCAATATCATTGCATTCCAAGCTTGTTTTATTTCTAAAAAAGTCACTTTTTTATTTGATAGTATTTGTAGTGATTCTAAAAATTGTTCTTCTGAAATATCACCAACTTCAAAATCATAAAAAAAAGAATGATGGTAATTGTGCCCAGTGTTATTGACAATTTTTTCTATACCTATTTTATGTAATGCCTTAATTGTTTTTGGTACATCCAAATTCATAATCACACCACCTAAATCGAATACTATATTTTTTATTTTACTCATTTTTTATGTTTTTTTCCAAACTAATAATGCTAATAGGACTGAAAGAACTGCAGCTCCTATCCAAAAAAATGTAATTGTATCGAAGTTATATACGGTTTGTCCATTTACAATAGCCTTATTATTCTCTATTAAATATCCACTTGCAATATCTTGAATTCCTGCAGCAGCATAACTCATAATTCCTACTATCCCCAAAGCTGCACCAGAAGCTTTTTTAGAAGCTATATCGACAGCCATTAAACCGCCTAACAAACAAATTAATGTGCCTATTCCTAAACCAAAAATGACCATGCTCAAAGCATCTATCCACCAAATGTTTTTAGGTCCAAGTAAGAAAAGGGATAAGGCAAATACATTCATTAATCCAAAAATTAGAGCAGGAGCATTTCTTCTACCTTTAAAAAACTTATCTGAAATAAAACCTGATGAGGCGGTACCCACAATACCACAAACTGCGCTAATTGCCACTAGGCTATTGGCTTGTGTAAGTGTATACCCTTTAGCTGCTTCAAAATAATAAGGTCCCCCACTGTTTACGGCATATAGTGAAATGTACATAAAGGCACTCGATAAGGCCAACAACCATACATAGGGGTTCTTTAAGACCTCTTTTTGTTCGGTCCACGTAGATGTTTTTGTTTTTGTAAAATCCTCATTCACTGGAGGTAACCCTTTACTTTCCGGGCTGTCATGAAAAAAAATAAAAATAAGAATCGCTCCTACAACACCAATTATTGCAGCTGCGCGAAACCCCCATTGCCATCCAAAATAGGAAGCGATGACAGCGGTTAAGATATATGTAATTGCCTCACCAATATTATGACTGGTGCTCCAAAACCCATAAAAACTACCGCGTTCTTTATCTGAATACCAACGGGATAAAGAAACAACGCTTGACGGTGCACCCATAGATTGTACCCAACCATTAACACCCCAACATATAGCAAAAAACAGAAATAGGTTGGTAAAACCCATGACTAAATTTGCTAAAGCCGATACCAAAAGCCCTACACCCATAAACCGTCTTATGTTACTATGGTCGGCTAAAAATCCGTTAGTGAATTTCCCAATAGCATAGGCAAAGAAAAGCGTAGAACCAATAATCCCTAATTGCGATTCAGTAAGTATCCCACTATCAACTATGGGCTTTTTTACCACATTAATACTAAGACGACATACATAGTATAGTCCATAGCCAATGGTGGCGGAAAGAAACACTTGCCATTTTAGACGTTTGTATTTTTGTTGTTGTTCTTTTGGTGATCCCTGTAATGGAGATGGTTTGACTTTTTTGAAGTAGTTTATCATAATTTTTTTAAAATATTACATTACAATGGCAACGAACAAATGCGTTGCCATTGTTTTGATTCGTATCTGATTTTTAATAGATGGTTAGTTATTCAATAATTAATCTTTTCCTAAATATTTTACTGCTCTTATTTTGGTATAATTTCACAGAATATATTCCAGTACTGAAGTTTTTCACACTAACATTAAAATTATTAACACCTTTTGTAAATACTTTCTCTAAACGTTGAACTTCTTTACCTAATATGTTATAAATAATCACACCGCCTTCAGAACTGGATTTACTGTTCAATGTGAAATTAAATGATACAATATCATTTGCAGGATTAGGAAAAAGAGTAAAACTATCTTGATTTTGATCTTTCACTATTTCATCCCTTGAAGGAGGTATTGAACTTAATGTTTGATCACTTTCTTTTTGATCAAAGTTCACTGATTTATTTTGAGCTGTTATACTTTTTTGAGTATAGCTGTCAAAGGTCGCTGGAACAAGCCGAATGGTATAGTCCTCAACTTCTCCGTAAATATTATTTTCGCAGCCTTTGGCTTTATCCAAGAACTTTAACGCTACGCGCATTCTTGTTATCCCAGGTTTTGTGTTAACACCTCTTGGAATACTAATCCTACCACCATTAATCATTTGGGAAGGGTTTATCATATAAGATCTATGGGAATATATTAGTTCTGAGTCTTCAAAATAACCGCTTTGGTCAAGATCAATCCATATATTGACGGTTTCGGTGAAGTTCCAAAGTAATCCAATGTTATATTTCACTTCGTAGGCTTCGCCATTGAGATTAAAACTCCATGGTGGATTATTATCAAACAGTGCATAACCACCGTTATCACCTGAATCATTTGTATAAGGACCCATAGAAAAACTTTCTATCCATTCATATTTAGAATTATTATTTTCAGAGGTACAATTGGAATAGTCTATCTTAGGTTTTATAGTTACGATATAATCCTCAACTTCACCATAAAAAAATGTTTCACAATTAGGAGGATACAAACTATATCCAACTGCAACTCGCATCCTAATTGGTCCTGGTGTAATGTCCTCGGGAATAACAATTGCATCTGGATGAGAAAAGGAACTATTTTCACTTATTGTGCTGTTATTTGAAAGCATAATCTCGTCTGATTCGAATGATCCGTTTCTATTAAAATCCATCCAAACTCTATAAAATCTTTCGTCTTCAAGAATGATTCCCAACGATATACTAAAGTCATACGATTCTCCTGCTATGAAGTTCCAATTTTCAAAATTATACAGTCCATAGTTATCATCAGTTGTCAAGTCTCCAGTTAAATTATTGTATTCTCCCATAGTTATTTCTTTTATCCACTCAAAGCTACTATCTGTAGTACTAGTTTTACAATTAGAGTAATCGGGATAAATAGAAGGGCTAAATGAAAAATGCCTGCTAAAATCATCGGATGGGATGTTTGCATCATATACTTCGCTTAAAACATCGTCACATTTTTTGGATTCGTCATATACAGCGTCAATCCAATTATTTTTTGAACTTAACGCAAAATAGTTGTCATCAATTTTTGTATACAACCAAGGTGTAGTAGTTGTATTACTCCAACTTAATTTTCCTTCATGATATTTTCTATTACTGTGGAGTGCGTATGTACTTTCTTTCCCAGTATCTATATTTTCATTAACATTCTCTATTGTATAATGGAGGTTTCCATGATAAAGCATTCGAACCCTATGCTTACGGGTTTCATCAAAATTACAAAACTGTGGATGTAAAATGGATTCACTTCCGCTTAAATATCTTGAGCCTTCCCTACTTGTTATTAATCGTTCTTCATTACTCAATATAGCTTCAGCGTCTTCTTTATAATCCACTTTAAAATGAATTTCGTCACCTTCTGGACTGTGATATACATTATCTAGTTCTCCGCTTATGAAAGTTTTAGATCCGACACTCATCAGCCTAACATTGTCTCCTTTTAAAGTGTTAACGTTCCAAAATTGGTTCATATCATATGGATCCCAAAAATAGGTTCCAATTCTACCATTTTTTATAGCCAAAACCTTTTTAGATTTTTTATTCATGAAGGTGTACAAACTTCCTCCATAATGCTCAATTAACCATTGACTTTCTTCATTATTAGCAACACTCTGATCTTGATTTAGTACTAAGATATTTTCTCCATATTCGTTTTTATCAACTGTCAAATAACTATTTCCATTATCATCAGTTACTTTTATTGTATGATAACCCCTTTTAAATGAAGCGGATTGGTTAGGAATACTAACTAGGCTCTTACTTAGCGTTCCATCCTCATAATGAACTGTTAAGTAGACCTTTTCACCAGCTGAGAGAGGCAGATTTTGTAACACCCAAGCTGAGCTATGTCCATATACTATGATTTGAGATGAATCAGCACTTAAGTATTTATCGCCTAATAAATCCTCTTGAATTGCATTTACTTTGATGGGTTCATTAATCTCGTTTATACCATGGGATACCGCATTTAAATTTATCGATTTAGACACACCTGCATTATCAGGGGTAACTTCTAGCTCGCAAATTATATTTTTTTGTAAACTCAAATTAACAAACTCAATGTAACTTATTTCTTTAGCTCCTTTATAGTTCTGAAACTCAATTAGAAAATGATTTTTACCATTTTCACTGATTTTTAATTGTTCACCTTGAGCAGAACCAAAGTCTGCAGGGATAGTCTCTAAAGTAGGGAAGACATTTATTTCAGAGACGTCTTTATTAGCGATAGTTTTTTCTGTATCGTGAGGTTGGAAGTCCCTTAACTGTGCATAAAAAAGAGTTTTCCTTTGCGAAGGTAACGGAAGAACAAATTGTGGGTCATAAGGTCCCAGCCCGTCTAAAAAGGTAGGTGATATTTTTGCCTGCTCAATGTATGGGTAATCACTTGCTTTGTAGCCATCGCCTGCATCAAAATTTGAAATTACTTGGTCATAATTGCCTTTAGCTTCAAGTTCTATAAACTTTTGCCGTGCTTTTATAGCTTTTGTATATGTTGGCATATTTGAACTTCCAACAGGGTTCATGTTTGCATCTAAATATTGATAAGTATGCCCATAGGTTTCATGACCTGTAACTTTAACCAACACCCAATATTTCTTTTCATCAAATTTTGAAAAGTCAAAATTATTTACACGAATTGTTATAATCCCATTCCCATTATCTTTTGCTGAATAAGGGATTGATGCTATTTCTTTAAAACCTTCATCACTTACTTCTGCTAACTTGAGACCTAAAACATTATCATGACTAGCTGTTGCTTGCCACCCAGGGTTGACTGTGCTTCGTTTCAACTCATACTTATACGGGTGATTCTCTTCTATAAATTTAGTCACCCACAAAGATTTAACAACCGTTTTTATTTGTTTATTTTCAACAAATAAATCAATATCAGGAATAGTCCAACCGTACTCACTTCTATAAGAATCATTTTCAATGTCATTTGTATATGAATGAACATAGGTTTCAAAGGCACAGGGAGTAAAATCAATCATAGGCTCATTTGCAACAGATATACTTTGATGAATACCGTTATCATCATATGCTACTTCACATCTTATGTCATGTTCATCAAAATAATTTTGCAATTGTTCTTTTCCCAATTGATTTTTTATATTTAGTATGAACGATACCGTATCCCTTTTCGATTCAAGATCATTGATGTTGATGGAGAAAGAGGGGAATAAAGGACTCCAACTGTTATGCTCCAGTAGTGCTGCCCTATGCCTTTCCAAAGCTAATTTATGTTTTCTTCGGTTTGCGTCCGTATCTTTAGATAGTTCATACAGAAAGTAACCCGACAAACCTATAATTGCCAAACCACTTAATATTTGACCAACTACTGGCAATACATTTACAGCTAGGGCTGCAGTTAATTCAGCAATAGTTTCAGTAGCGACTTCTACAACAACTTCTTCAGCGATTTCTTCGCCAACTTCTTCACCAATCTCTTCACCAATCTCTTCCCCTAGTATATCAGCTTCATCCAAAAGCATATCTTCGCCTTCTTCACCTTCTTCGCCTATGTCAAATTTGTAGTCAGCGTCTTCGGTTTCATTTGCGTTTTCAACATTCTCTGCTTGTTCTTCCTCCTCACACTCTGTGCATTTTTCGCATAATACCTGAGACCATCCAAGTGTAATATTTATTAATAGCACACATATAAGTAATAAGTTCTTTTTTGTTTTCATGTAGTTTTAGTTTTAAGAATGATTTAAAAATTTAGTCACAATGAGGATGTATTGAAGACCTTCCACTAATTCTTTGATAACCAGTTCTAATTAAAAAGGGAAATCCATATTTGCTAATACCAACACCAATTACAACAGCAGTCCCTATAGCTGCGCCTGTTCCTGCTAGAGCCAAAGCGGCAATTTGTGCAGAATTTAGACTACTTGTCAGACCTCCTGCAGATTTAAGTTTTTGAGAAACAAAAAAGTTTACATCCTCTTCTCCTTTATGTAGTGTTTTTACATCATTAAGGCTTAATGGCCAAGAATACACTTTAAAATCATCCATAATATCCGCTGATTGTAACGGATATTGATAGTTTTTTTTAGGTAAGCTTCCTGGATTTCCAATACCCCATTCTGTAACGTCTGATATGTTTTGACTACCTAAGTACAATAGCCGTCTGTAAACATCATTTTCACCAGGATGAAAAAGATAGACACGCATCATACTAGGATAATAAACCAACACCACGTGATACCAACCCGTAGATTTACAAGGCGGTTTTTCACACCCCCCTTTACTATTGAATGCTCCTGGTTCCCATAGCCATGCAAAAATTGGTGACAACTCTTGACTGTTTTCATCCAAAAAATAGCGATTTACTCCAAGCTTGTCTTTAACACGTTGCATTCCTGCGTATAAATGTGCACTTGTTTTTCCATAAAAGAACTGAAAACGTTCGTCTGTATTTTCGTTAAATGGATAAAATCCATCATGAGTTAAGTCAGCCTCTATTTTTGTCCAAAAGGAAACCGTATACCCTTGAGATGTATCATAATTTTTAGGTAAAAAGCTTTCAATCTTTACATTCTCGTCCGGTCCAATTCTTTTAGCTGAACTTAAATGTCCAAAACGATTGGATTCATGTTTGTCAAGAGGGTTATTATAATGAACTCCTCGTGATAAGTAATGATTTTTGTGTGGTTTACGCCTTAAAATTTTATAATCCAATTTTACAATATCAAACAAGGCTTTTTTATTCAACGCTTTTTTAAAAAAGCGGACACTATAAAGTGATCCTGCAAACCCTTGCCCCATCATTTTTGCTCGATAGGCAATAGGTGTCTCATCGGTTGGAATAATATTATTAGGAAAATTAGCACTCAAAGGAGATATAATAGTGGTCAATTCTTCATTTTTAAACATTGAAAGTAAGGTAAGACTTGGATTTTTTCCACTTTTAAAACTAAGCCCGTAAAATTTCCATTTATTATTTAGGAGATTCTGACATTTTTCAGAATCCGAAGTAATTTCTGGCGAAAAATATACGTCACCTTCAACTTTAACACCATTTTCTTTCCTTGTTAACCTAAATCGACCTTCAGAAAGTTCTATACTAAAGTAATGAGTTTCAATTATAGGAATCGTTGAACTACATATGTTTTGGAGTCTTGGATTTAGCCAAAATGTAACTGTAAAATCACCAGAAATATTTCTGCTAAAAGGTTCTGGAAAACTGAAATATGTATCGGTATGAGCATTTGATTTAAAGGGAAACTTAAGCTGCTTTTCGTAACGTATTACAGGGTCATTTGAATCTTCTTCAGTTATACCAGGGTTTATTTGAGAGCGTTTTCCATCACCATCTACATCCCAAATCATTTTATTAAGCAGTACTTTTTTTGCCGCCCCATCATTGCCTACTGTGATTTTTGTTAAATAATTATCAGGGTCAAGAAATTTTTTTCCAGGATTTGCTATGAATTCTGCATCGCCATTTGGATCAAATTTGGCGTAAACAATTTTTTTCTTTTTTCGGCTATATATTGGATAAAAAGGCGGACTTGCTGGATAATATAATCCTTCTCCCTCTTGTTTTCTTTTACTTACTATTTTATATTCTCCATGCTTTGCATTTCCCGAAACATCGTAAGGATATACTTCTAAAAAATGATCTTGAACCGCTGTATTATGAAGCTTAGCAGTTAATGGGTAGTGAGCTACTTGAACTTTTTTACTAACACTCAAATTTGATATTGGAAGATCTGATATGTCTATTTGGCAATAAATATTAATACTACATAAGCAAATAATAGAAGCCAAAAAATAGTTTGTTTTAGTAAAGTTTTGAATTTTCATAATTTTAGTTTTTTATTTTATTTTGGACACACTAACTCATCATAATTGATTACGCAAAAGCCCTCGTTTTCAAGCCATGCTTTTAATTCTAGTGGGTAATCGGTTTCAAGGATATTTATTCCTTGATTGGTTATTTCTTTCCATCCATATTTATCATCTTTAGCAGTACCACTTTGAGAATTTTCGCCTGTTAAGACTAATGAATTATAGGTTCGTATTTTTTTTTCTTCAATAATATACTTTATGAGTTTTTCGACCTTATCAAGCTCATCTGGAGTAGCATTAACATTGCCAATTCGCACTCTAAAAAAGGGGATTTTATAGCGGTTATTTTCTAAATAAGAATCTATTCCTCTTTCAGAGGTTCCATCGTTGATTACTGGAGAAAATTGAATGTCTCTAGAACGATCGCCAAAGGCTTGATCTATTTGAACTGTAGTATGGGTTCCACCAAAAATCACTTGATCAATCATATCTTCTTGTTGAATTAAATCTAAAATCTCCGAAACTACATTTCCCCTTGTAGTGGAGTCATCCCATTTATCTAAACGAATTAGTATTTTGTTTTTACACACTTTCAAAACTTCTTTTAGTGTAGGTATTTTATAGTCAGTATATCCCGTAGGGTTGCCGTTTTTTCGCCCTCTTAGTTTTAATCTTTTAATCTCATTACTTGTGTAATTTACTGCGGAATATTTAATTGGATATGGGAAACTGGGATCATTAAGAGTTCTGTCATTATAAAAGCTCTTTACATCAGTCATTTTCGCTAAGGTTTTATCATGAAATACATGATAAATCCCATCTTTAGATTTGAATATATCAACTTCTATAATATTCACACCCAAATCGATACATTGCTTAACTGCGAACAATGTATTTTCTGGCCCTAAGGACCCATTTCCAGCACGATGCGTTGCCACTAAAACTTCTTTAGGAGTTGGTGGGGTGTCAACTGGATTTAAAACTCCCGAGGGTTCCTCCCTTTTCTTTTCTATAGCATCTTTGTACTCTTGTAAAAATTTGATTCTATCAGTAATGATATAATCCACACCATTTTTCATGCATAAGTCCCAATTTTGACGAAGTTCAAAGGGAGGATCAAACTTCCATTTTCCCCTATTAATAGCATGACCCTCACCAAGGTCTGCATAGGCAGAAAATGTACCAACTCGCCTATTGTTAGGAATTGCTATAGATTGAATTAATGGTATTATAGGTGAATTTAAGGATTCAGGATTTGGCTCAAATGCATCTGCCCATGGTGTATTATTTACATCTTTTTGCTCTAAAAAGTCTGTCATAAAATCTTTGATACTTTCTTCAATATCATCTAAATTTTGATTTGGATAGGAAGTAGCTAATTTGGGTAAATGATCAAAGGGTACTTTATCGTTGGCAATAGGCGTATACATATGCTGTGACATGATTTCATTAAGAAAATTAATATCATATTTTTGCTTAAGTTCCCACAAGGACAAATACCCCTTTGTAATAGTTTGATCTTGAATGTTATGTTCTTTAATTAACGCCCAAATTTTCACTAGATATCTATCTGCTTTATCAAGATTGAGCAGTATTTTATCTTTTGCTGTTGCAAGTATCTGGGTTACCTTAGGCACGGTCTGATAACTCTTCGAATTGTTAGAATCTTCATAGTAGATATTACCATGTCTATCTTTTAGTTTTACATAATGAACTCCATGTGAATTCTTTAAATTAAGTTCTTCCCATGACACATTGTTTACTAATGCTTCTCCTGCAGGAGTTTCAGTTCCAGGCCTATATCTTTGTTTAATTTCGTTATAATTTGGATGATCTTCAATTGTTGTTGTTCGCTCTAATGCACTATCATGCATTAGAATAAGTACATTGTCACTAGTATGATTTACATCAACTTCAGCCATATCTGCATCCATATCGATGGCATCTTGAACAGCTTTGATACTATTTTCAGGGGCAGTATACCAAAAACCCCGATGTGCTGCAGCCATCATACCTGGATATTTGTTAGGGTCTAAAAATTTTCGAATCAACGGATCAACAGGTCTTTCTGAATTTTGTCCTTGTAATAAATTCATTGAAAATCCTAAAATAAGTATAGGAATAAAGCTTGCTGCTTTTTTAAGGTTGGCTGTTAAATTCATAATGTTTGGCTTTATTGTTATTGTTAACTTTTATACTTTCAAGACTTTAATTATTTAATAAATTCTGTTATTAATTTTTTCCAAAGCAAATACCCTTTTCCATTAAGGTGAAGCCCATCTAAAGAGAATGTTTTATCAAGTTGCCCTGTATTCTCCGATATAAAATGTGGAAAAAGGTCAATGTATAGAATCTTCTCTTGAACCGCTATTTCTTTAAGCTTTGTGTTGATGTTTTTAATGATTCCTATAGGTCTTTCTTTTCTACCATATGTGGGTAAAATACTTTGTAAATGAATTTTAGTTTTTGGGCTATCTGCCTTTATTGTTTTAAGAATTTGCTGTATTCGGGAAACGATGTATTCTTCTGATCTACCATACTTAATATCATTGGTACCAATTAATAAAAATACTTTAGAAGGATTAGATTCGGTTACTTCCTTTAATCGGAACAATATGCCGTCTGTTCGATCTCCGCTAATTCCTCTGTTAATGATCCGTTTGTTGTTGAACAATTCTGCCCAACTACCTTGTGCGGTAATACTATTACCCAAGAAAACAATTTCCTTTTTTTTGTTTGGCAAAGACTCAAAAAGACTTTTTAAGTGGTAGTATTTTTTACTAAATTTAGACGTATCTATTTCCTCAAATTTTTGAGGAATGCTCTGTGCCAATCCACTTAAAAAGC
>Ga0115569_10002137_pt1 | contig 15090 bp, 15 predicted proteins | sample COGITO_mtgs_1205_2_FD_87295 | JGI IMG/M metagenome (GOLD analysis project Ga0115569, IMG submission 87295) | Pelagic marine microbial communities from North Sea - COGITO_mtgs_120503 | ecosystem: Environmental > Aquatic > Marine > Epipelagic | place: Germany:Helgoland, sampling site Kabeltonne... | reverse complement strand
GGCCCCAACACGGCGCGCTCCTCGACCGAATCGACCGCCACGCGTACCGCCTTGCCATGGGCCACCTCGATAGTGCCGAGATAGCGTTTCCCGCGACCGTCCAACACCTCAATCGTCGCACCGACTTTGGCACGAAACACGCGCACGAGATGATGACTCTCACGTGGATCCAGGACGAGGAAACCCTCGCCAAGCGTCGACTCGGGGAACAGAAATGAACGGTAACGCGCCATGGACAAAAACTGAGAGATCAGCGCCGCCCACACAAGCCGCTTTCTATATCCTAAATAGAATAGTCCTCTCCAGCGCAGCGTGACCGTAGCGCGATTGCGACAATTGGTGCACCCACACCTCCCGCCCAACAGGCACAACGCAGTCACAACGGCTGTCGCCGTCATGCTACCAGCGCCCGCAGCGGGACCGCCACAGCACTTGTCATCGGGAACAACGAACACCCAAATCACAATGGCGCTCGCGACTCCGTTGCAACTGATAACGCATCCAGCGTAGTAGAAGCGATGCTGCTCGCCGTCGCGCCAACGCACCACTGGCTCTGTGTTCCATGCGCTCAGCAGCAGCGTGCCTCCGCACAGCGCTCCGCTCCGGCCGATTCATTGGTTGTCGCTCTGCCCCGGATTGGAGAACTCGGCCACGCTGATTCACCGCTCCTAAAGTAAAGTTGATGGCAGGTATTCTGCTAAAAAACCGGTTGCATTTGCCTTGTTTAAAATTACATCTTTTGTCCGAAGCCATTTTTACTGAATGGCTCGCCTCCGCCCCTTGATTTCATCCCCTAACCCCAAGCCCCGCGATCGATGACAGTGATCACAACTGTTCCCGAATATGTGTATCGGCCTGCAGATCGAAAAACGAACGACTCGATAGCGTTTCTAGCTCCTTGGAGCCGTATCATCTATATGGATGATACGCAGGCATTGCCAATAGTGTTATACTAAGCTCGGTCTCTTGTACCCATAAACTCTAACCTACCTTATGAAAATAATCATCTCATCGCTATTAGTCGCCTTGCTGTGCGCGAGCTCCCTGCATGCCCGCGGGATTCGAACTGACAAGGACTTCAGCAAGCTCATGCCCAACACGCTGAAGCACCCGCCGGAAACCGAAGCACGCTTGAACAAATGGTTCCGTGATTCCAAGTTCGGTGCGTTTATCCACTTCGGCGCCTATTCTCATCTGGCCGGAAAATACAAGGATCAGGTGACACCGCAACCCTACGCGGAGTGGGTCCAAGCGGACTTGGGCATTCCCTTTGAGGAGTACCGCGATGAGGTCGTATCGCAGTTTAACCCGACTGAATTCGATGCGGAAGAGTGGGCCAAAATTTTCAAAGCCACCGGCATGCGCCATGTGGTGATCACCTCCAAGCACCATGACGGTTTCGCACTGTTTGATTCCGCCTGCTCAGATTACGATGTGATGGATGCCTCGCCGTTCAAGCGCGACATCATCAAGGAGCTCTCCGAGGCCTGCCAAAAGCACGGTCTGAAATTCGGCGTGTATTACTCACAGGCCAAGGATTGGGAGGACCCGGACTCCTCTGACTTTACCAGAAAGGGCATGCTAGAAAGCATCCACCCCGATCTACCGAAAAAGTATAAACCCGATATGGACGCGTACCTCGAGCGCAAGGCTTTGCCACAGATCGAGGAGCTGCTCACCAACTACCAGATTGACCTCATCTGGTTCGACACACCGCGCGGCATGAGTCGCGAACGCGCGCTACGCTTCACCGACACCGTACGCCGCCTCAACCCCGACTGCGTGATCAACTCCCGCCTGTACACCATGGCGGGGGCGTCAAAGAAGCATCCCGTCACTCCGGACATGCTCGATGTATTCGACTACTTCTCTCTGGGCGACAAAGAGGTGCCACCGCGCAGGCTGTCGCTGACCACGGAGTCTCCCGACAGTGTCAGTACGTCGTTTGGCTACAGGGCCCACGGCGAGCACCATTATCACTCGCTGGAGGAGCTCATCCACCGTCTAGTGAATACCGTCTGCGCAGGCGGCAGCTACCTGCTCAACTGCGGCCCAATGGGCAACGGCAAGATCGACCCCAAGGCCCTCGAATTGTTCGCCGGCATCGGCAACTGGACCAGCGTCAACCACGAGTCAATCTACGGCACCGAGGCCAACCCGCTGCCAGCTAAGCCCGAATGGGGCGATGCCTCGCTGTCAAAGGATGGAAAAACCCTCTACCTGCATGTCATGCAGTGGCCTGAGGATGGCAAGCTACGCGTTGACGGGGTACCGGTTAAAGCCACCGCAGCCGCCTTCTTGGACCCCAAGGGCGCGGATCAAACGATTGCGCTCAGCCAAGACGGATCCAACATCGCACTGGACCTGCCAACTGAAGCCATCGATCCGTACAATAGCGTAATCAAAGTGTCCCTGAAGTCTGCTTTTGTGATTGAATAGACTAAACAAAAAGCGCCGCGTGACTTGATTACCTGCCACGCAGCTCCACCATGATGCCCCTTCAGTCGGCTTGAACAGGTCGACCGGTGGGGCATTTTTTTATTCCTACTGGTTGCTACCAGCGCCCTGTAACGCGATCACGACGGGGATTGCATTTCAGAAACACAAAGATCGCCTTCGATCACGAATCGGGCCCACCGTCTTTTTGCGAACTTCTGTTAGCGATAATTAGAATAATTCTAAATAGTGCTTGAACTCCAGACATTTCGGGCTTAATTTATACTAGTTTCCTTTACTTATTGAGATTTAGAATCATTCAAAATAAAGACGCGAATCTATAACATCGATCTAACAACACATGCAACTTTCACCCCAGTATAAAGAGCTCCTCGACGACGCTTTAGGGCGCAGCAGCCAGCGCTCCACCAAGCAGCGCGAGCACATTTTTGCTCTGCTATTGGAAAAGCGTGACCACCCCACCGCTGACGAAGTGTATGCCCGAGCCCGCTCGGGTATGCCGTCCATTTCACTGGCTACGGTGTACAACTGCCTGGAAACGCTGACCGAGACCCGCCTGATCCGTCAGGTAAACTTCGAGCGCGAACCAACACGTTATTGCCCGAACTTGACCCAACACGCGCACTTTTATTGCAAAGAAAGCGGTGAAATTGTGGACATCGAACTCTCCGACGAACTGGTCAGCCAACTGAAGGCCGCCCTGCCCGAGGGCTTCACGGCGCAACACATCGAAATCGCTTACGATGGCAAATGCGGCGACTGCCACGACTAGCATGAAAGGCTGAGACCTGAAAATTTAAAAGTAACCTACCACTTAAAATCGAAAATTAATACAATGAACACGCTCGAAATCAAAGACCTCAATGTCTCCATCGATGGCCAAGCCATCCTCAAAAACTTCAATCTCACCATCCCTAAGGGTGAAGTCCACGCACTCATGGGCCCTAACGGCACCGGAAAAAGCACGCTCGCCAAGGTCATGGCTGGACACGAAGATTACACAATCGAGAGTGGTGAAATCCTTCTCGACGGCGAAAGCATCCTCGGCAAACAGCCTGACGAAATTTCCCAAGCCGGCCTGTTTCTCGCCTTCCAGTACCCATTGGAAATTCCCGGCGTCAGCATCGCCAACTTTATCCGCGCGGCACGTCAAGCACGTCTCCCTGAAGGTGAAGACATCAATGCAGTCGAGTACTACAAAGAGCTCTACTCCAAGATGGACGCGTTGAAGATGGATCGCAAGTTCACCGCTCGCTCGCTCAACGAAGGTTTCTCCGGCGGCGAAAAGAAGCGCTGCGAAATCCTCCAAATGTCGATGCTCGATCCGAAGTATTGCGTAATGGACGAAACCGATTCAGGCCTCGACATCGATGCGCTCAAGGTCGTCTCTGAAGGCGTCAACCATATGCGCTCCGATGAGCGTGGCTTCCTGGTAATCACTCACTATCAGCGCTTGCTCGACTACATCGTGCCAGACGTGGTGCACGTCATGTTTGACGGCCGCATCGTCCACAGTGGCGACAAGGAACTGGCCAAGGAGCTCGAAGCCAAAGGCTACGACTGGGTCAAGGAAGCATTCGTGGGTGCACCTGCATAAGGCTTCATTCGCCACCAAACATTAGCAATTAGCCATTTATTAAGCCATGTCTGATACAGATACCGCACTACAAGACCAAGCGATCAACGTCGATACCGAGAAGGGTAATTTCAAGTACCCTGAAAATTACGAATTCGACGCTGGCGTAGGCCTCAACGAAGAAACCGTCAAATACATCTCGAATGTTAAAGACGAAGATCCCTGGATCCTCGACTTCCGCCTCAAGGCACTGGAAATTTTCAACAAGAAGCCGATGCCGACCAATTGGGCGGACAAAGACCTCGAAAATATCCACTTCGACAAAATCCGTTACTACTTGTCCAAGGGGCAACAGCCTGCACGCTCTTGGGACGATGTGCCCGACGACGTGAAGGAAACCTTCGAGCGCCTCGGCATCCCCGAACAGGAGCGCAAGTTCCTCGCCGGTGTGGAAGCACAATTCGACTCGGAAGCATCCTACTCCCACATGAAGGAGGACCTCGAGAAAGAAGGTGTGATCTTCGTCGGATCGACCGAAGGCCTGATGAAGTATCCGGAAATCTTCAAGCCCTACTTCGGTAAAGTCATTCCAACTTCGGACAATAAGTTTGCTGCACTCAACAGTGCGACGTTCTCCGGCGGCAGCTTCATTTACGTGCCAAAGGGCGTAAAGCTCAAGCAGCCGCTACAAGCCTATTTCCGCATTAACGCAGAAAACTTTGGCCAATTTGAGCGCACACTCATCATCGCCGACGAAGGTGCCGAAATCACCTACATGGAAGGCTGCACCGCGCCGAAATTTGAGACCACCACCCTGCACAGTGCGGTCGTCGAGCTGGTTGCTCTCAAAGGTGCTAAGATTCAGTACATCACCGTGCAGAACTGGTCGTCCAATGTCTTCAATCTGGTCACCAAGCGCGGCATGGCCGATGAAGGTGCCGAAGTGAAATGGATCGACTGCAACATCGGCTCACGCCTGACCATGAAGTACCCAGGCGTGGTACTGAAGGGCAAAGGCGCGCGCGGCGAAGTATTGTCGATCGCATTGGCCAACGATGGTCAGCACCAAGACACCGGAGCGAAAATGATGCACCTCGCCGACAACACCACGAGTAATATCATCTCCAAATCGATCTCGATCGGTGAAGGACGTTCCACTTATCGCGGTCAAGTGCACATGCCCAAGCACCTCAAGAATTGTAAGAACAATACCGAGTGTGATGCCCTGTTGATCAATACCAACAGCCGCACCGATACGTATCCTGCGATTACCACCCGCGGCGAAAACAACACCGTGCAGCACGAGGCCAGCGTCTCGAAGGTCAGCGCCGAGCAGATCTTCTACATGATGCAACGCGGTCTGTCCGAAGGCGAAGCTATGAGTCTCGCCGTCAACGGTTTCGTCAATGAACTGATGAAAGCCTTCCCGATGGAGTACTCCGTCGAGCTTAAGCGCCTCATCGACATGGAAATGGAAGGCTCGGTCGGGTAATCCCTGCCAACTTCAACATCCTGAATTCTAACTTCTTTAGAAATGAATACCACTTTGGAAAATCCAACTGCAACTACTTCAACTGATGAGCCCGCATGGCTGGCTCAACGCCGCGCTGAAGGTCAGACACAGTTTAACACACTGCCCGCACCCACCGTGCGGGATGAGCGCTGGCGCTTTGCGCGGGTCAACACCCTGAGCACCGACGGTTACACGCCCGCAACCGCTCCATCAGCAGAGACACTCGACCAACTGGTCGAGCGCTCGAACTTGGTGAGCCAACGGGCCGGCAGCCTCGTATTCGCCGACGATGCGCAAGCATTGTTCGAACCGATCAGCGCAGAACTCGCCGCCCAAGGCGTGATCTACCTGCCGGTGCTTGAAGCGATCGCGAAGCACCCGGCATTGATGGAGCAATACTTCCTTAAAGAGTCGACCGAACTGGGCTCGGAGAAGTTCTTCGGGCTGCACGCCTCTCTGGTCAAAGCCGGCTCCATCCTCTACATCCCAAAGGGGGTCGAAATCGAGCAGCCGTTCGTCAACTACTACTGGACCAGCGGTGCACGCGCCGCAGTCTTCCCGCACACGTTGGTGATTGCCGAAGACAACGCGAAAGCATCCGTAGTCGACATTTTCTTCTCCGAAACGGAAGCGAACGAAGCGCTCAGCATTGCAGTGTCCAACATTCACGCAGGCACCGGCGCCAATGTGTTCCGTAAAGTCGTGCAAGATTGGAACGAAAAAACCACTTCCTTCCAGCTCGACACCACTGTCGGCGGACGTGACGTCAATGTCAGGAACCTAGCGGTAAACATCGGCGCCGAGCGTGCCCGTTTCGAGAATCAGGTTCGCATCGAAGGCACCGGCGCACACGTGAAGATGTATTCGCTCACGGTCGCCGAAGAGTCGCAGGAATTCGACCAGCGCACCTTCCAGACCCACAACGCCGGCAACGCGGTATCCGATCTACTCTACAAGAACGCATTGCTCGACAAGAGCCGCACGATCTTCTCCGGACTGATCAAGGTCGCCGAGGGCGCACAGCAAACCGACGCCTACCAAACCAACCGCAACCTGCTACTCGATCCCACCGCCGAAGCCAACGCGCTCCCCGGCCTCGAGATCCTGGCCAACGATGTGAAATGCTCGCACGGCGCGACCACTGGCAACGTCGACGAAGATGAACTGTTCTACATGATGCAGCGCGGCATTCCAAAGCGCGACGCCATGAAACTGATGGTGTTCGGCTTCTTCGAGGAGGTCATCAGCGAGGTCGACAACGACGAGCTCGCCGACAACCTGCGCGCACTCATCCGTAACAAATTCGAATCGAAGATTCACTAAAAAATCCTGAACCGTGGGCCTTAAGCTTGATCGACGCCACGGCGTTCAGCACTCTTTAGCTCCTACAATTATAAATCATGTCCGACGACCAACGCACACTCACCCGCGAAGTTGAAGTCACCCTCATTCCGCAAGGCACGCCGATGTCCTTGCCTGCAGGTGAGCAAGTGACCATCACGCACCGCCTCGGCGGCAACTTCACCGTCATGACCCACAACGGCATGTTTCGCATCAAAGGCATCGATGCGGATTGCCTTGGCGAAGAAGTCACCCAAGCGACTAAAGACGTAGCTGCCGAAAGCCACGACGGTCCCCCCGAGACCGAGGCACAGTGGGAAGCACTCAAATCGGTCTTCGACCCGGAAATCCCGGTTAACATCGTCGACCTTGGATTGGTCTACGCACTCGAGACCAACGAACGCGCAGAAGGCGGCTACAAAATCGACATGCAGATGACACTGACAGCCCCCGGCTGCGGCATGGGTCCTGCGATCGCAGAAGACGCGAAGATGCGCCTCGAATCGGTAGCGGGCGTCGCCGAGGCCGAGGTGGACATCGTCTGGGATCCACCCTGGAACCAAGATATGATCACTGAAGAGGGCAAGATGGTCCTCGGCTTGATTTAATTCAAACACAGCAGGCAAGCAGCCTGCAGGACTTTTCCAAAGACGGGATGCGACAGCATCCCGTCTTTTTTTTTGGCGCGCCCGGATCGTTCCTATAAACTAACAAACCATAAAAACGTCACACAACTTGCATCTATTAAAAATTGGCTATGGTTAGCTACCGTCACACTAACGCCTCGTTTAACTGGCAGCTTCGGAATGAAATCTCATATAATTCTATTTCCTTTTCTTTCAATCACAGCATTCAGTATTTCAGCTTCGGCGCAGGCCGTACGGCTCACATTCGACCCGAACCAGATCGATTATGGGGCATTCGAAACAACTGTAGCCGAGATCGAACTCACGCTAGAACGCACAGGTGGATCAATCGCCTCAAATGACTTCGCCGAATTGGATGGCATCGCTTCGGACAATTATTCGATCGGTGGGACATCGGTAACCCCGCATTCTCCAATCGGGTTCAGTATCTTAACTAGCGGTGGGGCCGCCAAGATAGACGGCACTGCCCTCGACGTCGGCGGCGGCGGGATTGATTCTGGAGAAAGCATTACATTTGTATTCGATACCAGTATTGTGATCTCAGAATTTGATTTCGCTGACATAGGTGCATCTGAATTCGCCTCCGTAACCATTGCAGGATCCACACAAACCTTTGGCAATTCTATCGGAGACAGCCACAGCGGTAACTTCTCTCTAAATCAAGGACAGGCACTCGAATTTGGCTTTGCGGCCGCAAATGGAGCAGATTATGACGTTCAGGGGTTCACCTTTACGATCGTCCCGGAGCCGCAAACTTACGCTTTACTTGCGGGCAGCATCGCACTCGCGTTCGCGATGCTCCGTCGCCGAAAGTAAGCAACATCGCCTCCCCTCACCTGTTGCCAACACAAAAGACCGCCGGAGAACCGACGGCCTGTATGATCAGCCAAACACTTCCTGCCACAAGTTGACCAAGAAGGCTCATTCAGTACAGCCGCACGTGCAGTCGTTGGGCCTCCTGAGGACGCTCAGGCTGGACAGCGTCCAGCCGGCAGACCTGTGCCACCGGACATCATTGCACAGGCAATACGGCTTATGGCTTCTTCACTCATATCCATACAAGATTCGTACGAGCCACAATAAGGAGTACGACCATTTTGGTCAGGGGTGTAAAACAAATCAGGCGTCCTATTAAGGACGCCTGATGAACAAAAGCTATGGACTCAACTAGATGCTCAAGCCGAGTTGACCAAAGGCCATCTCACGCTCGTCGAGCAACTCCTGATTCGAAGCGGCAATCTGCTGTGTCGCGTATTCGGTCAGCTTGAGGCCTTCCACCACGCGCCATTTGCCGATTGCATCCACCTTGATCGGCAGCGAAGTAATCAGACCAGCCGGTGTACCGTACTCTCCACTGGAGATCACACAGACACTGTGAAAATCGCCGCGTGTCGGAGTGCACAGATCGCGAACGGTGTCGACCACTGCATTCGCTGCGGAAGCTGCTGACGACGCACCACGCGCATCGATGATCGCTTTACCACGCTGACCAACTGTTGGTACAAATGTGTTTTTCAGCCATGCTTCGTCAATCACATCAGTTGCCTTTGAGCGACCGATCTTGGTGTTGTAGAAGTCTGGGAACATCGTTGGGCTGTGATTGCCCCAAACGCAAAGCTCGGAGACATCTTGGACAGGTACGCCGGCTTTTTGAGCGAGCTGTGTCTTGGCACGGTTCTCATCCAAACGTGTCATGGCGAAGAATTGCTCGTTTGGAATATTCGGAGCGCTCTTCATCGCGATGAGGCAGTTTGTGTTACAAGGATTGCCAACCACGACAACGCGCACACTTGGCTTAGCGTTATCATTGATCGCTTTGCCTTGGCCGACGAAGACCTTGCCATTGATGCCGAGCAAGTCAGCACGTTCCATTCCCTGTTTACGGGGAACCGAACCAACCAACAACGCCCAGTCGATGTCCTTAAAACCTACGCTCAAGTCGCATGTTTGAACAATCTCAGTGAGCAGAGGAAACGCACAGTCATCGAGTTCCATGGCAACACCCTTGAGGGCTGACATACCAGGCTCAATTTCGACCAGGTTCAGCGCAACCGGCTGATCGGGGCCAAACATAGCACCTGAAGCGATGCGGAACAGCAATGCATAACCAATGTTACCAGCTGCACCAGTAACTGCGACGCGAATAGGATCTTTTTTCATAAGTTGTCTATCTTTAGAATTAAAATTACTTCATTTTGTCCATGATCATGTCAGTGATCTGCTTGACCATTGCTTCATCAACATCGCCGGTAGGGGCTTTGACGTCGCAGGCACATGCTGGGCTTGGCTGAGGTGCGGTATGAACGGTATATGCAGCTGGATCGCACAGTTCGCACTCCTTGAGTTCGTCAAGACGATGATCCGGCATGCCGAGCTTCTGACGAATTTCGATCAGCTCCTTGAGCTTATCAGGACCATATTGCTTTGGACCTCCAATTTGCATAGTGATGGTCACAGTGTGGCAAAATGCATCTGTGTTTTCCATCTTCCAGTAAGCATCTTCAACATCCTTACCCCAGCAGATCACACCGTGATTTTGCATCAGAATGGATTGGTGCTTTTTGGCGAGCTTGGCAACTTCGCTAGCATTCGCTGGAGAACCTGGAGTCTGGTAACTAGCGAAACCGATTTCACCGAGGAAGACTTCTGGCTCAGGAATGAGGCAAGACGGTGGTGTCACACCGGCAACTGCGAAGGCGGTTGCGTAAATCGGGTGCGCATGCACGCAAGACTTCGCTTTTGGCTCATTCTTCATGATCGCCAAGTGAGTGTTCACTTCGGAGGTGCGCGGGCGTGTACCTGCCACTTGGTTACCATCCAGATCCACCATGCAGATGTCGTCAGGAGTCATGAAACCTTTGGAGATCAGAGTCGGCGTGCACAGCACAAGGTTGTCGCCCACGCGGACAGTGATGTTACCACCGTTGCCGTCGACATACCCCTTGTTCCAGATACGCTCACCGATACCGCAGATGCGCTCTTTCAGGGACTGAACCTCAGGCGAGTAGAAAAAAGTTTCCAGCTCAGCAGCCGTCTTGGGGTCTGAACCAGGTGTCCAGTCAAATACTGCATTAGGCAGCACAGGGCTGTGAATACGTGGGGCATTTGCGCCTTGCGCAGCAGCAGCAGCAGGAGCTGCGGCAGGAGCACCGCCAGGTTTCATCTTATGCTTGCGAAGAATGTCGCGTGCAATGGGCGTGAGCTTTGCATTTGCAGGAACGGTCGAAAGGCACTGGCCTTGCTCGATCATTTTTTCGAGATCTCTAGCGGTGTATAATTTGCTCATAGTATTTTTAATTAATTTGTTTTAAAATCGGGTAACAGACCGCAGCAGTTATGATTCTGCTGGCGGTGTGTATCTGTAGGAATCAAGGAGCGCAACGGTGATCGCGTCCAGAGGTATAGGTCTATCGAACGGTTGCATGGCTTCGGCACCTTCGACGTAGAGCACTTCATCGCCCACACCAGCACCGAGATTATCGAATGCTACCAAGGACCATGCGGCGGAAATATCATTAGAACTTTTACCGGTGAGCTGGTCAGCCCCCATAGGCGAAATCATGACCCATCGTCCACCACGAAAAGCAGGATCGCGGTGGCCGAGCGTGACTGTTCCAATTACTTTTCCAGGCTTCATAATTTAATCAATGAGCCCCATAATCTGGTTACGGATTGGCGAATGATCGTCATGCACCGTGCCTTGTGTCCAGGAGCCGTCAGTAGTAATGAATACGCGGGCATGAATGCCTGCGCCGATCGGATCCACTGCAGCAAAAGGTGAGCCCGCAGTCGCGCCAGACTCATCAATCGGCGTGCAGAGCACAATTGCCTGACCGATGAGACTGGGATGGCCGATGCTGGTTACAGCATGGCCGTCTACGCGTGCGAGAATCATGGTTTATCAGGTAACGATGTTCAGGTTGTTAACCAGTGTGCAGCGGCGATAGCGTGTGAACGTACGAGGTGTCGTAATGCCCTCACCGGTCGTTGTCGCAATCGAGAAGCTGATAAAGCCCTCACCCCCCATACCAAGACCAGCCACACAAGGACCGTTCTTGACGAAAATGGTGGTATCCATGGCCTGCCCCATTTCAGTCATACGAGCGACATTCATGGTGTGGATCATAGCGGAGTGCTTATCGCCATGCTCAGATTGCTTGGCGATACGAAGACCTTCGCTGAAGTCGTTGGCACGAACGATTGGAAGGAGCGGCATCATTTGCTCTTCTTGAACAAACGGGTCATTCGCATCCGTTTCAGCGATGAGCATCTCGACGCTGGAATCGATATTCAGACCAGCAATCTTAGCGAGTGCATCTGGATTCGCGCCAACCCACTTACGGTTGAGAACTGGAGTGCCACAGCCAACGCCATTCTTGAAGTCGAAGACTTCATTTTTGATCGCTTGCAACTGCTGTGCATTTAACAGCACGGCACCTTGTCGCTCCATCGCTGCAAGTGTCTTCTGATACGAATCACCGACTGCGATAATTTGCTTTTCACCAATGCAAAGCAAGTTGTTGTCAAAACCACCACCAGTGATGATGTCGCGAGCCACACGATCGAAATCGAGTGCGTTGCAATCGTCAACCAATACAGGAGGATTACCAGGACCTGCGCAAATTGCGCGTTTGCCGGTCTTCATGGCCGCGTCAACCACGCCTGGGCCACCGGTGATGCAAAGCATGTTTACATCGTCGTGAGCGCACAGGTCATTGAAAGAATCGAGTGACGGTTTTTCAATGGTGCACAGCAGGTTCGAAATACCTGTTTCAGCCTTGATCGCTTCGTTGAACTCATGGATCGCGAGTGCAGCGACTGCCGCACCACCTGGATGCGGATTGAATACGATCGAGTTACCCGCAGCCACCATGTTGACGATGTTACCGGCAATCGTAGGTACGGAGTGAGTCAGCGGAGTAATCGCAACGATCACACCCCACGGAGCCGCCTCGTCCATAGTAATACCGAAATCACCACTCATACCTTGCGGCGTGAGATATTCGGGTCCGAGTACATTCTTCACACCCTGAAGTTTCAAGGGCTTGTGTGCAAGGCGTCCGATTTTGGTTTCGTCAAACTCGATCTGCCCCCAACGCTCAGCGTTGTCGAGGCACATCTGCTTAACGATTTCAACGATCTTGGTACGTGCGGCCCAGCCCTTTTTATGGAGCTGATCAAAACCACTACGCGCTGCCGCGACCGCCTGCTGGGGGTCATCAAACACACCGTGCTTGTTGGGACGCGCCTGTATGCTTGGCATCGAGATCGAACCTTGAGATTGCATCTGGGCGAGCACTTCACTCACCACGCTACGAATCGCATCTTCATTCAACTGACTCATAAAAATATCCTTTCTTCAAGTTTAACTGTTTTTCGCTTCGTAGGTCTTATTACCCTGAATACTCACGGTATCGACCAAACCAACGACTGCGGCATCCACGGGTAGTGCCTTGAGGCCTTCGGCCTGGCGAGCAGAGCTACCTTGGGCAAACATCACCAGTTCCCCTTCGCCGGCGCCCATGGTATCAATCACGACAATCGTGTTCATGCCGGGCTTCAACTTACTGGGGTCTTCCGGATCGACTAACATCGGACGCACCATCAGGAGCTTGTAGCCCCGCATGCTTTCGTCCTTCTTCGTCGAAACGATGGAACCTATGACTTTTCCCAAATACATCGGGATTACTTGGTTGCGCGCTTAGCGGGGGACTTAAGAGCAGGAACAATCGCTTCAACATCGTCATGTGGACGAGCGATCGTGTGTGCGCTGACGACTTCGCCGTAACGTCCAGCTGTTTCAGCACCCGTTTCGATCGCTGCGTTGACTGCTGCAACATCACCTGTGACTACAACACTAACCAGTGCGCTGCCAACACCCTTCATAGGGCCAGTGAGTTCAATATTTGCTGATTTGAGCATCGCGTCTGTGCCTTGGACGAGTGCGATGAGGCCTTTAGTTTCGAGAATTCCGATTGCTTGCTTTGCCATGATATTATTTGGGTTGATTTGAATTTATAATTATTATTTAGAAATTTATTAGCTCGCTTGTATATTGCGGTAAACTTCACGAGCGATGACCAATTCTTCATTGGCCGGGATAACGACGACCTTGATGGTCGAATCCGCTGTACTGATCACGCCTTCCGCGCCACGAATCACTTTCGCGTTCGCCTCGGGATCAATCTTGACGCCAAGACCTTCCAGTCCAGCGCACACAGCAGCACGCAATACTGGGTCATTTTCGCCGATGCCGGCGGTAAAGGAAATCACTTCGGCACCGCCCATCTTAAAGAAGAAGGAACCGGCCCAGTGACGAATGCTTTCAATCAGCACGGCGTTCGCCAGTTGCGCCTTGGGATTACCGGCATTCGCGGCGTCTTCAATGTCGCGAGCGTCATTACTGACTTCCGAAATCCCGAGCATGCCACTCTCCTTATTGAGTTGACGCTCTGCTTCCTCAACGGAAAGCCCCAACATCTTGCAGACATAAGGGATCGCCATCGAATCGAGATCACCCACACGGTTATTTTGCGGCAGACCACTTTGCGGGCTGAAGCCCATGCTGGATCCGATCGCGACGCCGTTGTTGATACCCACGACGGAACTGCTACCACCAAGGTGGCAAGAGAGCACACGCACAGGAGCGCCAGTGTACTCGCCGGGGCCGTCGACATAGAGACGACGTGCACGTTCAGCGACGACCTCATTACCGACCATCTCAGCAGAGCGTTCGGCAATAAACTTGTGGCTCGCACCATGAAAGCCGTAGCGACGGATACCCAGATCACGCCAAGCCTGGGGGATCGCGTAGGTCGTCGATGCTTCGTCGGCCCACTGGAAGAACGCAGTCTCGAAAAGAGCGACACGCTTTACAGATGGAAGTTTTTCCGCGAAGCAGCGAATCCCTTCAGCGTAGGCTGGGTTGTGAGCAGGGGCGACCTCCTTGAAGCCATCCAAGGCTTCAAGGACGCGCTCATCCGCATCAACACAGCCACTTAGATCCTTACCGAGGACGGTTTTAAAACCGACCGCGTCAAGATCCTCACCGGATTGAAGATGGCCATCACCGACCAGGGATTCGAGCATTTGCTCAATGCACGGAGTGTACTCCGTAACACGCTCAAAGCCTCCCGTCGCCAGCAGTGTAGCAACAGTATCGCTCATCTCAAAAAGACGATATTTAAAGGAGGTGGAACCAAGGTTGGCGATTAGGATCTTCATTAGGTTTTTTCGTGAGAAAGGCATCCCTGCCGGTGTAATGACGTTTAATGAGAACAGGCAGGACTGCCTGTATCTGATAAGTGTTTTACCCGATCCAGCTGCCGAGCTTCGAGAGATCGTCGTGTGGACGAGGGATCACTTGTACGGCAACGACTTCACCGATCGAACCGGCTGCGTCAGCACCCGCTTCAACGGCAGCTTTTACCGCAGCGACATCGCCAGTGAAGAAAGCTGTCACGAGACCGCTTCCGATTTTTTCCCAGCCTGTCAATGTAACGTCAGCTGATTTAAGTGCGGCATCGGATGCTTCCATGAGGCATACGAACCCCTTG